>Ga0326728_10006302_pt1 | contig 32094 bp, 34 predicted proteins | sample MB3enrmetagenome_FD_207602 | JGI IMG/M metagenome (GOLD analysis project Ga0326728, IMG submission 207602) | Lab enriched peat soil microbial communities from McLean, Ithaca, NY, United States - MB31MN | ecosystem: Environmental > Terrestrial > Soil > Wetlands > Peat | place: USA: New York... | reverse complement strand
CCATCGAGGTTTGTGCGAATCGGATTGCGCTGCCGCCAGCCTGCTTCCAAGTCTCTGCGTTGCCCAGTTCCTCGCGCACCAGCGCGGCGCACAACTGGAAGAGCAGTTCCCGGTTGGTTTCGTGGGTATAGTCGGCACGAACGCCAACAAGGGACGGCAGTGCCTGACTGAATGCGGGCGCCAACGTTATTACGCCAGCGGCGAAAGCAGTTCTGGTGGCGCCTGAAGCAGAGTCCTGTCTGTCCCGGCATAGCGTTGAGTGGCCTCTGCGACTGCGCTGGATAGGTCGCATGATTCCTTGCATTGGAGATGCCTCGCCAGAATCAGGTTGGCAGCGGGAGGAGCCTCGGCGGCTTTGGCCATGAACAAAGCTGCCAGCTCTTCTCTCGTCATTGAGCGTCGCGCCACGGCTCACCCCTTCGACCCGATGGCGCGGCTGAAGGAGTAGCGAAGCGCGTTGCCGGTATCCTCCGGTCCGGTCAATGTGGCGGTGGCGATCTCCGGATAAGACGGCGTGAGCAGGTCGCGGACCTCCTCAGCCGTCATCTGCGGCGCAGGGTCTGGAATGCGGGTGCCATTGAAATAGAATTCACGCGGCAAGGCTTCCACTTTGAGCGTGGCCATATCGGTCGTCTCCTCGTCTGCCCCTGGTGGGCAGAAATAGTTGATACGGATTGTTTGCGGATTTCAGAACAGGCTGGCTTGAACTGGGGTTCCTTCGATCACAGGCGACACTGGTTCAACTACGGCTAAACCAGCGGTTATCGCGCCTGCATCGTCCGTTCGATTGGCGGGAACATGATATTTGCCCTCCAACCGTCTGAGCGTCTCCATCTCGCGCGCCCGCTCCGCTTCGGCCACACGCAATTGATAGCGGGCCAGATAGTTGCGCTTGCGCACCTCCTGCTGAATGGCGCGCTCGACATCGGAGAATGTGTACTCGGGATCGCCCCAGCACGGCCATTTGAGCGTCTTCTCAAGGAAGCGCAGCCGGTCATGGTCCGTTGTGAACCAGGTCTCGTAGAAGGTCGGCCTATCCACGTGCGCAATGTGCCCGAAGCACATCGACAGGCGGTGATAGAAGTCCTTGGTGAAATGCGCCTGCGCCCATTCGGACTCGATGAAGCGCAGAAAGTGATTTCCGAATTCAGCTTTGTCGGCCGCTGTTGAGAACTTGGTCGGCGTAAATTCGGTGGGAAGAAAAGGTCCCTTCGGCATGAGATGCCTCCGAAGACGCCAATGGCCAGCTATTGCTGGTCATTGGCGTTGCCTTGATTGCGAACCGGCATTCACCGGCGTCGCTCGGAACTACTTCTCCCTGGTGGGAGAGTTTCACTGCTTATTTCTCGTGGGAAGATAGCATTCGAAATGCAGGCATGATCCGTCTGTGGAGAGGAGGCTAGTTCCTGCTCTTCCTGCCATTCCTTCGATTGGTTCTGCTCCTGCGCTTGGGTTCCCGGTGAAGGTCGGTCAGTTGATCGACGGTATCGGCGCCGCTGATCTGTTCGTCGGCCGTCTTTCCGAGCCACAGGAACCGCTCTTCGAGCAACTGAAGCATCCACTCGACAAAGGTTCGCGGTGGGCGATTCTCTTTGGTCACAGGATCACCTCGATCGTTGTTGTGGATGAAAGGCAGATTCGTAACTCGGCACATTCTCAACCAAAGAGGCTGAGTTGCACGGGAACCGCCGCCGCCGGCCAGGGTGTGCTCTTGATTTCGGTCCTGACAGGTTCGACCAGATAAAGGCCGTCATGATTCGATGACGGATTGGCAACCACGAAGTCCGGCAGGTCGAGCAGCGAATCGCTTTCCTGCTGGATTGGTGGAGGAGGCTGAGGCACGATTTGGCCGCGCTCCTTCTCAAGTTGTCGCCAGACCAGGTCCGCCGATTCCCCGACTCCGGCCTTTTCGACCAGTTCGCGCGCCATCGCGCTCATCAGGTCTTCGTCGGCATCGAGCGCCATCAGGCCTTCGCCCGAGAACTTGCCCTCCAGCATCAGCGCGACGAGCATCTTCTTGCCCATCAGCCGCAGGCAGGTCTCCTGCATTGTCCCGGCGTAGGTGACGAACTTCACCCGCACCGGCTGCCGCTGGCCGATTCGCCACGAGCGCCGGCTCGCCTGACGCAGCGTGTGCAGCGAGTAGCCGGTCTCGTAGAAGTAGAGCGTCGGAAAGGCCCATAGATCGAGGCCAGTTTCCACCAGCTTCGGATGGCAGACAACGACCTCGACTCCCGCCTGCAACTGCCGCTCGTACCAGTCCTCGCGTTTCTCCGTTGGCACGGAAGAGCGCAGCACGACAACCCGGAAACCGGCCTGGCGCAGAATCGTCTCCAGGCGCAGAGTGACGTCCTTCTCTCCGGTGTAGGTGGCATAGATCTGGCAACGCCGGCCCTGGCGCAACTCCTCACTTACGTCGGAAATGAGCGCACGCTCTTTGGCAAAGAGTCGGTCCTCGGAGAGATTTACAGGCGTGGCAGCGAGAAACCGTACATATTCGCGAGTCTGCGGATCAAAGGCCCGCGCCCAGATCGCATCGAACCCATAGGGATGATCCGGGTAGAGCAGCAGCGTGTTGAGCAGAATGCTCATCAGGCTCTTGTTGCCGCGGTGCTGGCGCATCGCCGAGCGAATATCGTCCTCCAACTCCTCGTACGCTTTGGCAAGATCGGAGTCCATCTCGACCGAGACGACGCTCTCGTCGTAGCGCGGCAGGTTGTCCGCGATGTCTTCGAGCGAGAGAAAGGCCGTCGTATTCATCAGGAACTTGCCGAACAGAAGTGGCGATGCTCCCGGCTTCCGTACCACTTGAATTGTTTTCTTCGTGGACCGCGAGCAGGCGTTGTCCTCCTTGCGTACCTTTTCGATGGTTTCGAGCACGCCGTACTGCTCCTGGAAGTCACGCCGCCCCTGTCCGCCGTAGGCAAAGCCCTCGCTCGCCATCGCGTGCGGTTCCATGCGGTAGAAGATGTTGAAGAGATCGTCGGCATAGCCACCCATCAGCGTGCCGGTTAACGCGATTAACTTGCGGGCCGCTCGTTCCAGCACACCTAGTCCGTTACCCTGCGCCGTGTCGCCGGCTAACTGGTGCAACTCGTCGGCGATGGCAAAATCGAACCAGCGCCGCATATAGCGGCCCGCGAATTCGATTGGAGCCATACGCTGAATTCGGCTGCGGTCGGCCTGCCACAAAGCCGAGTACCGAGTCGTTCCGTCCTGTGGCCGAGTCAGCGTCTCCGAGAGCTTCACCTTGTCTCCGAAATCGAGATAGGTCAGCTTCTGCCGCTCGGAATCTAGGATCGCAATGCCTGAGTCGGGATTGACGACGCCGCCCAGGTTCGGCCCCGACTTCGCTTTGATAAAGACGTGCTCCCAGAAGTAGCCGAGCTTGCCCTTGTCCTTGCCCGTGATGAAAAAGGCCGGCGCCGGGCACTTCTTGCGCCACTCCCTGCGGCCCATCCGCCGCAGATCGGAGAGCGACAGACGCATCCCCTCATAGACAACTCGACCCTTGCGCAGCTTGACCTCGCAGACGCCGTGCGCTTTTCTCGGATCGCCTCCGTTTCGCAGATCCTCGATTAGGAAGGCGCGGGCGCGCGGTATGGTCACCAACACCTCCCGCGCCCACTTGTGCGTAATGTGCGAGGGGCACATCACAAGCGTCGTCGAGGGCCGCCCGTCGGCGAGAACGTGAATTGCGCCCAGCGCCATGTATGTTTTGCCCGCGCCGCACTCGGCTACGATCCGCGCCGCTTTGGCTTTGCGCAGGTACTTTGCTGTCCCAGTAATCGCCAGAGCCTGCGCCGGAAGCGCCTTGCGCAGCATGGTCGAAATGCGCGGCGCTACAGGGTCCTTTGTGCTTTGCAGAGGCGGGAAGGTATTGAGAATACGATCTGAAAGCTCCGAGGCGTGTGCACGCAAGTACGAAGCAATATCGATGATGCTCTCTTGGCTCATGCATGGAACCTCACGGCGGGTCTTGTGGGTGGGATCAAGCCAGGAATTGTTCAGAAGACGAATCTGCGGGGAGCTATTGTTCGTCCTTCTCCGGAATCTGGCGCAACGCCTCGAACAACGTGTGCTTCGGCCACTTGATCGGCCCATTCTCTTCGGGGAAGGCGATCTCACAGGACTTTAGCGCCGACGAGATCCAGGCGAGCATCTCATCGGTTGTGGCCGTAACCAACACAGGCTCACAACCGATGCCATGAAGTGGCTGGAAGCGGCCTTCGGCTTCAAGAGTCCCGCAGATGTGCTCTGCCCATGACGGCACAGCAGGAAGGCCAAGAAAGGTCGATAACCACGCCCAAGCTTCGTTTGGACTTTTACGGGAAAGGATTGTCCGGCCCGCGGTGCCATTCGAGTGCAACTGCTCGGAGATGGCCACCAGATGGCGCACGGGGTGTTTCCGGCCCGGCAGAATTACTGAGCTGCGATAGCACGAGGCGTGCTCGCCGAGCGTGATCTCCTTGACTGCGCCATCGGGAAAGGTCAGCGTGAAGTACGCCTTTTCGTGAACAGCCGCGGTAATGGCGCCAATGTCGGAATCGTTTCCAAAGACGCCGATCAGATGCGCCTGCTCATCTTCTCCTATATAGGAGGAAGCCCTCACACGAATTCTGGTTGATGTCTTCTCTGTGATGTGGTGATATTCAAGCAGCCCGAGCCGCAGGTGCGCATTCTGCATCGGCATCTTCCTCCTGCCGGATCGGCGTTTCAGTCAATTTCAGCGTTCTTCCATCGGCGTAAACCAATCGCAGTTCGTTGGCCCATCGCTCGCGGTGATGGACAATCTCGTTTTCCTCGTCATGCTCAACGAAGGTGGTGACGTGCTTGACCGACCGCCAGCGTGCAATGTGCCGGTCGTCGCCCTGGCCGAAGACACCATTCAATAGGCCTGCGGTGCAGAGCAGCCCGACATGGCCTCCATGCAGAGGCGTGATCGGCCGCCCTGTAGCCACGTCTTCGTATGGAGCGAGAAACGGCATCACCTGCTTCCACGCGCCGGAGTGCGTCAGTAGGTCTTCAAGCAGGTCGTAGGGCAGGCCACGGTAGCTGAGAACTGTTTCGTCTGTAAGTGGCACTCGATATGGTTCGCAGGCATTGGGAGCCAACTCCGGCAACTCCTGATAGCTGCCGTAGAGGCCAATGCGCTGCAAATGGCGCTTGTTCGCGTCAATGGCCGAGCCGCGTACGTTCGAACGTAGGCCGAGAACGGCGATCTGCCGGAAGCGCACTGATTCCTCGTCAGTCATGCGGAGGACATTGAGCGCGGTGAAGTGCGAACTCAGCAGGCCTGCGCAGTCCATCAACCGCTCGAAGGGAATGACCATTGCCAGCACGCCATCCATTGAGAGCCAGCGATAGGTATGATCGAGAAACAGCCGCTCCATGCGATTGTTCGCAACCTGACCAATCTCGGAGTCGTAGGGCGGGTTCAGATAGAGCAGCGAAAAGGACTCCGGCTTGGACACGGCGTCGAAGGCGTTGCCCTGAATGGTCTCGATGCCTTTCGATTGAGCAACCAACGCACGCTCGGCATCGAGTTCGACGCCGTAACGGCGCACATCCGCGCCTTGCGTGATGATTTCGAGCGCCGTTCCTTGCCCAACACAGGGATCGACAACCGATGCCGGGCCAGTAAAGCTGAGCAGTGCGCGAAGCCGCGTGGCCTCGCTTTCGGGCAGCGGATAATAGCCCATCTTCAGCCGCGCCGCGTTACGCGCCATGGTTCCTCCTTGGGCGATAAATTCTTGGGCTTGTGGCCAGGTCTTTATATGTTTCGAGGGGACTTTATTAAGCGCAACGGTCGCAGTTCGCTCGTAGGAGCGGTCTCATTTATGCTTTTATGCCATGCTGAAGGCAGAAATCCGCGCGCGTGCCGAATACGGTTTTCGCGACAAACCCGTACAGGGTTCGCATCTCGAACATGTAAGAGTCCTAGAGTACATCCGGGGAAACAAATGGAAGGTGGAGTGGATTGACCCCAACCCTGGCCTCTTGCACTACGCAGAGTCAGGTCAGCTCGTATGCATCTGGAAAGATCGCCGAGTGTTCCTCGATGAAGAGGAGAGACGCCAACGGCTGAAAGAGCGGAATGAGGAGCAGGGATATTCGGAGAAATCCCCGCTCACGGGCGCGTTGTATGACGTATTCGAGAGCCTTGGAGAGAAAGATGTGTCGTTTTACAAAGGCGTCGTGCTCTGCACGCCCGAGGCTATCGAACGCGTTCACATTCGGGCAAAAATGAAGGTTGGTGAGCATTCTCCGTATGCATACACTGATCGACAAGGAATCATTCATTTGCCATTTGAAGAGGCTCTGGCGATTGCTAAGAATTTCTGTGCTGCCGAACCAGGCGCGGTACTTGCCGGCGTCGAAGCGACCGAACGCGAGTGGACGCGAGAGACCCGCACTCCAGGAAAGGAGCACAAAGTCTCCCTACTGAACGAGTTTCAAGCGTCTGCGGCTTTGATTCGGCAGTGGACTGGTCACGACCCCGCCATTGCACAGAGAGAACAAGAAATTCAAATGCTGGAGCGCCTAGTCTGGGATGCCATTTACGCCCTTCAGAAAGCCGGACAAGACAAGGAAGCCTCGCGGCTTCGCCGCGCGCTCGGGCAATAAGGTTCGCCGAACGTGCGCCTAGCTGGCACGCGGATTCCAGATGCAGTCTCGGCCCTAGTGAATCAAGGTGGAGGGTCTGGAGCGTGAGCGCCAAATCTGACCTTTGGCACATATTCACCATGCAGTGACAGCAATTTCCCCATTGCCGACCAACCACCCGGAGTGCAGTCAACGAGCGCTATGGCCTGGCGGCGCCAAGCGAAATTCCCGCAGCCTTGCTCGATATAAACCATCTACCTCCCGATTAGAGAGTTCGGCCAAGGCGACATAGAATCTTGTGTTGGGCATAGAACCAGGTGCCAAACTGCGAACCCGATGGTATTGCTGGATCTGCTGAGCGAACCGATGCCAGTGGCTGCAAGCCTAACTTATAATCCTTACTAAGAAGGATCCGGATTTCGATTACGAGGGGGAGAACGATGTCTGGCAAGACGAAGGTAGTTGGCGTAACGGTGAAACGTGGTATGCGAATGACGACCGGCAAAGGTTGGAGATTGGTTGGCCCGGGTAAACAAGCATTCAAGGCGAGCCTCCTTAAACGCTTTGACGTAGGCGGCGAAAGTGTAGCGATCTTCCGGGTTTTGCCGAATCCGTCCGCTCAATAACGGGCAAGGTTGCTGAGCCGCTTCCGTCCAGTTCGATTAGAAGACGACTGACGAAAAGGTGACGCGATGATTGACCGAAATCTCTTGGCCAAGGCAAAGGACGGCGACTCTGCTGCACAGTGCTCCGTCGCTGATTTCTACGCCCAAGGTAGAGGAGTGAAAAAGAACCTTACGGAAGCGGCGGCTTGGTTCCGCAGGGCGGCCCATCAGGGCAACGCCGAGGCGCAATATAGGCTTGGAATCGCCTATGCCCAGGGCTTGGGCGTGCTCAAGAACGCCCGTATAGCCCGCGCTTGGTACGCCAAGTCGGATGAACAACTCGGCGAGACAGAAGAAGACTTCGAGGAAAAAGCGAAGTGGTACCGCCGAGCGGCAAAACAAGGGGATTTTCTTGCACAATTCGACCTCGCGCATGCCTATGCGCAGGGCTTAGGTGTGCCGAAGAGCCGTGCGCAAGCTGCAATGTGGTTTCGAAGATCAGCTGACCAAGGCAACGCTCCTACACAATTTGATGTCGGCTATTTTTTTGAGGAAGGCATCGCTGTGAGGGAAGACTGCAAGGAGGCGGCGGCTTGGTACCTTAAGGCTGCCCAACAGGGCTATCAGTTTGCACAAAGTGCCCTCGGCAGACTTTACGCGAATGGCCTAGGCGTGCACCAGAGCTACGAGGAGGCCTATTTTTGGCTGAGCCTTGCCGCCTCGAAGATGAAGGGGAATGCGCGGAGCCTTGCCGCAAGCGAGCTTGAGATCTCCGCTGCTCATTTGACGCCGGCGAGCCTATCCAAAGCGAAGAAGCGAGTGAAACGGTGGCGTCCCCAGGTTCTTGAATAAGGTGACGCGAAGCCGGTACGGGACGCGATTCTGGTCATGGCCCAAGTAGAAACATCTGCCTGATTTGATGCACAATCGCCGAGGCACTCACGGACATCCCTGGCTGGATGACCGGCTATGGCTATGGAAAGATCACTACCTGGTTAACAAACTCGCCTTTGATGGCATTCTGCGCTGAGACCAGTCGGGCGTCAGCCTTGCGGCGGGTTTCAAGCCCTACGGGCCTATCCTCCGGCGAGAAATGCGCGGGCTGCGCTCAGGATGGCTGGCGCCACCCCATCGATGTCATTCTCGCACATCAGGCGCACGGGTACTCTGTCTCCCAGTTCAGGATTCACGCCCGTTAACCAAGCCTGTACGACAGCGGGCGAATCGCGCTCGCTTATGGCGCGCGCCACCTGAAAAGCAAACCTCAACCGGCTCTCCGCGTCGCCGTAGATCTCTCCGCCGGCAATCCAGCGATCGACAGCGCGCGCATCTTTGACGCCGCCGATATACGCAGTCAGTTTCCGCCCAACGATTTTAACCAGCTTCTCGACCACCTTCGATGCGGGAAGCCGAAGCGCCTCCCGGTGGGCTAACAGGTCGGGGCTGGGAGGCAAAGGTGTGTCCATGGCGGACCTCCTGATTGAGCTTTCTCAGAATTGCGATGAGCGACGTATCCTATCGGGTCCACTACGCCGCTCTGACCAGTTCGATTCGCATGGAGGGTGCGAAGCGCCGAGCCGATACCGAGCCGGAGTGTGGCCCCATCGGCGGCTGCGGCACCAACTCGGCCAGCGGCCAAACGGAGATGTTGCCACACAGGGCGCAACATCCCCCGCTGGAGTTCGAGACCGAGGCGCAACTCTCGCAGTAGACGGCTTCTGTGACCGGGATACTGACGAGGCTGCGCCGCGGACGCAGAATGCTGATCTCTCCCATGATTTCCTCCTGGAACTGAACCGCTCGCTAGGCGACCTGCTGATTGGCCAGGGAGTCAAGATCCTCGACCAGTTGCTTCAACGCCGCCAAGCTCGGCAGTTCAGTGACCGACGCGATCTTGAATCGCTCCGCCACGGCGAAGAACTGCGCGTCGCCCGCCATCTCGGCCAGGTTGCGCAACCGCTCGAAACCGCGCGCTGCGGCCTGCATCTTCTCGATGGTCTGTTTCTGCCGTTCCGCGTTGGGGATGGTCCGCGCATTCGCGCTGTGCCCGGCCCGGCGCAGAATCTCCGCGTAGATCGGCTCGCCCAGCGTCCCACGAAAGCCCTCGATCTCGGCCGTCAGCCGCTGATCGACCGGTCCACGTGTATCACCGGTCAGGCCGTTCGCCTGAGCCATGGTCATGCCCGGCGGCAGCGCCCACTCGGGCAGGGTGGGGATTGCCATCGGCTCACCACGGGAATTCAGCCGCACTCGGGTCTCTCCGAAGCGGTAGAGGTAGCGGCCCAGCCCGAAACAGGTACAGGCCCGCTTGAAGGCTTGGGCGTCCGCCGCCGTGACGGCGTTTTCCCGGTCGGCCCACTCTTCGCCGGTGCCTGTGTGGCTGCCCAGCCGCGTGATCGTTACGGCGGTCGCCACCAGCACCTTGCTTGTCACGATCGCCTTGCCCCGCTCCATGCGGCAGAGCGACGGCACGGTCGAGATCGTGTACTCGCGCGTCCATCCAGAGGGCGTGAAGAGTTCGTTGAGCCGGTCCGTATAGGCGCGCGGATCGGCAAAGGGCAGGATGACGCCGCTCCGGCCATAGTCGGAGGTGCGCATCACGCGCCACTTGATCAGCGCCGGATCGAACGGCGCTTCGAGTTGAGCGAAAAGCTTCTCGCGCTCGGCTTCCGTGAACTTTGTTGCGGCCATACCTCACCTCCTTGAGCTGGGACCTGTGGTTCCAGCCACAGAAGAACTGAAAGCGCCCCTGGGGCGCTTGCGCCAATGGAATATTGAATTCAGATTTGAAGACCTTGCTTACGCTCGGCGACGCTCAGACTCACTTCATCGAGCCCTTAATTCCGCTGGCTGAGGCCCAAGCTGCCTTTTTGGCGAGATGTATTCTATTTGCATTGCGAGCAGGATCAAATGTTAACAACAAAGCAGTCAATTCGAAATCAGCAACTGGCCGACGTCACAGGACAAGATTCAAACGAATTTCGCGTGCTCCAGGTCATTAGGGGAGGAATGGGAACCTGCGCGAAAGTCCAAGGTGAATCAGGCGCGATTTTCGCACTCAAATGCTTGGAATTGGAGGACGCCAATCAGGAAGCATACGACCGGTTTCGTCGTGAGGTTGAGATCTGGGCCACGGCCGCCAGCTGTGAAGTTGTAGTAGATGTTTACGGAGTAATCCGAATTAACGAGATTCCAGCCGTCTGCTCATCGTGGATGGAGGGTGGGGATCTATCCAGACTTATGTCTTCCGCGGACCCTAAAATATTCTACGTTACGCTCGACCGCATCATAGCCGGGCTGGAATGGGTATATCAGAAATACAACATCATTCACCGAGATATAAAGCCTGCAAACATTTTGCTGGACAGTGCGGGCAGGCCCTTTATCACAGATTGGGGAATCGGCAAGGTCGCATTCGAAGACGATGCCACTCCAGTCAAGGACAACGCCGCGGCCAGGATGAAACCATCCTCCGTTTCTGAGCAGCTAACGCAAACGGGACGATTGCTCGGCACCATCCCATACTGCTCACCGGAGCAGGTTCTAGGTTCACGCACAATCGACTTTCGCTCAGACATCTATAGCCTTGGCTGCCTAATCTACCAATGGGAAACGGGAGTCGTCCCCTTCTCTGGGAGTACTTGGCAAGAAGTTGCTCGCAAACATCTCGATTCTCCAGTTCCGAAGATTGGTGGAATCTTCACACGCTCGCGCCTTGGAGCGAATGAGGCGATCTATAGGAGTCTTGAAAAGAAACCCGAGGACAGATACGGATCATACCAAGAGTTCCGAAAAGCACTAAGGATTTTTGCACTTAAGCGTAAGATCGATCTGCCCATATTCGAAGCCAAACCTCGCAGGCCAATGCCGCTGGTTGGACATGATCAGTTTGCGCGTCTAAAACCTGCTGTTACCGGAACCAAGGGGTGGGGCCTTTTCGAGCTTGAAGACATTAAGCCCCATATAGCAGAGGCGGAGGTACTTTGCGCAGCTGGCGAATGGCAGAAGGCATACGACATTCTTAGCCGATTCTGGCACCCTGAGCTTTCCCGAACAAATCTCGGGGCGTATTTCGCAATAAACATGGGGCATTGTCTCGTAAGCCTGGGACGCGCCAACGAGGCTATTGAAGTCATGAGAGCGATCCCTTCAAGCCAAGAATTGTCCGCAGAATACTACCTGAATCTTGGAGACGCGTTTCTCCACGCGAAACGGTTCAAGGAGTCCGAGGAAGTAAGTAGGCAGGGTCTGAAAGCCTTCCCAAACGATCAAGGCATCATTGGCAACCTTACAATCTCTCTCAATTGCCAGGATCGAAGAACAGAGGCTCTTCCATTCGCGCTCAAGAGATTAGAACTTGGGCGCGATGTTCATTCCCTCGAGGAAGCGGCGAACGTTCTTAGTGGTCTGGGCAGAGATCTCTTGGCTTCCAACGCCCCCAAAGGCTTCGAATACCTCAGGCAATCGGCCAGCCTGTGCGACGAGGCTCTTCATCTAAATCCTCTTTATCACAATTCCCGGAATAATCTTGCCATAACACTCTTCGATCTTGATCTCCTCACTGAAGCGCTCGATACTGCCGCTTCCCTGCCATCTGACCGGTTTTGGTCGAGAAGAAAGGTTGTGCTCCATGCAAAATGCTTGAACCGCACTGCCGCTGTAGATGAATGCCTAGAGTTTTGTGCCAAGTGGATTAAGCAGTTTCCGGAAGAAGTTGAACTGCAACGAGCGCAAGCAGAGATCATTGCTGATTTTCGATCAATTGGCTATGAAACTAAAGATGGTGCCAGGATCATCGTTCCGGAGTGCGTGGATTTTTTCACAAAGATTGTTAAGAACACCGAAAACCGTAAGCCCTCAGATTTTGGGCATCTCGCACGTCTACTACATTGGTGGGGAAGACCCGATGAGGCGAGGGATACGCTTTTGAAAGATCAATCGATATATGGCGACAAATGGGAGGTGCTCTTCGATTTGGCGTGGTTGCACTGGACTGAATCCGATCTAAATACGGCCTACGCGATTTCGAAGCGCGCCTGCCTTGCTGCCCCGTGGCTACCTAAAGTGTGGGAACAAAGATCGTTCCTGGAAGGACAGCTTGGGGTACCGGTCGCTAAGAACTCACAACTCAAGGCAGATGATCTTAAGGAAAGAATCAAAAGCTTAAGAAATGCCACCCTAAATTATTTTCATTCGCTGCAAGTCGTGAAATGACAAATGAAATATATGGTGTTGTGGAAGTAGCTTGAGGAGGAGGAGTGTATACGAAGAAAAACATCGGCGGAAAAGACGTATACACAGTGGAATCACACCACCGGGCCTTGGAGGCGTGGGCAGAGATTCGCCGACGCTCAGTTGCTCCTCCAAACCTCATTACGCTTGACCAACACACAGATACCCTTGAGCCGTTTCTTCGCTACGTTGGAGCTAAGTACGATGTCTCCGACAATAGCGACGAAGACGAAAACTCTGCCAGGATAGCGCTTGTAGCCAAGATTGATTTCATGGACGGGGCGACGGTGAAGGCCGCTGTCGGGCTTCTTCACAATGATGAACATATACAAGCGGCTACCAGGTCCGGCATCATAAATGTTGCCTTTGTTGTGGCGTTCGAGGGAACCGCCACCGAGTCAGATGAAGAAAAAGAATTCGAAGCCAAACACCCCTACTGGACGCGGAGATTGAGTACGTGCGTTGCAACACTTCCGGACGGGCCGCGTCGATATTCCCTTCCGGTGGGTAGATTCTTCATTCTGCCCCATGGATGCAGGACCGGGTGTACAGCAAACCCGCACGATGACAATTGCCATTACGCGGTAAGCAGTGAGATTCTTGAGCCATCATACCTAAAGCGACAGCTTGATTGGGCTCAAAAGATGGCAAGTTCGGTAGGGATCCCGGACCTGCTCGGAGAACCTTACATTCTCGATATTGACTTGGACTTTTTCCACACCCGCAAGGCTCTTAACCCAGAAGACCCGAGCGCTTTTCACCACCTCATCCGAAATGCATTAGGGGTCACCATCGCAACTGAAACTGAATGCACAGAAGCCTGCTGGCTCGATCCTAAACCTGCACCGATCTACGACATGCTGCAGAGCGTTTATGGTCACATTGAAGCGGCCATGGAGGAATCTCCATAGGCAATCTGTGCGCAATCACTCCTGCCAAGACCTTAGGGCACTCGTCGAGTAGCTGTTGCCTGCGCTCCTCAAAATGACACTCCATAACATAGCTCAGTACCATCTCTGCATTTTGAACCGCATCAACCCCTTCACAAGTTCAGTAAGGCACCTCTTCCTGGGTGATCTCCGGTTCTTCGCTGAACTCGGCCGGAGCGAATGCCTGGCCGCTGACGTAGTGCTCTACTTCGTCACTGCCGCCATCGGGCGGAGGCGACAGGAGGCTGATCTCGGTGACGACGATCTCCGAGCGATACCGGCGCTGGCCGGTCTGCCGGTCGTCCCAGGAGCGCGTCCGCAGCGCGCCCTCGATATACAGACGCGAGCCCTTGCGAACGTAATCGCGCAGGATCTCGCCGACCCGCTGGAAGCCGACTAGGTTGTGCCACTCCGTGTGTTCCTGCCAATCGCCGTGTATGTCCCGGTAACGTTCGCTGGTAGCGAGCGACAGATTGACGACCGTGCCTGTGCGCAGGATATGGACCGTCGGGTCCTTACCGGCCCGGCCCAAAAGAATGACCTTGTTTACACTCCGTCCCATGCTTCTCTCCTTTATTGGTCGTGGCCGTAGACAGAATCGAACGCCTGTCGCCGGTCGATCTCGACGTACTCGTCATTGGAATAGCGGTAGAACTTCCCAGTCACCGCGTCAATGTTCAGATAGCGCCGCGTCAAGCGGTGCTTGTAGAGGACGATGTCGCCAGCCTTGCCCATGAACATAAAGTCTTCGCAGAACTCGGACGGCATCGCGTTCTCAAGAGGCCGCCAGTCGGGTCTACCCACTTCGATATCGCATGTCATAGCTCACCGCCTTTGTTCGCGACCGCAGCCGCGGCGATGTGCGTGTGCTTGCACCCCAAACAGGCGACTGCGCAGGTGATCTTGCGAATCGCCTCGTTGAATCGATCAGGTAGATCGAGCACCTCGCCGGCTGTGGTGTAGAAAGCCGGTGCAGCCGTTCCACGCAGGGACTTGTTCTCTGCATTCCACAGTTCGACGGCGAGCGTTCCCTGATGGCCGCGGAAGACGGGCGCCGAGGCGATGGCCGGGCGCGTGTGGCCTTCTTCGGACTTCAGCCAAAGTCGCGTGATGGCCAGTTCATAGGTATGGCCGATGCGCAGCATCTCGATCCGCACCAGTTCCGGCGAAATCACGATGGCGTGGCGGCCGTTGCCGGAGATCGAATCGATCTGTTGCAGCCACGGCGCCGGGTTCCCATCGGCATCGAGATAGGCACAGTAGCGGCCCATGTCGGCAACCGCGCCGCCGGACTCTTCGCCCCGCAGCACGTACCGCCGCGCCAGATGCTGGTGCTCGATTGAGACGCCCGGCTGGCAGTAGAGGCCGCGCTTCTCCAAGGCACGAAGCGTCTGCTGCGGCAGCGGCAGGCCATATCGCGCATATCGATTCGGACTGTTAGCGACGATCTTTTCTGGACGAGTCATCGGCATCGCCTCCTCATACCGCGACCTTGCGGCGGATCGGTCGGCCCAGCGCCGCGCGAATCTCTTCCTTCGTGCACCCGGCCCAGCACTTATAGAGCCGTGGATTCTTGATCTGAATGGCGAGGTTGTCGCCGGATCGGTCGTGCCCGGCCTGAGCGCACGATGGGCAACGCGCCCACCAGTTGCGGCTATCCTTGCGCGTCGCGCGAACGTAGTCGAGAATCCGGAACTCAGTGCGAAGCGACGCTCTAGCCGGTGGTATATATGGAGGGGCCACGACCGGCCGGTAGGCTTCCGGCAGCGTCATGCCGTGGATGAAGGTCCTGAGTTCTCCCTCGGTGAGCTTCTTCAGACCGTCAAGATAATCGAGTTGCGTCTCCGGCGTGAGGGCCGCCTCGTAGAACCAGTACCGCTGGTTCGTCTTGCGATGCACGCCGAGTGGCGCGCGAATGGCGTTGCCGTACTCGCCGTCCTCGATTCGATCCTGGCGCGGGAAAACCTCGATGCCGTCATTGAGGCCGCCGCCTTTTACCGGTACACCAAGCCGCAGCGCGAGGTTATATATGTAGGTGCGGCACTCCGAAGCCAAGAGTGGCGTCTCGGCGAAGATCCAAAGATGACCGCCACGGCGCGATTGTTCGAGCGCGGCCTCGACGCCATCCTGCTTCAGCTCCCACTGTAACTGGAAGAGCGCCTCTACGGCGCCGTCGAAGTCGGCGTCGATGGCAACCCACTTCGAGCGCTGCGTCTCCGGGTTGATGGCATAGAGGTTGACGGTGATGTCGCCGTTCAGGTGCATGCGCACGACGTCGGCGTCGAGAGGTGTCGGCTTCTTGGTCTGCCAATCCCTCGCTAGGTAGTACGGAACCGAGCCGTTGGGCAAGGGACGGGCAGCCTGCATTCCGTAGGCGCGCCGGTTGACGAAGAGCTTGATGAACCGGTCGGCCGTCTCGTGGCTTACACAGAAGGTCGTATACATGGATCTCGCTCCTTCCTGAAGTTCTGTGTTTGTACCCCAGTTCCAGAACTCGGTCAAATCGGTGGCGTGCCGGATGGATGGCTGTTTGCGGGGAGATAAAATGACGGCCCGGAGCGTACACCGGGCCATCAAAGCAGCGACGAGGTTGGGGTCCTTCAGAACTGGTGGGCGAAGCGCAGCCGGCCGTGCTTGAGGTCCGGCGCGGGTTTGCGGTTGGTGGCGAAGGTGTTGGGTTCGGTGCGGAGGCCGGGAAAGGCGGCGGCCTCGGCCAGTGCGTAACGGGTTGCGAGCGAGCGAATACGGCCAGCGGATAGGCGCATGAGATTCCTCCTGGTTGTGAATGGGATTTGGTGCGGTGGGTGGTATACGGCAGGGTGAAACGGTCAGGCGGTTGCCAACTGCATCTGGGAGAGCAACAGGCCGGGCTGATCGACGTAGCTGAACAGCTTGTACTCGGAAAAGACGCGGTCGAAGAGTTCGGAGGTGAACCGGTCCTCACAGCCCTCAAACGAGAGCATGTACCAATCGTCTCGCAGTCTATCGAAGACATAGATTGCGCCGGATGCGTTGTCGCCGGGGACCATCTGCAGAAGCATGACGCCCTTGCGGGTCTGAATCCAGCGGGTGGCGACCGCCTCGCCGAGTTCAAGGAAGGCTTGGACGGTCTCAAGGATGGTGTTGGCGGCGCGGTCGCGCCAGTTGAACAGTTTGTAGGCGGACATCTTTCCCAGGCTGCGGGGCATAGTAACTCTCCTCTCTTTGAGAATTGGGTTGGGTGGTTGGTGGTCAGCGCGGCCGGCCAGCCAGCGCCAGATACCAGGCTCTTGCCAGTGAAGCGAACAGGGACAGGAAGAGCAGGACGATCCCGGTAAGCCAAACTTGGTGATGGGCGGATGCGCGATAGAGCGTGCCACCGAAGGCTACAACGGCCCAAGAATCGAGCACGGTAAGCAGGATGCTGATTGCCACTCGTGCCGTGTTGCGCGGGATCAACGCAGGTTCGGCTACGGCGGACGGAGAGGCAATCGACAGGGTTTCGGGCATAGTGATCCTTTCCGAAGGACTGGCCTTCGATGGGTGGATGAATTGTGGGTGGTCTTCTGGGAATCAGGGCGGGATGAATCGGCGCTTGGTTTGTGACTACGGACCGGTCTCCGATGGCTTTCGGTGCAGTTCAGACGCGGCTTTCAGCGTTGCCGAAAAAGAAGGAAGGAAGCGTGGCCATTGATTTGCTCAGATGCGCTTTGGTTGACCTTCTTCATCCTTCATCCAACAACTCATTCCAACCACCATCCAAAACCACAAACACAAGGGGGTAGTCAGTTATAAGTTGCAGATGGCTCTCTGGTTGGACGGGGCCGCATGAAGTCAAATCATAGGCAAAGAAGGTCAATAGTGAGGCAATCAGCAGTTGTAACGATTTTAATAAAATGTCAAAGCGAGCCAGCAGGACGGAGCATTTCCCCTGCAAGAAACTCTCTCAGCGAAACATGATCACCTTTTCCATTGTTCATAACCATGTGCGTGTTGAGGGGCGATTGGCGGAAGGAACTGCTGATCGCGAATCCAATATGCTTATCCACGGTTCTCAGTTCGCAGGCCAGCGTGTAAAGGAGTTGGCCGTTGACCACAAGGTATAGAATCGTTTCCGCGGTTTGATCCTGATTGAGAATCTCGCGGATTTCGCGATAGCGAGCGATCTTCTTCAAGCTTCGCTCGTACTCTATGGCGATCGAATGAGCCACTCCATCGACCTCAATTTCTGCGATTGCGTCGTAATCCTTGGCCGGGGGGCCGTCGAGAACCAGATTCCGGGAGGCGATTTCCAGGTCGCACTTCCACGCGACAAGGATGCCGGCGCGCAGCATGGCAAGCCGGATATTGACGAGTTCCAGCGCATGAGGAATCTGCAGAGAATGGATTATCTTCTTCTCTGTCGTGCTGGGCAGAGAGAACAATATGTGGCCGCGGGATTCGAGAAAAGACAAACCTGCCGGCGTAATTCCGTAGACGGGTTTGCCAAAATATCGAACGTCCTGGAACCGCTGAATGACGCCGTTCTTCTCCATTCGGGCAACGCGCCAGCGCAGAGAATTGACGGCCACGCCAGCGCAGTCGAAGAGAATCAGGTCGTGGAGTTGATCGAACTGGATGGCGCGAGCGTTACGAATGTGCAGGAGAACCGGCACGTCATTTGCGTCGGAAAGTGCAATATAACCCCGCGGATATCTCATTGTCGTCCTCCATTCGCGCTCTCAGCGAGCACAAGACGCCGCCCATCGCTGCCGATTATCCATCGTCCCAGGCCGCTTTGAACCCAGCCTGTAGAGCCAAAGAGCAGCATTGCTTCGTATCTTGCGCCGCGCAAACTGATCGAGATCGGCTGCACTCCGGCCGATCGCCAACCAGGTTTTGTGAACTCGATCGCGCCGTGAGCGTCAGAACTCAACGTCACCAGCCAGGCATCCGGCGCCGCTTCCACTACCAATCGAACGAATAGAAGGTGTGCCTTCCCACCATATTGGTTCGGTCCCGAACAAAGAAACGTTCTGCCCAGAGCGCGCGAGGGAAACTCCGGATTGAAACCGCTCGTTACGTTGAAACGAATCTGACCGGGGTAGGCAGCGAAATAACGAATGCGACGGCCACACCGAAGGGCTGCGGAGTTGAACCATGCCGCATTCCGGCGAAAGCACAACGGATCGTCCAGGATGCGCGAGTGCATCTCCCACCAGTTCGATCCGAAGCTGACTACACGGACATGCATGGCGGGATGTCCGCTGTAAGTGTGCTCAGAAGGGCGCGCGTCTGGGCCATTCTCTCGGGCTCGCGAAGAAAATGAAGAAACCAAGCGCGCTCGAAAAAGTAACGCGGCAGCGAAATGTTGTGGTCATGGGACCAGACAAGAAGCCGATCCAACTCCCCCATTGCTTTGGCGAAATCAAGGCTGTCTGCGTCATTCTCGTCCAACTGACGAAGGAGGAAATCGTTCCACGCGCGCTCGTTGAATTCGCCGCCGACACGCCCTTTGTAGTCGATCCAGAGGCGAAAGTACGGATTTCTGCTTGCAAGATGGTCGAGCAGTTCCTGTGTCTGCTTTCGTGAGGTGAGTCGCCTTGTATGCTTTTCCAGGTCCAGAGTTGGCCCGGCTTCGGCAAACAGCACTTCGATCAGGTGCGCCATGATCCGATCATTGAGTGTGTCGAGTCGGTCGGCGCGATCTGGATAGGGAAGCCCAAGGATGAGATCCAACTCCGCCTTAAGCTCTGCCGGAAGCGACTGACCGCGCAGTTCCAAGAAGCGCAGGAAGAGCTCCATACGGCCGTAAGCGAGCGCAGTTGGTTGTTCATCACGGGACAATTCGCGGCGCAGATAGACGAGCCATTCATCATGACTGGCGAAGCTGGCTCTGGATTTCCGTTGCATCTCGTCCCCTCTATGCGCCCTTGAGCGTTGCATTGCGACGGCGTTCCTCGTCCAGCAGGAGCGTCGTCTGGTTCAGTCTTTGTTTGAGGTTATTCTCGCTGTTCTCGAGCGCCTCGACCCTACGTTGCAACAAAAGGTTGCTCTGTTGCAAGCGCGCTGTACCATCATTCGCGTTACCCACTGCTGCCGATTCGGTTGCGCGCGGGTTTGAGGATGTACTCTTTGCAGTCGAACCTGCAGTCGGTGAACCTGATTGCCTGATTTGACTGACGCTCTTCGTGATGCTTCCGGCTGCCTCCTGCTCCTGTTCTGATGTCTTTGGCCCGGCGGATAATAGCCGCTCGGTCTCCTGGTTTTGCAGTTCAACGAGCTGGTTGAATTGCTCAGTACGGCGCACAATCTCGATTCTGTCGCTGACGCGGCCGTTCCAGAGTTCCGCGATGATGGTAGCGGCGACGATCTCCTTCTTTGCTGCGGAACGCCACTCGAAATAGATGATCCCTGCCGAGCAAACGAGCAACCCGAGCGTCACGGCGTTCGACCAAAAGTAGAGATCGTCGACGGTATGGCCGACAAGATCGCTCCGTCCGTTTGCCATCGCCGCGCCATAGTCGGTGTTCGAGGGGTTGATCTTGCCCAGGGCATAGTCGAAGAATCCCTGGCGCTGGTGTTGTGTTGGCCCAGTCCTTTCCGGCTGTACGGTTTGCGTCTGGGCGACGAGGCTCGGCGCAATCGCGCAGAAGAGGAGAATTATCATCGGCAATTGAATGGCGGAAAGGCGTCGCATCATCAACCTCCGTAGGGTGTGTCGAGCGAGATTCCGGCGATCCGTCTGCGCCGCTGGCGGCGATTAGCAGCGTCCTTGAAGCGGAGATTGACGCCGATCTCTGGGTTCATTGAACTGTGCATCTTGGGGTAGAAATACTGGTCAATTGCGTCCAAGTGGTAGCTGGACGCGCGGCGAACATGGAGGTGGGAGTGGAGAGTTCCTTCGCGGCTGTCAACCATCAGAATCTCCATCTGCCCCACGGGAAGGTTTTTGATGTGGTCCTCGCGGGCTCTCGTTTCCTTCGCCTCGCTCTCGCTTCCCATGCCCGTCTCGGTGTACTTGGGTGTGAAGATGCCGGTCTTGCGCACCGATAAACTGCGCCGCTTCGTCGCAATCCTTGCTGACGCTTTTAGAAACCACTGCGCTGTATTCTCCTCGGAGACGTTCATGATCATCTTGGTTCCGGGCGCTGAGGAGACCTCATCGGCGAATGCCTGGCTGACACGCTGCAACTGCGGCAGGCTCTGGAAGGAGAGCAAAAATGACACTCGCGCGCCGCGGGCAGTTTGCAGAACCTGCGTGAATCCCGGATAAGCGAACGGCGCAAACTCATCCAGAATCACGGAAAGCATCGGCTCGTCCTTGGATCGCGATGCGGTTGTCTGCGAATACCGCTTGCCGACCATCAGTTGAATATTCTGGAGAAGGATCTTTCCCAAGGCCTCGACAGCGCGCTGATTGCGATTCGAATTCAACGAGACAAACAGGATCAGATCGTTTTCGAGCACGTCGTCAAGCGTCAACAGGTCTTGGTAGGCACCCGTAACGACCGACAACTCGTCCTCCAGAAAGCTCAGCAACTCGTTCAAGAGTCCCTGGATTTTCTCCACGCGCTCGCGGTCCTGAAGCGACCGCAAGAGCATTTTGACCGACATCTCGAAGTTCAAGCGTTTCTGCATTGAAAGGCCAGTGAGCGTCAAGATACGCGCTTTAGCCGTTTTGATCTGGTCCTGGAGCGCGTCCTCATCAAGCGCCATAACCAGCACATCGTAGACATTGAAGAGCTTTCCGGTGTACTGCAAGACACGGACAAGATCGGAAAGGTAGGCTTCCTGGTGGCCCTTGAAAAAATCTTCGCGCAGCCCAAAGGAACGAAAGATGAAGTTCACATGCTCCTGGTAGGCGTCATCGAGCGAGTAGAAGGGGTTGTAGCGGCAGGATTCCGTGGGATGCGTAGGATCGAGAATCCGCAAATCCTGCAGACGCCCAGCCGCGGCGATATGCGGTAAAAGATGGTCCAGAAACTCCCGCTCACCTTTGCCATCGAAGATGATCATCGGCATCTTGCGCTCACCAAAGCGGCGCGTCAGATCCTGGGCAATGATGTTTTCAAGGAATGTGGACTTGCCGGCGCCCGTTCCGCCTACGATTACTCCGTGCTTGATCCGTACGGCATCCGGCCAGAGCCATGGCTCTTTATGCACGTTGTAGCCGAGGAGCGTAGCGCCGCCTACGTGCGCATCCGTGACGATTCGTGCATCCACTGCCGTGGGCACAACGATCGCTGGATGCGGCCAGTTCTCCTCGCGCTTCGCTCTTCTGCCGGCGAAGTGAGCGATGACTAGGCCGCCGCCAAAGAACACGATGGCGCAGTCGAGGAAGATTTCGAGACACTGATCGTTGTGTAGATGCAGGCGGGATACAGCGATATACCAGAGAAATCCGAACATGGCACAGCCAAGCAGAACAACGACACCGACGACATCTTCCGGTCCTGTCCGCCTGTAGCCGGGCTGATCATAGTAAGGACTCATCGGCTCATGCCCACTGAAAAGTAAAGGAACACGCCTAGCAATGCAGAGACAATTACGCCAATGAGAATCACCAGCGAGCTTGGCTTCCAACGTCCCCGCTCATCGACGGGTTTCAGATCGTCTGCAAGCGCATGGCGCAAGGCCTTCTCCGGATTCGTCTCAATGCCCTCGGAATGCACTTTGTGGAGCGCCAGGCGCACCTCTTCCGGCGTGACGTAACCCGCGGCATCCATGGCTAAAGCACCGCTTCGGCCGTGACCGGCCGGTTCTGGTCGATTCCGAAGTTCAACTGATAAAGGCGAGGTTGATTCCCATCTGTGCATTTGATGCCGATCACGCCGGTCGCCTTTTCGCCAGGGGCTAGATCGCGTGGCGCGGACTCCGCCTGCGCAACATCGAGCGCCACTCCGCGATGCGTTTTGAAAGATGCGTAAGTCTTGCGCCCGAGTTGGTGGTTGCGAAGGCTCACGAGCGATACCGCATTCTTACCAGGCGTCTGAGCATAAACAACCGGTGTTGTTACGCGATACGGCGCGTCGCTTCGATTCGTTATCGAGTACCGGATATAGATTTTGTCTCCGGTGCGGTAGATCTGTTCAAGCGTGACCTGTACACGATTGTTTTCGATCTTGGCCGATTCCTGCGCAATGTCTTCCGCTCCCGCAAGCGTCTGAGTGAGAACCAGTGTCGCAATTCTGCGAATCTCGTGCTCGGATGGTGGAGCGTCGGAGTGCGCGTCGGTGCGCGGATTCGGCGCGGGATCGGTGCGGATCAGCACGTCCATGGAGGAAAGCGAACCGGACGGATCGAGCTCGTAGCTCAGCTCCCGTGACGCCGTCCACACGAAGAGATTGGTCGAGACGCCCTGCTGAAGCGGCTTGATGAAGACCTTGTCCTCGTGACGTTCGATCTGAAAGCTGTCCGCATCGCCAATGGCGAGCGTTGTAACCGACTCACCGAATTCGAGAACGGTGAGATGGTTCATCGAGGTTTCGACGTGCCGGATCTGGCCTTGGCCGGTCGTCTGCGCCCCTGCAACGGCAGCTGAAATAGCGAGAATCATGGTCAAGAGCGACTTCATAGCGGCCTCCTTGGCGCATAAACAGAAAGGAGAAGCCACGGCTCGCGCAGTGACTTCTCCTTTGGGTTAAGAGCATCCCAGCGCGGCTGGAATACTCGTGTCCTCAAATGTCAGGCTCCGCTTTCCCTTGTACTGAAAGAGGAATACCCGCTTCACGCCTTCCTGTCCGTCGGGGTTGGCGATCCGCTCGACGAGAAACGCGCGTTGCTGATCGTCGAACCAGACGTACCCGTTGATGGTTTTCGGTAGCCGAACCCTTACCCGCTGGCCGCCGGTTGCCTCCGCAAAGGCATCGACAACCTCCTGCGGGAAGGACTGGAAGAGAACCGCTCCGGAGCCTGTGCCATTCGAGGCGATGGTGTTCATCGCCTGTGCCCACGCCCTGCGATTCTCCTGCTTGCCCTGCGCCCAGTAGTGCACAAACAGGTGGAGCGAGCTGAACTGATCCCGCGCATCCTGTTCATGTTCCCAGAGAGCAGATTGCGCTTTATTGCGCGCAAGCACTGCCGACCTGCGTTGTTCCTTGTCCTCGCACTTGCGCATTGCATCCCACAGCGCCTGTGCGTTTGCGAGTTGGAGTTTGATCTCCTCCTCGCGTTCGACGATCCGGCTTGCGACATCGGCGTAGATGGAGTTGATCAGTTGGCATTCCTCGAACATTCCCTTGGTGACGGTTTCGCCAGAGAAGAGTCCGCGGAAGTCCTCGATCGACATCCGTTCTTCGAAGCCCGAGCCAGATTCGTTGGGCAGAAAGCCAAGCTCCTTGCGCAACACGTTGTAGAGCCTGCCGACTTTGTCGGTGTCCGCTACGTCCAGGTGAGCCGGCAGATCCGACACTCTGCGCTCGCGTTTGAACTTGAGCCAGGGCGCCGGAGCTACCTCCTTGCGGATTTCGCTGATCACCGATTCATCGATCTCAACCCGGTGTTTGAGCGAGTCGAGAGCGTTCTGCAGTTGTTCGACGAGCTTGTATGCAAGGTCCGGCCGTCCAGCAGCCAAGCACGAGGTCTTCAGATCGGTGATTGAACCGATCCTGTTTCCACGCGCTTTCATGGCGACCAGGCAGACATTCCACCAGGGAGACTTCGCCTTCGTGAGCTTGGTCTTCTGTTGGCGGAACTGCTCTCCGTACGCATTCCGTCCCGCCACAAAGCGCGGAAATTGATCGGAGGGCATGACGCAGATGGTGTCGAAGTCGAAGTCGCCGCCATTCCGTTTCGCTGTCTCCGAGTGGAGGATGTAGGTTCCTTCCATGCGGAGTTGCCGTTCAAGGATGGAGTTGACCTGCGAGTCGTCAAGATCTGCGCCCAGCGCACGTTTGAGCGACGGAACTAGTTCGTCGTTGGTGAGATGGCGGATGGGAAGCAAATCCTCTTGCATCCGAATGGGATACCGGATGCAAAGTCCCTGTTCCGCCGTTAACGATGTGATGGACGTGTCCAACGGTATCCAGTCCGAGGCCGAGAGAATCTTTCCCCGGTGCTCGATCAGGACGCCATCATCCGCCAAAGCAAATGCCGGCAGCCGGAAACCTCCACCCGTGCAGATGCGAAATGCCCAGCGGGCCAGCTTGCGGTTGATCTGGTTCGACACGTAGGGGAACTTGATGCTGGTTCCGCTGCGATCGGCCAGAAGCACTGCTTCAGCCGGTTCCCACTCTTCGGAGACGTGACTTATGCCACTCTCCAACGATTCAGGATCAAAGCTCGAATCCTCATCCTCAAATGCGGCAACGTCGGACGATTTGCCCAGCAGTTCGAGCAAAGCATCGTAATCGCCCTCGTCCCAAGCCTTTCTCACCTTGCGAATCTGCTCGATGGCCCGAGGCATGATCTCAAGTTGAAGGCTGTCTTCCGAAGCATGCTCGACCAGCGTATAGCTCGATCCAAACTCCAATGCCCGGGAGATTTCCTTGATCCCGAGAACCGCTGGACCTGTATACAACCGGCCCGATGTGCCCAGCTGTGGAAGGAAGCGCAGGCCTCCTTTCAATGCCGGTTTCGTGGCGCTATCGGGCAGAATGAGATCGACCCCAAGCCTGTCGGCCACGCGGTCGCTCATCGCCTTGAGTGCGCCTTTTGCCTGCTTCGGTTCGTGCGCATCGAACGCCAGCCGGAACTGGCAGAACCTGTTGGTGCCGATCTTGAGCTTTCGGTAGACGGACTCACGAACCCATCCACGGCAGTCGTTGGTGCCAAGAGCGTGCTCCTGGACCACGGCCACGCGGAAGTTGGGTTCATCCACCATCAGCTTGCAGTCGGAGACGAGAATGGCGAAGTACACCATCGCCGCCTCGGGCCAATGCTGAAAGCGCTCAGCAATCTGTTTGGAGTGTGCGAGATCGACAAAGTAGAACTTGCCGTCCTTTGCCGAGTTGCTCGCGCCCACCAAACGATATTCGACCCCGCCGTAAATGAGCTTGGCCATGCGGTTTTCGACCACTGACTGCTCATACGGCGTCAACTCATGTGGCACGCTGATGCGCGCTACCTGGATGCCGGGATAGAGCTCGGCAAGCAATTTGCCTTCGAGCGTATCCTTACGGCCCAGTTGGCTAGGCTTGCGGGTCACTTCTCCTTGCGCATCGATGCTCAGCTCGAGAATGAGCCGTTGATCGATGGCCGTTTTCTGTGTCCTCGTCGCTGTCATTTTCTCCTCACTTGTCTGGCGCTTCGAGACGAAGTGACTAGAGATCTGCCGATCCCGGTCGTGAATCTCTTCGCCTGGCCGCCCGCGTTAGGGGTGGGTGATGATCCAACCAGGTTCGAGATTTCAAACCGGGTCAGCGGAATTCCTCATCGCGTATGCGATAAGGCGTCAAAGGAGGATGACAATGGCCGTATTTCAGGTTTGTATCCTCTTTGAATCCGTTGACCTTGGGCCTGCTACTTGCGCACAGGCCGCTTCACCAATGTCGGAGAGCTGCCCTGGATCTCCGCCTCCGCTTTGTAGACCACGACGGCGTAGAGCAAACCGCTCTTCGTTTGAAATGCTTTGATCAGAGCCTCGCCCTCGTTTGCAGCCTCGGCGCCAAGCTCGGGCTTTTCGGGAGACGAACCTTCCTTGGCCAGGAAGTATCGGACCTGTTGATCCTCCTCATGGCCGCGTTTGCGTCTCCGGTTCGGCTCGGCGGCCGGCGCCGGCGGTTGCTCGTTTCGAGGTACGCTCACTGCTGCTGTCGCCATCACTGGCCTCCTTGATTTGCCGCGGTCTCACTGCCGTTCACGGTGTCCGGCGCGTTCAGAATCTGATTGCGGCGCTCGCCATCGATGGGCCGCTCACTGTACTCGGCAATCCACAATCCATCGGGATTGGCGTCAGACCTCTTGTCCGCGATTACCCGGATGCGGTATTCGTCCACAAAGTGGTCGGTGACCTCAGTTCCGTTCGACAGATGATGAACGTCCTTGACTCCGTAGACCAGATACGTGAGCGGCTCTCCAGATACGGCGTCGAGTTCGCGCAAATGAAAGACCGACTGAATTTGCCCGTCGTCGATCTTGCCGCGTGTATTGTCGTCCGCCATCGCCTTCAACGTGTAGCCACGCAGGTTGCGGGTCATCATGTTGAGGCTTGCCGCCCAGTGGTCGTCCACATCAGACGGCGAGTAGTTTAGATAGCTGGTCAGGAATCGTTTTACGAATGCCTCGTCGAGAAACTGGTCTGTGCCCGCCGTCGCAAGATCTGTCACCACGCCTTTGGCAGGCCTGCCTACAACCGAGGCGTCGCCATTTGGGCCGATGCGAATCACCGTCGGCGGTTGCATGCGCGCGAAGACGGCGAAGCTGATTGCTGCCAGTGCGATGGGGATCGTCAGAAATGCCAACAGCCAGGCGCGGTTCGCATTTGCGCGCAAGGCCCCGTCCACCTCGTAATACTTCGGCCTCACCTGGGAGACCTCGTCCCTTCGATCTGCCTTTGTCTTCATGAATGCCTCCTACTCCTTTTCAGTGGCTCGCCTGGATACGCCTGCCAGACCCTGAGCCGCAATGCGGGCGGCGTGGTACGCGCCCCATGTTCCGATGTTGTAACGGTGGACGGTCGGCCCTCTCCTGGCCGGCGCGGATGTTCTCGGAGCGCCGCTGCTCCCTCTGGAAACCACGCTCGTAGCCTGTGCGGGAGTTGCGGCTTCCGAAGTCTCACTTTCGGCCTGCGCATCACCCGAACTCGGTCCTAGTACATCGTTGAATGCGCCCCGAATCTGATCGGCGTGCCCTTCGATCGTCGGACCTCCAGAGAGGGAACTCGAAGCTGTTGCTGGAAGCATTTGAGGTGCAGCCGGCTGATTCGATCCGGCTGACGCGGCCGTTAGCCGGCCCGCGCTCGCTGCCGTGCTTGTGGAACTTCCAGCACCGGCGCCCTGCGCGCCGCCTGCCCCGGCAGCAGCAAATCCTGCAGCCGCACCTTCGCCAGCGGCAATTCCAGCCGTTACCACAGTGGCCGCTGCTCCGACCAGCGCGACCGCGGTAGCCCCCACGTCACCGCTGACAATTCGCTTTGCGATAAACGGAATCACCGCAATTGCCAGCGAGTAGATGATGCTAGCGATACCGATGAGAAATGCTCCTTCCAGATTTCCCAACCCACCCAGAAAGTTATTTTGGCTGAGCATCTGGCCGACCTGCCCCATCTGGACTGCGCTCAGCAAAGCGCCGAATCCTCCGTAGAGGATCGGCCAGGAATTCCAAATGAAGACATTCTCTATGTACGATTTGGCAAGACGGTTTGCTCCTCCGAGAGGCAGTAGGGCGATCACGATCGGGCCGAAGATGTAGAGGACGCTGCCGTAGAAGATGTAGAAGAATCCGAAAATGGCGATGACAACGGGATAAAGAATGTACGCGACAAGAATGAGAATCCCGTCGATGACGCCAGCAACAGATCCAGTAATCAGTCCCCAGAGATTCTGAAAGCCGATCTGACTAAACTGCGTGCTAATATCGTTCTTCCAATTATCAAAAAGGTTGACGGAGCCGGACGCGTTACTGATCCAGTTCCCGGCGTTCACAAATCCCTGATTGATGGTTGTGAAGATAGTTCCGTAATTCATAACCACAACCGCGGTGACGATGTACTTGATCAGATTGGTTCCCAAACCGCGCACGTCTCCGCCGTGCAGGGCCGATTGATAGACCTGCCACAGAAAGCCCACGAGCAGGACGACGTAGGCGACATTCTGCATCCCGCTCGTGATGCTGGTCGAGTCGATCCCGGCCACGGCCTGCGTCAGAAAACGCTCGAAGAGATTCAGTTGCGTCGACTGGAAAAACGCAAGCAGCGTGACGGCGACGTGCGGATTGGGAATCGGTAGGCTCATCGCGAATTACCTGTTCGTCAGTGCCCCATTGACGAGGCCGTTGTTGTTCGTATTGTTCGTGGTCGCCAGTTTCGTGATGGCGCTCTGATTGGCAAGATCGATTCCGCGCGTGCGCATCAACTCCGCCAGCGCGGCCTGCGTGTAGGCGTTTGCCCGCACAACCCAAACATCGGCTTCAGCTTCGAGAATCGGTGCGCTGCCCGGCGCCGCGGCCGTGATCTGCTGGCCCATCTGGTCAGCTTCCTTGAGTTCCGCATCCGCCAGGGCGTCGATCTCAATCGCCCGCTTCATTGCGTCCTGAGCCTGCGCGTCGGTCATGTCGGTCATCGTCCGCACGGCGGGCGAGGCGGCGTTCTGCTGCATCACCACTCCGTAGACGGACTGGAACTGGCTCGATACGCTGCCTACGTTGCCTGCGTTGCGCGAAAGCAGCAGCGACTCAAGGTTGCTAGACTGCGGCAGGGTGGCGCTTGAGACATTCACATGAAAGAGGTTCGAGACTTGGCTGAACTGGTTCTCAAACTGCGTCACCGAGTTCTTGGCCTGATTGATCGCCGCAAGCGGATACATAACCTGCTGCTCGTACTTGGCCACGCTCTGCTCATACTGGTTGATGGTGTTGAGCGGCGCGGAGATGTAGGTGGACATCAGCGACTGCATCTTCTGAAGAGCGGCAAGAATCGCTGCCAGATCAATGCCGAACTGCCCATGTGCTCGCATCGGCAGAATCGTAAGAACTGCCAGAACGACGGCCGCTGCCTTGAGCAGCGCCGGCCTGCGCCAGGAACGCTCGGATTGCGCTGGTTCGTAGCCCTCGCCGAATGCCGGAATCTCTGAGGTTGGTTCTTGCTTGCGCCGCCACAGAAATGGCTTGCGCACTTTGTTTGTGGACTTCTTTGAGTCGGACATGACACTCTCCCTTCAGTGCGCCGTGAGCGCCCCGGTGATCAGGCTGTTGATCCCGCCCGTGATGGTTGTTCTGCGCTTCAAGAGCGCATTGTCGTGCGCGATGCGGCCGGCCTCCTGCCGCAACTGGGCGGCAAGCATCTTCTGCAGATATGCCTGGCAACGGAGATTCGAGACCTGTGCCTGCGCCGTGAGATATGGATTGGAGCCCGGTGTGGTAGTGGCCACCTGGTTCTCCATTTGGTTTGCCGTCTGAAGGATGGTGTCCGCGCCCTGGTCGGCGATGAGCGTGGTTTTCAGGTTCTCCTGGCCCAGTGCGTCGTCCATGTCCATCATCAGGAGGTCCTGGGGCGCGGCGCTGTTCTGCCGCGGAATCGAACCGTAGTTGGCCGCGAAGCTTGCACCAAGCGCCGGAATCTGCGCCGAGAGACGGCTATGCAAGATCGACTCGAACTGTTGCGGACCCGCCGTGACCGCGCTGGTGAACTGCGTCGAGAAGATCTGGTTCATTTGGCTGCGAAATGCTGTAATCGAATTCGCAACGAAGCCACGAGCTTGATTGAGCGCGGACAGCGGCCACATCGTCGTCTGGTAGAGTTGCTGCACCTGCTGCGAAAGCTGGTTGATCGACTTGAGCGAACTGCCGATGTCGCTCTGGATCGTGCCGAAGAGCTCATCAAAGACATCGAAGATGCCCGCGTGGGCGCTTACGGGTACGAGCATCGCAATACCAAGGACAGACACTGCCGTCAGCCATTTCCAGCGCCGGCGCCTATTCTTTTGCTTGCCTGAAGCGGCGGCATCTCCTGTGTACGGGATTCCGTTCAGCAATACTGTCTGCTCTGGTTTGTGATCATCCTGTTTCATTGCGCAAGTACCTCCTGAACTTCTCCTGAAAGCTCTTCTTTGAGCGGCGCAAGTTCCGCCAACCCCCGCGGAAAACGCTCGGCGAGCGCCTCATAAGCTGCGATTCGCGCTATCGACGCGTGCTTCCGCATCCACCACATTCGGTAGGTGCGCTCGCGGGCGTAGGTTGTCGTGATCCAGTAGTCCACCGGGCTCGGCACGATGCGGATCGCGTGTGTCGACTCAGCCTTTTCACCAATCGCGATCAGAAACTCGGCGCTATGGCCTTTCTTCGGATGAGCAAAGGTCTTGATCTGGTTGAGCGCTGTCTCGTTCAGGTGGACGTGCTCCCGGAGCGCTGTCATATCGCCAGGCTGCTTGCCGATGATCTTCGTTGTCGCGTTCTTGACGATGCCCGCGCCGTGCTCGTTGGGCTTGTCCGGTGTGCCGACGAAATCTTCCGGCGTCTGGCTGATGCCCCAGACACTTGCATTGCGTTTGCGGGCGGTGCGGAAAAGCTGCACGACGACGCTGGCCAGGATCGGCGACTCCAGCAGCGCCCAGCACTCGTCGAGCAGGACAATGCTTGGCCGGCCGGTAATGCCGGATGCCCGGTAGGTGGCTGTATGAGCAATGAGCAGGCTCATGGCACGTTCCAACCGCGGATCGTCCTTCAACTTCTCAACATTGAAGTAGAGCCAGGGATTATTCAGCTCAACCGTGGTCGGCCGGTCGAAGAGCCGCGCATACGGCCCCTCATCCACCCAGGCCCGCAACTTGGTAGAGGCCATCTGGGCCATTGCGTTGATCTTCTGGTTGCGATCCCGGTCCTGCCAGTGAGCCAGTTCCGCCGCCAAGTCGCCAAACAACGGAATCGGATTCGAGGTCTTCGCGCTGCAACGCTTGTAGGTTGATCCAATGGCTTCGAGCAGGACGCTGTCGAGCAGGTCGATGTCCAGATCCGGCGACGTGTTCTCTCCTAGCATGTGCCGAGTCAGGTTTTTCAAGAAGGAAATCTGGTCGTTCGATGGCCGGTCCTCACCCTTCGGCAGGTCCCAGGGATTGATCGTCTGGTCCGAGTCAAGGGACATCTCGATCATCTCGCCACCCATCAACTCCACCAGCGGTTGGTAGGAGTCGCCACGTTCCAGAATCGAGATCAATGGGTTCGCTCGCGCCGCCATCAGGAGCATCTGCTGCGCCGCCAGGGTTTTGCCACCGCCGCTTTTCGCCATCAGCAGGCCGTTTGCGTCAGAGAGATCCGGATCGAACATGGAAAAAGGGATGAGCTGCCGGAACGGAGTCTCGAAGAGAATCAGCGGGCTTCGTCTGGTTCCCATCCACGGCATCTCTACGGGGACCAGATCGGCGACATTCGAAGTCAGCATGTCCTGGTCCCGCTTATCCGCTTCGCCCAGACCTGGCAAGGTTCCAAGGAAGATGCGGCGCTTGGCGATTGTCTCCGCTACGGCCTTGGCGCCGTTCATGTGCGTGAAGGCGTTCAAGACTTCCTGGGTGCGGTTGGCCAACTCGCGCTCCGACTGTTCGAGATCCCGCATCGTCACTGCCGGATGCGAGGTTCGTACGACGACCGAAAGACTCAGCTTTGCCGTCTTGAGCGACGACGAGATGATGTCGCGCTGAACCTGCATCAGCTGCGCTTGCGCTACTTCAGCCTCCGGATTCGATTTGAAGTTGCCGTTCGCATCCTTCTGGGCCGCAGTCATCTTCTGCAACCGCTTCTTATAGCTCTTGAGCACCTTCACCTGGTCCGGGATCACCACCTGGCCGCTGACCACGATCGGAAAGCCGAGGGTTGAGAAGTTCTGGAGCATCCCAGGGAAGGTCGCGTCGGGCAGTTCCTTCAGGCTCACCACACCATAGAGATACCCATCGATGTTCAGGTACGATTCGGTCTCATTGAGGATGCTCGCTTCCGCCGCCTGATAGCGCGCGCTCTGATACTCGACCATCTCCTCCGGCTGCACGTATGACCGGTGATCACGGCGTGTCGGATGCTGGGCATGCTTCAGTGCCTCAAAGAGTTCCTGCGTCGTGAGCCGGCGCGAACCAAGGTTGGCCGCCTCCATCGATCCCTCGATGCCGCGCAGGATCGAC
>Ga0326728_10006300_pt1 | contig 32096 bp, 26 predicted proteins | sample MB3enrmetagenome_FD_207602 | JGI IMG/M metagenome (GOLD analysis project Ga0326728, IMG submission 207602) | Lab enriched peat soil microbial communities from McLean, Ithaca, NY, United States - MB31MN | ecosystem: Environmental > Terrestrial > Soil > Wetlands > Peat | place: USA: New York... | reverse complement strand
GGCAAACGGCGCAAAAACACCTCGGGAAAATAGGCGCCACCGCCTGTGCCACTCCCCTCCCACCCCTCAACCCGCCCCCACGCCCTCCTCCAGCACTTCCTGCCACGAGGATTCCGAAGCCGCTGAACCAGCCTTTGCCCCTTTGCAAAATCTCTCAAGTTGGACTATTGGGAAACGCGCGCGGCGGGTTTGGACCTACGAAGAGGGTTTGCGCCTGCCAGCCCCTACCCTTTGCCTCCCGCGAAACCGCTCGGCTGCGCGTGGTGTTTCTCCAAGAAAATCTGTATGCTTCCGCGATGGCGTGCCCCGGTGCTTCGCCAAAATCACATCTGTGTAATAATAAATGACTACTCCCAGACGACTCCCTGTGTTCGTCGGCATGTTCACCCGCTTCTTTTTGCCGATCCGTCTTCTCATGTGGGCACGCATGGGTCGGGAGTTGGCCCTGGAGAGTCTCGCCCTGCGTCAGCAGTTGGCGGTGAGGAAGCGGCAATGTCCAAGGCCCCGTTTGCCGAAGACCCATCGCCTGCTCTGCTTCTGGCTGTCCACGCTCACGGTTTATTCTTAGACCTGAGTGAAACTAGGAGGAGAAATGATTAAGACGCGTTTTACGAAGATGCTGAGGTACTTGCTTCCGCTCGCAGCGATCGTCATCCTGGCCGGCTACGCTCTGAACGCCAAGCCTCGCGTCGCCGCGGCGGCGGAGAAGCCCTATCAGCCGACGTGGAATTCCCTGCGAAACTACCGCACGCCACAGTGGCTTCGGGACGGCAAGTTTGGCATCTACACGCACTGGGGCGTGTATTCGGTGCCGGCTATCGGCCCGAACGGCACCTGGTACTCCAATCATATGTACATGAACCCGGATTCGCCCGAGAGGATCTACCAAGAGGCCACTTACGGCCCACTGGAGAAGTTCGGTTATAAGGATTTCATTCCCATGTTTACCGGCGCGAAGTTCAACCCCGACGAATGGGCGGACTTATTCCAGAAAGCGGGCGCCCGCTTTGCCGGGCCTGTGGCGGAGCATCATGACGGGTTTGCCATGTGGGACAGCCAGTACACGGAGTGGAACGCCGCCAAGATGGGGCCGAAGCGGGATATCGTCGGCGAGCTGGCGAAGGCCATCAAAGCTCACAACATGAAGTTCGTCACCGCCTTCCATCACATGGAGAACTGGTATTTCTTCCCCACCTGGGACAAGCATCTCGATTGCGGGGATCCCCGGTACTCAGGTCTATACGGTCCCATCCACGAAAAGGGGGCTCAGCCCAGCAAGGAGTTCCTGGATCGGTGGGAGGGCGAGGTCCGCGAAGTCATCGACAAGTACGACCCCGATTTCGTTTGGTTTGACTTCGGTTTGGGATTCGTCCCCGAGGTCTACAAGCAGGACCTCCTGGCGTACTATTTCAACAAGGCGGCGGAGGAGAACAAGGAAGTAGTTGTGTCCTACAAGGGCCACGACCTGCCCCCTGGTGTAGGCATCGACGACCTGGAATTGGGACAGGAGCGTGACTTGACCTACCACGAATGGATTACCGATTCCTCGATCGACAATCAGGGGGCCTGGGGGTACGTCAAGGGCGCGGGCTTCAAAACCACGGAGAACCTCGTCGATAACCTGGTGGATCGGGTGAGCAAGAACGGGTATCTCTTGCTGAACGTCGGGCCGAAGCCGGACGGGACGATTCCGGAGGTGGCCAAAGTGCGGCTGCGGGCATTGGGGAAGTGGCTTCAGGTCAACGGCGAGGCCATCTATGGCACGACCCCTTGGGTCATCGCCGGCGAGGGGCCGACCAAACTCGAGGCGGGCGGGCCTTTCAATGAGATGGACCAGCTCCGTTACACAGCGCAGGACATCCGCTTCACGGCCAAAGACAACGTTCTCTATGCCACGGTTCTGGGCTGGCCGGGCGAGAAGGTTCTCATCAAGAGCCTGGGGGGTGGCCCGAACCCCGACAAGGACTTCTGGAACGGCCTCTACCCGGCGGAAATCGTCTCCATTACTATGCTTGGGGACGGCAAGGAGCTCAAGTGGGAGCTTGCCAAGGAAGGCCTCACCGTGGCGACCCCAAAAACTAAACCATGTGAGTACGCTTTTGTCTTCAAGATCGTGCGCAAAAAGCCATTCTGAGCCTCCATTAGGGCCACAAAGGGAAGGTGCATCGGAATGCCTTCGCCCATTTTGGGGTATGCACTGGTTTTCATCGCGACCATCGTGTTGCTGGCCACCGGCAGTTCCATGACAGGTTCCTAGACTTCCCGGAATGGGGGAATTCGCGATGCAGTACAATGTGCTCGGCAAGATGGGTTTGAATATCTCCCGACTCAGCTTCGGAGCATCGTCCCTGGGAGCAGTCTTCCACCCGGTGGACGAATCGGAAGCCATCAAGGCGGTGCATGCCGCCCTGGACTGCGGCATCAACTACTTTGACGTGGCGCCCGCCTACGGGGGCACGCTCTCGGAGACGGTCAGCCGTATGCTGAGGGTCGGCCAAGAATCGAAGAAGGAAACTCTGGCAGATACCGTTGAAGCTTTGATCCTATGAAGACAGTCATACTGGAACAGCCAGGCCGGTTCACGTTCACCGAAACCGCGCCGCCGGGCGCGCCGGGACCGGGTGAAGTGCTGGTGAGAGTATTGACGGTCGGCATCTGCGGCACCGATCTCCACGCCTTCGAAGGCACGCAGCCGTTTTTCACGTATCCGCGCATTCTCGGGCATGAGCTGGCGGTGGAGGTTATCGAAATCGGCGACGCCGTCGGCGACTTCAAGCCCGGCGACCGCTGCGCGGTGAACCCGTACCTCACCTGCGGCGAGTGCGCGGCCTGCGTGCGCGGGCGGACGAACTGCTGTGCGAAGATGTGCGTCATCGGAGTCCACGCCGATGGCGGCATGCGCGACCGCATTCTTCTGCCAGCCAAACAGATGTACAAGTGTGAGAAGCTGCCGCCGAAGCAGATTCCGCTGGTGGAGACGCTGGCCGTCGGCATCCACGCCGTGGGGCGCGCGGCGGCGCAGCCGGGCGAGCGCGCGATCATCGTGGGCGCCGGTCCCATCGGGCTGTCGGTGATCGAGTTTTTGCGGCTGGCCGGCGCCGACATCGCCGCGGTGGAGAAGATGTCGGAGCGGCTCGCCTTCGCGGCCAGGCACTTTGGCTTGCAACGCTACTATCCGTCCCACCAGGAAGCGCGGCAGGAAGAGCCGTCGATGCTGGTGTTCGACTGCACCGGCGACCGGGGCTCCATGGAGCAATCCCTTAACCTGCTTCAGCAAGGCGGCAAGCTGATCTTCGTCGGGCTGATCAACGACCACGTTTCGTTGTTCGACCCCGACATCCACCGCCGCGAGGCCACCATCCTGTCGAGCCGCAACAGCATTCCGGCCGAGCACTATCGTGTGCTCCAGTTGATGGAAAGCGGGCAGATCGATGTCGGGGCGTGGCCCACCGAGTACGCCCCCCGCACCCTCATGCCCCAGCGATTTCCCGCCTGGCTTCATAGGGAGGCCGGCGTGGTCAAGGCGGTGGTCGACTGGTCGTGACGGCCTCCACGCGCTTCCCTTCCCCGGTAGGGTCGGGAACTGGCGCAGTAGCGCAGAAGTTACGGCCTAACCCCGTTTCCAACTCCCGCCGCATCGCACGTAGCGTGTGGATCTGACCCTTTTGCCTTGAGGGCTGGTTAAGTAAGCTTCGGCCCCCTCCAAGGTCTCCTGTTCCGAATAACGAATCACCGTGCGTACGGTCTTGGGAGTAGAACAGGCCAGCCGGAGAGGACAGCGGCGACCATCACTCTCCCGGGGGCGATAGTCATAGCGATTCCAGCGTGCCTTGTAGGTCACCCTTCGCAATTCCCGGCCCTGGGGACAAAGGTAGACATCGCCTTCCGTGACATACCGAAAGGGCGCGGTGGAAAGCCGGTCAGGTTTGGGGGGCAGCTTTGCGGCGAACAACGCGGAATGGTCGCTCAGATACCTCGCCGCCGTATCTCCGCATAGACCTTGGGAACTCCGTATTGACTATCGGCCGGGAACTAACCGCATACTGGAGAGATGCTAATCAAGCCAGGTCTCAAAACCAAGCCTTCAGTTAGCGGTAAATCTTAAAATATTGGAACGTAACAGGCTGGGTATCCGCGTTCATAATCTTCAGCGTATGTTGGCTTGCCGAATCCGCGACCGTCACAATTGAACGAGTACAGGCGGTCATCATCCGCCCAAAACGGATCCCAAGTGTCACCGTTCGAGTCATCCCACTTGTGGACACCGTTCAAATCCAGTTCCAACTCGGCTATCCGCTTCGAGGCGGCGAACTTCGAACGTCCCGAAAAAACTGTTGCTGTGGCGGGATTCTTCACTAGACCGGCCGCAGCCAGCACACTTCCGGCGCGAAGAAATGTTCGCCGATCGATGTTGTGGGCGTGTGAATTCTTTTCATTCATAGATATGGGACTCCTCTGCATGATTGCCAACACCGTAAAGGTGATTCTGTTCGAGCCATTGCCGCCCTACAGCCAGCGCTGTCTGGATACAGGAGACGAAGGTCTTGCCCCAGGGCAGCCTTACGTCTTTGCCGATGCCGGTTAGGTTCGGGCTAAGCGGAACACCGGAAACCGCATGACCCACACCCGGGAGGACGATAAGTAAAAGGCAGGCTAGGATGAGTTTATTGGTCATTCATCCCCCCTTCCGATTCCGGGAGGAGGTCCCACGGCTTCGCCGGGGGAGGCAGCAGGAATTTGACCGCTCTCGGAGCGTTCATTTCCTGGTATTTCGCGGTCTGGGAATTCCGGCCCGAGCCCCCTCACCCGGCTCGCTCCCTCCTTTGGGGAGAGGTGTGGGGAATGCTCAGCCCTCTGGGCTACTCTTCCTCCACAATCGCGACGTCCCATGCTTTTAGAGCGACTTGCTGGCCGTGTGCTGTGGCGGTGCCCGTCAGTAGTTCCTTTCCCATACCGTAAGAGTAAGCGAACGATTTCTGTTCGCTGGAGTAGTTGAAGTAATAGTGGAGCCGCTTGCCCAGGCGGTTTACGCGGTGCCGCACACGGACGTGAACAGGGAGCTGCTGGTCGGGACCAGCGATGCCAGCCTCTCTCAATGCCTCCGCCAAGACCTTCGTTTGAAGCGTGTCTGAGAGGTAGGTCCCTTCATAGAGCAACGTCCCTGTCCCATAGTGATTCTCCGTGATCGCGGGCCAGCGCCCGAAGAAGGGGTGATCGTACGACGCGCGCGCCTGGGCGTGTTCGGGCATCAAGAACTCTGCCCAGTAGCTGACCTTGTTCGCGTCCCCGGCATGGAAAGGATCACCCTTGAGAGGGAGCGGGCGTTCGAGGTTCGAAAACTCCTGGTAGCTGAACCCTGCCGCCTCACGCAGCGGCCCCGGCGCTCGCACCCAGCGGACGGCCGAATTTTCGTTGGCAAAGCCGCTCTTGAAAGTCATCACCACGTGGCCGCCCTTCTTGACGTAGTCCGCGATGCGCTCCAGCAGCGCATCGTCCGCAATATAAAGCGCCGGAACCACCAAGAGCTTGTAGCGCGAGAAATCCTGGGTGGTGGGAAAGACGAAGTCCACACTCACATTCAAATCGTAGAGCGCTTTATGGATCTGCCGGACAAGCGAAGCGTAGTCCGCCGCCGGATGGGCGCCAGACCACTGCGGACCGGCGGAGCTGAAGGGCATGAACTCAATTGCGTTCAGGGAGTCGCGGCTCCACAGGATGGCCACGTGGTTCGAGATCTTCAGGTTCACGAGGTGCGGTCCGATCTTATGCAGTTCGTGTGCTGTGCGCGAAACTTCAGCATAGGCGCGGTTAGGTTCCAAATCGTGTGACAGGACACCCTTCCAATAGGTCTCCTGATTGGCCGCGATCGACGCCCAGTGCCAATACTCCACCATGTTCGCGCCGTTCGAGAGGTGCGTGTACACGTCCGCCCGCAATTGGCCGTCGTAGGGTGGGAATTGAAAGGATGAAGTCCAGTCCGTCGTTTGCGCATTGGTCTCGGTCACTAGGAAATTCGAGCCCTGGAGCGAACGTGCGAAGTCTTCATGGAAGGCTTGCTGGGCTCCATCAAAGTGATCCTGCGTGCCGTGATAGACGTTGATGGCGGGAATATCCAGAACAGCACCAATGGCTTCCTCGTCCACGTCCGGGCGCATGGCGCCGCCGAAGTCGGTGGTCACGAACTGGCCGGCCCGAGCATACTGGCGGACCAGCGCGGCTTGCCAGGCCAGAAACTCGGTCACACGCATCTGCTGCCAGCGGGACCATTCCAGCTTATAACCTGTGCTTTGTGCGCTGTCACGAGTGGGCAGGTCTTCCCAGGCATTTACATCCTCGCCCCAGTAGTTCAGGAACCACGCCTTGTTAAGGTTTGCGGTGGTGCCGAATTTCTTCCGCAAGTGGTCGACGAAGCCGACAAAGACATCATGGTTCGAAGCGCCGTAGGAGGAGGTCTCATTATCAATCTGCCATCCAATCACCGTCGGGTTGTCTTTGTAGTGTTGCACCAGGTTGCGGATCACCCGCTCCGCATAAAACCTGTAAACCGGGTTATCCGTATCCATGTTCTGGCGCATTCCGTAGAACGTCTCGCCGCCACCCAGCGGCCGGGCCAGGACTTCTGGATGCGCGTGATAAAGCCACGTGGGGATGGAGTAAGTGGGGGTTCCCATAATGACCTTGATCCCCGCCCTCCCCATGGCTTCAACCACTCGATCCATCCACGCGTACTCGAAATGCCCGTCTTCCGGCTCCCACAGGCTCCAGGTGGATTCCCCCATGCGCACCACGTTGAGGCCGGCCTTTTGCATCAGCGCCACATCCTCAGCAGGATCCCATTGTGCGTGTGCAGGCGCACGAAATACGGCGCGCTCTAAGAAATTATTACGAAGAAGAAGGCAGGACCAGCCCATGGCGAATCGATCTGCCCGCGGGCCATTACGTGCCTACCTTCTGCAAGGTCACGCCGCAGGAAGAAACCCCACTGGCCGCCCAAGGAGGAAGACCTGCCGAGACCTTGCTTGGAAGCAGGCGATGGCCCTACCTATTGATATTGGGATTGGCTGTGACCTGTGTGATCTTGTCGGTCCTTTTGATCAGAGATCGGTCGAGGATGGAAACGGTCATACAGGCCCAACAAGCCGTTCCGAGACTCCCGGAAGAACTGGAATGGTTCTGGAAGCCTTTCCTGCCACCTGCCGATCCCCCCATTATTGTCATTCCGAACCATCCTCTGCTGCGGGCCGCCCACAACGGAGACACGGCCCAGACCCTGGCGCACAGTTACGAAATCCCCAAGCAGAACCTCCCGGAATTTCGCGATACCATCCATTTCCACGAACTGAAGCGCTTCCTGTTTGTTCCCACCACGACCGACTTCACGGGGGTGGGTGAAACATTAGGGCTGCTGGACTTCTTCGAGCTGTTCTCGCGCGTCGGCCAGAAGTTTTACTTACAACAGTCACGACTGGTTAATTTTGAGGGAATCAAGCAGGGCAATGCCATCTTGCTGGGCGGCAATCAATCCTGGAGTGGGAGGGTATTCCTGAATCCTGAGGGTTTCCTTTTTCAAGCCGGAGTCATCTTGAACAACCGCCCGCGCCTTGGCGAGAAGCCTGTTTATCGGCCGGAGTTTGATCCGGTCACCAACCAACTGACCCGCGACTACGCGCTCATTCTGATGTTGCCGAACGAGAAGAAGGAGAACCGCATATTGCTGGTCTACGGCATCTATACGCAGGGTTCACAGGCCGCCATCGAGTATATTACCAGCGCGGAAAGGTTGCCGGAGCTCCGCAAGGCGCTAGTGGCCCTCTCGCCCGACCGAAAGACTCCTCCTTCCTACTTTCAGGCTCTCCTCGAAACGACGGTGGAGAATTCGGTGCCGGGTAAAGTCTCTCTCGTCGCGGTGCGGCTAGTTTCCAACTGAGGAATCGGTCAAGAAAGCGGCCTTCCTTGCGGACCCGGGAGAGGTTCAACCCGCGGATCCACCGCTGGCCTTGGCGATGGCCTAATCGAGATCGGCAATGATATCCCACGTATCTTCCAACTCGACTGAGACGCGTGTGTAGCGGGGGCGGGTTGGCGCGGTGTGAAAAAACCTGGGACCTTTCGCTGCCCTCAGGATGACAGGGAAGCGCTCAGGATGACGGCGGGTGCGTGTGCTGTCATTCTGAGCCCGCTTTTGGGGCGAAGAACCCCGGCAGTTTCCTTTGCTCATGATCATTAAGCTTCCCGCATCAACGGGAGGCCACACTTTCCGAGCGCGCGGCGCCGGCCAGTTGGGTGGTGGCGCCAAGATGGTTCACATTCAGTCCCAACACCGCCCGGAACTCGCCCTTCGCCTTGGCGGTTTCACCCTTGCCCAGGTTTCCCCGGCCGATCAGGTAATGGGCGTCGGCAAGGCGGAAGCGGCTGGAGCGCTGCTGTCCGAACTTCGCGAAATAGTCGATATCGGAACCTGCGGCCAGAGACTTATTACCCATGGCGATCAGCTTGTCGAAAATTTGAGTGGCTTCGGTTGTTTGGCCAAGTTTTTGCGCGGCCAGACCCTGGTAATACAGCATCTCGGGTTGTTCGCGCCGTCTCTTGCCCCCCAGATCGGCCACCGCCTGCTGAAATGACTCCCGGGCTTTTGTGGTATCCCCCAGCTTCTCGTAAGTCAGACCCATCAAATAGTCAACCTGTGGCAGTTTGGTTTCATGATAGGGCCGCCCTACTTCCAGGTTCTCGGGGTATTCGAGCGAGGCTTCATAATCTTTCAGGGCTTCTTCGTACTTCCCGGCCTTGAACTCACTTTCGCCGCGGAGCACATGGGCGTCCGCGTAAACGTCGTGAATCTCGCCGTTTCCTTCCCAATTGTGGAAGTGGTGAGTCTTGAGCAGTTGGATGGCCTGCTCGCAGCGGCCGAGCAGCAGATCGACCTTCGCTTCCTGCATCATCGCATCGGAGCGTTTGGCGGCGACCGCCGAATGGGCTTCAAAGGAAGCAGCGCGCTTCTGCGGCGACACGTTCCCTGCCTCGTAGAGCATGTCGAGTTCATGCAAGAAACGGGCATTGTTCCGGTCGAGCTGAACGGCCTTTTCCATGGCGGTGATGGCCTTCGCGGTGTCGTTTTCCGCCTGGTCGTACGCCAGCGCCAGATTACGGTACCCGAGGGCGAAGGAGCTATCCATGGCTGCCGATTTCTCCCACATCTTGACGGCAGCAGCGGGTTGGCTGTCGTAGAGAAGATTGCCGAGATAATAGGGGGCGCGCCAGTCCGCAGGATTCGCCTGCATGGCCGCTTCCAGCACCTTCACGGATTCGAGACGAAACGGAAACACATAATCCGTGGGCACTTGCGTCGCGAAGACGAAGTAATGGAGAGCTTCGCGGGGTTGCTGCCTTTGCTCCTCAAGATAGCCAAGGTAATAGTAGACAAGCGGGTTCACTTTGTACCGATCAGGGCTCGCGGCCACCAGGCGCTTGAGCACTTGTTCCGACTCACTCGCAAGTCCGGCGTCGTAATAGTCCACCGCCAGTTCCAGGCTGGACTGCACGATGTTGCCCAGACTGACCTCCGGCCCTTCGCGCCCTTCTAACCACGCGACTTCATTGAGGCCCCAAAGGTCAAGCGGGTCCACGGCCAGAGCTTTGTTGGCGGCCTCCCGGGCTTCGTCCGCGCGCCCCGACTTTCTCAGCGTCGCCGCCTTCAGGTCCCATGCCCGGCAATTGAGCGTTCCGTAAGCAAGCGAATGGTCGAGATCGGAAAGCGCCTGCGACCAATCCCCCCTCTGCCCGTCCAATTCGGCAAGCTGGTAATAGCTGGCGGCGGTCCACGCTTCACTCCAAGCGGCCCGGCGGAAGGCGTCCTCGGCCTCGCGGTTCTTGTCCAAACCGCGCAGGGCGCTGCCCAGGTAGTAATAAGCTTCCCCGTCTTTGGGTCGAGTGTAATTGCGCGTAGCCCGGTCAAGCGCTGCGGTCAGCCTATCGCGAGCCTCCTGATAGAGCCCACGTTCGCAGTAGAGGCGGCCCAGCGTAGTGTTCACGTCGTAGTTGCCCGGATCGCGCCGCAAGGCCTCCTGGAAGTAAGCATAAGGCGCCAGGGCGGCATTGTAGAATTGCACCAGCCGCAGGCCGTCGTGGTAAAGCTCATCCACGGTCTTGACGTCCTTGGGAGGCGGAGGAGGCTCCACCACGGGAGGCATGGGTTGCGGGTCGTGCTTCGCCGGGTGGTAACTAATCAGTTCCTTGTTCCCCGCGTCCAGCAGAGTGACTTTCAAATCGGTTTCCTTCGTCCCGTCCGGCAAAACGACTTCCTGAACAAACGGCTTGTCGGGGGCAATATCGATGCCCTGTTCAAAGAGGGTTTGAGAGCCGGTGGTGAGAACGACCTTGGCGCTGCGGAATTCCTGGGTGACGGCGAACCCCAAATGCGCCTTTCCCGACGGTTCAACCTCGAGATTCACGGCGCCATTCAGGTTCGCGTTTTTGGCGCCTCCAATGCCGCGAATGGGGAACCAGTATTGGCTTGCCACCTTGGTTTCGGCGGGCTGAATCCAACTGTAATCGGGCTGGTTGTCAGAGAAGTTGCCGGACATCAGCTCGAGGTAGTCGCCCTGACTGTCCAGGATCTCGTCCCACAGTTTTCCTTCCGGACCGTTTCCCCATTCGAAAAATTTGGCTCCGGGGGAAACGTTGTGGTCCTGGACGCTGATGACTCCGGCATCCCTACCGTGATCGTATCCGCCAAAGAAATCCCCGTCGAAGTTCCAGCAAAAAAAGGAAACGGGGGTAGGATGGTTCTTCCACCAACTCAGGTCGACGCCTTGGGTGTAGTCCACGCCTTGATAAACGTCGTGGGAGAGTGGCCAGTGAGCGAATTGCACTTTGGCGTGGTACACCGCAAATTGCGTGTCGGGTGGAAAGATGACCTGGTAGTTTTCGTTGGCATGCACGCCGGTATTGGTGAAATCCAGAAACGAATGGACGTAGGGTGTGCGGTTCACCAGCGTCGTAGTAACCTTCATATAGGACTTATCAGGGTAGAGGGTGATCCCCACCGCCCATTCCATGCGATGGCGGAGTTCCACTTCTCCAATCCAGATGGTGCTGCTGCCGTCAGGGTTCTTGATCAGCCGGTGGTCCACAGGGAGATAGCTGGTGGCGCGATGGTGATGGGGAATGTTCCACTCGACGCCTCCCGAAATCCAGGCGCCCAACATTCCAATCAGCGCGGGCTTGATCTCCGTTTGCCGGTACACGTAGTCATAGCCATCGGTCTTGTCCGTAGCCGAGAGAATGCGCCCGCCCAGCTCCGGAAGCACGCAGATCTTCACGTACCGGTTCTCGAGATAGTCGGCCTGGTACGTCTTGTTGTCGCGAACATCCAAAAGGTTTTCGTAGAGCGCATAGGGATAAATCGCGCCTTGGGCCCCCTGGTAATCCCGCCCGGCGTAAAACATCGGCTCGAGGTCGGGCGGCCCGATTTCGTAGGTCGGAAGCTCCAGCGGCTCCTCGTGGATGCTCACCGGCCCCTGCGCCCAAGCCAGTGACGTGGATGCCAACACAAATGCGAAAAACCATCGCAGAGACTTTGTAGGATTTCTCATGTCAGGACTCCAGTTGGATTGATCAGCTATCAGCTTTCCTACTTCCCCCCTCGCCGGGAATAAAGCTCGGAGGAAACGGCTTTCGCGGCTTCCACCATTTCGGGGTAGGGCGTGTCGGTGACTGAAAGGAAGCCGATGTTGTAATTCTCGCCGTCCTCCGACCGGCCCGTGAGCGGCTCATCGTAATACTGGAACCAATGGCACCCCACGAAGGCGGAATTATCCTCCACACTTTCGAGGTACTGCTTGTACATGGCGGCGCGCGCCTGCTGGTTGGGCGTCGTCACCAGGCCGGTGTGAAACATGCCGCGATCCACCGCGCCAAAATGAAACTCCCCGATAATGCAGGGCTTGTTCAGGGAAGGAGCAAAGCCCCACTCCTGCGGGTCCAGATGCGAACGGTAAATGTTGAAGCTCACCACATCGGCGTAACGCGCCGCGGCGTTCACCGCTTCCGTGGTGCGCCAGGCAAAGCGGCAGCCGAGATAAAGGTGATGGGGATCGTACTTCCTCACCGCATCGTGAACCGTCTTGAAATACTGGTCGGCAAAGGCTGTCAGAAACTTGCCGAAATCATCTTTCATGGGGGCGGCGAGCGAAGCCGGCGGGTGATAAGGGCGTTCCAGCAAAGTCTGCCAGGAAGCGAAGGTCGAGCCCCAAGCTTGATTGAGTTGCTCGACGGTGGCATAACGCGACTTCAATTGCTCGACGAAAGCCTTCTTGGAGGGGGAGTCGGGACCGCCGGAGAGCGTACCGTACACTAGGCCGAAATGCTCCTTATCACTCCCGTTGCCCCCACCCCAGGAAATCTCATTGTCAATGAAGTAGCCGATGCACCAGGGGTCATCGCGATACTTTTCGCTGCCCCTTCCGATGCTCCGGTCGACCGCCTGGACGAACGCCGGGTCGAACGGGTCGTGCATCTTGCCCCAGTAATCGATGCCGCTGGAAATGCGCGCGTAGTTTCCCTCAATCTCGATAGTTGCCGTATAAGGCACCTTCTTGTAGGCGTAAAGCGCAGGGTCAGACCAGTTCCCGATGGTGTTGAAACCCCACGCCCGCAGCCGGTCAAGAGCGGAAGCGCGCCAGGCCGCGAGCCAGTCGGCGCCGTATTTCCGCTCGAGATTGGCGCGGTAGAAGCTGTAGGTCCGCCCTTGTTGGGTCGGCCCGTAGACGATGCGCTTCTGGTAACCGTAGTACTTGCCGAGCGGATCATCACTGGCCGGCAGCCAGGTAAACATCTCCTTGCGGCCCGCGACGAAGGTGAAGGAATCGCCGTCCGGGCGGGAGTCGATGACATCGATTCCCAGGGAGAAAAAAAGATGACCCTCGGGATCTACTAGCCACCACTTCCCGTCGCGTTTCACCGTGCCGAAGAAGCCGGTGGGGGCCACTTGGGGGCCGGATGCCCAACCGCCATACTCGTCGCGATCAGGGACCGTGGGATGGGCTTTGATCTCCTCCTCTTCCTGTTGCTTCTGGGCTAGCAGACCTTGCGCGTTCGCGACCTTGCCGGGCCAGTCCGCGCGCGTGTATTGACCGAAGGCGTCTACGATGCCGTCGTAGTTGAAAGGCGGCAGCAAGCGCAGATTGTCAATCACTACGCTCTTCACGCCCGCCGGGTAATGGAACGTGAGCTTACAAGCGGTGATGTGGCCCGCCTCAAGCCGGCGATTCGAACCCGGAATGTCACTGACCGGGGTTATTCCCGGAACCATGGGGGGGGCCGCCCCGCATGCCGTGCTCGAGCGAGGAACTGGCGCCAAGCGGATAGTAGTAGCTGACCGCATCGTGCGCGGTGACATTGCCACGACCGCCCACATACCTGGATAAGCCGCCCGTAGGTGCCGCATCGTTTAGTTCGATTCCTATCCAAACTTCCTGATCGGCCGGGTTGTAGATATCGACCGCGATGGCACCGAAGCTACGCCAATCCCAGGGTGAAGTTTCAGACAAAAGCTCAATCGAGGCCGTCCCCGGGCGGATGAAATCCACTTCGAGTGCGGTTTTTCCATCAGTCACGTGTTCGCTGGTCAGGGACACCCGGGCATTGGTCAGTTTGAGCCTCTGAAGGTCTGCGGGAGACTCGAAGGAAGAAATAATCTGCCCTTTAGCAGAGCTATTTTGTCCATAAATAGAGCCAATCGAAATTACCACCACACCAAACAAGCCTGATAAAACTCGCAACTCCCATCTGTCCGACATTTTGTTCATAACGATCTTCCCTCTCCGCGCCGCGTGTGGATTCCTTCCTTCACTTGCGGCATGTTATATCGCTTCAAAGCAGGCGCAGGCGAATCACGTCCCACTGTTTCGGATCTCATAGAGGTGGTATCCCACGTCGCGGCTGGCGGCAATGGTTTCCGCATACGGTTGGTCGCAAACGTCCAGGAATCCGATCTGGTAGTTCTCGCCATCGCCGCGACCCGTGGTGGGCTCGTCGTAGAGCTGGAACCAGTGCGCCCCAACGATCAGGGGATTCAGCAGCGCACTGGTCACAAAGTGGCGGTAGGCGTCGGCGCGCTGCTCCTGGTTCACCACCATGCGCAACCCCGTGTGGAGCAGGCCGCGATCCAGGGCGCCAAAGTGGAACTCACCGACAATCACCGGCCGATCGATGCCCTCGGCCCAGTGGAATTCATCCAGCGTGAAGCGGTACTGGTTGAAGCTCACCACGTCCGTATACTTCGCCGCCAGCCGGGCAATATCGATTCTCCCGGAGGCGGAGTCGGGGAAGTCGTGGAAATCCAACCGGCTGCCCAAATACAGTTTGTTGGGCAGGACCTCTTTCGCCAGCGCGCTCACGTGGCGGTAGTAAGTCTCCCACCAAGCGGGATCTTCGCTGGCGTGGATTTCGTTGTCGACGAAGAAGCCGATGCACCAGGGATCATTGTTGAGCCGCGCGGCTGCGTTGGTCAGTTTTTGGCGTAGTGCTTCATACCATTCCGCGGATTCCGGCTCAATCTTCTTTCCCAAGCCGTCGCCCGAGTGGAAAATCGCAGTGTACGGCACTTTGTGCTGTTCCATCACGACATCTTCCGACCAGGACCCGATGGTATTGATCCCCCAGCTCCGAAGTCTCTGGCCCACGAGGCCCAGCACCACTGGGCGCCAGTCCTTGCCGTACTTGACCTCGAGGTTCCGGGCCAGGAAATCGCCCGCGGGCGCAGGCGTCTCGAAGTAGCGTTCCCGGCCCTCGATGCGCGTGGGCATGTCGAAGCGCACGCAGTCCATGCCGTTGGACCAGAAGAGCCGTCCCGCGGGGTGGCCCAGCCACCACTTGCCTTGGTACCTCTCGACGCGGAAATGGCCTGTAGCCGGAAGCCGCGGTCCGGCAGCCCACCCGCCATACTCGTCCAAACCTTTGGGGCCTTGATGGGCGGCCAAGTCAGCAGCCTCGGCGCGAGCGGCGGCTTTCAAGCCCTCATCCGAGTGTACTTTGCCGGGCCATTCCTTGTACTTGAGCTGGCCATAGCGATCGATAAAGGGAAAGAAATTCCCCGCCAGCGCCTTTTCATCCGGCGGTTGGGAAGCGCCAAAGGGCCGGATGTTACTCACCGCAATATCCGCCGCGCCCTGGGGCAAGACCAGGAAGACCGCAAGGTTACCGATGCTTGCCGGATCGACTTCCGCCTCTGGCCAAAGCTTCATCTCGCCCCCCGGTATGCCGTTCATGCCTTTGAACGCCGCATCTGCAAACGCTGGACTGAATTCTTTGCGCTGCAAGAAAATGTAGAGCGTGCGGGTTTGGCCGGGCGGAACCACGACGTACCCCGCCACCCACATGTTCTCGTTCAGCTCGCCATAAACGCGGACGGGCTCGCGGCCCGTGTTGGCGATATCACACGCCATCCCCATGTGCTTGGTCAGGTCAATTGGTTTGAAGGAAAACAGCGCCTGCGGTTTTCGCTGGCCCTTGGGAAACCACACGCGAAAAGACTTGTGGGCGGCGGTAACCACGGCGCCTTCGGCTCCCGACTTTCGAATCGTAGCGATGCGGATAGACGGGCCTTCCGGTTGGACGTCAAAACCGAGCACAGGCGAACTGACTGGGCTCCGCGCCGTGTCTGCTCCGCTCAAACTACGGGGTAGGAGTAAGAAGGGAAGGCAGCCTAGGACTAACACGAGGGATTTAAGCATAACCGCCTCCTTTGCGTGTACCCGGGGATGGCCACCGGCGTGCCCTCATGCGGAGTGGGATTATTTCTCCTTGGTGGGAAAAAGTCACTTTGTCGCTCCGTCTCCAGCGGCCTTCGCAAACGGTTGCCGCAGAGGATTGCGCAAACGCTTGTGGACTGCCACGACTCATGCTAGGTTGTCAAGTGGTATTTGTAATGGGAGGAGAAAGGGGCAAATTCTCGCTTCCTGGCCACGCGAGCGACTTCTTAGGCCTCATGGTCGCCGACATTTGCAACCCCTTCTGTTAGCGTAAGTCGGAGCATGGGCATCCTGCCTGTGTCCACGGCCAAGATGGCCGCGCCCATGACCCGCCGGAAAAAAGGAGGAAGGTGGCAATCGGCCCGCAAAGGCGCAGCCTTTCCGCACAAATGTTCATGGATCTCCCGCCCGTTACGATGCATGAAAGGTTTTTCCGGCACGGGGTAAGGGCGAGGCGGTGCCTCGCCCCTACATCGCGTTTCCCTGTATTTTCATGACAGCGCCGCGGCGGAGCCGCATCGGCTAGGAACTTTGGGAAGAGATAGCCGTGCCACGGTGTTCGCGATGAGAGCGTTTTCATATGCGAAGTTGCTGCCCTGCGGTTCGCTCGCCCTTTTGCTGCCCGTCCTGGCGAGTTACACCAGCAGTTGCGGATCCTCGACGTTTTCGTCTAATCCATCGCCTCCGAGCGCCGCGGCCGCGACGACATACTACGTGGATTGCGGCGCGGGCAACGATGCGAATAGCGGCACATCGGCCAGCGCGCCCTGGGGATCACTCACCAACGTCAACTCCATAACCTTCCAGCCCGGTGACACGATTTTGTTCGAACGCGGCAGCGTCTGCACGGGCCAACTGAAACCCCAGGGCTCCGGCACCTCGAGCGCGGTCATCACTCTCGCCGATTACGGCGATGGTCCGTTGCCGATCATCAGCGCCGGGACCAATCCATCGGCCCTGACGCTCTCCGATCAAAGTTATTGGGAAATCAAGAACCTGGAAACCACGGGTGGTAATCCCTACGGAATCTGGGTCACCGGGAACACCGCCAATGCTGTCATCAACCACGTCTACCTCTCGAATGTGGTGGTTCACGACGTCACGGGAACTCCCACCCAGAAAGCGAGCGGGCTTATTGTTTTTAATACCAGCGGCGCGGGGGAGAGTTTCAACGACATCCTGGTGGATGGCGCGACAGCGTACAATACATCACAATGGGCCGGCATTTACGCCGCCGGAGCGACGTGGTCGAGCGCGGCGGGCATGAAGGGCACCAATATTACGGTCCAAAACAGCACCGTTCATGACGTCGGCGGAGACGGCATTGTGATCCATATCACCAAGAACGCGCTGATCCAAAACTGCACCACCTACGACACGGGGCAGACTACCCTTACCAGTTTGGGAACTCCCAGTGCCATCTGGAATTGGGATTGCAACAGTTGCACCGTGCAGTTCAACGAGGCCTACCTCTCCCACTCCCCCACGAGCAGCGACGGCGGGGACTACGACAGCGACTTCTACAATAACAACATCACGATCCAGTACAATTACGGCCACGACGCCGATGGGTACTGCGTTTCGGTTTTCAGCGCCGAAGCTCCGGATACAAACGTCAATACCATCATCCGGTACAACGTATGCTCGAACAACGGACGTAATCTGAATAACGCTGGGCAAGGTGACTTCTTCTACTCCACATGGGACGGCGGCTCCATTCTGAATTCCCAGGTCTACAACAACACCAGTTATTGGAACCCTGCCAATTCGGCTGCCTACGCTCTCAACGTCCAAAGCGCATTTGATTCCAGCAAACCAAATTATTTCGTGAATAACATCATCTATGCGGCAGTTCCAGACATGGAGAACTACAGCGCTACGAGCGGGAAGAGCTTGAGCTCCGACTACAACCTTTACTGGTACACAGGCTCGGGCTCGCCGCAGTGGCAAGCGAACGCGGTTAATTATGGTTCGTTGGCCAACTGGCAGGGCGCTATGGGCATGGACTTACATTCCCTGTTCACTGACCCGCTCCTGAATAGTCCCACCTATCATGCCGTGGGCCGTTCAACGACCGCTTTCACCCTGACGACGGGGTCCCCGGCGGTTAATGCCGGTTGGAACCTGGGAAACATGGGCAGTCAGGATTTCTTCGGGAATGCCCTACCCGCTTCCGGCGCGGTGGACATTGGCGCGTACCAGGCGCCATAGGCCGGTCAAACCCATGCTCATGGCCGATCGCTTCCAGAATCGCCCAAGGGAACGGGCACAAACCTTGGGTGGGCGGACGAGGTGGATTCTCGTCGCGGCGGCCATCACCGTGACGATCGTGGGTATTCTCATTTGGCCGATCCGGCCAAGCCCACGGGATGTTGTTCCCGGCGCCACTGCACCGTCCTTCAGCCTTCCCGTTGCGCGCGGAGGAAGTTGCGACTTGGCCGGTCTGCTGGTGAAGAAAAAAATCGTGCTGCTTTCCTTCCTTGACGCTCGCTCAATGCCCTTGTCACGCACTGAAGCTGATCCATCTCGAGGGCAGTTGGTGTTCCTGAAAAGCATGGCCCAGCAGTACGCCCCCAGTGGGCTCGAGGTGCTGATTGTCGGATGCAACAGGTTATTCAGCCGCAAACCGCTCGCCGCGGGTGCGCTCCTCAACTTTACCTACGATTGGAAGCTGGATGACGTGACCGTCTTGCGGGACGACGGCGCAGGCACAGCCTTTCGCTATGGCGTTTCCACGCTTCCCACTACATTCCTTATCGCCTCTGACGGTCACATCCAACGACGTTGGGACGGATTTGTCGCTTCCGCCCAACTCGCCTTGGCAATAGAATCCTTGGTGGGCCCTCCGCGCTTTCAGCGATGATTCTGCATTCGGCGCGATGGAGGAGGAGAGTTGTGAAAGGGAGACTTTGCACCAGGAACGGAGGCGGTTTCTGGGGGAAATGTTTTGGCCGCGGTCAGAGCGGACCGAGAGCCCGAGGGGAGAAGGGCATCTGAGGCCGGGATCATGTACCTGTGATGATTATAGGGCGCGAGTGATGCCGCGACGGTGAGCAAATGAGGGCAAATGGATCGTTGGCACCAGAGGCATCAGACCGACCGTCGACATGCAGGGTCGTCCGAAGAAGATCAATGGGAACAAGGCGATGAAAGGCAAAGGAGTCTGCTATGACGTCGGTCGCGTAATGGGAGGCAATTGGCGTCCTGTATTTGATCAGAAGGTTGTGCACCGCAAGCTGGAGATTATCAAGTCGGAGCTCAGCCTCTTTATGCAAGGCATTTTGCCGGGCAGCAATGTCACGGAGCGGGTGAGCAACCCGTCATTGCGGGAGATCGTAAAGGCAGGGAAACACAACCAGGCATTCAACGCCTTTTTGGCAAAAGCGAATAAATCAGTGAGGGAGGTCTTCCATGGCCAGGTGACGTATGCATCACTCGGGTTCGAAAAGGTTGATTGGAGTCACTTCGACTTCGTGGGCGTTGACCATTACCGGGCGGCGCGGATCAGGGACCAGTATGCCAGCATGCTCAAGCCTTTTTTCGCTTACGGGAAGCCCGTCATCATCATGGAGCTCGGTTGCCGTACCTACCGGCGAGCCGATACCTCGACAGAAGGTATGGCGGGGGACACTACCGTCCTTACCATGACAACCCGTTATCCGATTTTGCTATGAACGGCTACAGCCTGGCAAAAAGCTATGAAGGCGACAAGCACGGCACAACCTGTCCCGACATGACGTGGGAGCCGAAAGAATCGTTCAAGGCGGTTGCCAGTTACTATGCCCGACATTAAATGATCATGAAGTGGTGTGGAGTTTGGGATTAAACTCCGAATATGTTGTTTACACCGCAAAACCCGGTGCGCTTCCAGAACGCCTTGACTTGAACTTGCGGCTCCCCCGCGCTGCGCTATCGGCCGGTGCGCACACTGGAGAATTAATGGCAACCTCTGAAACAACCTCGCCATACCAGAAGCCTGCGAGCGCGAACTCACAGGCACAGATCGAATATCGGGTCGGCAAGCGTCAGGTGACCTGGGTGGGACCACTGACGGTGATGACAGCCCGAAGCATCTTCATGATCGTGGCGCAGGCCCTTGTCGCGGCCCTTTACCTGCTGCGCGGCCATCCGTCGGCATGGAACGCCGCTGCTCCCTGGTGGACCGTGTACGGAACGCTGGTGGATGTCGGTTGCTTGGCCCTGATGCTGAAATTCACCCGCTCCGAGGGCATTCGCCTGCGCGACCTCATTGGGCAACTGCGGCTGCGCTGGGGTCACGACCTCCTCCTGGGGATGGGATGTTTCATTGCTTTCCTAGTGTGTTTCACATTCCCCGGCCTGCTGGCAGGGAAGCTTGTGTTTGGCTCGGCCCATCCTGCCATGTATCCTGGTATGTTAGCGGAGAGGACGTTGCCTTCTTGGGCGGTAATTTACAGCTTCTGCATATGGTGGCTCATCTGGTCTCCGACAGAAGAGATGACGTACAACGGATACGCACTGCCACGGATCCACGCCTTGACGGGACGTAAATCGGTCGCTGTACTACTGGTGGGTTTTTGTTGGGCGCTCCAGCACTGCTTTCTGCCTTTTATCCTGGATTGGAGGTATGTCGTGTGGCGCTTTTTGTTCTTCCTGCCTGGCGTGCTGGTAGCTAGCTTGATATATCTGCGGATTCGCCGCCTTTCCCCGTTGATCCTGGCACACTGGCCCATGGATCTGATGGCCGCGATTCTCACAGTGAAGCTTTGAACGAGTTTCTCACAAAGCGATTGAGCGTTCGGGGGCATAGGATGTGGTGGCAGGCACGAGCGGAACTGCTGGTTTGGCCCCTCTTGGCTGGAGTGATTGGTCTTGTCCTCGCGATCACTGACGGCGCCCTTAGTACCGGCCCGCATCCTCCCCCCGTGCAACTCAAGAACATCGCCCAGGCTGCCGGAGTTCATTTCGTCCTCAACAACAGCGCCACACCCCACAAGTATCAAATCGAGCCCATGGTGGCGGGCGTCGCCGTTTTCGACTACAACAACGATGGCCTTCCGGATCTCTACTTCGTCAACGGGGCCAGGATTCCGGATCTCCAGAAGACCGGGCCGGAGTATTACAACCGCCTTTACCGTAACAATGGCGATGGCACGTTTACGGACGTGACCGAGCGGGCCGGGGTCAAGGCGGATGGATACTCCATGGGCGTGGCCGCCGGTGACTATGACAACGATGGGTGGGAAGACCTCTTTGTGGTGGGGGTCAATCGCAACTACCTTTTTCATAACAACGGCGACGGCACGTTCACAGACGTTGCGGAAAAGGCCGGCCTCGCGGGTGTCGATCCCAAGCTGGGCAAGACGTGGTCGATCTGCGCCGGCTGGTTTGATTACGATCGCGATGGCTGGCTCGATTTGTTTGTGGTGAACTACTGCCAGTGGGGTTTGGATAAAGACCCGTATTGCAGCAACTCCCGCATCGGCGCCCGTTCCTACTGCCATCCCTCGGAATTCAAGGGCCTGCCCAACATGCTTTTCCATAACAATCACGATGGAACCTTTACCAACGTTTCCATTCCGTCCGGCATTGCGAATTACACCGGCAAGGGCATGGGCGTGGCTTTCGCGGATTACGACAACGACGGCTACCCGGATGTATTCGTGGCGAATGACACGACCCGCAACTTTCTTTTCCACAATAACGGAAACGGGACGTTCAGCGAAGTCGGATTGCAGACCGGTGTTGCCTACAACGGCAATGGTTCCGCCCTGTCTTTTATGGGCGCGGATTTTCGCGACATCGATAACGACGGATGGCCCGACCTTTTTGTGACCGCCCTCTCCAACGAAACCTTTTCGTACTTCCACAATGAGGGTGGCCGGCTCTTTGCAGATTACTCACCTCTGACCATGCTCAGCCGTTTGAGCCTCTTGATGGGCGGCTGGAGTAACGGAATCTATGATATGAACAACGACGGGTGGAAAGACCTGGTCGCCGTCAATTCCCACGTTAACGACAACATCGAAAACGAGATGAACGTTTCCTACAGGCAGCCGAACGCCATTTTCGAAAACCTCGGCGGCAGGTTTGCCGACGTTTCGGCCACCGCCGGCCCGGACTTCCAACTCGCCGCTGTGCACCGGGGCGCCGCCTTCGGCGACCTCTTCAATGACGGCAGAATCGATTTGGTCGACTCGGTACAAAACGGCCCGGCGGAGATCTTTCGCAATATCACCGAAAACGGGAACCATTGGCTGGAAATCCAAACCGTGGGAAGGAAAAGCAATCGTGACGGAATCGGGACAAAAATCCGCTTGGAGTCAGCCAGCGGACCCCAATACAACCACGTCACGACAAGTGTGGGCTATGCAAGCTCCAGCGATCCTCGCGTGCACTTTGGTCTGGGCAAGGATGACAGGGTCAAGCGACTCACCCTCGAATGGCCCAGCGGCATTCGGCAGGAGCTCATCGACGTCCGAGCGGATCAGATCCTGAAAGTTGTGGAGCCTGAGCCATAAGCTCTTTAGAGCTGAGCTTCAGCTCAGCACCTGCCGACCTGAAGGCCGGCGCTACAAGTACTTGAAGAGGCGGATTAAGGATTGGGGTTGGGCGCTGTCTCGGCAGCACGTGACGCGTGTTTTGAGGCTTCCTGGGGATTCCCCATGGCCGTGTAAATCTGCGCCAGGAGGAAGTCAATTTTATAGTCAGGGCCACCCAGTCGGAGGGCCGTTTCACCCTCCTGTGCCGCCTCCTGGAGGTGCTGCATGCGAAAGTAGACTCTACTCAAGGCGTAGCGGATTTCGGCATCGCGAGGGGCGATTCGCGAACCTTCCTCCAGGACGCTCTGGCTGTCAGTTAACCGATCGAGCTTGAGGAGAAACTCCCCATATTCAACGTAGATGTGCGAATCGAAATATTTCTGGGTTTGGCTGACGTTCAACCCTTTTTTGAAACTTTCCTCCGCTCCCGTCACATCACCCATCGTATCTTGGGTTCGCGCCAAGTTCTCGTAGCTCCTCACACTTTGGGGATTGATCTTTAAGGCGCGGTCGAAGGCCTTTGCGGCCTCGGCGAAATCATCATGGAGGAATAACGCCCGCCCGAACATGAACCAGGTGTCCGAGTCGTTGTCATTCAGTTTCAGCGCCTCGCGGTAATCTGCCTGGGCACGGGGAAAGTCCTTCTCGGCCGTATGAATCATTCCCAGAACGGTATAGGCGTTCGCAAACTTGGGGTCAAGCTGGAGTGCTTGTTGGGCAGAATTCGTCGCCAGATTGAAATTTCTCTGGTTGAATTGTGCCCCGGCTAAGAGGCAATAGACTTCGGGCGACTTTTTGAATTTGAGGAAGATTAAGAAGCACTTCTCGGCCTCTTTGGGTCGCTCTGTGAGGTAATAAATCGTTCCCAGGCGAAGTTGGGCCATCGGGTAGTGCGCGTTGCCGGATTCGACGTGCGAATAATACTGCTCGGCCTCGCGGAACTCCTTCGCCCGATAGAGCTTTTCTGCCATGAGGAAATCCTGGTCTGAGCTCCTTGCTCGAGGTGCTGGCACAACAAGGCCGGCAATGAGGAAGATCAGGAGCCCAGGAAGCATGACTGCCCACAAATGCTGTCTTATGCTCCCACAAGAATCCCGAATGAAAAAGACTGAATGACTCCCTTTCTGTTCGGGTTGGATACTCAGGCTTTTCATAAGAAGAAGCGATTTTCTCGAGTGGTCCGGCATTCCACCATTGGGATTGTAGTTAATCCGTGCACATAGACAAGGGGAATCAGGCATGAAAAAAGCCCAGCGTCAGAACTCCATTGACCGAGGCTACCAGCTTCGCGAGCTAACAAAACGCCCCAGAAGTGTCAACAATGCGGACTGTGCTTTCATCCACCTGGTGCTGCATACACGAACACGCCAGGGGAAAGAAGGCAAATCTGTGGATCTAGTGACGGAAGATGGAATAGATTGGACCTAGCTGGAGCTGCGCTTCGCTCGAAGTGGAGGGAATTCCACTTTCACGTTTCGACTCAACCGCAACTGTGATAAAAACTTGATAGCAGTTGTGGCAAGACCCGGCAAATTGAGCACTTCTGTCGGTGACCAAGGGTTTATTCTGTTTTCCGCCATTTGCCGCAGACTGCTAAATTCACTCGAAAAACGCCTACTCCGGCAAGATTTTGAAAATTGAAAATTCTGGTTTGCAACCATGGGGTCGGGAATTCGATCCTCCCCAGGTCCAACAGCGATTCATTTGTGACCCGACAAGAATCGCGAATGCCGGTGACCGCATCTATAATCTTGTGTGCAGCAAGAACTGACTTGGTGTGGGGGCGTGGTTCCTTGAGCAGTGACCCGCATTCCACGCCACAGCCTTTATTGAGCAGTGCTACAGGCGAGTGTCCTAGTTTTACAAATTCCTTTTGAGGAGAATTCTCATGGCCAAGATGAAGGCAGCGCAAGTGAGCCGACCGGGAGGGCCGATCGAGCTGGTTGAACGTGAGGTGCCGCAACCAGGCTTCGGGGAAGTGCTTGTTCGCGTGCAGGCGTGTGGCATCTGCCACAGCGACGTGTTCACGAAGGAAGGCATTTGGCCGGGCATCCAATACCCGCGGGTGCCGGGCCATGAAATCGCCGGGGTGGTTGAGGAGGTCGGCGCGGGAATATCCGGCTGGGTGAGTGGCCAGCGGGTGGGCGTGGGATGGTATGGCGGCCACTGCGGCCATTGCCCCGCCTGCCGCCGCGGGGATTTCATTAACTGTGAGTACCTTCCAATTCCCGGGATTACTTACGATGGCGGCTACGAGGAGTACATGGTGGCCCCCGCCGATGCCTTGGCGCTCATGCCGGAGGGCATTTCCGCGGAAGAGGCCGCTCCGTTGCTCTGTGCAGGCATCACCACCTACAACGCGCTGCGGCACAGCGGCGCGCGCCCCGGTGACCTGGTGGCCATTCAAGGCGTGGGTGGGTTGGGCCACTTGGGGATTCAATTCGCAAACAAATTTGGATATAAGGTGGCAGCCGTCAGCCGTGGGGCGGACAACGCCGCCCTGGCACGGAAGCTCGGGGCGCACCATTACATCGATAGCCAAGCCTCCAACCCCGCGGAAGAATTGAAAAAGTTGGGGGGAGCGCGGGTGATTCTGTCCACCGCGCCCAGCGGCAAAGCCATGACCGCGCTATTCGAGGGTCTGGGCACGGATGGCAAGATGGTGGTGGTGGGCGCGAGCATGGAGCCCATCCAGGTGACGCCCATCCAGCTCATCACGGGGCGCAGGAGCCTTCAGGGCTGGCCTGCCGGCACGTCAGCGGATTCCGAAGATACGCTCAATTTCGCGGTCCTTTCCGGCGTTCGGCCCATGATCGAAAAGTTTCCCTTGGACCGCGCCAATGAAGCTTACGCAAGGATGATGAGCGGCAAGGCGGAGTATCGCGTGGTCCTCACCATGCCCAAGGAGTGACCTTGAGCGACAAGCGAAAGCAACACCGGCGCCGGGACGGCCGGAAGCGCATGGATCGCAGAGTGGGTGACCGCAGGGCCGGCGGAGTCCCACCCGCGCCCGATACACCTGCCAGACACGACACCGGCAAACGCCGGCGTAGCACCGATCACAACGCTTCTTCGTTACATGAAGATCCGAAATCGGCCCGGAAGTCTCCCGGCAAATCTCGCCGCCCGTAATGTGCGGTCAGGGCCATCTACCGAAGAAAGACCCCACCGGTGCACGCGCGTGGCTCCATGGGGCTGGTTGCGAACATCTCTTGACGATGGGTGAGCCAGGCAATAGACTCTCTAGACCTTGGGAGGTGTAACATGACAACTTCAGTTCAAACGGAGCGGATACATAAGGCACTAGACACGTTTGCGATCGAACTCCCGTCCTGGGGGTTTGCCAACACCGGTACGCGATTTGGGAAATTCATCCAGGACTCTGCGGCCACGACCACGGAGGAGAAGTTGAACGATGCAGGGCAGGTGCATCTTTTCACGGCCTGCTGTCCCAGTGTGGCCACGCACGTTCTTTGGGATTTTCCTGAGGGCCTTAAGAGCACCTCTGCGGTGATGGCCGCGGCAAGGAAGGCCGGCGTTCGTCTTGGCGCGATCAACCCCAATGTTTTCCAGGACCAGATTTACAAGAATGGGTCGTTCGGCAATCCCGACGCCAGAATTCGCCGGGCCGCGCTCGATCACATTCTGGAGAGTATCGAGATCGGCAAGCAGACGGGCAGCCGGGACGTGTCGCTCTGGTTCGCCGACGGTTCCAGCTTTCCGGGGTCGGCTTCCATTCGCGAACGGAAGAAATGGTTTACCGAGGGCTTGCAGGAAACGCATGCGCACCTTTCCCCCCAGCAGCGTATGCTGGTGGAATACAAGCCTTTCGAGCCTTATTTCTACCACACGGACTTGGGCGACTGGGGTATGGCGCTGATTCTCTCGCGCCACGCCGGGCCGCAAGCGCGGGTGCTGGTGGATACGGGGCACCATTACCAGGCACAGAATATCGAACAGATTGTGGTGTGGTTGCTGAGCGAAGATATGCTGGGCGGTTTCCACTTCAACGACCGCCGTTACGCGGACGACGACCTGACGCTCGGTTCCATTGATCCTTATCAGGTTTTTCGCATTTTCAACGAGATTATTTGCTATGAATGGGAGACCGGCAAGCGTGCCGACATCGCTTACATGATCGACCAGAGCCACAACCTGAAGAACAAAATCGAGGAGATGATCCAAACGGCCGTCACGGCGCAGGAACTTTATGCCAAGGCCGTGCTGGTGGACCACGCGAAGTTGGCCGAATACCAGATGAAGGGAGATTTGATTGACGCCGAAGAGTGCCTGAAGCAGGCCTTTGGCACCGATGTGCGCCCGGCTATACGGGCATGGCGGAAGAGCAAGGGATTGGCGGAAGAACCGCTCCAAGCCTTTCGCGCGTCCGGCTACACGGAGCGAGCCGAACGGGAGCGGGGGGCGAGGAATAAAGGGGCCGTGGCGAGCTACGCGTGATGAACATGCGCGAAGCGCAACTCAAAAGTGAGCGGAGACATGTCGGCGATGAGCACAGCCCGAAATGTGGTGGCGGTTGATCTTGGTGCGGAAAGTGGCCGTTTGGTGCTCTGCCGCTGGCACGGCAGCCAAGGAATTCTGGAGGAGATCCACCGCTTTCCCAATGGCCCTCAGCAGGTAGGCAACCACCTGGTGTGGGATATCGAGCGCCTGTGGGGTGAAATCCTGAGGGGCCTGTTGAAAGCGGCCACCAAAACGGAGGGCCACCTTGATAGCGTGGGCGTGGATGGATGGGGAGTGGACTACGCCCTGCTTGATGCTGCCGGCAATCGCCTTGGCCACTCCTTTTGCTATCGCGATGCCCGCAACGTGCCCGCCATGGAGAAGACTTTTTCCAAGGTTCCCCAAGAGCGAATCTACCAAATCACCGGAATTCAGTTCCTTCCTTTCAATACCGTCTATCAATTGGTGGCGCACGTGGCGGAATTCCCCGAAGAGTGGGACCGGACGGTCCACTGGTTGAACCTTCCCGAGTATTTCCACTACCGGTTGACGGGGGTGGCCGCGGCGGAGTACACGGAAGCCAGCACCACCCAGTTGCTGGACGTGCGAACAAAATCATGGTCCAAAGAGCTTGCCTCCGCGCTGGGGCTGAGTCTGGAGAAATTCCCCCCTATCGTGCAAGCCGGCGCGGTGTTGGGAAAACTGCGCCCGGAAGTCAACGAAGAAGTGGGCTTGGCGGACACGCAGGTGATTGCCCCGGCGTGCCACGATACGGGTTCAGCGGTGGCCGGCATTCCCTTTCCCCACGAGGGCCTGGCCTTCATCAGCTCGGGGACGTGGTCGCTGGTGGGCACCGTTCTCCTCCAGCCGGTGGTGAGTGGCGGCGAGCAGGGGAAGACTTTTACCAACGAAGGTGGCGTGGCGGGCAGCATCCGGTTCCTCCAGAACGTCATCGGCCTGTGGCTTCTCCAGGAATGCCTGCGCGAATGGAACGCCCAGGGTCTGCATCTGAGCGCGGCGGACTTGGCCGCGCAGTGTCTTGAGACTTCCCCCGAGGGGCCGTACTTCCAGGCGGATGAGACCACTTATCTCGCTCCCGGCAACATGGTGGAACGCATTAACGCCGGCTTGCGCGCCGCGGGCTTTCCGGAGGAGAAGCGGCCGCCGGAATTGGCGGCGATCATCTTTCGCACTCTGGCGCGTCGTTACGCGCACGCGGTGAGCGAAATGGGGAGGCTCTCCGGCAAGTCGATCAAACGCCTCTGCATCGTGGGTGGCGGCGTGAGAAATGAGGCTCTGAATCGATTGACGGAACGGGTAACGGGGATCGAGGTGGTGCGGGGACCGAGCGAATCCACAGCGGCAGGGAATATCGCGGTGCAGATCGCCGCGCTGGAAGAAGCTGTCTCCCTAGATCAAATCCAGGCGATCAGCGCCAGGCTGAAGTTCGCGTCTCAGTGACTTCCATAAAAGCCCCGGGTGATTGATTCACGCAGGCGGGCAGCCTCGTTGGGGTTCTTTGCCTTCCCAAGCCTCTTTGCCAATAGCCCGAGTTCCTTCGGGCTCAAGCGATGGGCGACTTGGTCCGCTACTCGAACTTGGTCTTGGTGAGTACTGGCCGGATTCTGGCCACTCGGTAGACTCCTTTTTTCTTACTCAAACATGCATCATACTTGAGTAGGAATCAAGACGCCCGCGGGCTGATGCAGCACGAAGCTCTGCGATCAGTAAGGACTGGAAGGTCGCCGAAGCGCAGAGCTTCGCTCTGCGCCAGCCTCTTCACGTACAAGAAGCTGTCCACTTGACCTGGAAGCTGATTTCCGATAGCGTTCCAGCTTTGTGAGATCATGGCGAAACCGCGTGTAGCTCTTTTTATCACCTGCCTTGCTGACCAGTTTTTCCCCCAAGTCGGCGAATGCGTGGTGAAAATCCTCCGGCGGTTGGACGTGGAAGTGACGTTCAATCCAGCGCAGACGTGTTGCGGCCAGCCGGCATTCAATACCGGCTATCGGGACGAGGCGCGCAGCGTGGCCCGGAAAGTCCTGGACCTCTTCGATGACGCCGATTATGTTGTGGCGCCGTCGGGCTCCTGCACCGCGATGGTGCGGGTTTTCTATCCTGAACTCTTCCAGAGCGATCCGGCGCTCCTGCGCAAGTGCCAGGACCTGCAAAAGCGCTTTTTTGAATTCTCGGAATTCTTGGTGAAGGTATTGAAGGTGGAAGATCTTGGGGGGCGCTTTGCCCATCGGGTGACCTATCACGATTCCTGCCACCTGTTGCGCGAGTTGGGTGTTGATGAAGCGCCGCGCCAACTGCTGCGCAAAGTGCAGGGCATTGATTTGGTGGAGATGACGGATTACAAGCTTTGCTGCGGGTTTGGGGGCACGTTCTCGGTGAAATTCCCGGAGGTCTCCGTGCCCATGGGGCAGGACAAAATTCGCGCCGCCACCGAGACCGGCGCCGAATACCTGGTGGCCGCTGACGGCGGCTGCTTAATGCACCTAGCCGGGCTGATCCACCGGCAGGGACTCCCACTAAAGACGATGCATTTAGCAGAGGTTCTAGCGACGCAAGAAAAGTAATGAAGCTGTCCTTGGTCCGTTGTCAGTGGCTTAAAGCTTTCGATCTCCGCGTATCTCTTGCAACGGACAACTGACCACGGACAAAGGACAACTGACAGCTTTTCAATGACTCAATCCACTGACGTTCACAGCAACGAGATTCACCAAATCGGCGGCGAGACCATCGGCAATCCGCGCCTGGCCGAAGCCTATCGCTCTTCCACCGTACGCTTGTACACGCATCGGTTGAATGCCATCGGCCAGGTTCCCGGCTTCCAGCGCCTGCGCGATGCGGGACGCGAGGTAAAGCGCCACACCATCGAAAATCTTGATTTCTACCTCTCTCAATTCGCCGACAGCGTGGAGCGCAATGGCGGCGAGATGCACTGGGCCTCCACGGCCGCGGAGGCTTGCAAGATTGTGGTGGACATCACGCACCGGGCGGCGGCACGGGAAGTGGTAAAAGCCAAGAGCATGGTGGCCGAGGAAGTGGAATTGAACCACGCGCTCGAGGCGGCGGGAATTCGCGCCATTGAGACCGATCTCGGCGAATTCATCATTCAGTTGGCGGGTGACCGGCCCGCGCACATCGTGGCCCCCGCCATCCACCTGACCCGCGAGGATGTTTCCGACCTGTTTGTGCAGCACATTAAATCTGAGCGTACGCTGGTTCCCGAGGAGCTCACCGCCATCGCCCGTCGGGCATTACGCGAAATGTTCCAGAAAGCCGGCGTGGGAGTAAGCGGCGCCAATTTCGCCGTGGCCGAGACGGGAACCGTGGTCACGATTGAAAACGAAGGGAACATCCGCCTGTGCACCACCGTTCCGCGAGTGCACATTGCCCTGATCGGAATCGAAAAGCTTATTCCCCGGCTCGCCGACCTGGGAATTTTTCTGAGATTGCTCGGCCGCTCCGGTACGGGCCAAAAGCTCACTTCCTACACCTCGCTCCTCACCGGGCCGCGCCGTCCGGGTGAAGACGGTCCCGAGGAAATGCACGTGGTGATGGTGGACAACGGCCGCACCAAGTCGCTGGCCGATCCCAAGATGCGCGAGATGCTGTACTGCATTCGCTGCGGAGCGTGCTTGAACACCTGCCCGGTTTATCGCAAGATCGGCGGGCACGCCTACGGGTCGGTTTATAGCGGCCCCATCGGTTCGCTGGTCACGCCGGAACTTGTTGGCATCGGCCAAGCTCGAGAATTACCCTTCGCCTCCTCGCTGTGCGGAGCCTGCCGGGAAGTTTGCCCCGTGAAAATCAATATTCCCGATCTCCTCCTGCACTTGCGGGCCGAGGCTCAGGAGCGCGCGCCCCAGCACTCGGAGTCGCTGCTTTCGGAGCGCCTCATGTTCCGGCTATGGGCTTGGGGGATGCGCCACCCATCGTTGTATGTGCTGGGCAGCCGATTCGCTCGTTGGGGGCAAGTCCTGCTGTCACGAAAGGGTTGGATTCGGAAGATTCCGGCGTACCCTGCTTCCCAATGGACCAAGGAACGCGACTTTCCCGCGCTGGCGCCACAGACCTTTCGCGAGCGGTGGAAAAACCTTTAGGTTTCAGGTGCCAGGTGTCAGGTATCAGGGGAGAGCAGGGGAGCGCACGTAGGCGCCGTTTGCCTTCGTCTACGGTTTTTCGTTATTTGGTGCAAAGAGCCGCAGAGGAACGCAGGCTACGCGTACCTCTACACCGACCTCCGGGCTACCTGCTCTCATTCAATCTCTTGGTCCGAGCGCTGGGCGCTTCCGCGATGGCGAACGGGGTGCTGCCTGGGCGGTCACAAACTTGTAGGCCATGCCGAGCAAGTCCCGCAACACGCCGGGATTGACGCGAGACAGGCGAACCAGAACGGCGCTGTAGTTGGCGTAGTGGTTCGTCACGTAGTAAACCTCGGGGGCCGCCGCGAGCAGCTCGGCACGATCGTCGAAATCCACGCGCATCACAATCGAACCGGGTTCGGCCGTGCGATTCGCAGGTACACAGGCCAGGAGTTTTCCGTGGACCTTGAGCGCAGGGAACCCGTACGCGGTGCCCTCCTCCACGCCGGGCAACGCCAGGCCGATCTTCCGCACGGTGTCGAAGTCGATGGTGCTTCTCGGCATGGGTCAGCTCGATTCCCTTGAACTCACTGTTCTTATTTCGCCCTCAACGTAGGTGTGATTATCCCCAAGAACCGGAACTCTTTCAAGTTAAGTGAGCGGGGGAGACACGGTCAATGTGGTTGTGACCGTGGGTACTTCCTTGGATGTCGAACGACTGTTGAATTTGTTGCCGCGACGACCCATGTAACTATGATCGCCAAAACCGGCATGAGAGACGCCCACGGCCAAAAAAGCGTTGACGGTGGCTACCAGCTACTGCTTGACTTTCGTTCGCAATTATGCGAACATCCTCGGGATCAACATGCCGGCGGTTGAGGTTATCTTCTACCAGGACGCGCAGGGCAAAACCCCACGTCTAATCGAGTGGCTGGACGCCCTTTCGCCCAAGGCGCGGGTTAAATGTCTGGTGCGGCTCAAGCGCCTGGAGGACTTGGGGCACGAACTTCGGCGTCCGGAGGCGGATTTCCTCCGCGGTGGGATCTACGAGTTGCGGGCGACGTACCAGGGAGTTCACTACCGAATGCTGTACTTTTTTCATGAAAGGAAAGCGGTAGTGGTGACGCACGGTGTGGTGAAGGAACGGGAAGTGCCCTCACAGGAGATCGATAAGGCTATTCGAGCCAAGTCCGCCTTCGAGCTGAACCCGGCGGCTCACACATTTAAGCCACGAGGTAATTTATGAGAAAGAAGCGGCAATTGAACTCACC
>Ga0326728_10006299_pt1 | contig 32098 bp, 30 predicted proteins | sample MB3enrmetagenome_FD_207602 | JGI IMG/M metagenome (GOLD analysis project Ga0326728, IMG submission 207602) | Lab enriched peat soil microbial communities from McLean, Ithaca, NY, United States - MB31MN | ecosystem: Environmental > Terrestrial > Soil > Wetlands > Peat | place: USA: New York... | reverse complement strand
GGTCATCACCGGTCTCCGGCCCGATCTTCAGTGTCTTCCGTATTCCGGCGATGAGAGATGCCCTCTTCTCCGCGGCCCCGCTGAGATCGGCAATCTTTTTCTCCAGCTGATCTTTTCGCTTCTTTGTCTCATCGCGATCGCGTTCTGAGAACTGGATCGCCATGGTGGTCTGATCGAATGCCTCTTTTTGTTTTCTCAATTCCTCAAAGACCTGCTTCTTTACCGGATAACCAGATATTTTCTGTTCCAGCGTCCTGAATTCCTGCTCGGTGCGTGTGAGATCGATGATCTTCGACAACGTTGTCTGCCGTTGCCGGACGAGGCTGTCTTTCTCCTTTGTCAAGGAATCCTTTCGCTCGACCAGTTTTGTGTATTCCGTTTTCTGATCCTGAAATTGCTGATATTCCTTATCTGCATGTTTCTTCTTTGCATCAAGTTCTCCGTGCTGTTTCTTGAGCGAAGCAAGAGCGCCCCTGTACTCGCTGACCGATGCCTGTAAGGCAACGGGATCAATTTCTCCCTGCTGTCGTGTTATCGCTTTCAGTTCGCCATTCAGGGAAAGTTGTTCATCGGTCTTCGCATCAACACGGTCCTTCAGGATATTCTGGCTCTCCTTGTTCAGGTAATCGATGCCAAGTGCCCGCAGGAACCATTCTTTCCGTTTGCTGGGATCCGATTCAAGTAAGGTGAGCAGATCTTTCTGGGCAGCATAGATGGTATTCATGAAATCTACCCTGCCCATCCCGATTGTCCGCTTCACCTCGGTCTCAACTTCCCTTACACCGGTGGCGAAGAGTTTTCCCTCCCTGTGGAATGTTGTTTTGTTCGGTACGGTTTTCCCGTTTTTAAACGTCCGGATGACCGAGTAATTCGTGCCACCGATCCGGAAATCCAGCCGTACCTCGCACGGATCTTTTGGTGAAGCGAACGATGAGAGAATGTAATCGCTCTTCAGGCTGCCGGTTTTTTCAACACCATAAAGTGCAAAGAAAATTGCTTCCACAATGCTCGACTTGCCCGTACCGTTGTTGCCGAGGATACCGGTGATGCCGTCCTTGAACCGGATCTCCTCGTTCCGGAACCGCTTGAAATTTCTGAGCACGAGCCGGTCGATGATCATTCTGCCTCCTCCCGATGCTGTTCCATCGCGGTTGTCAGGACCTCACGGCCGCATTCTCCGACAAACTCCTTCTGCTTCGCGGAGAGCTGCTGCTTTTCGAGAAACGAGGAGAACTCCTGCAGGTAGTCGATCATACGGATGTCCTGCTGGAGCGGGACGGGCCGCTCCTCCTCTTCCGACCGTGTCCGGATCTTCAGGTCGAGGAGGTGTTCGCGTATGCCGGCAAGGTCTTTGGTATCGATCCCCCTGCCATGCTCCCGAGAGAGCCCGTCGAGCGTCACCTGCGCCATCGCGTACTCCGGCACGTTCTTCCGTGTCACCCGGGCAATGATCTCTGCCGTGATATCGCCGGGATGCACCCCCTGGCATTTGATCGCCCCGAGATCGACCATCGGGGTCTTCGGAAGGTCGAGGTGTTTGACCGTGTGCCGGCCCGGGTCTACGACAAGGCCGCCCTTCGTGTCGGCAATCTCGCCATAAGTGAGGTACTCGGTCGAGCCCGAGTACCACGCGTTGTCCGTGATCTGCGACTGGTTGTGGTAGTGGCCGAGCGCGATGTAGTCGAACTGGTCAGAGAGGATCGTGTTGTCCAGCTCATGCTCCATCACGGTCGCGAGCCGCTTGTCCCGGATCGCGGTCGCAAGCCCGTGGATCACCAGCACGTTGCAGTGTCTTTCGGAAAGTTCGATCTCGTCGGAGGCCGTCCGGTAGTCCTCCGGCCGGAGCATGTTGGGGATCAGGTGGAAGACCGTATCCCCGATCTCCACGTGCTCGTACCGGAACCGGTAGGCGGCCGTGACCGCGGACGGGTGGTACTTCAGCACCTCGTAGGGCGAGGCCGTGTACCGGGTCTTGACCATGCTGTGGTTCCCGGCGATCGCCACGAGCGGGATCTCCGCCGCGTGCAGCCGTTCGAGCGCTTCGAGCACGGTGGTATATGCCCGGGTCTTCGGCTTCACGGTATCGAAGAGGTCGCCCGCGTGGACGAGGACGTCGGGCTTTTGCCTGATTATTACATCTATCGCCGACAGGAAGTTATCGTAGATCTGTTTCTCCCGAAGGTTCATGCCGCTCTCCGGGTCGAGGCGGGAAAACGCGGCGAGGCCAAGGTGGGTGTCGGCGATGTGGATGAATTTCATCGGTACCTCTAGGAAAAATTCAGTCTTATAGTATGTCGTATGCGCCGCGAAACTAAAAACGGTAACTGTCTGGATCAGCGGGAGTTGCTGCGGGGATGCGGATTATAGTTGATGAATATGTTCGTGTGTGTTTGGACTGTTGCTTCCCTGTCCACACCTCATGAGCGGGAGGATGCCAGTTTGATATGGATCTGGGTGGTTTGTTGTGGTTGGGTTCTCAATTGTGAGTGACTTTGGTCAAATAAACTAAAAAATAAAAATACGTGTACAATTTATATATATTCAAAAAAGAGATTGTCGCTATCGGAACAGTGGGAGTAATGGGTATCGAAAATGAAGCTTATTTCGAAGTAGATTCTCGACTTCTTTTTGAGATTGGTGAAAAATTAGTAACTAATAGAGCAATAGCACTCGCAGAATTGATAAAAAACTCTTATGATGCAGATGCTACGAAAGCCGTCATTTCTCTGAATAAAATTAAAAATCTTGGCGGAAGCATCACCATTAAAGATGATGGTAATGGAATGAATGAAGAGGCCTTTAAAAAAGGTTGGATGAGAATTGCAACTATATTTTCGGAAGAAAGGCCGATCTCTCCAAAATATAAACGGCAGAAGTCTGGAAAAAAAGGAATTGGTCGTTTTGCGTGTAGAAAACTCGCAAAAAAATTGATACTCCGAACGATCTCCGAAGATGAAAAAGGAGTGAAAACTGAATTAACAGCAAAATTTGATTGGCCTACGTTCACTCCAGGATCTGATGTTGATAAGATCCCAACAAAATATAATATAAAACAAGTTGATCCCTCCGTATCAACAGGAACTACCCTTATTTTAGAAAACACTACAGAATCTTGGACTGAACGAAATATCTTGCGATTGAAGGATGAGATTAGTGAATTATTCACTCCGTTAGTTTATTTAGAAGAAGACATTAAAGAAAAGCAATCCAGAAAAAAATTAGGAATACAAGGAGATCCCGGATTCAGATACGAATTCATTAGTAAGGAATTCTCTATCAGCCCGGAAACTCTGGATAAAGCATTCTTTGAAAATGCTTGGTCAGTTCTGACTGGTGAAGTTGATGAAAATGGGATTGCCTCCTACAACTGTTCGATTCAACAGAAAATCGTCCAAAAATTTTCTAAAATTCATAAAAGAGATAGCCCTTTCAAACAATTACGATCTGCAAAATTTAAGATTTTTATTTTTTCATACCGAGCAGATTTATTTAAAAATGAATGGTCTTTATCAAAATCTCAAGTTATTGGACGCGAACGCGGCGGCGTAAAAGTCTACGCAGATAATTTTAGGGTCTTTGGATATGGTGAAAAAGGAAATGATTGGCTTTGTGTTGATTATGATCGTGCCAGATCCCGTGCAGCCGTAGATGAGGAATTAGCAAATTTTTATAATCCAGAATTAAGGCCAGGATTGGCAATATTTAGAAATGCTGCATTATTTGGTTATGTTACATTCAGCCAAAAAAGCAATCCTAGTCTGGAAATATTAATTAATCGTGATCGATTGGATAGCGAAAGTCCGTCGTTTAAGGAACTTCGAAAATTTGTTCGGCTTGGAATTGATCTTGCAACTGTAATTTATGCATCAGAAATTTATGAAGATCAAAAGAGAAGAGATGCATTAAAGGAAATCGAAGCTGAAAAAATTAAGAAGGAGTTTGAGGAAAGACAAAAAATTGCCGAAGAAGAAAAAAAGAAAGCAATTGAAATTCTCTCTGTTATTGAAATTGAAAAGAAAAAGGCTCATGAAGGAGCACTTCAAGCAAAACTTGAACGAGAACGAGCTGAGAACGAACGAATACGCGCAGAGGAAGAACGTAGAAATGCTGAGATCTTAAGACGGATAGCTGAAGAAAATGCAAGAAAAAAACAAATTCAAGGAGAATGGGAGAAAGCGGAACAAGCTCGTCAATTGGAACTAGAAAAAATTAAACACGAAAATGAATTACGAAAAATTGAGGAGGAGAGCCGTAAAAAGGAACTAGAAGCAAATAAAAACGCCGAAGAAAAGCGTGAGCTAGCAGAAGCTGCTGTTCGAACATCAATTGAAACTTACAAGAAAGCAGAAGAAGAAATCATTACAACTAAAAAAGCTGAATTGGATCGTAGAGAAGAAGATTATCGTCGAGAATTCTCACGATTGCGTGTCCTTGCTTCCACAGGAACATTGATTTTTATTTTCACTCATGAGATTCAGGCCCTTATCGAAGATATGGAATTATTAACACATCGACTCACAGAAATCATCAATAAATCCCAACCCTCTGAAAAGGAGAAATATTCGAAAGACTTGAATACTTTTACTGTTCGAATTCAGATGATTCAAGATTTCCGAAAATTTTTAGGGCTTTCAATTGGTAAGGAAAGTCAGTCTGAAAAGAAAAAATGGTTAATTCGACCAATCATTGATGACATTGAATCACCTTTTCGAATGCAATTAGATAAACGAGGAATTACTTTCAATAATGCAATCCCCGAATCAATTCGTACACCATTGATGTATAGGTCTGAGTTAATCGCAATAATTCATAATTTAATGTCGAATTCGATTAAAGCAGTCACCGGAACAAAAGACCGAAGGATTGAGATTAATGCTTTCGAGAAAAATGATATTTTATATATCAGGTTTTTAGATTCTGGAAAAGGTCTTGATAAAGAGTTATGGGATAAAGTCTTTAATCCGTTTAATAGTTATAGCGAACCCGATCTTACTTATGGTGCGGGAACCGGACTAGGATTAAAAATAGTACGCGATATTGTAAAAGCATATGATGGAGAAGTGAATTTTATTCCACCCCCAAGTGGCTGGAACATATGTATTCAAATTAAATTACCTCAGGTGAAAAATGGATCTTAATATCCTGTATTTTGACGATGAGCAAACCGATCTTGATCGGTATGGTGATCTCATCGAAGAAAATAGCCCATCAGGCTATACCTTAAAAGTTGAGAGAATGATTGGAACTGCCCTCATAAAAAATTTAAACATTCTTGATACTAAATTCCCCGACCTTATTCTCGTAGATTTTGATTATTCTAACGTTGATACTAATGATGAAGTTCTAGGAATGAATGGAGTAACATTATCAAATTTACTTAGACAAAAATTCCCTCATGTTCCGATTGTCATTCTTACAAGACTACAGATAGAACAAAGGGCAGATTTCCCTCATAACGAAGCGATTTTAGCTTGCATTGATGATATCAAATTCAAGGAGGATTTAATTCCGACGAGAAATTCAAACTTGATAAAATACTTTATCAGTATTGCAGTTGGATATCGGAAACTTCGAGATAAAGAACCTAAAAATTTGACAAACTTAATAGAATTAATTTCCGCACCAGAAACGAGTTTCGATCTTTTAAAGATGTTGTATCCAATAGAACAAGCAAAAAGAAAGACATGGACCGGGTTTGAAGCGGCAACTTGGATAAGAAAAATTCTGATGAATTTTCCTGGAATATTATATAATCCAATTTTTTCAGCTACATATTTAGGGATATCTCTCGATTCATTTCAAACTCCTGAAGTTCAAACCTTCTTTAATAGCGCTAGATATATAGGTATTTTCTCTGAAGAAAAGGATCTTTGGTGGAAGACAAAAATCTTTGAAATTGCATCGAATTCGATGGAAGACCCCGAAAGAAAATTGCCTCTTCGTAGAGGCTTCATAAAATATTGGAATAGGACACATTCATTACAGTTAGTGCCTTCGGTTTGTGAATTCAAAGGAGATAGTCCGGCAGAGACGGTATGCTATCTCTCCAAAAAACCTGTATTGCTAAAATATTCTCTTCATTATTATGTAGATAATCGACCTGAAGTGATGGATGAAGCACGAGTATCCTTTAAATCAATTCAAAGCCGAGATGATGTGAATTTTGATTTATTTGATGAAATCGCTAAAGAAATAATAAAGAAACAGAAATTGAAGCCCTGATTAATATGACACTAATTTCTGAATATAATAGAAATCTTAAATGGCTATTCATTCAGAAGGAAATTTATAAAAAATTACACTACGCTAATCAGGCAGATATTCCACCAATTTGTAAAATAAAGGAGATTAATGGAAAGAGAATTTGGTATATGGATTTACTTGAAACACCCCTAATTTTTAAAATTACATCACATGATGTGTTTTCAGAAATTGAAATCTTGCTTAAATTTGAAGCTGAGGAAATCAATGAAAAATTAGTGATTATTCAATACGGTGTCAATATTCGATTATGGTCCGATAAATCGCAATATTGTTATAGAGAGCTATTCGATTCTTCGAGAATAAAAGAATTAGTGGATCAAGGTGATTGGAAGCGCGTAATGATACGTTTTCATATAGAGAAAAAAGAACCAAATGTTACACTTCCAGAACCATTTTGCCATTTAAATTTTGGCGGGAAACAATCTTCTAATGAATACTGTTGGATCCCAACCACAATTCGAGAACCAAGATTTCCTCATCCCCCAATGGATTTTGTCTTATTATTGGAGTATATTTTAGTAAATTATTATCCAAACGAGACTCGTGATTTTAGAGAAAAACGTGAATGGATAGATATCGTTCGTTTTAGTCAAAAGTTGTTCCAAGAAAATTATTTCGAAGTGTGTCAGTCTTGGTTAAGTGATGAGGATAATACCTATCTTGGTCATCAGTGTTCGATATGTTAGGTATGTTTCACTATGTTTAAAAGTGGCTCATCGAAATCCAAGATTCTGCCTATTCTCATATCCAGATCTTTCTTGGAAAGGTTTTTTTCATTTTTTACAAGTTTTCCAATTTTCAATATTTTTTTACTATCAGGGAGAGAAGTTTTTCGCATCTCATTTGCATTGACTTGAGTATTTCCGCTAAAAGCACGGTAATATGCGTCATAGAATGAAGTATTGAACAGTCCGGTTATACCGAATACAATCATAATTGGGATTGAACTATCAATTCCATGGATATAATTAAGGTGATTCTCTAATCCAATATGTGAAAAGTTTTGAAAACCTATTTTTAATAAGGAAGTTGCATGGAGTCTTCTCCTCTCATTTTTCGAAGTGAACCTTCTTAATAAAATATAATTGTCGATGGGAATTAACTGGTTTTTTGTTGCATTATTATATAAAATTCCTTGAGGTTTTGAATGCTTATTAGAGGGCCATTCAATGATTCCGTCCCTCAGATTATGCATCCATAGTAATGGAACCCAATCTTTCCCATCCAAATTAAATACTAAATTTTCCTTTGTTCGAAAATCAACGACTTTTCCCGTAGAAATATCTAATCCGATATTGCTCAAAGAATTTTCCCAAGAATCAATTTCTTGAATAATTTTTATATCGTTTTTAGAGTGGGGAATACGGATAAATGATTCAGTACTTTTTCCTTCAAAAATTATTTTGTTTTCCGCAAAAAAATTGAAGCGATTTTTAAAGGATTTATCATCAGAAATACTGATTTCGACATTTTTTTTATCAGGTTTGGTTTTGACTCCATATATAATTACGATCTCTTGTGTTACATTATCCTCGAAAATTTTCAATCGAGATTCGAAACAATGAATAAATTTTATTTGAGTATTTTCAACAAACCAATTCCTGATTTTTTTATAGTAAAGGCCAGAACAGAAACTTCTCGGTATAATAAAAATAAATTTTCCGTTGTCTTTTAACAATTGCATTGCTGAAATCATAAAAAGGGGATAAATATTCGGCTGACCAAAAACAAAATTCTTCAAAATCTGTGCTTCTAGAGATTTAACATTTAATTTATAATATGGGGGATTGGAAATGACCAAATCATACATTTGGTTTTTTATGAATTTAGAGGCATCAGAATTAATTTCATGATTTTTGGCGAGTATAAAATTTGAGTTAAAAAATTCGTACGATACCCTATGTCCTTTTTCTTCAAGGTTTTTATGACATAGTTCGAGGGTTTTTTTTAATAAAGGAATTAAACACTCATCATTTTCGTATGCATCAATTGAGATATCCAAACTCATATTATTTTGATCAGCGATTCCATCACAGATTGCTGCTATAAGGATTCCAGTGCCGGCACCGGGATCTAAAATACGCATTTGTTTATTATCGAAGTCAATACAATTAGCCATAAAATTGGCAATCTTTTTCGGCGTGAAAAATTGACCTTTCTTTTTCCGAACTTTCACATTGAATTCATCACAATGACTCCGAGCAAATGATATGGACCTATCAATAATCTTATCGGATGAAATTGAGATGTCATTCATTATTTGTCACATTAGTTCGGCTTTATACTGATTAAACAATTCTCTTCCGGCGATTTATGAAATCTACGTTAACTAACGGGGCGCCCATATGGCAGAGCGGAAGTCAAGACCTCCACTTGTAATGCCTTGATCTTCGGTTTGCAGAATCTTCTAAGGAGCCAAATCGGTTCAGATATTTTTGTTTCACTTGTGTGAAAAAATTTGTCGATATATTGTCCGATAAATTCGATTTGGCTGATGTGTCAAAACAGGCCTTTTTTCAATTTCCATGATCAATATTGCGATCCGGCCTGAGATCGGCCCTCTAATTGCTGCTAATTACTACTTTTTCCGGACACGTTTTATGCCGATTTCAGCCAAACAGGGCTCAATATGAGGTTCTCGCAAAACAAAGGTGTCGTTTTTTGGCGAATTACTGTCATACCTTGGATTCTGACCCCCCGAAATGGGCAATCCGGGGCTGTATCGGGCCCAGATTTGCGGGGGAGAGTGGTCCCTGCATGGTGGTGAGGGTTCCGGCTTGGTTCTCCGGCATCCCTAACAATTATCATCCCAAATAAGAGATTGAATCAACTATGGCAACAATTTGGGAAGAACATCGTGACGCACTTTGTCAAAAACTCGAAAATGACTTCCAACTTCCCAAGTTTAAGAATAGAGATTACCCGATCAAAGCTCTCACGAGTAACGATAGAATTACACAAGGTCCCGAATTTCTAAAACATATGAAAAAAAATGCACAAAAAGATCTCGCCGTAATCGGAGATGCAGTTGTCAATTTCTTAATTTATGAACATTTTCTTGAAGAGAATTCCCCAAAAAATGCAAAGGATCTGAATACTTTGCGGGAAACATTCGGAAAAAATAGAACTCTTCACTTGGTATCGAAGACTCTCTCTGTAAATCTTAAGAACTACATAATTACCACTGACAATGATCCCTGTTGGGAGAGAGGAATAACATGCTTGGCCGTATATTTTGAAGCCTTGGTTGCAATAATTTTCATCGAACATGGAATCGACGAAACGAGAAAATTCTTTAAAACAATATCATTTTTTGAAAATGTGAAAAAAATGTATGACACAAATTAATTTTATTCGTCGTCGTCCCCTTCATATTTGTCGTTATTGGGGTTTAACTGGTCCGCATGATTATCCATCGCCGCGTCATATGCGTCGTTGTTTGGGTTCATCGAATTAGACCGGTCATCATTGCTGCTGTGGCCTCCGCCGTGTCCCATGGTTGATCTCACCCCCCACGTTTCTGTAAAAAAGATGGAGCAATGTGAGGATATTAAGCTTTACAGGAATTGTTTCTCTCTACCAAGCCATCTCCAACAAAAGTTTTGGGTCGCACTCCCTCCCAGTTCCTTCTTATCCATGTCAGAGTCCCGCATTTGCCAGAAGAATGTTGAACAGATTCAGCAGATGGCCCCAATGCTTACGGAGTTCCCGTTCGCCTCATTCGATACTTGGTTCATCGACATCCTTGAGAAAGTCGCAGAAGAGATCAATTCTCTCTTCCCAAACTAGAAGAGAAACTTAAGACGCCACAAATCCGTTCAACACCTCATGTAACCTGACCATCGCCAGGGTATCCATCTTACAATATTCCAGTAAAGCGGCACGTTTCCTCGCCATCTCTTCTGCACCCATCATCCCCTGCGCCATTTTCGCAAAGATGACAAGAGCATCATCGCCGTTTGCAATCTCCAGACCGTCATAGGAAAGGCCTGGGACGAGCACGGGAAGGACGACCTTGATGGATGTTCTTCCGCAGAATTCGGGATGGTTGATGCATTTGATGCAGGGTTCGAGATCGACAATCCGCCTGGTCAGGGATTGCAGGTGAGCGGAGAGATCGGGGAATAACCTGCCCAGTGCCGAGATGGTGGTCTTTTCAAAACTGCTGTAGGTAATGATGGATTCATTCCCCGCGAGATCTTCAATGAGTCGCTCGGCCAGGTCACGGCGGCAGTCCCGGTCCGGCTTCGCAAGATATTCTTTATGGGAAATTTCTGATGCGGGGGATTCCCGGATATGGAGAGAATATTGCACGGGGATCCGTTCATACGGCGCAATACCCGGCCAGAGCGGAAGGGCCGTCATCATGGTCTCAAAATCAAGATAATACGCAGGCCAGCGGATTTTCGCTAATTTTTGCCGGAGGGCGGGGTCAACCTGCATTGTTCCGCGCCTGACACATTCGACCACCTGCCTCTGGTTGTCAGATAACGAAAAACTATCCGGGACGTCACGAATTGAGGTGATACCCGATTCAATCAGCTGTTCGATTGCTGTCTGCCGCAGTCTTGGGATGTTGAAAATAGGTGATTCAACACCTTCTCCAACACATTCGCCGAAGTACTCGCATTGTTTACAGTTATATTTCAGTTCCGGTTCGGGTTCTTCTGGAGCTCCTGTTACAGAATCGACCTGATCCACAACCCTCCGGAATTCTTCAACTCTGGCAAGGACCTGCTCCGTCACATCGCTCTGTACAAAAAGCCGCTCATCGGGCATACCGAGACGATAATTTTTATCGATGAGCATGAGGCGTATCGAGGATGGGGAAAAACCAGCAGCTTGCGCAACCACCTTTGTGTAGGCCATATCATCGATCAATTCATCCTTTGCGTTAATGCTCGATTTTACTTCGATAAGTTCCCAGCCCCCTGCTTCGCGGACGAGAATATCTGCCTTCGCGATGTAATTGCCGGCAAGAAACGCGGCTTCGAAGAGTACGTTGGTATCAGGATTCGCCAGAAGATCCCGGGTACGTGCGGCCGCAGAGCTGGAACCCGTTGCGTTCACAAAGATCCCATCGTGATACAGGTCCCGGGCAATTCCGTGGATCTTTTTTCCCTGTTCCATCCGGAATAACTGGGCCGGTGAATATTCGGGACGGATCACGCCGTTCCGGAGCCGCCACCCCAGGGTACTGCAAAAGACCGTATTGAGAAAAATGTTCTTGGTAATTGGCGGCATGAGATCCCCGGAAAATTAATCTGAAACAGATGATTGTCGTGGTTCCGGAGGATAAAAATTATGAAATACGATTATAACTGAATGAGAAGTATGCTTCTTTTCATTGATACGGAAACGACCGGTTTACCAAAACCCGCCGGGACTGACTTTGAAAGGTGGCCGAGAATTGTCCAGCTGGCATGGGCGGTCTTTGATAACGACGGCAGCCGGGACATGGTAAACAGTCATATTATTTATCCGACAGATTTTGTAATTCCTCACGACGCTGCTTCAATTCATGGAATTACAACAGACCGGGCAAAAAAAGAGGGAACATCCCTTTTTAAGATTCTTCCACAACTGAACCGTGAAATCGATCAAGCATCGATAATCATTGCACACAATGTAGATTTTGATCTGCCTACCGTTAATACTGAATTTATGCGATGTAAAATCGAAACGAATCTTCTGGAAAAACAAAGGTTTTGCACAATGAAAACACCCAAAATTGTGAATTGGTGTAAAATTCCTTCTCCATCTGGTTGTGGATACAAATGGCCGACGTTGAATCAATTGCATTTACATCTCTTCGGGACTGGATTTTCCGGGAGTCATACTGCAGGTGCTGATGTAGAAGCATGTGCAAGATGTTATTTTGAATTGAAAAAGAGGGGAATTATAGAATAAGATTATCGTAATAAAAAAGACTGATTCAAGAGTTCGTTCGTTGTTTTTTCAACTTGCAGCAGTTTGCAGCTTCCCCTCATCACATTCTTATTTTCTTACGATTGCGTTCTCCGGACAAACTCCGGTGAACCGGCAACTCAGACACTCCCGTGGATCAGGCCTTGCCGGAAAATCCCCGTACTCATAACTCACATTCATCGCTGCAAATTCCGTCCTGATCATCTCCTTCACTTCGTCTAACCGCTCTGGAAAAAATGCATACGGCTTCGTCTCCCTTGTCTTCAGGAAGACAAGCTCGGTCCCGACCTCATCGGGGCTCTTCCGGTAATATTGCATCGCCCACAGCGCATATACCGCCATCTGGAGTTCTGTCTCGTATTCGTCATCGTCCCTGCCGGTCTTCCAGTCGGTCACGACAATAGTGTCGTCCGGGAGCCGGCCGATAAAATCCGCCTTGACTGTCACCGCAACGTCTCCTATCGTGAAATGATCATATTCCTCGTGGCGCAGGCATTCCCGTTCCCGGTAGGCCGGACAGACAATTTGGAAGAAGGTGTCCAGGCACATTTGCCCGTCATCGGCTATCTTCGTGAAAAATGAGTCGGGTATCTTTTCACCGTTATGATATTCCGTGAAGAGTTCACCCCCAATATTCTTATGCAGGGCAATCTTTTTCGACAGGGTGTTCATGGCCCCGTCCGGGTCCATCGGTTTTTTATCGCAGCCGAGTTTGATCTGCTCGTTGAGTATGTCGTGGATGAGCTGCCCTTGCAGAACATATTTTGAATCAAATTCTTTAAGCCCCCGGATTTTTTCGGGATCAACGATTGCCCCGGTTTTGACATACTGTGCGATATAATCGAAATAATATTGGCGCTGGCACCGATTCCAGACCCGGTGCCGCGTGTAAGACCAGGAATTAATCTTAAAGAAAAAGGGATCCAGATCTGGCATAAGATCCTGTTAGGGATGGTTACGAAATAATTTTGCATCCTCATTTTTTTAAAATGCAGAGAAATTTTTGGAATTAACTGGGCCACGATATGATGACCTCATCCTTTAAAGATTTTTTATAGATTGCATCCCCGCACCGATTGTGTGATTATACGACACAGGAGAAACTCTTATCAGAAAATACGGTGAAAAAAATTTTTTGATTTAATTATTGAATAATTCATCATCGCCTTCACCCCCCACCCAATTCCCTTCTATACCTCAACAAGCTTAAAATCAATCATGTCCATCACCGACCTCATCCCCTTTGTGATTGCCTTCCTCATCGGCCTCATCGCAGCGTATCTGTTCTTCCGCCAGAAAGTCAGCGTCTTTGAAGAGCGGGCTCGAAACGATCTGGAACGCTGGAAGCTAGAACACACGGACGAGATCCGGAAGGAGTCTGTCAACCGCTCGCGCTCAACGCTGAAGGGAAAGATCTCCGAGCAGATGGCCCCACTCCTGCCGGATTTCCCGTTCCTTTCGGCCGACGCCCGGTTCATCGGCAGCCCCATCGATTTTGTTGTCTTTGACGGCTACACAAAGGTGAAGGATGACAAGGGCGATACGATCAGCGTCGTACTCGTGGAAGTGAAGAAGGGAAAAGGGAGACTTACGCGGGAGGAGTCGCTGATCAAGAAGGCGGTGGAGGAGGGGCGGGTATCTTGGAGGACGATCGTTCTCGCTGATGAGATAACCGGAAATTCCGGAGTGAACGGTCAAGGGGAATAAGTAAAAAAAGCCTCCGACCGCTTTTTGGATTCAAACCCCCAATTTTCCCGTCGGAGGCCGTCGGAGAAAAATGAGGATCGAAAGGCCCAAAACAGGCCTTCTTTTCATTTTCATGATCAATAGTGCGATCCGGTCTGAGATCGGCCGTCCAAAAGCGCCTAAAGAGACACATTTTGGCCGCGATAAAAGCCCGGATTGCCCTGATCCTGGCAATCTGGCCGATTCCGGAAAATAGAGGCACGGTTTTTTGCGAATAAGACACATTTCCCCCTCCAAAATGGGCAATCGGAGCCCAGATTGAGGAGATCTGGGCCGGAGGCAGTATTGAGGCTCCGGATGCCCCTCATTGTCTGGGGTACCGTCGAAGATGCCTTATGGCATCTTCTCCACTCGGGTATGACATGTGTCATACCCTCGTCCCCAAAACAGGCCTTTTTCTTTGTTTCATGATCCATAGTGCGATCCAGCATGAGATCGGCCCTTCAATTGCTGCTATCTGATGTTTTTTCCGGGCATGGTTTATGCCGATTTCCGCCAATCGGGGCACAATCCGTGTTTCTCGTAAAACAGCGGTGTCGTTTTTTGGCGAATTACTGTCAATCTTGCGATCCTGACCCCTCGTAACGGGCAATCCGGGGCCGTATCAGGCCCGGATCTCGGGAGGTGCCATGGGTGGATATTCGGGAATCCCTGGCCGAGACCCCCCGGCCCACTGCTGCACAATCCCGCGGAAATGCAAACGGTGGTGCAGCGCCTCTCACCAGAACGTTCATAAAAACTCTTAACAATTCAACGCACGTGTAAGAGAGTGGTGATACGTTGGAAAGATTGCCCGTTAAATCCCGGATTTTGCGCTCGGTGGGATACGATGACACCACAAAAACCCTGGAGTTGGAATTTCACACAGGATCTGTGTACCACTATCTGCGGGTCCCTCAGAAAGTCTACATGGATCTCATGCATTCAGAAGAGAGTGGAAAATATTTTTCCGAGAAGATCCGGCAAAAGTTCCAGGGAAAAAAGGTTGACATCAAATAACACCGGAATCCCGCGTTTGAAAATACCGGACAGAGACCGTGAAATGATGATGAGGGTAAAGGAAGTTCAGGTTCTCACTACCGCCCGTTTTTTCCCGGTCATGAGGAAGACCGTGAACGTCCGGAGGCCGCCATCGGGAGCGGGTTTTGCCACGATCGCCGCGGTCCGGTTCCGGATTTTTTCAAACCCGGCCCTCTCAAAATACTTCAGCATGGCGCACCGGTCGAACCCGGGATGGAAGACGCCCTCGCTTGACTCGTGAAACTTCCCCTCGTCGCAATCGAGGTCCGCGGTGGCGAGCAGGCCGGCCGGCCTGAGGACTTCCGCGAACTGATCGAATAATGGCGGGAGGGAAGGGACGTGGTGGAGCGTCATGCTGCTGACCACAAGATCGTACTGCCCGTCCAGCACATCCCCCTTGTCGAGGTCCACGTGCCGCGTCGTCACGTTCGTTATCCCGTTCTTCCGGATCTTTGCCGACAGGATCTCAAGCATCCCCTGCGAACTGTCAACGCCCACCATCGAGCGCACGAAAGGCTGGAGCTGGAGGGTGAGCAGGCCGGTCCCGCACCCGAAGTCCATAACGTCCATGTCCGGCCTGAGGGGGATCATCTCCCGGAGTGCTTTTGCCACGTCATGCGCCATCTTCACCCGGCCCGGGTTCTCGTCCCAGGTTGCTGCCGCTGCATCGAAGTCCCGCTTTTCGCCGGTCATACTCAAGCCCCGGAATGTTCGCAGCGCAGAAAGAAAAATGAGATGGATGGCGCGGTTAAGGCTGGAGCCGGGAAATGAATACTATTTTTTTCCGGCAGGGTGCTGTTGCTTGTACGCCTAGTGACCAACATCTTACGTTGTAAAAATTCCCCGTTCAACCGCCAACGGATCAGGATCTTCTCCCGTACGATGTGAACAGAACCTGACAAAAAAATGACGGGTAGTTCAGGCAGAATGATTACGTTGCGTATGCTTCTACGAGATCCCGTGCCGTGATTATCCCGGCAATCTGCTTCTTTTTCATGATGGGAAGCCGCCGGATATGCTGTGCAGCCATGATCGTTGCAGCTTCATGGATGCTGATACCGGCAGGAGCTGTTTTCAGGGGAGAGGAGGATGCTTCCCCAACCGGGGTATCCAGCGGCCGGGACTGGGCAAGGAAGGATGAGAGGAGGTCCCGTTCGGTAAATATCCCCGATGGCTTTTTATTCCGGGTAACAATCACGCTGCCGACCCGTTTATTCCCCATAATACCGGCTGCGCTTTGAACCGTTTCCTCTTCATCGACGCTGACAACCTTCTTTGTCATAAGATCATCAACCACAAGCGATGTCTCCGGGGCATCGGGCAGCTCACGGATCAGGTCGGATGCGGTGATAATCCCGGCGAGCTTGCCGCACACAAAGACCGCCAGTCTTCCTCTCTTGTTGATCATGGTGCGTGCCGCCTCCCGGATCTCGAACGGCGGGCATATCCTGATCAGGGGATAGGACATCACCTGCCCGACCAGCGTTTTCTTCAGGTCAAGATTACAGGCCAGAACCCTGGTGAGCAGGTCCCGCTCCGTGACAATAGCAACCGGTGTTTTATATTTTACGACAATAAGGCTCCCGATGTGATGTGTGCCCATCGTCTTTGCTGCCTGGATCATCGGGGTTTCCGGAGTTGTCGTGATGACCTTGCGGGTCATGATGTCGCTCACTTTCAGGTGGCGTTTGGACTCCTTGTAGGCCTGATCGATCACGCTCGGGAATGCAATGACAGATTTTTTCGGTACCGTCATAAAGATCACTCCAATGTGAGAATTGAGTCCGGAACATTAAAGATTTCGGTGCCCTTTCGTTCACGTAACGTAAAAACCGGATACTCCGGTACCTGGTAGTGAGAAGTTCCGGGAAACCCTGCCCTCCCCGCTGGTCCCCTCTGGACCTTGCAACCGGGTCTTTACCCCCGGACCGATCAAACCTTTATTCCTGACCGGCCGTTCAGACCTCTTTTGCAATCCTGTACAGCATCTCGGAAGGAATGGTCTCCATCGTTTCGGTCCGGACGGTCCCGAACTTCCCGACAATCGTCAGGAACTTCACGAGCATCTCCTTTGACGGCAACTCGAAGATCAGAACAAAGTCGTACTGGCCAAGCGTATAGTAGAGGGAGAGGAGTTTTCCCCCGAGCGATTTGATGACGGCTGCTGCCTTCGTGTCGCGCTCATCAATGGTGTCCAGTTCGTCAAACGCAGCATGCGTCAGGTTCCCGAGCATCACATAGACTGGCATGCGGGAATCCTTACCCGCAGGGTGGCAATAAAATTTTCTGATGTACGGTACCCTGCCGGCAGCGTGGCAGATCCCTGAACCCCCGGCATCCTGTGCCGGGCCGGGACCCGGTCAGGGCTTCGGCGCCTGGTAATTCGTGATGATCAGCTCGCTGATATCCCCGCGGCCTGAGCCGTTGCAGTTGATCATCCGCTTTGCCGGCACGCGTTCGATGCGATAGCCGGCATAGAGATCGTCAAAGAACGAATCGCCGGGATCCTCGTTCCGGGGGTCAGAATTGCTGAGCATGACCCAAGCGCCCTTCTCATCGAGTTCCCGGAAGAACTCCGCGAGGCGCAGCTGGTCCCGGTCGTAAAATTTGTCCTTCGAGAACGAGGTGAACGAGGAGGACGGGTTCAACGGGCGGTAGGGCGGATCGAGATAGACGAACGTCCGGTCATCGACAAATCTCCGGCACTGCGTGAAATCGCCCTGCAGGATCCGGGTAGTCTTCAGGAGCATCGCCACATCCTTCAGGTTATCCTTGTTCAGGATATCCGGGTTCCTGTATTTCCCGAACGGGACGTTGAACTCGCCCCGCCGGTTCACCCGGAAGAGGCCGTTGTAGCAGGTCCGGTTCAGGAAGATGATCTGGGCCGCCCGCTCAATCCACGCGGAGCTGTACCGGCGGAAATTGATCCGCGGAAGATCCCGGTTGAATGCATCCCGGACCTTGTAATAGAATAATTCCCTCTTTTTGTCATCCTTGGAGAGATAGTACGCTTCAAGATCCTCCAGAAGGGAGACCAGTCGCTTTACCGAGCGCCTGACCACGCAGTACGAAAGGATCAGCTCCTCGTTGATATCGCAGATGGCACACCGTTCGAACGGGAATCGCTGGTTCAGGAAGAAGAAGACCGCCCCCCCGCCGACAAACGGCTCGGCATAGCGGGTAATCTCTCCTTTTTTCAGGCCGGCCGGCAGGCGCCGGGAGAACTCGTCCAGTAGCTGGGTCTTGCCGCCGGCCCATTTGAGAAACGGGCGTGCATCGGGAACGAGGCGCGTCTGCTTTGCCATATCCGGAAGTACCGTGTGGTCTGAATGCTCTCTCTACAATGTCATCGTCTAAAGATTAGAGGGTATTGAACGGTTCCTTCCCGCAGGATCATTCCTTGACCTTCATGGAGAGAAAGAGCCGGATGAACGGGATCATGGCCTTCGTGGAGAGGCCGCCGAGTCTCCTCCGGACTCTTTTGAGTTCGTCCGGGATCGCAATCTTCTGGGGGCAGGCCTGCACGCATCGGCCGCAGTTCCGGCAGAGGGATGCATCGGCCCGTGTCCCCATCCCCCCCATCAGCCGGAAACCATACAGCCCCCGGGCCATCAGCCGGTTTCCCCCGATATAGTAATCGTTGTACTGGGAGAAGCACTGGGGGATGTTCACCCCAAACGGGCAGGGCATGCAGTACGCACAGCCCGTGCAGCCGATCTTCACCAGCCGCCGGTAGATCCCGGCCACCGCTTCCATGGTGGCCAGTTCAGCGGCGGTCATCGAGCCGGGCAGGGCGTTCTCGCAGGTCTTCAGGTTCTCAGCGATATGGTGCTCGTCATTCATCCCGGAGAGGACTACGGTCACCTCCGGGTGGTTCCAGACCCAGCGGAGCGCCCATGCCGCCGCGGACCGCTTCACCGGTGCCCTGCCATAGATCTCCCCGACCTCTTTGGGGAGCTTTCGCGCGAGCATCCCGCCCCGCAGCGGTTCCATTACCATAACCGCGAGATCTCTGGAGGCTGCGTAGCGGAGCCCCTCGGTCCCGGCCTGGTTCGTCTCATCGAGGAAATTGTACTGGATCTGGCAGAAGGTCCAGTCATAGGCATCGATGATCTCCTTAAATGTCCTGCGATCCCCGTGGAAGGAGAACCCGGCATTCCAGATCCTCCCGCCGGCCTTTGCCGAATCGAGGAACTCGAGTACCCCGAGATCCAGCAGCCGCTTCCACTGGGTGGCTTCGAGCGAGTGGAGGAGGTAATAGTCGATGCGATCGGTCTGGAGTTTCCGGAGCTGGATACCGAGGATCCGGTCCATGTCCTCCCGGGTCTTTACGCTCCATGGCGGCAGCTTGGTCGCAAGCTTCACCCTCTCCCGGTACCCGTCCTGCAGTGCCCGGCCGAGAAACCGCTCGCTCTCCCCGCCATGGTAGGGGACGGCCGTATCGATGTAGTTGACCCCGTTCTCGATGGCAGAACGGATCTGCCGCGTTGCACGTTCCTCATCGATCCTTCCCCGCTTGGTCGGGAAGCGCATCGCACCAAAGCCCAGTGCGGATAACTGGTCGCCGTTTTTCGGTACGCGTCGGTATTGCATGGGTATCACGCTGGTTTTTGCCGGTTTTCTCCTTGGGCCGGTAACTTCTTCAGGCTACCTGAAATTTCCTCATCCAGTCAATTTGTCCGGCTACCATTAAATCTGATGCGGCGTGGGGGGAGATCGTGGATCCGGTCCGTGGTTCACGGTATCGAAACCGGGAGTGAGGACGGGCGGCACTGCAGGGTGGGGCCGGGTCCCCGGATCCCGGCGGTTCTGGTGCGTTAACGTGACTTTTGACAAATGCACCACCACTGGTGCATCGCGTGACTCTTATACTAGGGGGAGTTTTTAATGCACTGACGAGGGGATGAATTCATTTGAGGATCATAGGTAGGGATATATAGAGCGGCGATCAATTTAATCAATCAATAAGTTAATAACGGAGTGGAGTGGATTCAAAATGAAGGATGAGTCGGACACAACGTAAAATTATTTCTCCGCAATGGAGTCCATTTATCATCAAGATTTTTTTAGGCATTAAGGAACACTTTTCTTACGTATTAGTAATAATTATTGCAGCTGCTTTAGGATTATTGAGCGAACTAATTACTGATAACCTCCAAAGGATCTTGTATCTTTTCATCCTAATTGTAGGTGCAGTTGTTATATTGATCATAAGTTATATTGTGGATTTAATCGAAACCGGCAAAGAATTTGGTTTACTCCGTTACGTCCCCATCGAATTGATTGTTCATCATAAAATGTATCGTGCAATTTTTGATGATGAAACATTCGACGGAAAAGAATATACAAAATCCGATAATACGAAAAAAAATTACAAATGCGCAAAAATTGTGAACTATTGGGTAATCCAAAATAAAATGGATTCTCCTTATATTACTTACAAAACTTCTATGGAATCTAAATTATTTGTTCCTGATTATTCGTTTATGACTTGTTATATAGATGGGCATCTAGTAAAATTAGAGAGAAATGATGATGAACCAAAATATTATCATAAATATGCCTACGAGGAGGGGGAAGAAAAACATGAGAGTATTCATAAAGATATACAATTCCCGGTTCATTTAGAGCCATACGATTTTGCCACAATTGAGATGCAATATCCTTCCGCAGCTTTTCAATATGCGATTGATAACAAAGAAGATAGTTATTCAGTGAAAATGAGTCATCTTACAGAAAAAATAACGGTAGAATTTATTCTTAAAGGAAAGTTCAAATCGAATTATAGATTTACTGATTCCAATGAGCATGATAGCTGTGATGGCAGTAGAAAAACCTTTCATGTAATTGATCAATCCGGCCAAAGAATGAGAAAAACGGAAGAAGAGTTGAAACAAATGAAAATGGTTCCAAGATATTCAAATTCAAAGATTAAATGGGTTGTTTATTATCCGAAGATTGGCTACACATACCGTCTCTTTTTTACGATGGAAAAACCAGCGGAAATGTAATAGGATAAAGCTGTACTATAAATTAAAAAATCAATATTGCTTAAGGTTTCCCGACTGCCAACCCGATCATCGTCATCCAGCGGTTGCCGGTCAGGTCAAGAGGGATGCCTGCCATCTCAGCGGGGGTTAGTCCACCGATTCCCTGATGCACCCTGATATAATTGTAATACGTCTGCATTCCTGCGGCAAACTCCTGAGCACCAACCGGATTATCGAAGCTTCTGACAACCTTTGTCCTCTCTCGGAAAGTGCCGTTTAACCTCTCCAGAATATTGTTGTTCGGGTGAATCTCGAAGTTCTTTAACCTAAGGTGGGGGTTCTGGACCGGTGCGGCATGATCATAGAACTCAGCTCTGACAGCTATTTTGTAAGCCTGTAATCCATCAGAAACGATTACATCGGGCCGGACGCTTGCCGTGTCCTTTGCCTGTTTCAGAACCTTTCTAGCATCCTTAACATACCGGTCCTCACTGACTTGGCAGGCTAGGAGATAGCGGGTCTTGGAGTCCATGACGTTCCAGATCCATTGGTAGTACCGCTTTGTATCTTCCTTCTTGATAAATACCGTCGTCTCATCGACGTGCCAAAGTTTGCCAACATCCACTTTGTTCTTTTCAGCGTACTTGCCAAGGAGTGCAAGATACTTCTTGATCCACCTGAGAACGGTTGTGTGGACGACGATAACCTTATGGAACTGCTTGAGATGATCCACAATTTTCCGGTCTGATAATCCCTTGAAGTAGAGATCAAGGGTAAGAGTAATCGTTTCGGGAGTGTGCTTCATCCGGTTAAAGCCAATATCTCTGGTGAACCGGCGCGCACAATCTTTGCACCCGAATACATGAACCTCTCCATACTTGTTCTTTCTCTTGCCACGGCTGACGATGTTGACACTCTTGCAATACGGGCAGATGATAACCGGGTTGGCTTTTTCCAGTTGCTTTTCGGTTGCATCCTCTTCAACATCGGTTTTTAATTTAAGGCTAAATTGAACCGCAAAACAGTGTTTGCAAGCTATATTGCGGGATTTGAAGTCTGGGCAAGTGCATGACCATACATAAGGATCTTCCTTGTTTTTTGAGAAGTACTTGCGAGTGACTTGGTAATATGCATCCTTACTCTGGGACCGGACATCCCACTCATCCTTGCCAGTCTGGATGATTGATTCTGGCTGGCTGAGGATTGCGAGTCCTCTTAATTCTCTTGGGTTGGTTAATTGCTGCATTTTGTTCACCTCTTTGTATACTATAGTATATGCAATTGTATGTATTTATACCTTTTTGTATACCGTTTTAATAACAAAGGTGTTATATAAGATGAGTGCTTAAGTGTATACTATGGTAAACAAAGCGAGGGTCAGGTTGTATGATGTGAAGTCTCGCCACAGTATCTACCTCCCTAGCGAGTTTGTGCGAGATAGTACCTTCCCATTCAAGGCGGGGGATGAATTAGAGGCAAGAATAGAGGGGAGTAAAGTTGTTATCGAAAAGGTGGGGCATGTCAGTCAATCGGTCTTAACAGATTAAAAAATTAATTACCAATACCCAATTTTTCAAAGAATATTTTGTGCCGATTTTTAACATCTATTACTAATTTATCAAAATCTATAATTTCCGTATGAGCTTTATGATGTGGATTGAAAAAGTAGTATCCAAGTTCATTTCTTAAGGGAGAGTACCCACTATCTTCGGCAAAAGTTCTAATCTCGTCGGTTAAATCACAAATAGCATAACAGTAAAATCTTGTTGTTGCATCCACATGAAGTGTTCTCCCATTAGGTAATTTGACGCTTTCATTCCTTACTGCCCGAACTTTATTGTATAATTGCTGAACAGGATTTTTATCAAAATTATCTCTCATCGGTTTTTTAAACTCAATTACTGATACGGCTCCAGCAATCCTAGTTTTTTCATCCATTTCTGAAAATATAATAATATCTGGTCTTTCCAGACTTTTTGACGTAGAAATCTGATTCAATGTTGGATCTGATGCTGCAAAATTATGGAATGTTAGATTTTCATCAATGATCCATAGATTATGATCTTCGTAATCAATCTGATCCGTTGTAGTTCTCATTGGGAAAATTATGTTATGAATAACGGATTCTCTCTCAAACTTATTATCTTTATTAAGTTCAATTTTTCTCTCTAATAAATCAATTATTAATTTTCTCCATACGATATATCCGATAAGCTCTTCCTTTTGGGATTCAAGAATTTCCTTTGTGATCTTTTCCTGTTCCTTTTTCTTGAGATCAAGATCATAATCCATATTGTCAGAATTCAAAAAGTCTTTTGACTGTTCTAACAAATTGTGATTTTCAAGACCTTTCTTAATAGAAAGAACTTCAACTATTTCTTCATCAGTGCATGATGGGTCTAACTCATCAATAACTTCTTTATGACGATCATATACTTTTCTTAACATTGGATTTTCAGAAACTACTCTCTCAATATGGTCTTGTTTTTTATTTTTTATAACCTCTAAATAATCAGCAAGATAAATTTTAATTTTTTCAATAATTTTATTTTGAAGAGTTTTTTCTGAAATTTCGTAACTTCCATCAGCCCCGAGATAATCTTTATTTGGAAAATTAAAGGCATTACGAGAACTGTTTACTTTTTGGTCTAAATACTCTCCAGTAATATACGCAGAATAATAAACTGGCTTTCCATCTTTATCAATACTATCTGTACCTAAATGATTGCTAAGATTTGAGGGTTTTACGTCGCGTTTCATTGCGCAATACACAATTTGATGAACGTCTTCTTTTCTCGTGGTAGGTAATTCCACATGATAAATTGAGAAATTTCTTCCATTTATTTCTAACAAATCTGAATGAATAATATATTGTTTATACAACTCATCAAGATGTTTATTGTCTTCCGATTTTCCGTGAATATCCTCGATAACAATTTCTGGAACTGATTCGTTGATATAATATGCAAGGAAATGTTCAAGAATTCTTTGAGCAATTTTCTGAGTCGATTTAAAGGCGGTCTCATCATCTCGATATTCTTTTTTAAATTCTTTTAATGCTACAATTGTCTTAATTTCATCATCTGTTTGGATAGGTCGTTTTGGATGAACGCCCTTACCTTTTGTATTAAATTCAAATTCTCTTAAGAATCTAACTCCATTCTCTTGATATACGCTTCTGATTTGTGCCTTGTCAAACGCCTTTAACCAATCAAATCTTCCAATACCTTTTCCACCTTTTGATTGTTTGTATGAGCTGTCTGACTTATTGAAAGAGTCCCAATTTTTCTTATTAAATCCGATACCATCATCCTCAATAATAAAATCCTTTATTTCTGGCCACTTCCTCTCTCCTTCAAAATTTCCTTCATCATCGAATGTGACTGTAGTTTGATCTGTTTCCTCTCTAACAATTTTAACAGTTATTCTTCCTCGACCATTCTTTCTTTCTTCGATTGCATCAATTGAGTTTACTACAGCCTCAAAAACAGGAGTTAGTGCTTGGCTTAGTCGAGGGAGGTTCCTTACCTTACCCTCCAAATCTACTTCCATATTTGCCTCAAAGTGACTATTTGCTGTCTGTAGCATTAAAAAACCTCCGTTATATTTCTACATTCATAAAAAACTGCTTCAAATGTGTCCATTCTAATGAATCGGATAACTATATCAAAACCTCGCGGTTTGGGGAGTGAAAATGAAAAGTCACGAGAGGCACCATGCCACGAAAAAAGTCTCGAAGTCACGTTAACGCACCAGAACCATCCCGGCAAACATTCTTGTGCCGGCCCCGGCAACATACCCGTCTATGGCAAATATCGGGTTCTTTGATATACCTGAAGATGATGTGGCCCAGGCAAAAAAGTTCTACCGGTCGCTGCTTGGCTGGACGATCGAACCGGCCACGGACTTTGCTGACAAATCCCAGCAGCGGCAGAACATCATCACCGGCAAACCGGAGAACGGCACGATGAACCGCGGGGGTCTCTATAAACGCCACATGCCGGGCCCGATCATGAACTTCGTGATCGTTGAGGATCTCGGGGCGGTCCTTGCCCGCGTGGAGCGACTCGGCGGTACGATCGTGATCCGGAAAATGCGATCCGGGATGTCGGCCGTGTCGCGGTCATCCGGGACACCGAGGGCAATATCCTCGGCCTCCTGCAGCCCGCGTAAGATCGACCGGGGAACCTTTTTTAGCCGTCCATCATGGTGATGGACGAGAAGTCATCGCATGGCCCTGTGATATCGGGGAACCGGTCCGGAACTTTATCCTTTCCTTATTGCCGGGCGCAGAAGTACCCGATGACGAGGTGGTGTTTCGTGAACAGCTCGCACGCCGGGCAGTGGCAGCCCGATGTTTTCACCGGTGATGGGCCCGATGAAATCCCCCGTGCGCAGAAGAGCAGATCAGGTGAAGATTCCGATAACTTATTGCCCCGGTAGGTCGGGCACGACCCGCAATAGTTCCTGCAGGTCATACGGTTCTCTGTGGTGTCGTCTACGGTTGCCATGCTGGTACTCACCATGGTGTATTACTGCGGGAATATAAAATATCCTTATGGCCGGGCCTGATGCCGCAGGGGGATGCGATCCGGATCGACAACTATGTCCGGCTGGTGCGGGGCGGGCGGCCCGGCTGCCGGTCAGAACAACACCTGAACTGGTACGGTTCCCCATGAGACTGCAACCCGATCCTGCAAGGAGCAGCGACGAAAAATCAGGTATTTTTCGTATGCCGTGGCGCAACCCTGATAATCCTCGCGGTACAGCATTACCCCGGGAGAGAATGGATATGAAAGAACCGTACCGGGGAATCCTCCAGCGGGACGGCAAAAGCCGTGCCATCGTCACCCGGATTCCCGCCGGGGTGGTGACGCTGGACGATCTCGAAAAGATTGCACGCACGGCCAGGAAGTACCGTGTCCCGGTCATGAAGATCACCTCCGGCCAGCGGATCCTTCTTGCCGGTATCGAACCTGAAGAGGTGCCCCGCATCACCGGGGAACTCGGGACGCTTACAAAACCTGAAACCGAACCGTGCGTGAGGTTTGTGCAGGCCTGCCCTGGTACGGATATCAGCCGGTTCGGCAACCAGGACTCCATCGTGCTTGCAAAAGCCGTCGACAAGCAGTTTGCGGCCCAGGCGTTTCCCGCGAAGATCAAGATCGGGATCTCCGGTTGCCCCCGGTGCTGCGGCGAGAGCCACACCCGGGATATTGGCATCATGGGTTCAAACAAGGGCTGGACGGTCATCTTTGGCGGCAACAATGGCACCCGCCCGCGGTTCGGCGACGTGATCGTAAAGGATCTTTCTGCTGGTGAAGTGCAGGACTGCATCCAGCGGCTTGCGGAGTATTACCGGAGCCATGCGAAGCCCCATGAGCGGACGGCGAGGTTTGTAGAACGGGTCGGCATTGAGACGATCAAGGGCGAGCTGCTGCCGCTGATGCCCTATGTGGTGATGTGAAGGGGTGCAGATGTGTCTGCGGTCGATGGGGAATTTTAACGGGGAATTATGTATCATCAGATGCCCCCGTGTCAGGACCGGTGAAAAAGCACATGAGATCGGAAACGGAAGATTATCCAGTAACCTCGTCAATGGCACATCAGGACGCCACGGGCGATCCATTCCGGATCCTGTGAACAATCATGTCCGGACATATCAAACCTGAAAGCAGATCCCCTGCAGGAGAAACGATCCGGGACGCGTGCGGCCGGCTCGCCTCCCTGAAGACCCGGGGCGATCTCGGGAGGGCAGTTGCCGCGCTCGTGCTCGCGTACTCGCCGCGCGACCTGCAGCAGATGCGGTGGAACTTCTCGGAGAAGATCCGCGAGATCGATCCCGAGTACCGCAAACGCCTCGAAGAGACGGTCACCGGGTACCTGCACGGCACGTACCAGCACGTGCGGCTCATGGCCCAGCAGGGGGCGTTCCCGGCCATGACCGGCGCGGTTCCCGGGTGCGCCATGGCGTACTGGAAGATGGTCGCCGTGCAGTGCGCGACGGGGGAGGATGACGAGGACCGGCTCCGGTTTTTAAAATTCCTCCTCGCGGGGTTCTGCATGTTCGTGCAGGGGCTCCCCGGTCACCCAGTGGGCATGCCGTTTCCCGGCGGGGACAAGGTGGAGGTGATCGACGGGGTGTACTACTGCCCGGTCCGGACGAAGGCAAACGACGTCGATTCAGCCCTCTGCCCGTTCTGCCCGGCCCTCCAGACCCCGGAGATCGGGTACCTCCGGCCGCCGGTCAACGCAAGCGGCCACCGGAAACAGGAGTTCATCCGGAACTGCTACGATTTCCACAATTTCAACGGCTGAAAAAAACAGATCCCGTGGATCCGCATGGGTTGCAGGAACGATCGTCCGGACAACCGGGAATACCAGCATAACGAATCGCCCATCGATGATCGGAGCAGGTGCCGGGAAGTGAAAGCATATATCGGGAGGAACCTGAGAGCTGAGTATGCCGCCATTCATGTATCATGCGCACCCGTTTATCGGGATCATCCTGATGATCGTGGTGTGGGTCGTACAACTGTTCGTCGCTTATCTCATCTACCGGGATGCGAAAGACCAGAAGATGCTTGCGCCGGTCTGGTGCATTCTTGCGATCCTGCCGATGTTCGGGTTCATTGTCGACGTGATTTACCTGATCATACGGGAGCTCTGTCCCTCACGGAAGACGGAAAATCCGCCGGCGTCCCTGTAACCGGGACAACCACGGTCTTTTGATTTTAAAAACAAAATCCTCATGTTCCCCCCACCATAATACTCGTCCATGGAGGTTGTCCGCGGCGAACCAGATGCAGGGACCTTTTCCCGCTGATCCTCTTCATCTCGCTTGCCGCGTTCATGTCCGCACTTGACGCGACCATCGTGAACATCGCGCTGCCGACTATTTCAGAATCGTTTGGCATATCATCGAGTGCGGTGAGCTGGGTCGCCACCGCCTACCTGCTGGTCATGGCCGGCTGCGTGCCGATCTTCGGGAAAGTATCGGACGTGATCGGGTTCAAGCGGGTCTTCCTGTGGGGTTTTGTGATCTTCACCATCGGGTCCTTTTTCTGCGGGTTCCTTCCGGTGACACTCAATTCCTTCGCCGCTCTCGTTGGTTCGCGGGTGTTCCAGGCGGTCGGCGGCGCGATTATCACCGCGATCGCACCTGCCATGGTCACCGCCTATGTACCGATGGAGAAGAAGGGAAAGGCGATGGCCATCATCGTCACCATCGCGGCTCTCGGAACCGCGATAGGGCCATCCCTTGGGGGAGTGCTGACCCAGTTTATCTCGTGGCACTGGATCTTCTTCATCAACGTGCCCGTCGGGATCGTCGCCGTACTGCTGGGATTACGGGTAATCCCGGCCGCCGGAGTCTCCCGGGAACCGGCCGGGTTTGACCGGTACGGTGCAGCGCTGGTCTTTTCCGGCCTTGCAACGCTGCTCTTTGCCATGTCTGAAGGCGATACGCTTGGCTGGACATCGCCGGTTATCATCGGTACACTCGTGATCGCTGTCATTACGCTCGGCGGCTTTGTCTGGAACGAACTCCGGACCGATGACCCGCTCCTCAATCTGAATCTCTTCAAAAACCGGAATTTTCTCTTTACCAACCTGATCATGGCACTGGTCTTTTTCAGTTTTTCCGGGATCAATTACCTGCTCCCGTTCTACCTCAGGAACGTAAAAGGGTTCGATACATTCACTGCCGGGTTGTTACTGACCTCGCTCTCGTTTGCCATGATGGGGGCCGGTGCCCTTTCCGGCATGCTTTACAACCGGACGGGGGGCAGGCCATTGTGCATCGCCGCTGCGGTTGTCCTTGCTGCCGGTTACTCCCTGATGACCCTCTTAAAAGTCGAAACGACGGCGGTGTTCCTGATATCTGTCCTCATTCTCATCGGCTTCGGGCTCGGGCTGATCATAAGCCCGTTATCGAACATGATCATGAACTCCGCACCGAAAAAATTCCAGGGCATGATCTCCAGTCTCCTGTCTCTCGAGCGGTTTGCGCCCATGACCATCGGCATCGCGCTCTTCAACATCGTCTTCATCCAGGGCATCCTCACGATTGCGTCGCGCCATGGAGTCACCGAAGAGGCCCCGGTCAACATCAGGATGCAGGTGCTGGCCGCAGGTTTCGATCTTACCTTCCTCGTGACGTTTGTCATCGGTATCATCATTCTCGTCCTCACCGTCATCGTGCGGCAGGAGACAGACCCTGACTACCTCGCCGGTGAAGAAGGCGGGGAACCGATCGCGGGAATGATATAAAAACGGGTGCCGGGGAGAACCGGCGTCGGGACAAGAATACTAGTTGCGGCTGCACGCAGGTTTGCAGGTACCGGTCGCATGATGCCGGTCTCCCGGTAGACGAGATCGCCATCGTGAACCCGCGGGATAACCTTGATACCGATGTCCTGTCCCCTTTCGGCTTCGGTGATGCGCTGGTGATCGATCTCCATCGAGTTCACGGTCTGGCAGAAATTGTCATGGGGCCCCCGGATCCGGATCGTCTCACCGGCCGCGAGGCAATCGTCAAGGATGACAACAGCGACGCCGGCCCTCGGAAAATAGTGCGTTACCTTTCCAATCACGCTCTCCATCGTTATCAACCTCCTGACATGAGACTCATACCCAATCCCGCATCATAAATCTTACCTTACCGGTGGTGCCCCGGCTGTTCTCACCCGCGCAAAAGAGATATCAAACCATAAATACGCCCATGATAGATTACTGCCCATGAGGGAGGAGAAGAACCGCGTCCGGCAGGAGATGCGGGAGCGGCGGGAAGCGATGACGCCGGCCGAACGGCTCGAAAAGAGCGCGAGGATCTGCCGGCATATCGCGGGGCTCATCAGTGACGGCCAGACCGTGATGTGCTACTCGGCAAAAGAGCTCGAGGTCAATACCACGCCGATCATCAAATTGCTGTTCCGGCGGGGCAACCCGGTCGTCGTCCCGATCATCGTCCGGGAGGACACGAGCCTCCGGCTCTCGTACCTCCGAGACCTCTCCGTTCTCGTACCGAGCACCTTTGGGGTCCCGGAACCGATCGGGAACGAGATCCCGGCAGACCCCAACGATATCCACACGATCCTCCTCCCGATGCTCGGCTTCGACCGGAAGGGGGGGAGGCTCGGGTACGGCGCCGGCTACTACGACCGGTTCCTCGCGAAAAACCCCCGGATTCGGAAGATCGGGATCGCGTTCTCATGCCAGGAGGCAGAGCGGCTGCCCGTCGAGGAAAGCGATATCCATATGAACTGTATCGTGACTGAGGATGGCATGGTCTATTCCGACGGGAGGTGCTCGTAAGGATTATGGAGATCAATGGCGCCACGATCCTCGACACGTTTGCCGAGGCATTCCCGGTCTGGGTCTCACGGGTCGTCATCACGGCATCGGATCTGCGGTGGGCATACCTGGCGGCAGCCGGGGCGACCGGGTTTGCAAGTTCCCGGATCGGTTGCCCCTGCGAGGCGGGGATCGAGCGGGAACTGGCGGCGTCCGGAACACCGGACGGCCGGCCCGGCGTTGCGATCCTGATCTGCGGCGAGAAGAAACAGATGAAACAGCATGTCGCCGCGCGGGTCTCCCAGTGCGTGCTGCCCGTCCCCACGGCGTCCGCATTTGACGGGCTACCGGGGGCAAAGGACCGGTTCTACCTCCGGATGCATTACTTCGGGGACTCGTACGAGGAGCGGTGCATGGTCGGCGGCCGGCGGTGCTGGAAGATCCCGGTCATGGAAGGCGAGTACGTGGGGGAGGAGCGGTTCGGAACAGCACGGGGGATCGCCGGCGGAAACTTCCTTGTCATGGCAGGAGACCAGCCATCGGCACTTGCCGGTGCAGAGGCCGCCGCCGGTGTGATCGCGGGGATGGGAGGTGTCATCACCAGTTTCCCCGGGGGCGTTGTCGCTGCCGGTTCCAAGGTCGGGTCCGGAAACTACCGGTTCCCGATGCCGGCGAGCACGAATCACCGCTTCTGCCCGACACTCAGGGAAAGGATCGGCGACTCGGAGGTACCTGATGGTATCAACGCAATCTACGAGATCGTGATCAATGGCATGGACGAGGCATCGGTCAGGTCCGCGATGAAGGCAGGGATCGAAGCGGCGGCAGGGACCGGTAAGGTCAGGTATATCGGGGCATCGAACTTTGGCGGGGCCCTCGGGCCGTACCGGCTGTACCCCCGCGATCTCTTCCGGTGATCTTCCGGCACAACATTTTTCATGGCGCTATTATTTCCCGGTTTAGGGAAAAAACAGTAAGAACCGGGGGACTTGGGACGGGCAACGGCAAACGCTCTCCCACACGATAACCCATTACAAAATAGTAGTGATGAATGAACTGAGGTTTGTCCGGAGTAAAATTTTACTGGTTGATATGCACCACTTTTGCCGGGGGGAACCCGTTGAAACAGGTGGATGATGCATGGGAATAGGCGCCGATGTTCTCCGAATAGACGAGGTCGCCGATCTCAAGCTCCGGCAGATCGGCAGAGAGCGTGATGGTATCAAAAGCGTCACAGGTCGGCCCGAATACCGCGGATATCTGGGTCTCCCCCTCTTTGAACGCGAGGACCGGGTAGTTCACGTGGTCGAAGACCTGCCCGGAGTACGTGTGGTAGACCCCATCGTTGATATAATAGCAGGGCTTCCCGTCACGGTATGCCTTGCCGATCACCTTGGCAATGATCGTGCAGGCATTGGCCACCAGAAACCTCCCGGGCTCTGCAAGGATCTGCATGTCCGGCGGGAAGAGCCGTTTGATCTCGGCGTTCAGCTTCCGCGCGAGCGTCCGCAGGGAGTGGATCCCGGGGTGGTATTTTACCGGGAAGCCGCCGCCTATATCGAGGATCCGGATCTTCCGGCCCGTCCGCGTCTCCGTCTCTTTGATAATATTTGCCGCGAGCGACAGGGCCTGGATGTAATTCTCAAAATTGGTGCACTGGCTGCCGACGTGGAAACTCAGCCCCTCCACTTCGAGACCGGCGGCGAATGCTGCGGCGATCAGGTCGACTGCCTCGCCCGGGTTGGCCCCGAACTTCGATGAGAGCTCGACCATGGAGCCGGTATTGGGGACCCGGAGCCGGAGCACGAGACCTGCATGGGGCGCATGGTCCCGGATCTTTTTCAGTTCTTCTGCAT
>Ga0326728_10006297_pt1 | contig 32099 bp, 23 predicted proteins | sample MB3enrmetagenome_FD_207602 | JGI IMG/M metagenome (GOLD analysis project Ga0326728, IMG submission 207602) | Lab enriched peat soil microbial communities from McLean, Ithaca, NY, United States - MB31MN | ecosystem: Environmental > Terrestrial > Soil > Wetlands > Peat | place: USA: New York... | reverse complement strand
CGGCTATTTGCCACGTATTGTGCCGCATAGATACAAGGCGACATATGCGTCACCAACGTTAAAGAGGCGTTACCTGCTGCGGGCCTTGCGGCTGAGGCGTTGTGAGGATCCTATATGACTCAATGATAGCAATCGCGCCCAGCGTTACCGTGGGAAGAAGGGCAAAGAACACAAAGCAATTTTCGCCGAGGTGGACGCCCACGGAGTAGGCCCAATAGGCGAAGGGAAGGTATATCCAGCATCCTGCCACAGTACTTGAGAGCCCGGCAAGCAGCACTATCACCCCCAACGCTCGCGTGGGCGCCCTCCTCTTGTGAAACACATAAAGTATTGGAACCGTCAAAGGAAGCCATGTAATTGAATTGACGGCAAGGAAGAGAGGGCCGAGCAACCACGCCCGTTTCAAGGAGCCCTCGTCGGTGTCTGGGTTGATGTCTTCCCCAAGCAGCGTTTCCCAGAGCTGAGGGCTCCCGGGGTACGGAATGGAACGCAGCGCCTGCCATCTGTTCTGGAGGCACGGAAACCACAGCGTCAGCAGTCCCGCGATCAAAGCTGCCCGAAGGATGATGAGAATGGCCTTTGGCATGATCAGACCTCCTTTGAACGGCTGGCGGGACAATTGTCCCGGAGGCTTTTTAGCATATGGTATGACGCGAGAACCGAAATCACTCCCATTGCAAATCGAGGAAGGAAGACAAAAAAAAGATGGAAGTCATCCCAGCAACCACTTCCTAGAACTCTGCATTGTGCGGGCACCCAGACCGCGGTCCAACATGTCCACCCGATAGCTGCAATGCCTCCAAGTAAGATCCCTCCTGCCAAAGCACCGACGAGAGCCTTTCTCTTGTGCGTTACATATACAATCGCGAAAGTCAACGGAAGCCATGCAAGCAGGTTCACGAGGAAGAACAGAGGGCCCAACGCCCAAGCATGGATTACGAACCCCTCATCGGAAGAATGTAGGATGTCTTCGTGGAGCCACTGCTCGATAAGGGAGGGAAACGGGAACATTGAGTACAGCCACGCGGATACCAAGCCTGCGACCACCGCAGCCCGAAGGGCCATCATTAGAATTTTTCCCTTCATAGCACTTCCTCTAAATGGGTCGTACCGATGGAAACTGCCCACGCGTTGTTTGCAATCAGCTATCCGCGACGCATGAACGGTTATGCCATACCTACAAGAAAATCGCATGCCAAGGGTTGGGCAGGAACACCCAGGCACTCAGGAGGAAACCATGTTCCTCGCGGCGCTCGTGGATAACCCCGCCCAAGCAGGCGAATTCCGAGGCGGTGAGAATCCCGCGTCAGGGCAAGACGCGGCAGGTGATAAAGAACCAACGGTCCGAGACCACTAAGCGCCGAAGTCGCGACATAGCGCCCAGTATATTCCCCAAACCGGTCACCGCAACACGTCATTTCAGGATGAGTTCAATCCCCCATGGCGTAGCGCAGAGTGTTCAGGCTGCCGGTGAGCGTGAAGGTGCCGGTGGCGGGATTATAGAGTTCCGCTCGCCATTGGCAGAGCCGCCGATGCCTTGCCCAAAAGACCCCTCACCCACCGCCATGCGGTCCCCCCTCTCCCCCGCGGAGAGGGAGAATGCATTTTTGCGCGCTCGTCGGCGCGCGCCACGATCATTTTTGCCCTCTCCACCGGGGAGAGGGGGGACCGCATGGCGGTGGGTGAGGGGTCTTTTCCCGGCATTCGACATCCCTCAAGAATTTTGCTCCCCCAACTGTCAAACATCTACTGCCAGCCCGGCAAAGCCGGGGAATCTCACAACGGATTCGGCGCTGGAAATCGTGTTGTAGCCAAAACCGTCCACTCCTCCGGCGATGAGAACGGTGCCGTTGTCCAGGAGCGTGGTGGTGTGGAACATGCGCGCCGTATTCAGGCTGCCCGTCAGCGTGAGGTTGGAAGTGGCAACGGCAAAGATCACCCCGTTGCTGGCGGCGCCGCCAACCGTGACCACCACGAAGCCCATCGTCGCACCGGAGGGGACGGGCACGGCGATGCCGGTGTCACTCCAACTGGTGGGCGTGGCCGCCACGCCGTTGAACGTCACGGTGCTGCTTCCCTGCGTGGCCCCGAAGTTCGTCCCGGTAATGGTCACCGAGGCGCCCACGGCAGCGCCCGTCGGCGTGAGAGCCGATATCGATGGGGTGGATTGAGCAAAGGCGCATTTTACGGAGAAAGTAACGAAAAGGATAAGAGAGAGGGCTTGAACACGACGACGCATCGGGTACCTCTGCATCGCGGTTAGTAATTTTGCGGCGGACTATAGAGCGGTAAATGTTGTTTGTCAAGAGAATTTTAGAAGTGGACATTATGTCATTGGTACACACCGCGAGGCAGCGGGGAGTTGGGCGCGGATTGTCTTACACTGCGCTCCGCTCGGACGACCCGGCGGCCCCGCGTGACAGACTCCCCCACATCGCTCATCGACAGTCTCAGGTGAGAAGATGAACCAATTCACCGAGAGTAGCGCGGGCGGGACGCCCGCGCTGCGCCACTCGCTTAATGTCTCCGGGAATGATGCTCTTCCATGCGGATTCCTTCCGGCGCCAGGCCTTCGCCGCGCAATTCCACTCCCAACACCACCGGCGCGGGGCGGTCGATTTCGATCACCACCTCGCGCTGCTCGCCGGGCTGGAGATTGAACTCGATGGCGGCGGGAGTGCGCAATGCGGCGGCGCCGTCCGGGTCAATCCAAACGTCAAACACGCCCGATGCGACGCTGCGACCCTGATTTTCCATCGTCAGCTTCGCGCTCGTGGCGCTGAGCCGAGTCAAGCGGCGGGCGATGACCGGCGTGTCAATGTCCAGGCCCATCCCCTTCACCCAGGCGGGATCCCACGGGGCGGGCGGCGGGCTTACGGAATTGTTGCTGAGGGTAAGGTCGCGCTCCGTCCGGTGGTCGTAATAGGCGATCCACGTTTTGCACCAGGATTGGTTGTCGCGAATGACGTTGCCCTTGGGAACCGCCGGGTCGTCGCTGGTAAGAGTCAGCAACTGCGGGTAGCGGCTTCGCCACGGCTCCTGCTGATAGGGCATGGCGCGCAGACGGTCGAAAAGAGTGGTGTCGGTGCCGTCAAACCAGGTGTGCGCCCAGCCCAGGCCTCGGGCGTCAAAGTGCACGGCGATGTCGCAATCCAGGAACTTGTTGCCGGCGATGAAATTGTCCCGCCCGCCGCCAATCATCACGCCGCGATGCGCCTCCCGGATGACGTTGCCGGTAATGATCGAGCCGCTCGCGCAGTCGTCCATGTAGACGGCATTCACATCACCGATGCCCAGGTTGTGGAAGAAATTGCCCCGGACGGTGTTGCCGCGCTCCGTCCAATCGCGGCCGAGGTAGTAAGCGCCCACGTCACCCGTTTCCATGGCGACGCTGTGGATGTCGTTGCCCTCAATCAGGTGGTCGTTGCCGTTTACAAGAATTGCGTTATGCGGAGCATGATCAATGGTGTTCCCCAGGGCGCGATTGCCCAAGCCCTCCATCAGGGTCGCAGGGGCGTACGTGCGCGACCAGCGGCCGAAGTCGTGGATGTGGCTGCGAATGACAAAATGTCCACCCGGGGTCAGCGTTTTGCGGTCGCCGCCTGCCAGAAGAATGCCTCCATCACCCGTGTCGCGAATCTCAGAGTCCTCCACGCCATCGTCCGAACCTCCCTGGATGGTCACCGCGCGGTTCCCGATATCGACAAATTGGCAGTGGGACAGAATGTCATGCGACCCGCCGGTGATGACGATGGCATCGCCGCGCGTGACTTCGAAGTGGAGGTCGCGAAATTCTACGTAAGACGCTCCATTAATGGCTATTAATGGCTTGTCAAGCAAAGATACGGCCGCCTCCGCCGAATGGATGGGAGTCGGCGGCCAGAAATACAAAACCCCTGTGGCGCGATCGAGGTACCACTCGCCCGGCTCGTCCAACTCCTCCAGAACGTTCACCACCCGCCAACGCTGCCCAGCCTTGTAGCCATACGGGGGCGCGGGCGCGTCGGTGCGAATCGTGTGCGTCGCCATGTCGATGGAGGCCACGTGCTCGTAACCGTCGGCCCAGTCGTAAGTCCAGTAGCCATACACCCAGGCATCGGGAGACTTTGCCCAGCGCGCCGGGCGGTCGCCATCAAAGGCAAACTGGTTCGTGGCATTCTTGGGTGTTGCCGCGCCAATGTGAGCCCAACCGCGATTAGGCCATCGCGCCAGAGTCATGGGGCGCCCAGCGAAGAAGAGTTCGAGCCCGGCGACGTGCGTGCGACCGAAACCGCGCGAGGTCATCTCGCCAAAGTCGGTCACGCCCTGCTGCGGCAAGTTAGCCTGAAGGATCGAGCCGCGCCACTTCTTGAATCCGTGGATGACCTTGCCACCGAAAATGCGCGCCGTCTCACCAGGAACCGCGCGATAGACGACGGGCGCGGACGCCGTCCCGCTATCCTCCGCGCTGAGAGCGAACGTGCTGGAGCGCGTGTAGGTTCCACCCTTCAACCAAATGGTGACGGTGGATTCATGCTTCGCAGCACGAGCCGCGTCGCGCGCGCGTTCCAGTGTGGCAAAAGGCTTGCGCTCGGTGCCGGGATTGCGATCCGAACCCTTGGGAGAAACATAAAAGTCGGCGGCGGGCAAGATTGCGGGTAAGCAGAAAATCAAGATCACGAGAATAAGGGCTGATTTCATGTTCATCATGGAACGCTCCGGGCAGGAATTGCGGAGGGCGATCTCACAGGTACTTGAGTAATTCGTCCAAGGTTTTCTGGATGCCTTCATAGGGGTCGCCGGGGCCGTCGAATTCAATTGAGTACACTCCCCGGAAGCCCGCCTTCCGGGCAATCTCCATGGCCTGGGGGAAGTTGAAAGCCTTCTCCGCCCCGTCCGCGTCGAATTCCAAACCCTTGGCGTGGCACACGGTTGATGCATAGGGGAAAAGCAGCTTTAATCCCATCTCGCGCGTGGGTTCATCGGGAAAGTTGGCGAAGTCCGGCAACGCGCCGATGCGCCCGAGGCCGGCGAGCTTGAAGAGCTTCACCAAATCTTCCGGATGGTCCGTGCCGAAGTCGCCATGATTCTCCACAATTACGCGGATACCCTTGGCTTGCGCGTAAATCGCGAGCGCCTTGTAGGCTTCCGCGGTGGGCGTCAGGTTCTCCGGATCCACCTTGCCGGGACCGACGCGCACCGACCGTGCCCCCAGCGTGTACGCAACGTCCACCCATGGCTTGATGGCGTCGAGGGCAGCCATGCGCGTTTTCCGGTCCGGATCGGAAAACGTTCCATGGCGCCCGCACTCCGGAATATCCACGGGAATATTCACGACGGTCGATTGCGTGCGCACCAGCGCGTACTTGACCTCGCGCAAATAGGTGGGCTCCGTGGAACCAAAGTGCGTGGTGCAAAATTCAAAGTGATGCACCTTGTATCTGTCGACGATCAGATCGGGGAAATCGAGCAGCGCCAGCATGGGACCGGGCAGGTTAAAGTTGCTGCGGCGCGTCGCGCGGAAGTAGTTGTGGAGACTCCAGGTTGATATGGAAATTCGTTGCAGCTTGGCAGCAGCGCTGGCGACCGCGTGCGTCGGCGTGGTAGTGGCGAAGGTACTTCCATCGCGCCCCAATCCTACCGACGCGGCGCCCGCCGCAAGTCGCGCCAGAAAATCACGTCGCAGCATCACGCCTCCTTACGGGCAGAAAGCAGTAGGCAGTAGGCAGTAGGCATTGGGCAAGAAGCACCTAGCCTTCCGCCTTCCGCTGTGCATCGCAAACCAGGATTTCAAAACTTTTCCAAGCACAGATTTCCTGAAAGTACGGCCCTTCACCGTTGCCCTTTGACCTTTCCACTTTGCCTTTTGCCATTTGCACTTTGCCTTTTGACTTTCTTTTAAGGCTCCACCACCCTACGCATTCTGCCTACTGCTTACTGCTTTCTGCCTACTGCCTACTGCTTTCCCCGCACCACTCTGAACCCATAGTCCGCGTACTGAAAGGCCGGCGGAATACTGGAGCGTGCGGCCACGCGGCTCAGTTTCACATGGTGCCGCCACGAGCCTCCCCGCGAAGCCCGACGCTCTCCCGCCGCCGGTCCCGGTGGATTTTGCCGCGGCGATTGCGCGTAGTAATCCGCCTGGTACCAATCCGCGCACCACTCATGCACGTTTTCACAGAGATCGTAAATCCCGAAGGGATTTGGCGCGCCCCGCCCCACGGGCAAGGGTCCGGACACTTCCCCGCCCCAGCGCTGTTGATATTCGGCGCGCGCCTGTGGCGGATCGTCGCCCCAGGGATAAAACCGGCGCTCCTCGCCACCGCGCGCGGCGCGTTCCCACTCCGCCTCGGTAGGCAGGCGATAAGGGCGGCCGGTAAAGTCCGCCAGCCACTGGCAGTATTTCTGCGCTTCGAACCAACTGACGGATACCACCGGATGGTCGGGGTCGTCAAATCCCGGCTGCCCCCAGTTGGGCGGCGCCGGATGCCCGGTGGCCTGCATGAAAACGGCGAAGTCCCGGTTGCGCACCTGGTAAATCGCCATTTCGAAAGCATCAACCCAAACACCGTGCGCGGGACGCTCCTCATCGCGGCCCTGCTCACAGCCCATCAGGAATTCCCCGGCGGGAACCACCACGCAGGCGGGTTCGATGATGTTCTCGGAAGCTCTATTGCGGTAGACGGCGCTCTGCGGGTCGGGCGACGAAACCAAGGAGGGACTCCGCGGAAGAAATGTCAGGCGCTAGGTGTCAGGCGTCAGGTGTCAGGTGCCAGGGGTAAACTGGCTTCGCACCGGAAGCCTAAAACCTTCTTTGCTCGCAGAATCAGTACCAAGCGTTAGGATTTTACTGGAACCTGATACCTGACACCTGGCGCCTGACACCTTCTTCCCGAACCTACTCCGCCTGGTAAGAAGCCAGAAACGTCTTCATGCCGGCTTCGTTGATCTTCAATTTTCCGGAGCGGATGAACTGCTCCTTCAGGTTCTGGCGATAGATCTCAAATTGCAGGTCGCGTTTCTGGTCCAGCAACTCTTCCCGGATCTGATCGCTCTGGGCGGCAAAATCCGCTTCATTAGCGGGGGTGTGCGAGACCACTTTAAACAGCACCTGATTGGTGCCCGCGGCGGTGACGTCGCTCAACTGTCCGGGGTTCAGTGTGAAGGCTTGACTCAGTTGGTTGCCGCTGCCCACGCCTTCCACGTACTCGGTCTCACTGAAGTCATTGCTCTCTTTGGAAGTGAGCCCCAGGGATTTTGCCGCCTTGTCAAAGTCCTGGGTCTTCGCCAGCTCCGCGAGCTTCCGGGCTTTATCCTGCGCCATCGTTATGGACTGCTCGTGGCGATAGTCTTCTTCCACTTGCGCGCGCACTTCATCGAGCGCGGGAACGTGCTCGGGAGCGATCTGGATTAACTGGACAATCGCTTCGCCCTTGGGAACGGAGACGGGCTGGCCGATTTCGTTCAGGCGAAGTTGGAAGGTGAGGTTCTCAAACGCGTCGGCCTTTCCAAGGTCGGCCACCGGCTGATTGTATTTGAACAGTGGCGACTCCCGGGGCTCCAGTCCCGCCTTGCGGACGATGTCGTCAAAATGCTGCGGATCCGCTTTGAGCTGCACTTCCAGGCTGGCAGCCAATTTCTCCTGAGCGTCGGCCACGAGCTGCTTCTCCATATCCGCGCGAATGGAATTCTTGACTTCATCGAAGGTCTGCAAGTGGGCAACCTGCTTATCTTCGACTTTGAGGATGTGGATGCCGTACACGGTTTTTACCAGGCCACTGACCTCACCCGGCTTTAAGGAAAAAGCCATGGAGTCGAATTCCGGCACAGTCTGCCCGTGAACCAGCCAGCCCAGCTCGCCGCCCGCCTGGGCCGAGGTGTCTTCGGAGTATTTCTTGGCGAGCTCACCGAAGTCGCCGCCTGCCCGGACCTGGTTCAGCACATCGGCCGCGGTTTTCTCAATCGTCGCCACTTCCGCCCGCGTCTTGCCGGTGGTTTTGAAGAGAATGTGGGCAACCTTAACGCGGTCGCGCACCATGTAATCGGAGAGGTGCTGAGCATAGTATTCGTGTATTTGCGCGTCATTCACCGTCACTTGCGCGCGCACCTGGTCCGGATCGATCACCACGTAGCGCACCTGGCGCTGCTCGGGGAGCTTGTAGTGCGCAGGGTCTTTCTGGAAGAACGCTTGCAGGGCTTCCGGCGTTATCTTCACATCTTTGAGGAACTGGCTGGGATCAAAGAGCACATAGTCGATTTTGGCTTTGGCGTTGCGATGCCGGAACTGCGCCAGAATCTCCGCCGGCATCACCTGCACGCCGTCGGTAACGATGCTGCGGATTTTCTCCTCCAGCAGGCTGTTGCGCATCATGCTTTCAAACTGGGGAAGCGTCTTGCCGGCGTATTGCGCCACCGCGTCCGCGGCACGGTCCGGGCCCACGAAACTTCCGTCCGTGTACAACCAGGGAATGCTCTGGAAGGCCTTGAGCAACTCGCCGTCGGATACTTCCACGCCCATTTTCCCGGCCTGCTCCACCAGGATCTGCTCAATCACCATCTGGTCCAGAACGCTGGGAGCCACCAGCGGCACCATGCGCTTGTCAAAGCCCATGGGGGAGTTCTTAAACCGGTCGCGGATGGTTTGATCCAGGTCGGCGCTGGTAATGGTGTTACTGCCAATCGAGGCCAGCACGTTGCCTTGCGGCGTGCTGGTGTCGCTGCTGGGCAGGGGCGCCATCACCACCACCATGCTGAGCGAAACGATGCCCAGAAAGAAAATGAGCAGGTATTTCTTTACCGCCTCTTTGTTTTTCTTGAATAACGCAAACATGATTGCTCCTGCAATTTGGCCAAAACCTTTTCATTATAGAAGAGATGCGCCAATTGCGGCAAGGGCGGCGATTAGGAAATCGGGCCATCGGATCATCGGGCCATTTGCGATTGGTGATTGGTGATTGGCGATTGAAGCATCGGGTCATTTTGGATTTTCGATTGAGGCGATCCGGAATCCGAAATCCGCAATTCCGCCACGGGGCCTCGACCCTGAACTTCGGACTTCGGACCCCTGACTCTTCCGTTCAGAATTGGACGGCTTGCGTCCCCTGGTAGGCGGCGTGGATTGCGCAGAGCAAAGCTCTGCGGTTGCGCTTCGCTGTGGATGCGCGGTCAACGATTCGCAGAGCTTTGCTCTGCGCAATCCAGGATTTTCAAGTTCCCAGCTTCGAGCACCGCGGGCTTAGCCTTTTCTCGTCACTCATCACTCGTCACTCTTCTTCGCCGGCGCTGCTGCCGCGGCCGCCGGCGCTTTGCGCCCTGCATCCAGATGGTCATAGTTGAGCACGGCGTTCAGCAGGAGCATGAAGCTGCCCTGGGTTTCCTGTCGCCACATGGGATTGTTGGCAAAAAGCACCACGTGGCCACGGCCGAGGGGCACATCGATGATGGCCGGCGCCCCCGCCAGCGCCGAGCCTCCTGCCAGCATGCCGCTGATCCACAGATCCTTTTCATCGGCGAAGCGCAGAACGACGCGAGGATAAAGCGCCGGCGGCGGAACCTCGTTGCTGGCAAACGCGCGGTATTGGGGATCGAGGTAAAGCTCCTTTTCCGCGCGGGTTCGCGTCGGTGGCGGCTCCGGGGGCGTCCAACTGCGCCCTTGCGGTATGTCCGGATCGGTTTTGGAACCGCGTCCGCTGGGGCGCCCCGCGTCCTGGTCCTCGTTCCCGAAAAAGCCACCCCCCGGCAGGGAAACTCTGAAGACGGGAGATTGATTGAAGTACACACCCACGGAATCGTCATAGCCGTAGGCAATGGGGCTCTTGGCGTCCTCCACGTTGGCGCGGAAAATGGCGCCCCGCGCCTGAAGTTGCGGCGCGGGCGCGATGGCGACGGTGTCGGTCAAACCCAGTTCCACGGGCAAGTGCGTGCTTGAGCCCACCGGGATGAACACCCCGCCCGCTTCCACGAATTGCTTCAGGTGGGCCACGCCTTCAAAACCCAGCCCACCGCGGATGTCAGGAGTTTCGTCGATGCCGCCCCAGTTCGGCGTAACCTCGGATTTCTGCCACGGAATGGGGCCGGCATCCGTGCCGTCGGGCAGGAGGCGCTTGGGGAAGCCCGCCAGGAGTTCGCGCACATCCGCAAAAGTGGGCGGGAACAGAATCACGTCGAATTTTTCGCGCAGGTTCGGAGTGGTGCGCACCACCGTGTCCGAAATGTAGGTGTAGGGCACGCCGGTTTCTTCGAGCCCCAGGCGAAACCAGCCCTCGTTTTGCGTGCTTGTCCAGGTGTGCAGCAGCGCGATGCGCGGCACGGCCAGTTCATGGCGCGCCACGCTGGGCATTTGCCCGGCGCTGGTGACCTCGATGCCCAGTTCGTGCGCGGCATCTTGCAGCCGCGTTTCCAAATCGGACGGGTTGCCGTCCACCGGCAGAAGGAAGGAGCCCGCGGCAAACTTTTTCCCCGCCGCCTCAAACCCTTCCTCGGCGGCGAAAATCTTCGCGTCCTTCAGCCGATACCGCAAACCCGCAAGATTCGGCTCGGCATTCGCTTGAATGACGTAGCACTTCACTTCGGGGGATTTGCCTTTCGCCGCGGGCAGAGCCACCACACCGGAGTTGGTGTTCCGCGCCGGCCCAACGATGAGCGTCATGGGCACCTTCAAGACCGCCGCGTCGGTGACTCGCAGAGTCTTGACGTTGCGCAGCGGCCCCAGCGTCCATCCGGTGTCATCGTAAGGACGCGGGTCGGAGGTGGAGTAGTACTGCGTGTCCAAAAGCATGTCGGCAATGCGGCTGTAAGGCTGATCCATGCGGATGATGTAGCTGCCGCGGGGAATTTTCGTCGTTTTGGCTTCGTCCTTCTTGGCGCTGGCGTGGTCTTTGGATTTGTCGGTGGGTGGGGCGGCCGTTTCCGGCTTGTCCGCAGCGCTCGCCTCAGTCTTGGGTTCGCTCTCGGCGGCCTTGGGTGGCGCGGTGGCGAGTTCCTTCACTTCAAAGTCCTGGTCGAGCTTGTGTACTTCCGCGCCTTGTCGTTGCAACAGATGGGCAAGCTGCGCGGCGAGTGCCGGGCGGCGCCCGTCATTCAAAATGGCCCAGGCGGCGGGACCCTCCGTGGTGGCCTTGGCGACGGAACGCTTGCTCATAATGTAGAAATTGTGGAGAAACTCCTGCGGATGCTGGGCCATGTAGTCGAGACCAAAAAGCAGTCCACTCTCCTGCAAGTTCGTGTTGTTGCGCAGCGACCACTTCACCTTGGGAAGCGGCGGATTCGGCCGGTACCACGCGCGGGAAGTTGCCGATGGGGACAATGTGCGCTCCTCGGTGACCGGGTACAAATTGCCGAAGGTTTCGTAGAAGCGCCCGATGGAATTGTGGCCGTTGGCTACGTAGAACATATAGTTCGGCGCCCAACCATCATAAAAGCCGTGCGTCCACACGCCGACGACGCCGCGCTCCGTAAGCTGCTCGATCTCGTAATACGCCATCCTCTGCCACTCGCTCACCACGATGGGGTCCAGCCAGGCGTTGTAGGGGCCCGTGCCGGTGGAGATGTACAGGTAAGGGATGGACTCGTGTAGATCGTGCAGCACCTGCGGATGCCATTCCAGGAAATTCTTCATGGTGACTTGCGAAAGCTTGAGGCCCATGGCGATGGAATCGCGGTTGTTGTCGTGCTGAACGTAGTGTCCCCAATAGACCAGGTCGGGCTGCGGCTTGTCGGGATACGCCTTCCGGTAGTTCGCCCAGTCCACGGTGCGGTCGTGCCCGTCCACTTCCAGGACGGGAGTGATCAAGAACACCACGTTCTTCCGGACGTTTTGAATCAGCGGCGTGTCCTCCACGGCGAGGCGGTAGGCCAATTCCATGAGCATCTCGGGCGACCCCGTTTCCGGCGAGTGGATCGAGCCGGAGGCCCAGTAGATCGGCTTGCCCGTGGAAATGAGCTGCTGCGCCTCGGCGTCCGAAATCTTGCGGGGGTCCGCGAGCTTGGCGGTGATTTCCTTGAGGCGGTCGAGTTGAGCGATGTTGGCTTCGTCGCTCACCGCGACCAGCAGGAAGTCGCGGCCTTCTTCAGTCTTGCCCACGCGAAAAACCTTCACGCGGGGGTTGGCCTGGGCGAGCGCGTCGTAGTAACGGTAAATGTCCTTCGAGTAGGTGAGCACGTCGGGAGCCCCGATGATGTGCCCGAGAATTTTCTCCGGCGAGGGGACCGTGGCGGAGGCGGGAAGATGATCCACCAGATCGGTGAGAAAGAAGGGCTCCGTCGTGTATTCGCGAATCTTCTTCGTATAACCCTCATCATTCGGGGAGCCGCTCTGAGCATTCACAGATATCCCAGAGAAACCCATAAGCAACGCCGCGACGGCCACCCATCCCAACCCCCGCAACATACTCTGAGCCTTCTCGACAAGTGTGCACTGGAATTTCCGCCGATTCATCATGGTTCCCTCACTATTTCATTTTGCTCGCATATCGCGACTCCTCAAGCTGCGGGAGGCCGCCACTGCAACGTACGCTTAAGTTGGGTTTTCCCTTTTGACTTCGAAAACAGCAGCCATTGTACGCCCACTCCACCTTCTCGCGACGATATGATAACGATATTTTTTGGATTTATGCCGACTGCCTACTGCCTCCCGCATACTGCCTACTGCTCTTCCCCCACCTGGGTTACAATGAACCTCACATGGCGACATTCACTCAATCCACGGGCGGAGGCATGTGGCGCGAGTTCCGGTCCATGGCCCGCTACCAGATGACGCACCTTGACCGCGCTGCCTGGCGGCGTTTCTTCTTTGCGCTTTTTGGCCTGGGGTTGGCCTTCTTTCTCGCCTTGTATTCCACGGCTCTGCGTGAGGAGGGCCACGTGGAGGGGGCGATGGCGGCCGCCTCCCTGTCGTTGCTCATCGCCGCTATCGTGGCCGTCAAAGTGGTGCCATACCTCGCCAAGCGCACGGCGCTCGAGCGCTGGATGATGAAGGTGGAATACGAGTTCACGCGCGAGGGCGTGGTCTATTTCATGATCATCATGATCATCGCCATCGCCGCCCTCAATACCGGCAACAATCTCCTCTTCATCATTCTGGCCAACCTCCTGTCCGGAATTTTGCTGTCGGGAATTCTTTCCGCCATCGTGCTGTCACAACTGGAATTGGATTTCGCCCTGCCGGAGCACGTTTTCGCCGAGGTGCCTCTGATTTCGCGCTTGACCGTTCAGAACCTCAAGTGGGTCTTCCCCTCGTTTTCCCTCACCCTGACGGCCCGCGATCCCTTGAAAGGCAAGCGCAAGCGGACCACCTTGGCCGTGCCGCGGCAGATTCTGGACGCCCCCGTCTACGTGCCCTACATTCCGCACCGGTCCTCCGTGACCCAGCACGTGGAACTCACCTTTCCCCGCCGCGGGCGCTATACGCAGGAGGGATTTCGCGTCAGCACCAAGTTCCCCTTCGGCCTCCTGCTGAAAGCGCATGAAGTGGCGAGCAAGCAGGAAATCCTGGTGCTGCCCAACGTGCAGCCCACGGAAGAGTTCTACGAAATCCTGCCGCTGATTGGGGGTGACATCGAAAGCCTGCTCAAGGGCCGCGGGCACGACCTCTACGCCATCCGTGACTACCAGGAATCCGACAGCGCCCGTCATGTGGATTGGAAAGCCACGGCCAAGGCCCAGCAACTCAAGGTGCGGGAGTACACGCGCGAGGATGAGCGACGGCTGGTGCTGGTTTTTGATGGCAGCCTGCCCCACACCGACGATAAAGCCCTGGCCCAGTTCGAAAAGGGAGTGAACTTCTGCGCCTGCCTGGCGTGGCACTTCTACGAAATCGACGCTCAAATGCAGTTCATTGCCGATGGATTCGAGACCCCCATGGCGCCGGCGGGAGAAATCATCTACCCCGTGCTGGAAAAGCTGGCGCTGGTGGAACCCAAGGTGGGCTCAACCGATTCCACGTCCGACCTCGAAGCACGCATCGCCTCCGCCGCGCCCGGTTTCCACATCGTCATCACCAGCCGCCCGCACGGCTCGATTCCTACCAACCTCTGGGGGTCTTCCTACCTGGTGTTCATGGACTCACTGTAAGCAGTAGGCAGAAGGCAGTAGGCAGAAAGCAGCACGCGGCGAACTGCCCCGCCTCGGTGGGAACAGGAGCAAGGCGGATTGTAGCGTCGATCTCCGATCGACGACGGCGGTCGGAGACCGTCGCTACAACTTCCTACTGCCTTCCGCTTTCTGCCTTCCCGAAAGCCACCCCTTTCGCTTCCGGCCCCAGCGCGATTACCGGTATGCCAATCAGCAGGACGAGGCCCGCGAGCATTCCCAGGGACTGCGCATAAGTCATGTGCCTGGCCATGACCGCTTCAATCAAAGTAATGCTGGCAGCAAACAGCACGCCGAGTTGGTAGGCGAAGCCGGGGAAGAACCCGCGCAACTCGCCGGGGGAGAGTTCATTCAGATGGACGGGGATGACGCCCCACGCTCCCTGCACCATAAACTGCATCAGAAACGCGGCGGGGACGATCAGGAGGACAGTTGAGGACAGCACCCAGGCGGGTATGAGCAGAAGGGCGAAAATCACCGCGGTCACCATGGCGCGGCGGCGTCCGCGGCGGTCCGAGTAAAGGCCAAACAGCAGTCCGCCGGCGATGGCTCCCACCATAGAAATCATCGTGATCATCGCCGTCGTGCTATGGCTGAAATGCCGTTGCACTTGAAGGAGCGTGGGGTACAAATCCTGCGTCCCGTGCGAAATGCTGTTCATGGTCGTCATCAGCAGAACCATGTAAAGGAACAATTTCCAATTACGCCGGATGGCCGCAACGTAAGCTCGCCATTCGGTGCGCGACTCATGCCACGCTTCGGTCTCCTTCACCTTGGCAAAGATGAAAAGTGAAAGCAGGGCGGGCAATCCCCCCACAAAAAACATGGCTCGCCAACCCCAGTGCGGGAATACCAGGGAATAGACCACCGCCGCAAGGAGATTTCCAAACGCATAACCTTCCTGCAGCAACCCCGACAGGAGGCCGCGCCACTTGGGGGAAACCGATTCCATGGCGAGGGACGCACCCACGCCCCACTCCCCGCCCATACCGATTCCATAGAGCAAGCGCAATACGAAAAACACTTTGTAGTTGGGGGCGAGGCCGGAGAGGACCTCGACGACGGAATAGAAAACGATGTCCAGCATTAACGGCCAGCGGCGTCCATAGCGGTCCGCCAGCAGCCCGAAAATAAACGCGCCCACCGGGCGCATGGCCAGGCTGGCCGTGATCGTTGCCGCGATTTGCACCACCGAAACGCCGAAATCGCGCGCCACCGGGACCAGTACAAAAGTGAGCACGAAGAAGTCGAAGGCATCCAGCGTCCAGCCCAGAAAGCCCGCCGCCAGAGCATTGCGCTGGTTGGCACGTTCATAGGTCGGCGCGTTGGGTGTTGCGGGATTGTTGCCCATACGGTTCAAGAATACTCAGTTCGTTACCTCGCCGCAGGGGCCTCCTTCACCACCTCCCCGCCCTTCATCACCACTTTCACATTCTGGAGAACCGTAACATCCTGAAGTGGGTCGCCCTCCACGGCAATCAGGTCGGCAAAGTGGCCCGGTTCAAGCGAGCCCACGCGGTCGGACCGGCCCAGCAAATCCGCGCCGTTGAGAGTCGCCGCTTGAATACTGGCCAGCGGCGTCATCCCCAACTTCACCATCACTGCGAACTCGTGCGCGTTGAGGCCGTGCGGATAAACCGCGGCATCCGTCCCAAAGGCCACCTTAACACCCTCCTGGAAGGCACGCGCCACGTGCTTGCGGGCTTCCGGCAGGACGTACCGGGCCTTGGCCAGCATGTTGTCCGTCAGTCCCAGCTTCTGGTAGTTCTCCAAAAGCCAGTCGCCCAAATACAGGGTTGGAACCAGATAGGTTCCCCGGTCCTTCATCAGTTGGATATCTTCTTCGTTGATAAAACTCCCATGCTCAACGGAATCGACCCCGGCCAGGACGGCGTCCCGAATTCCCACCGCGCCGTGCGCGTGGGCAGCCGCCTTGCGGCCCAGGCGGTGGGTCTCCGTGATAATGGCGCGCATTTCCTCAGGGCTGTACTGCTCGGACTCGGGATTGTCGCCCTGCGAGAGCACGCCCCCTGTGGCGCAGAGTTTGATGACGTCAGCGCCGTACTTGATGTTCTCGCGAACTTTCGCCATCACGGCGGGGACCCCATCCGCGACGCCCAGCGCGAAGGCATGAAATTGCGGGGCCAGCAGGTCTTCGTCGCAATGACCTCCGGTGATGCCCAGCGCCGGGCCGGAAGCCACCATGCGCGGGCCGGGAACGTCGCCGGCGTTGATGGCATCGCGCAAAGCGATGTCGGAGTAGCCGCTCGCGCCGACATTGCGCACCGTGGTGAAGCCCGCCAGCAACGTCAAACGGGCGTTGCGCGCGCCGATCAGCGCCTCACGGGGGATGGAGATACCCAGGCCCCGATAACCTTGCATATCGGGGTCATAGGTCAGGTGTGTGTGCGCGTCGATCAATCCTGGCAGAACCGTGTAGCGGGAAAGGTCGATCACCTTGGCGCCGGCGGGAACCTGCGGCTGCACGCTGCGCGCACTGCCCACCTCGCGCACTTTGCCGGCCTCAATCAGGATGATTTGGTCGCTGAGGTAGTTTCCGGAGCGCACATCCAGCAGGCGTCCGGCCTTCACGGCCACAACCCCTGCGCCGGCGGGTCCTTGTGCCCACGCCGGGAGGGCGGCGGCAGCAAGAGCCATCAAGATAACCAGAGGTAAGAACTTAAGAGGTTTCACGGGTCTTCTCCTCATATCAAAATGGATTTCTGATGTCAGGAAATCTGCCTTGACCGCTCACTTCGCCGCCGACAGTTTCTGGGCCAGCAGCCACGTAAACAACTCTGGTTCGTTGTAGGCCTTATCAAAGGAATTGTGCTTCACCCCCGGATACTCCGTGTAACGAACGTTTCCACCAGCGGCCTTCAAGGCCTCCACCATTTTGCGCGACTCGGTGACGGGAATCACGTCATCGGCGTCACCGTGGAAAACCCACACGGGGGTCTTGCCGAGTTTGCGCGCGGTGCCCGCGTAGGGGTCCGCGGAATCATCCACGTCGTGGTAATTCGGCACTTTGGAATTATGCAGTGAGCGGATTCCTCCGCAGATCGGTACAATGGCTGCAAACTTCCCGGGATGCTCGGAGGCGATTCCCCAAGTCCCGAATCCGCCCATGGAAAGCCCCGTTAGATAAACCCTCAGGGGATCACCTTTGAACTCCTGCATGGTCTGGTCCAGAGCTTTCAACGCCTGCGCTTCCATGGCGGGACTCGTCCACCAATCATTTTTGCGGCACTGGGGCATCACCACCACAAAGGGGAAACGGTCCACGTGCCTGCGCATGACTCGGGGAAGGCCCGGGTCCGTTTGCAGCAAGCCGTCACCGCCTTCCTCGCCGTAGCCGTGCAGATAGAGAATCACCGGCCACTTTACTTTTTTGTTCCAGTTGCCGGGGACGAAGACTTGATATTTGTAGGTCACGCCGTCCACCGCCACGGTCCGGTTCAAGAATCCCGTGTCCGGATGGCGCGCCCACAACGGCGCCGCCCAGGCAAGTCCCCACAGGACGATTGCCAGGAACATCCGCCGACGAATCCAAAACATTTCCGACCTCCTCACTTGTGCAATCGCTTCCGCGCCAGGACCACCGCGCCCAGCGGGCCGGCGTTATCGCCGAGCGTGCCGGGAAGGATTTTCATGCGTTCGGCGTCGTGCCGCCGCAGGAAATTTTCGTAAGCGGTCTTGCGAATGGGCGCCACAAAAGACTCGCCCAGGCGCTCGGCGATTCCCCCGCCAATGATCACGCACTCGGGGTCGAGCAAATTCACAACGCTCGCCACGGCCAATCCCAAAAAATATTGCGCGCGCTTCATCACCTTGCGCATCACGGGATCGTTCCTCTTCAGCGCGCGCTGGAGGATGCTGCTGGTCATGCGGTCCTTGCCGCGCTCCTCCATAAGTTTGAGCACGCAGCTTTTTTCTCCGGCGCGAATGGCGGCGCGCACATCGCGCTCCATAGCGGTGCGGCTGGCCAGGGCCTCGATGCACCCCCGATTTCCGCAACCACATCGGGGGCCATCCACCTGCACGATCATGTGGCCCACCTCCGCCGCCGCGCCCCGCATCCCCAAATAAAGCTCGCCGCGGGAGATGATGCCGCCGCCGATTCCCGTCCCCACAAAGATGCCCACCAATTCCTGCGCTCCCTGCCCTGCCCCCAAAGCATGTTCGCCGGCCACGCCCACGTTGACGTCGTTCTCCACGAAGACGGGGACATGCAGCAACTTTTTCAGGTCCGCGCCCAGAGGCACCGCGTCCCAACCCAGGTTGGGCGCGTGATACACCACCCCGTGCTCCGGATCGACCGCCCCCGGCGCTCCGATGCTGACGGCACGCAATTGCGATTTGCGCAGGCCGGCCGCGCGCACCACGTCCTCCACCATCGCCGCCAGGTCGCGAATCAAGCCCTCCGGCTTTTGGGCGACGTTGGTCGGCTCCTTCTCGATTGCCAGGATTTCGTTCTGGGCATTCACCACGAGCGCGCGCAAGCTCGTGCCCCCCATGTCGATGCCTACTATAACTTCCTTCGCTGGAACCATCGGGACACCTCCGCCGTGTGTAAGATGTTGGGTTCGTGAGTCTATCGCAATCTGGCGTTTCAGAAAATGGCTGTTTGACCCATGGCGGAAAACTGGTGCTGTCATGATTTGACCGTAGCGGTAAGTGCCGGGCTGAAGCCCGGCGCTACACCCACAATCAGGACAGTGGCGAAAAACTGGCAAACCGCGGGGAGCCCGATTACAATCGGCGTCTTCGGTCAATTCGCTGTTAGTCCCGTGCCGAGGCGGCTTACACTACGGCCCTTAGGAAAACAACTGTGCGGAGCACCTTGGACTGCGGCGGCTCGACGCCGCCTTGGAATAACTTTGATGACGAAACAAAAGCATTCACCCAGACCGCCTTTCATTGACGCGAAGGGAAAGACGAGGGCGGCGTCGAGCCGCCGCAGTCCAAGGTGCTCCGCACAGTGAGCGACGTTCAGGAGAGGTACGCAAGGTGCTCAAAACCCTCATCGCAGTTCTAATGGTCACCGGAATAGTGCTTGGAACCTGGGTAGCTCCGGGCGCCGAGGCAAATCCACCCATTCCCACGGCGGCCTCCCCGGCGGCGCCGCCCGTCGATAACGACTTGGCGTTGATCCTCCGCCGACTTAAAGCGCATTACGCCAAGGGCGGTTACTCACACGCGCGAAATTGGCTTTCGTCCCTGCAAGCCGATGGTCACTGGGCGGATATCGAATACCAGGACCCCGCCATGGCGCGCTGGCATCCTGCCGAGCACTTGAGCCGGCTGGGTGAGATGGCCAGCGCCTACACGCATCCTTCCAGCCCCACGTACCACTCCGCGGCGATGCTGGAAGGCGTGGAGCGCGGGCTCCGGTATTGGTACCGAGGGCATTTCCTGTCGAACAATTGGTGGACTAACACCATCGGCCAACCCTTATCGCTCACGCGCATCCTGGTGCCGCTGGAAGACGCTCTGCCGGCCGACCTTCTGCGCACGGGCTTGAACTATTACTACTGCCCCACCGAAGTCGATCCCCGGCGCACCACCGGTCAAAACCTGGTTTGGTACTCACAGCAACAACTGATTCGAGGAGCACTGACGCGGTCCGCCGAGGACGTTGCCGCGGCCAGTGCGGCGATGCAAAGGGAAATCCGCACGACCACCGGCGAGGGCATCCAGCCCGATTTCAGTTTTCACCAGCACGGCCCGCAGCTTTACAACGGCGGATATGGCCAGGACTTTATTATTGACGCCAGCCGATACGCCACACTGCTCGCGGGGACACGCTTCGCATTTGCGCCCGAAAAACTCTCGCTGCTTGCCGACTACCTGCTGCAAGGAACAGGGCGCATGGTGCGAGGCAAGCTGCTGGATTACAGCGCCGCCGGCCGCGCCCTCACTCGCAAGAACGCCGGGGAAGGCGCGGTGCCTTTAATGGCCGCGTGCGATCAGCTTGCAGCCTTAGTGCCGCAGCGTGCCGCCGAGCTGATCGCCCTGAAAAAGCACATTGAGGGATCCGGCGCACCCTACAGCTATCTCGGCAACCGGTATTTCTGGTCCTCCGACTTCATGACCCACGAGCGTGAAGGGTTTTATATTTCCGTCAAAATGGTTTCCAACCGCACCGTGGGCACGGAGACCAGCAATGGGGAGAATCTGAAAGCCTGCTGGCTCCCCTTCGGCCTCACTTGGATTGTCCGGCGGGGGGATGAATACAAAAATATCTTTCCCGTTTTGGATTGGGGACGCTTGCCCGGCGTGACTTCCGCACATATGGCCACGGCCAACGTCAAACGACTAACGCAGCCGGAATCTTTCGTGGGGGGAGTTTCCGACGGCACCTTTGGCGCCGCGGCTATGGCCTTCAATCAGATGTCCACCGACGGGCGTAAGTCATGGTTTTTCTTCGACATAGAGATGGTGGCACTGAGCGCCGGCATCAGTTCCTCACGGGGGGAACCGGTGAACACGACCTTGAACCAGACCCTGTTGCGCGGTCCGGTGCTGGTTGATGGGCACCCCCTCCCGGAGGGCGAAGCCCGTTTGCCCCGAGCATCCTGGGTGCTGCACGATGGCGTCGGTTATGCCTTCCCGGAACCCACAGCCATCAATGTCAAAGCGGGCCCTCAAACCGGCGATTGGAAATCGATCAACCTCCAGTATTCGAATGAGCCGGTAATCGAGCCGGTGTTTTCATTGTGGATTGACCATGGCGTCCACCCGCAAGGCGCCTCCTATGCTTACGCGGTTCTGCCGGGCACGGACCCAGAACAACTTGCGGAATGGGTGGCGCATCCACCGGTCCGCATCCTCGCCAACACACCAGCGCAGCAAGCCGTCATCAATGACCAACTGGGCGTCGCGGAAATCGTCTTCCATTCGCCCGGGAGCGCGACGCTCGGAGAAGGCTTCGTCGTCAAGACAGATCGCCCATGCTTGTTGCTGATGGTCAGGCAGGGGGAGGCAACACGCATCGCCTTATCCAGTCCGGGTGGAGAGGACGCAACGGTGCATGTCATCGTTACAACTCCTCAGACCGAGCAGCGCTTAACCTTTGAATTGCCGGGCGGCGAACTGGCGGGAAAGAGCCAAGTTATGGTGGTTCCGATCCGCTGGTGAATTGGAGTGTGGGACGGATCTGGAACCTACGAACCGGGCTTGTCCCCTCGCCGTTGCGCGAGCAGGTAGTTCTTGATGAACGGATCCAGGCCACCATCGAGGACACGGTCCGCATCGCCAACTTCGAATTTGGTCCGATGGTCTTTCACCATTCGGTACGGGTGCAGGACGTAGGAGCGAATCTGACTGCCAAAGTCGATGTCCGCCTTGGAAGCCTCCAGCTTGTCTGAAACCTGCCTCCGGCGGCGCAGTTCCATTTCGTAGAGGCGCGAACGCAGCATCTTCATCGCCATTTCGCGATTGCGGTGCTGCGAGCGTTCGTTCTGGCATTGCGCCACGGCGCCGGTGGGAATGTGCGTGATGCGCACGGCTGAGTCCGTGGTGTTGACGTGCTGGCCGCCTTTCCCGGAAGAGCGATAAGTGTCAGTCCGGAGGTCCTCCGGCTTTATTTCGATGGTGATGGAGTCGTCGATCTCGGGGCTGACGAAGACCGAGGCGAAAGAGGTGTGCCGCCGCTGGGCGGCGTCGAAGGGAGAAATGCGAACCAGGCGGTGCACGCCGCTTTCGCCGTGTAGCAGGCCGTAGGCATAGTCTCCCACCACCGTGAAAGTGGCGGATTTCAGCCCCGCTTCGTCTCCGGGTTGATAATCATTCATCGTGAACTTGAAGCCGCGCGCCTCCGCCCAGCGCTGGTACATGCGCAGCAGCATGTCACCCCAATCCTGCGATTCCGTTCCCCCGGCGCCGGGATGAATGGTCACGATGGCATTCAGGTGATCGCTATCGCCCCCCAGCAAGGTTTCCGTTTCCAGCAGGTCTACTTCGTGATGGAGCTTGTCCAGTTCAGCTCGCAGTTCGGAATCAATATTCTCGCCTTCGCGCGAGAGCTCGAAATACGCTTCCATGTCGGCGAGATGGCGAACCAATTTCTCGTCGGTCTCCATGATTTCCATCAGCCGCTTCCGGGCTGTCATGATTTTCTGTGATGCTTCCTGATCCTGCCAGATCTGGGGTTGGGCGATTTGTTCTTCGAGGGATTGCAGTTCCTTGCGGCGTTGGGGAGCGTCAAAGAAAACTCCGGATGTCGGCGGATTGCTTCTTGAGCACATCAAATTCACGTTGTAGTTCTTCGGTCACGGATACTCCTTAAGAAAAGCTGTCAGTTGTCAGTGGTCAGTTGTCAGTGGCTATCAGCTTTCAGAATTCAGCCCTCAGCATTTCAAACCTTGACTGGTTAAAGAAAAGGCCCCTTACTGTTGTTTTTCACCCTTCATCCTTTACGCTTTAACCTTTACATTTTACCTTTTGCTTTTTGCCTATCCTCTTTGCCAAGTTCAAACGATGAGGCAAGAAGCATAAGCCCCGCGGCCACGACGCACAGCCATGCGAAAATATCCCCGTGCGCCGAGTAAAACGTTTGCCGCGTCTCAAAGTTAAAATACGCGGGCATGACCATTCGCCGGTAGCGCGGGATTTGGTCCAGCACCCGGCCATAGGGATCGATGAGAGTGGTCAGGCCGTTATTGGTGGCGCGCAGCAAGTAACGGTGATTCTCAATCGCCCGCAGCCGGGCCATTTCCAGGTGCTGATAAGCGGCTGCGGAATCACCATACCAGGCGTCATTCGAAATATTCACCAGCACGCCCGCGCCGCCCGCCACCAGCTTGCGCGCGAGCTGGGGAATGATCGCCTCATAGCAGATGAAGACCCCAATGCCCCCGCCCGGCGACTTGGCCACCGGGTAGCTCGATCCGGGGACGAAGTTGCCCACCTCGTCCGTGATCTTGTGCACTAATCCTGGTAACGCCCAGCCTGGCACATACTCGCCGAAAGGCACCAAATGAATTTTATCATAGCGGGACACTTCCCGGCCTTCGGGATCCAGGATGAAGGCGCTGTTGGTGATGGTCTCGCCCTTCGCATCCACGGGGATAATCGTATTGCCAATCACGAAGGCGCGCGTCTGGCGCGCCATGTTTTCCATGGCATTGCGAAAAATCGGGTCGCGCGTGAAAAAGAATGGCGCGGGGTTTTCCGCCCAGATCAATAGCGGCGGATGCGCCGCACCTTGAGAGGGCGCCTGGCTTGCCGTGCGCAAAAATTGGTCCATCGTGGTGATGCTGAACTGGACGAGTTGCTGAAGTTGCGAGGGGTTGCGCCAGGGAATCCAGGACTCCATCTCCGCATCATCTAACGGCACGTTGGGTTGGACGAGAAACGCCAACTCCCTGCCCATAACTTCGGGAGGCGGAGCGAGCCTCCACTGGGCAAGAAGCAATAGTACGAGCCAGCCCGCGAGCGCCAGCCCGGCGCGCGCGCGCCGTGGGGACAGCAGTACCCATGCCAGCAAGGCGCTGGTGGCCACGGCCAGGAACGAAAGTCCATACACGCCGGTGACCGAGGCAATCTGACGCACGCCAGAAGCCTGCGCAGCGTACCCCAAGAGGTTCCACGGAAATCCTGTAATCAGATAGGTTCGAGCCAGTTCCATCGCCACCCAGAGAAACGGGCTCGCAGCCAACGCCCAACCCGGGGAGCGGCGCGCCGCCCATCCCATCAAAAGCCCAAACCCGCCAAAGAATATCGAGTCAATGATGACGAAGAGGATCAAGACCACCACGGCCAGCGCCGGCGCCAGGTGCCCGTAAAGTTCCATGACGGTCAAAAACCAATAGCAGCTTCCGGCGAAAAAAAACGCGCCACACACATACCCCAGCAGAAATGCACGTTTCAGCCGCTTTTCCCCCGCCAGTGCCGCGAGCATGGGTAGGCAAGCCACCCACACCAGACCGCGCAAATGGATTTTGGGAAAGCAAGCCACCAGCAGGAGGCCGCTTAGCGCGGCAGCCAGCATACGCGTGGAAGTTTTCTCGAACAGATTGGCCATCGATTTGTGGGGAGGCTCGTGCGATTCGCGAGGGGGCATCAATCTATATTCTATCTCTGAAATCGAAGATAACCCAAAGCCTTCAGCACATACCGCCGTTCCGACCACTGGAGGGGGAAATTGACAATCAATGATTCAATGACCCGATGATTCGATGGCCCGATGATTCAATTCCTCCCCTCAGTGCCGAATGAAGGGTTTGAATCCTTTCTTGGCAAGCTCGGCGCGCACCTTTTCGGCGTCGTCGCGAGTCTTGAAGGGGCCCACGAGCACGCGGAAAAGGTTATCGTCCGCCTGGGCATATTCCGGCGTCACCAGGAAGACCGGGTAACCCCCGGTCTTCAGAACATTCACCATGGTCTCGGCGTCTTGTTTGGTGCGCATGGCCGCCACCTGAAGAGTGATCCCCTCTCCCACCGCACCGGCGGCAGGGGCGGGTGGGGAGGAAGGATTGGAGGCTGGCTTGGCCGCTCCCGAAGTTTGTTCTCCGGGAGGCGCACCCTCCGCAGGCTTCGCCCCAGCGGAAGGAGGATTAACTCCGGGCTCCGTGGGTGGAACCACCTCGGTTTCCGGTGCAGGGTTAGGGGTTGCGTGGCCGGCGGCTGATTCCTGGGGCGTGCCGGGCGCGCTCTCAGGCGGCGGGTTTATGGTGGGCGGAATGACCGCCGGGGGGGCAACCACCTCGGTGGAGGGAGCCAAGTGGAGGGAGCGTTCGTTGCGCCCCACGATGAACCCCGCCGAAAAGAAAACTCCACACATTGCGACTAACCCCAGGAAAATGAGGACCAGGTACCGCGCGGAATGGCGTCTTTCCTCATGTTCCCTCACCTCGGTGGCCACGATGGTCCTCCTTGCGTTCCGGCGCTAAGGCAAGTCTGCGCCCCAGACCCCTGGTTATTCTTACGGCTTCGCCGTGGGGGCCAACTTCCCCATTAAAGCCGACAACAACTCGACGGGTACCGGGAAGACCACGGTGGTGTTCTTTTCAGTCCCGATCTCCACAAGCGTTTGGAGATACCGCAGGGTGATGGCGGTGGGTTCCTTGGCGATAACCGCGGCGGCTTCCGCAAGTTTCGCCGATGCCTGATATTCGGCGTCGGCGTGGATGATCTTGGCCCGGCGCTCGCGCTCGGCTTCGGCCTGCGCGGCAATGGCGCGCTGCATTTCCTGCGGCAAGTCCACCTGCCGCACTTCCACCTTGGTCACCTTGATGCCCCAGGGCTCGGTGTGCTCGTCCAGGATGGATTGCAGCCGGCTGTTCAGCTTCTCACGCTGGGAGAGCAGATCGTCCAGTTCCACCTCGCCCAAAACCGAGCGCAAGGTGGTTTGCGCCAACTGCTCGACGGCGTAGCGGTAATTCTCCAGCTCAACAAATGCCTGCTGCGCGCTGATCACCCGGAAATAAACCACGGCGTTCACCTTCAATGAAACGTTATCCCGGGTGATGATGTCCTGTGGGGGCATATCCCACGCCACCACGCGGAGGGAAACCCGCACCAGCTTATCAATGGGCCAGAGGATGAAAATCAGCCCCGGCCCCTTGTCTGGCTTCTGGAGTCGTCCCAGGCGGAAGATCACCGCCCGCTCGTACTCCCTCATCACGTTCAAACATGCTGAAACCCAAAAGAAGAGGATGACCACCACAACGATCAGAGGTTCCATATAAAACTCCCTTCCGCATTCCTGCGGCTCCGACAACCCACTTATCAGTTCCAGAACTTCCGCGGCCCCCCGGGCCGTTGTACTCCCGCAACGCGCATCATTCCTGGAGACGGCCCGCGAGGATCCACACGCTGCGCTTTCCCCAAACCTAAACCGCTAAGGAGTCTACCGGGTTTCCGGCGCCGACTCAACCACCAAGGTCAGGCCCTCAATCTCCCGCACGCGGACGCGCGCGCCTTGGGGGATTCGCGCGGACGCGCGCGCCCCCCAAATTTCGCCGCGCACCAGTATTTTTCCGGCCGGATCGAGGTCGGTCTGCGCCACGCCCACCAAACCGATCATTCCCGCCTCACCCGTAACCGCTTTGCGCCGCTTGGCGGCAAGGGCAAGACTCAGCAAAAAGACGGTGATACCTCCCAGGGGAAGTGCCACGCTCAGCGCCGTGGGAAGGTGGATGCGCGCTTCCGGCCAGGGCGATTTAACCAGGATCATGGCGCCCAACACCATTGCCAAAACGCCACCTGCCGCCAGCACGCCGTGCGAAGTCACCTTGGCCTCCAGCGCGAACAGTGCCAGCGCGGTGATGATAAGCAAGACCCCCGCGTAGTTGATCGGCATGAAATTAAAGCCATAGAGGGCTAAGACCAATGAAATCGCCCCGACCACACCGGGCGCCACCATGCCGGGGTGAGTAAATTCAATGTACAGGCAAACCAATCCGATGGCGCCCAGAAGAAAGGCGACATTGGGATCCGCCACCCAGATGAACAAGGATTCGATGCGGCCCACCGGGTAGGTCTCAACGTCCGCGTCGGCCAGATGCAGCGTGGTGGTGCCCCCGTTGAACCGACTGACCGATTTGCCATCGTACTGCGCGAAAATCTCGCGGGGCGAACTTTCAACGGCGTCAATCAGCTTGCCCTCCAGCGCTTCCTTGTCTGTGAAGGACGCGCTTTTGCGCACCGCATCGTCCGCCAGCGTCACATTGCGCCCGCGTTTCTGCGCGATCGACCGGATGTAGGAAGCCAGGTCATTCTCGATCTTCTCGCTCATCGTCTTGTCGGATGATGGCGCCAGCAGGTCCACCGGATGGGAGGCGCCGGTGTTGGTGCCGGGGGCCATCACCGCCAGATCGCCCGCGAGCAAAACGAAAAAGCCCCCGGACGCCGCGCTGGCGCCACTCGGGGCGACATAAGTAATCACGGGAGTGTGTGACGCGTAAATCGCCTGGACAAGATCCTGCGTGGCGGTCACCAGTCCGCCGGGCGTGTTCAACTCCAGCAGGATGGCATCGGCATTCTGCTCATTGGCGTAACGGATTCCCCGCTCCACGTATTCCGCGCTCACCTGGTGAATCATCATGTCGAGCTTGATCTCCACCACCCGCGGCCGGGGCCCGGCTGCACGGAGGTGATGGGCGGGTAATGCGGTGGCGAGAATGGCCATCAAGAAGAGTACAGGACGCAAAACTTTATTGCTCAAGGCGTCTTCCTTGCCGCCGGTGCTCCGGCATGGATTTGTTCCAGGAATTCTGCCGCCTGGCGATTGCCGGGATCAAGATGGAGCGCGGCCTGGCCCTGCAAGCGCGCCATTTCCGGCTGATTCATGGAAAGATAAACGTGCGCCAGCGAAAGGTGTGCTTCCACGGTGTCTTTCAACTTCAGTGAGTTTTGAAGTTCCCCCACGGCCTCGTGGTGTTTGCCTTCGGCCTCGAGCGCCTGGGCAAGCAGGATGTGCGGCTGGGGGTCAGCAGGAGACAGGGAGACAACCTCGGCGAGCTCGCGCTCCGCTTCCCCATAGCGGTTCTCCGCAAGAAGCTTCTTGCCCTCGGCAAGGTGCGCATCAATGTGCTGCTGGGGAGAGGCATTCGCCAGGTGCTGTTCCATGGCGTTGTGCAAGGTCAACTCCAGCAATCGGAAGGCGCGGCCATCGTAATTCTTCTTGAGCCGCGGCAGCGGGAGCAAGTCCGCTGACTGTTCGGCTGCCGCCCCCACCTCATGTTCCGCCAGCCAATCCGATTCCGCACGCTGCGCCGCGGTATCGCCCAGCTTGCCGAAAACCACCCCCAGCAACGTGTGTGCTTCGGAATCATCGGGGTTGGCATGGACGGCGGCCTGAAGAGATTCCGCTGCCTCCGGATAGCGTTTTTCGTACCAGAGGGCCACGCCCCGGTTAAAGCAAAAGTCCTCGTCGGAGGGGTTAATCTGGTAGGCGCGCTCGAAATTCGCCAGGGCCTCGGCATAGAGACCGCGACGGGCCTCGAGCACTCCCAGGTTATTGGAGACCTCGTCCAGCGGCAGCACCTTCGCCAGAGTTTCAAATTCCCTTTCCGCCACCTGTTCGTGCCCCAGGAAAAACTCATCCACCGCGCGCAGGAACAACGACTCATTGAAATCAGAATCGGACTCCTCAACCTTTCCCAACCACTGGGTAGAGTGCGCATAGTCCTTCTGCTCGAAATAAAACCGTCCCAGGGCAAAGGCTGCGCGGTGGTCGGAGGGGTCAAGGCGCTCTGATTCCGTGAAGAAATGCAGGCGGCTGGCGTCGTCGGTCGCCACCAGGCCGCGAATGTAATTTTCGAAAGCGTCGAGGCGGATATCGTGAAAACTCCGCCGGAAATCCTCTTCATTACCCACGGTGAAACCGGGGTCGTGCGTCGCCAGCAGCCGCCACGCCAGCCGCGTCTGAAGATCCACCAGTTCCGTCAAATCTCCGGAAACTTCCAGGGGTTGCGAAAGCTTCAACAGTTTGACGTTGAGCAGTTGCGCGTGGGCAACCAGGCGGTTGTCCGTCACATTGAAGTTTCCCAGGATGGCCCAATCCACCCCCAGGGTTTCCGCCACCTTGAACTCGCTGGCCAGCGTCAGGGGCGTATCCATGGGCATCCCGAGTTGTATACATGCGGCGTTGCGCTCGTCGCGGTCAAGAACATAGTTGTCCGGCTGCGGCAGCCGGGAAGCTAGAACCTGCGCGAAACTTTCCGAGATCCAATTCAAATCGGCGCGGGGGCTCAGATTCTCAAAGGGGAAGACCATGAGGGATCGCACCTCTGAGGAGCCAAAAAGCTGCCAGGGGCAAAGCAAGAGAAACAGAAGAAGTCCAGGCGTTCTTCGCATGAGAACTCAACTCGACCGATACATTATAGCACTGCCCGGGAAGCGGGCCGCCCCACGTCACGCGTTCAATTCTTAATGGCCACCGGGGGATTCCGCATGAGTTCGACAAAAGCTGGGTGTTGGCTGATCTTTTTGAAGGCGGGGTCCTCATTAATCTGCTTCGTGTCGGTAAAACCGTCCTCGAGAGCGCGCCGGAGGTAGCGCACGGCCTCCTCCGCGTCCCCGACGGAGGCGAAGGCTTTGGCCATGTAGAAGTAGTATCCCGCATCTGCGCCGCTGGCTTTGATCACCGTACCCACGGCGGAATCCTGATTCACAACTTTGGGGTCAATACCCAAAGCGATGCGATACTCTTCCACGGTCTGATCAAACTTTTTAAGACGAGAATAGGATGCGCCCAGGTTCATGTGGAAAGCGGCAACGTCGCCCTTTAACTCAATCGCGCGCTGGTAATACTTCACGGATCCTGCGTACTTTTTCTCCATGAAGAGCACGGTGCCCAGATTGTTCCAGGCCTCAGCGAAATTCTTGTCGGCGTGCGCGGCGTTGGCGTAAGCCTTACGGGCGCTGTGGAACTTGCTCACCTGCTGGAAGGCGATCCCCAGCTTATTCCACACCACCGGATCCTTGAAGGTTGACTGCTTGAGCGCCCGGTAATAATAATCCGCCGCGTCGGCATAATTCTTTCTCGCCATGAGGATGTCCGCCCGCTGTTCCAGGGTGAGGGTCTTGGGCGGGGTGGCGGGGGCCGGCGGTGATCCTGCCGCCGGGGCAGTTTGTTCCGGGCTGAAACCTGCCGCCTTGGCCGGCGCCGCATTCCAACAGGCAGCACTGACCATCAACAGAGTGGCAGCAAGCAGAGCCGCGCGTCGCATTGGGGGTTTCATCGGTGGACCTCATCCCTCCGGCGCTGTTTTCTTCGGGGCATCCGCGGGGTTTGCCGGCTTGGGGTTCTTTCCCTTGAAGATCGAAAGAAACTTCTTCAGCACACCGCCTTTCTTCTCGTCGGGTTGCGGAGAGCCATCGGCATTGGGGACCGCGGCAACCGCATTCTCGTTCCCGGGGGTGGAAGTGGTCGCTGCCGCCGGAACGGTTGTGCCGTTGCCGGAGTGGAACAATCTGCTCAAGATCCCACGTCCGCCCTGCCGGGGTGTTTCCCCCTGCGGTTCGGTTCCCTCGATGAAGTACTCGTTGCGGACCACCATCGCGTCACCGCCACTGGGAAGGGTGGACGTCATCTGGACGGGAACTGCCACGATGCCGGGCGGAGCATCGAAGGGCTTGGCGTCGGCATAGGCGGGATCCTGGGTGGCCCGCTTCATAAACTCCGTCCAGATGGGCAGGGCGGAATCCGCGCCGGGGAGTTTCAATTCACGATCGTCGTCATATCCCACCCAGGCAATCGCCAACAGGTTGGAAGTGAAACCGGCAAACCAGCCGTCGTGCGAAGTCCCGGTCTTGCCGGCGGCGGGCAAGGTGAACCCGCGCATCCGCGCGCCCGCTCCCGTGCCATTGTTGATGACACTCTCGAGCAGATTGACCATAAGATAGGCAACCCTCGGGTCGAGCACCTGCCGGGTGACTTCCGAACTTCGCCACAGCAGGCGCCCGGAAGCATCATTGACCGCCAAAATAAACCGCGGCTCCACGTAGGTTCCGCCATTGGAAAATATCGTATAAGCGCCGGCGATTTCCAGCGGCGTCGCCACATACGATCCCAGCGCAATGGCGGGCGTGGCCATCAAATCCTTGTTGAACCCCGCAGTCACCGCCAGATTGCGCACTTTTTCGTATCCCACCATCTCCGCCAGGCGCACGGTGGCCACGTTCAGCGAATACATCAGGGCCTGCCGCAGCGACACTTCCCCGAAGTACTCTTGTTTATAGTTTTCCGGCTCGTAAACCTGGTCGCCAAACTGGAAGGTGGTGGGTTCATCGTTGAGAACGGTGGCAGGGGTAATGAGGGGTTGAGCTCCGTCCACACCGGAGTTCAGCGCCGCCGCATAGACGAACGGCTTGAACGATGACCCCGGCTGGCGTTTGGCCAGCACGTGGTTGAGCTGGCTGCGGCCATAATCGCGCCCTCCCACCAAAGCCTTGAGCCAGCCGGTGTGAGGATCGAGCACCACCAGCGCCATTTGCGGTTGCAGGGGATCCACCGGCGGGGCGCCAGGGGCCGCCTTGGGCTTTTTCAATCGCTTGTCAACTTCCCCGCTGCCCGCACTGATGGCCGCCGAAGCCGCTTCCTGCACGTCCATGTCGAGAGTGGTGTAAATCCGGTAGCTCTCGGAGAGCAGGTCGTGCTCGGAGAACTGCGAGAGCAGTTGGTCCTTCACCATGTCCACAAAGTAAGGAGCCTGCGTGCCCTCCACGTTGCGCATCACCACGCCCAGAGGCGCCCCGGAAGCCTTTTCGGTCTCCTGGGGAGTAAGCATGCCTTGCTCCATCATGCTTCGCAGCACAAAATTGCGCCGTTCCAACGCTCGCGAAGGATATTTGTAAGGTGAATAGATGTTCGGCCCGCGAATGACTCCGGCCAGCAGGGCGGCCTCCGCCGCAGTCAGGCTGCCCACATCCTTGTTGAAGTAGGCGCTGGCGGCTTCTCCGAATCCGTAAATGGAAAAACTCCCGCGCTGCCCCAGGTAAATCTGGTTCGCGTACAGCTCAAAAATCTGTTCCTTGTTCAGGCGTTGCTCCAGCAGCAGGGCGAGGAAAATTTCAGTTATTTTGCGGCCATATTTGCGCTGGGTGGTGAGCCCGAAAATGTTCCGGGCCAACTGCATGGTCAGAGTGCTTCCGCCCTGCATGATTTCTTCCTTGTGGAAGAGATCGTGCAGGCCCGAGGCGAGGATGCGGTAAAGGTTCACGCCATGGTGGGAAAAGAAACTGTGGTCTTCCGCGGCCACCACGGCGTCGACGACGGTTTTGGGAAGATCCTGGTAGCGCACCAGCCGCCGCTTGCTACGGGAAGTGTCAAACAACGTGGTGATGACTTCCGGTTCAAGTTTGTAGCTGTCGAGGGGGGCGGTGCCGGAAAGCGCGACGATGGAAACGATGTGCCCCTTGGCGAACTCCAGCGCCACCGGTCCTTCCTTGAAAAATTCGCTCTGAAAGAAGGACGCGGGGCCCGGCCGGATTTCCAGGCGATTGCCCACCTGCCGGTAGGTGCCGACTTGCGACCCGCCCTCGTACTCAGCGTAAAGCCCCTTGCGCAGGCGGGCGGCAAC
>Ga0326728_10006296_pt1 | contig 32099 bp, 29 predicted proteins | sample MB3enrmetagenome_FD_207602 | JGI IMG/M metagenome (GOLD analysis project Ga0326728, IMG submission 207602) | Lab enriched peat soil microbial communities from McLean, Ithaca, NY, United States - MB31MN | ecosystem: Environmental > Terrestrial > Soil > Wetlands > Peat | place: USA: New York... | reverse complement strand
AATAGAAAGGGGGTAGGTCTGCACTACAAGCGATTCCGAAAATGTTTTATTGATTCGACACGGCTTGTGCTTGCCAGACCGGTGTTTCAGCCCCATTTCCGAGACGAGCTGCGAAAGTCGGGTTAACCGGCTCCAGCCGACCCCGCGAGTGCGGCTTTGGCCTTCTGCTTCGCCAGTCCCCTCTGGATAGCTACGGAGGCGGCCCGATCCCATCTGTCGGTGTGCTCTGACAGGCGCAGCAGGAGTCCCATCGTCTCTTCCGTGACGGATAGCCCGTCTTGCAGTTTCTCCTGCAACTTGACGAGCACACCCATCAGCCGCCGATGAGCGGCCGCATGGCGTTCCGTCCCCCGATAACCGCACTCGCGCATCAGGTTCTCTTCGTTCCGAAAGTGCTCGACACAGAATCGAGTGAGCAGGTCCGCGAGAGGACCAATCACCTCGGCGCTTCGGCCTTGCGACACGGCATGCTGCAGTCCGGACATCATACGAGCGATGATGTCATGTTCACGGTCCACTCCGGGGCACGGAACACTGCAGTCCTGGCGTTCAGAATCACGCATGTATTCTTTATCGGCGACCCAGGCGCTTCAGTTTAGAGTCTTTTTAAGACTTCTGTCTTAGCAACCGCCGGACCGGGCTCCCTGGAAGAGGTACTGTTGCGTTTACCCACGCCAGACAAGGCAGATGGCGGATTCCGACGGAAGCGGAACAAATATCGCGGCACTGCCAATACCCTCATTTTTGCCTGCACATCCCCGCATTTGCCTCAGCGCCTGGTACTGGCAATTCCAGGAGTTCTGCCTTAGGATAACTCAACAACATTCTTGGTTGTTTCTGTTCGTGTGAAAGGAACCGTCGCAGACGAAGTCTGAACTGGCGTCTCGCGGCTGCTGGTATATGCAGACGGTGTGCATCCGAACGGCGCGCGAATGCGGGGATCTCCCGATCCCGGAATACAGTCAGCACCTGCAATGGCGCGAGATCGTCGAGGGCATCGTCGCCGGCCAGGCACCCGCGGAGCATGCGCTCTACCAGGCTTTGGACAGGACGGCCAGACCCATCTTCCTGCTACAGCTCGGATGGCAACATGCGGACGACCTCGTCCCCGATCTGTTCATGACGGTACTGCAATCGGTCCGCGCCGGAAGGATGCGTGATGCGGAATGCCTGATGGGCTACGTGGCCATCGTCGCGCGCCGCATGGTGGCGCGGACCATTCGCCAGATCAGCGTCGCTCGTTATCGCGAGCTGTCTGCGGAGGGCGTGTCTCTGTGGGACCCGTCGAGCAATCCGGAACAGGAGCGGCAACATAATGAGGCCCTCGACCTGATGCGGACGGTTCTGAGCCAGATGACCCCCAAGGCCCGCGAGATCCTGCGCCGTTTCTATCTGGATGAACAACCGGTAGAAGAAATCTGCTGCAACATGGGTTTGACTAGAGACCAGTTCCGTCTGCTGAAGTGGCGGGCGAAAGCACGCTTCGGCGCCCTGGCAAAGAAGAGACTGGCAGGTGGGGCGCACAGGATTGCGGCGATCACTCGCGCGGCGTTTGCCACGCCCAATGATTGCTGAGTCTCGTATAACACGGTGACAGGTTGCAGGCCTCTGTCCAGGATCTGGCGGACTCTGGTGGCGGTGTTTTTCGCACCTTCTGACGCGCGTTTCCGAGCCACGACCGTCAGGGAGCGGTCCGCAGCGTGATTACCCGGGCGAACCCCTCCTCGATCGAAGGTGGCTCCAGCCTGCGGGCCATCTCGCGAACCGCGGCTGCCGGAACCACGCGCTCGCGGCGGCTGTTGCGGTCCAGACAAACCTCCAGCGGCGTGTCAAAGAAGATGGCCTCCGCTTCGCAATCGGCGTCCTCGGCCAGCCGGACCCACGGGCGGCGTTCCCATCGCGTCAAGCTGGTGGCGTCGATGCAGGTGACCGGACGCCGCAGCTCCAGACGTTGCCGCGCGAGCTGCCGCAGCGTTGCGAACACGCGCCTGTGGATGGTCTGGATGGCGGGATCGTCGGCAATGAGCAGACGAATGGCATCCGACGAAAGCACCTGGAAGGACTGCCGCGCAGCCCACGTCGTCTTGCCCGAGCCGGGCAGACCGGCCAGCACGACAAGTCTCAATTCGCCGGCACCACGTAGCGCTCGGCTTCGAGCAAGCGCTCCGCAATCCGCTGGCGCAGCGCGATGGCATTCACCGGATCGCATTTGGTGAAGCGCTTGAGGATGGAAAGATTCATGCGCAGCGGATCGCCCTCCGAGCAGGCCGCGATCACCGCCCGTCCGGCGCTCTCCACCGTCTCCATGGCTTCGTGAACGAAGATGGTGGTCATCTCCTGGCCGGCGCGGTTCTTCTGCGCGCGCAGCACGCACGACTCCATGGCGAAGGCGCTCATGGCCACGTCCGTGATGGCCGCCAGGATCTCCTGCTGGTTCTCCAGATCGTTGAAGAACTTCTGGTACGCGACGCCCAGCAGGAACAGCGCCGCCTTCTTCGCGTTGGCGGTCATGCGCACCTCCTCGGCATCGCCGGTGTTGAACGTGGGCCCGCCCAGCAGCTCGTTCTGCAGCCGTTTTACCGCCTCCACCAGCGGCAACTGGCCGCGTTGCGCGCGCTTGAGCAGCATGCCCGTGGCCAGCAGCCGGTTGATCTCGTTGGTGCCTTCGAAGATGCGGTTGATGCGCGCGTCGCGGTAGGCGCGCTCCACGGCGTAGTCCTGATGGTAGCCGTAGCCGCCGTGAATCTGCACGCCCTCGTCCACCACGTAGTCGAGCATTTCCGACGCGAAGATCTTGACGTAGGAGCACTCGGCCGCGAATTCCTCGGCGGCCTTCATGAAACCAGCACCGCCTCGCTCCACCAGGCCCACCACACGCCAGGTCATCGATTCGGCGGCGTATAGGCGCACCGCCATCTCCGCCAGCTTGTGCCGGATCAAGCCGAAATCGGCGATGGCGCGGCCGAACGCCTTGCGCTCTTTGGCGTAGCGCAGGGAAGCGCGCAACACCTCCTTCGCACCGCCCACGGCAAACGGGCCCAGCTTCAGGCGGCCGAGATCCAGAATATGGAAGGCGATGATGTGGCCGCGGCCGATTTCGCCGAGCACGTTTTCCACCGGCACCGGCACATTGTCGAAATAGACCGCGGTGGTGGAGCTGCCCTTGATGCCCATCTTCTTTTCTTCGGCGCCCGGCGCAACACCGGGGTAACCGCGCTCCACCAGAAACGCCGTGAACTTCTCGCCGCCGATTTTCGCGAACACGGTGTAGAGGTCCGCGAACCCGCCGTTGGTGATCCACATCTTCTGGCCGTTCAGGATGTAGTGCGCGCCGTCGGGGCTCAGGTCCGCGCGGGTCTTTGCGGCGAGCGCGTCGGAGCCGGCGTGCGGTTCGGTGAGGCAGTAGGCCGCCACCATCTCCGCGGTGGCCAGTCGGGGCAGGTATTTCCGCTTCTGTTCTTCGGTGCCGAACAGCAGCAGCGGGAGCGTGCCGATACCTGCGTGCGCGCCGTGGCACGCCGCGTAGGAGCCGTCTTTGGCCAGGCCCTCGGCCACGATCATGGCGGAGGTGAGGTCCATCTCCATGCCGCCGTATTGTTCCGGAATCAGCACCGCGGGCAGGCCCAGCTCGCCCGATTTCCGCAGCACCGCGCGGGCGGCTCCGGGCTCCTGATGCTGGATCGCGTCGAGGTTCGGCACAACCTCCTTGTTCCAGAAGTCCTCCGTGGTGCGCGCGATGGCCCGATGTTCGTCGCTGAATTCCTCGGGCGTGAAAATGTCGTCCGGCCGCGCGGCTTCCAGCAGGAAACCGCCGCCGAGGTCTTTGAAAGGAACGGTGGTGGGTGCGCTCATGTCAGCGGCCTCTCTTCAGACGATCTCCAGCTCGCATTGTTCGTTGCGAGCGCGCGTCGAAACATCCTCCCAATCCTGAAAAGCATCGGGATCGATCCCACAAGCAGTGCGCCGAATGGAATAGCAACGTACCAGAACATGGGAAACACAAAATAGCGATGATCGAACCCGTATAGCAGAAGATACACTGTAGTTGGCGCCACAAACAATAATCCCGTGAATACTCCAGGACAATACTGTTTCTGGACAATTGTGGCAAGCAAATGCGGACAAAAGGCATTGACCAGCAATCCCAGGTTGAGCGCGAAGAACAAGTAGGTTGGCAGCGCTTGCTTGCCAGCCAAGGAAGCCAGAATTGTGATGACTACGGACACACTGGTGAGGGCCATGATCGCAAACATGAATTCGAACAGGCCCACCGGCTTGTGAAACTTGCCTAAGAATTTCGACCAGGCCGGAAAGAACAACGCCTCCTCAGTGTTGTGGAGCGCAAACACCAAAGGAAACAGCCAGAAGAACCATGGGACTGAATTGTGCATACCGGCGCCTACGCTCGCCCCCGGGGTCGTATCGAACCCGAACGAAGGATCAGCGGGTTTTCCATTGTGGACTCCCGAGTGCTGCTCATATCAATTCATCCGTTCGAAAATGCCGGCGGCTCCCTGGCCGCCGCCGATGCACATGGTTACCATCCCATGTTTCACGTCGCGCCGCTCCATCTCGCGCAGGATTGTTGCGGTGAGTTTCGCGCCGGTGCAGCCCAGCGGATGCCCCAGTGCGACAGCCCCGCCGTTCACGTTGACGCGCTCGAGCGGCAGGTCCGCGTGGCGGATAACGGCGAGCGCCTGCACGGCGAACGCTTCGTTCAGCTCGATCAGGCCGATGCGGTCGAGCGTGAGGCCGGCCATGTCCAGCGCTTTGGGGATCGCACGCACCGGACCGATGCCCATGATCCCGGGCGGCACGCCCGCAACCGCGAAGCTGACGAAGCGCGCCCTCGGCTTGAGCCCCAGCTCGCGCGCTTTCTTCTCGGACATGACCAGCGCGGCAGCGGCGCCATCGCTGGTCTGCGATGCGTTGCCGGCGGTGACCGTGCCATCGGCCATGAACACCGGCTTCAACTTCGCCAGAGCTTCGACGGAGGTGTCGGCGCGCGGACCCTCGTCGCGCGTGAACACGGTTCTGGTGGTCACCGGCTTCCCGCCATCCAGCGTGGTGGTCTGCACTTCCACCGGAACGATCTCGTCGTCGAAGCGTCCCTCCGCCTGAGCGCGCAGCGCGTTGTGGTGGCTACGATGCGCGAACTGGTCCTGGTCCTCACGGCTGATGCCGTATTTCCGCTGAAGCTGCTCGGCGGTCAGGCCCATGCCCATGTAGATTTCGGGAAGGTGGTCCACCAGCCACGGGTTCGGCGCGAAGCGCGTGCGATCGAACGGCAGCATGCTCATGGATTCGCAGCCGCCGGCGATGACGATGCTGGCAGCGCCGGTGCGGATGCGGTCGGCCGCCATGGCGATGGCCTGCAGACCGGAGGCGCAGAAGCGATTGATGGTCACGGCCGGCACGCCGTCGGGAAGGCCCGCCCGCAGCGCCGCGATGCGCGCCACGTTCGCGCCGGATTCCGCTTCCGGCATGGCGCAGCCAAGGATGACGTCGTCCACTTCCTCTTTCGGCACCTCGCGATAACGCTCCAGCAGCGCGCGAATAACGGTGGCGGCCAGATCGTCCGGCCGGGTATTGCGCAACGCGCCGCGCGGGGCCTTGCCTACCGGCGTGCGCAAACAATCAACTATTACGGCTTCGTTCATAGAAATGACGTTTCTTATCCGTGTTTATCCGTGTCCAGCTGTGGCCATTTCCCTTCAGTTTCTCAGCGGCTTGCCGGTCTTGAGCGTGTGCGCCATGCGCTGCTGCGTTTTCGGATTGCCGCACAGGCTCAGAAACGCCTCGCGCTCCAGATCCAGAAGATACTGTTCCGACACCGTCTGCTCGCCGGTCAGCCGGCCGCCGCTGATCACGTGCGCCAGCTTCTCTCCGATCACCGCGTCGTACTCGCTGATGAAGTGGCCCTGCAGCGCAGTCCAGACCCCCACCTTCAGCAGCGCGAACACGGCCTCGCCGCCCACCCGAATATCCGTGCGCGGCGCGCCCGGCGCGTAGCCGTTCACCAGCGACAGCGCGAGAGCTTTCGCATCGCCGATGAGCCGCTCCGGGTTCATCGACACCGCATCCGCTTTGTGCAGCAGTCCGAGGTTCCGCGCTTCCTCGGCGCTGCTGGAAACCTTCGCGTAACCGATCAGCTCGAACACCTTGCGCGGATCCTTCAACCGCGCCAGCAGCTCCTTGCAGCCGCCGCCGGCGGGGATCAACCCAACCCCGCACTCCACCAACCCCATGTACAACTCGGCCGAGGCCTGCACCCTCGCCGCATGCAGCGCGATCTCGCAACCGCCTCCGAGTGTCTGGCCGAACGGCGCGGCCACCACCGGCTTCGGCGCATACTTCAGCGCCATGTTGACCTGCTGGAAACGCCGGACAACCAGGTCCAACTCGTCCCACTCGCCTTCCTGCGCGGCCAGCAACACCATCATGAGATTCGCGCCCGCCGAGAAATGGTCGCCCTGATTGCCGATCACCAGCGCCTCGTAATTGCGGTCGACCTCCTCCAGACCGGCGTGGATCATGGCGATGTTGTCCTCGCCGATGGTGTTCAACTTGCTGTGGAACTCGACGCAGAGGACGCCATCTCCGAGATCGACCAGCGATGCCCCCGGATTCTCCCGCACCACCCGGCAGTCCCGCAGCACGATGATGCCCGGCCGCGCCTCCAGCGCGCGATACTGCTTCGTGGCGAAATCGAAATACGTGGCGCCCCGGTAGGCCGACTTCGCCTCGCGAACGCTCTCCGGCACGCCGCGCCCTTCCTTCTCCAGCCGCCGCACCACGTCTTCGAAACCCAGCGCGTCCCACAACTCAAACGGACCCAGCTTGTGCGCGTAGCCCCAGCGCATGGCCCGGTCGATTTCGACGATGCGATCCGCGATCTCCGGAACGCGTTCGGCCGAATAGACGAACAGGTCGCTGAACACCTTCCACAGGAAGCGGCCGGCGCGGTCGTCCGCGTTCACCAGAAACCGCAGGCGCGCGGGCAGGTCGTCCATTTGCCGGGCCTGTTCCACCGAAGGAAATCGCGGCTTCGCCAGCGGCGCGTATTCCAGCGTGCGCCAGTCCAGCACGTGGATGTCGCGGCTCGCCCCCACGCGCTTGTAGAAACCCTGACCGGATTTCTCTCCCAGCCACTTGCGTTCGAGCATCTGCTTCTGAAAAGCGGAGGGCAGGAAGCGCTCGCGCCAGGGGTCATCCGGAACCGCCTCCCAGAGGTTCGTGCCCACGAAGGCCCAGATGTCCAGGCCGACAATGTCCAGCAGGCGATAGCTGGCGCTGTTCGGCAACCCGATGAGCGAGCCGGTGAGGGCGTCCACTTCCTCGATGGTGAAGCCGTCCTCCACGGTGTACTTCAGGATGGTGCCACCCAGGAAACTCCCGATGCGATTGGCGATGAAGTTGGGGGTGTCCTTGCACTGCACCACGCCCTTGCCAAGGCGCCGCCCGGCAAAATCGCGGACGAACTCCAGGACCTCCGCATCGGTGTCGGCGCCGGGAATCATCTCCAGCAGGTGCAGGTAGCGCGGCGGATTGAAGAAGTGCGTGCCGAGGAAGCGGCGCCGGAAATCGGCCGGGAAGCCTTCGGCGATGCGGGCCAGCGGGATGCCGCTGGTGTTGGTGGAGAGGATGGCGCCGGGCTTGCGCACCGCGTCCACCCGCTGCCACAGATCGCGCTTGATGGCGAGGCTCTCGGTGACCGCTTCAATCACCCAGTCGCACCCGGCGACCTCGGAAAGATGATCGTCGAAGTTGCCCGGCTGGACCAGCGCCGCGGCCGAGCCAACGAAGAAACCGCCGGGCTTCTGTTTCGCCGCGCTCTCGATGCCCTTTCGGGCGGCGGCATTGCGATCGCTCTCGCCCGGCAAAACGATGTCGAGCAGGAGCGCCGGGACCCCGGCATTAGCGAAATGGGCGGCAATCCGCGCCCCCATGGTGCCAGCCCCGAGAACGGCCACGCGACGTAGCGTATTCATGACAGCGAATCGGGCGCACCGGCCAACAGCCGTGCGCGCGTTCCTCAGAATTCTAGCGCGGAACGGCGGTGCTCACAAGCGAGCGTGACACAACGCCGTCCCTCGCGGCTTCAGGCAATCAGCCCGCGACGATTCGAAGTGGGGCAGGCCCTCGGCCCAATGGCACTTAACTTTCCCATCGCTGAACACCTGCACAGAGTTGTGGGGCAGGATTGTATCCTGCGCGCGGGTTTGTAACCCGCGCCTGGCGCCGATTGGAAATCGGCGCGCAGGTTGCAAACCTGCCCCACATCCGAGGCAGTGGCTCACTTGCCCAATCAGGGGCAGTGATTCGAGGGATCGGTAACGAAAAAGCTGTTCACCGGCCCCGAGCCGCTGCTGCTCACGGTTTCGCTGAACCGGATCAATCCGGTGTGCCCGTCCTGCAGGGTGGAGGTGCCGACCAGTTTGAGCTGGCAAACCTGCGCATTCGGCGGACTGGGCGGATTGAACAGACTGACATCGATCTCCTTGACGTCCCAGTTGTCCGCGGTGCACGGAGCGCTGTAGTCCTCATGAATGGTGAGCGTGATCCCCTTGATGCCATGGCTCTGGGTGAGCGTCACGCCGGCGGGAATCGGGAAATCGATCGGTGACGTGGTGGTGTTGTTAGCCCACTCTTCATTGGTGCCGGTGGGCTTCAACGGGCCGGAGAGGGGGAAGCTGGTGCCGTCCTGCAGGAGCACAACGCCGGTGAGTCCGGTGCCACCGCAGCCGCAGCATACGTTGCCTCTGAGATTGTCGTCCCCGGTGGAGAACACGAACCGGATAATATCCAGCGGCTGATTCGGCGTGAGCGGTGTGACCGTCGAAAGCTGCTGGATCAACCCGCATTGGGGGGAACCCCAGCCGGTGGTCAGGTCGTAGCCGGCCACGGTGGTGAAACCGTGTCCGAAGCCGTCGTTATTGTTCCTGCCGTCGTTAATGTCGTTGAAGCAGATCTTGTCGAGGTCGGTGCCCAGGCCGCTGGTCAGGCCAATGTCGTAGAGCGTGGTATTGAGGGGGCCCGCCAGGCCCGCGCCGTTGTTCTGACTGGCCTGATTCGCCAGCGCGATGAAGCCGGCCCACAGCGGCGCTGCCAGGCTGGTGCCGGCCACAATCGCGGTCTTCCCATTGAAGATGATCTCCGTATTGTCGGCAAGCATGGCCACATCCGGGTAATTACGCCACGCCGTCGAGCCGCCGTTGGTGGCCATGCTGACCGCCTTCTGATAATCGGGAAGCGGAACTCCGCCGCCGCAGCAAATGGTTGCCGGCCAGCAGTAACAACCTTGTCCCTGGCTGAAGATGTTGCCGCCTCCGTGGTTATTTCCATCCATGATGCCGCCGCCGGTCACCCCGAAGCTTTGATTGGCCACGCCCGGGTGCTCGTTCCACGTAGTGTCGCCAGTGCGATATTGGGCGGGAGGGGCCGGATAGACCGGGGTCGGGAAAGGAGTGGTCAACGGATTGGTGGAGAGAAACGTCCCGCCCACCAGGGTCTGGTTGTTCATGTCCAGGTTCCCCTCGGGATCGCCGATATCTCCAAAGTCGCCGGAAGCGGTCAGGAATGACACTCCCTGGGCGGCCATTTCGTCGATAGCCTGCTGGGAGTTGCCGCTCTGTCCGAAGCCCAGAGAACAACTGGCGACGGTAAGCGGCGGATTCGACGTGGCCATGACGTGCAGGATGTCGTCCAGATGGCCGGTGATGCCGCTGTTTCCCTGGAAAAAGAGGATTCTGGCGTTAGGAGCCATGGCTTGCACCAGGTCGACATCCAGCGTCGCTTCGGTTGCGGAAAAGGACCCTGGATTCCCGCCTTCCTGCGCGACAATGGCGGGGAAGAAAGCCGGGGTGAGGGGAGGCTTTTGCAGGGCATAATATGCGGAAATATCCGAGTTATTGAACGAAGCGAAGTCCACGATGCCCACCACCTGTCCCGTACCGTCCAGCTTCAGACACGTGGAGCCAACGCCCAGATAAGCGTTCCGAATGTCCCACGCGCGCCAGGTATTTCCACAGGACGCCCCCGGGCAGCCTCCCGTGCCGTTCACCGCGAAGTGGCGCGGAAGAACGTAATCGTTGAACCCGCTGATATGCAGCAGGGGGACGGCCAGATCGAGCGACGGGTCGCGGTCCACGGTCACGAACTTGCTGCCGTCCTGGCGCAGCCTGTAGACCAGGTTCACATAAAGTGCCTGCTCAATCTGCGCGGCCGTGCCAGTAACGCTCAGAAGCAGCCGGTTGGGATAGGTGGCGTTGGTGACGAAGCCACTGCTGTTCACCCAGTTCTGCACGGTCTGGTAGTCGGTGGTGCTCGGGCTGTACGTCGCGTAGAACTGCGACTGCGAAACGTACTTGCGAAAGAGCGGGCTCTTGGGGTCGGATACCTGTTGGATGAATGTCTGCAAGCCGGCCGGGTTGGTCACTGGCAAGCCGATGGCCAGCGCCACCTTGGTGTCCGCGGGGACCGGTCCTGCCGGAGGCGCCGCAAGGGCAGGCGGTTCCACGGCGAAGTACCCGTGGAGCTGCTGCGAGCCCTGCTGGCCCGGCCCCGACGCTGAGAAGCCACTCTCGAATTCCACCTCGACGTGCTCGCCCAATACGATGTCGAAGGCGGCGAAGGCTCCCTTGCCGCCCGCTCCTTCGGCCATCCAGATGGTGCCGTGCGGCGCCGCCAGCAACCCGTGGATTTTGGCTTCCTTAGCCATGCTGACCACGGTGGTTGGAGTCAGCATGCTGGCCGGCGGGCCGGCAGCCGGGTCGTCAATCATTACCGGGTCGCTGCCCGCCACCGAGATGGTGAAGTCCTTGGCCTTTGCGTCGTCCCATTGCGGCTCGATTTTCGCCTCCCCACCCATCTGCAGGCCGCCGATGATCCGCATATCCACCACACCGTGCTCGCCCAGCAGTTTGGAATCGTCGGCCATCCTGACGCTGGCGAAGTTGTACGTGCCTGCGGCCAGGCGGAGCGTGCCGTGGTGCTCGATGGTCACTGCTCCGTAGTTGCCTGAGGCTAAAGAGCGCGTCTTGCCCTCCTCCACCGAAACATCGGCCCCGCTACCGGAGGCGGGCGCCAGCGGTAGTGGCGGCATCAGAGCGGCAGGGAACGCTGCCTCGGCGCCTATTTCGGTATCCTTGACGCGCTGCAGGGAGTCGGTCCAGATGTTGCCCACTTCCGTGTCGCTCCGGAGGGACGTGGAAGGCGAGTACGCATTCCCGCATTTGGCGTGCTCGCTCAATCGTAATTGCGCCGGGGCCCCTTTCGACGGGACCAGCGCCGTGCGCACTCCGACGTCGCCATGCTCAGCGTGGCTGCGATCTCCCATTTGGATGCTGCGCTCGGCGTAGAGAACAAAGTCGCCGATTGCCGGCCCGGCTCCTTTGGCCGCGGCGAATTGTGAGCAGAGAAAAAGGAGCGCCAGACCGAAGGCGCCCTTCGCGATAATCCCCATGTTAATGTCCTCAGGTTGGTTACGCTGGCTATCCGACAATCTTCGGCGTGTCCTCCAGAGGCACGCCGTGAAAGCCGGGAGTCGTGCCCTATTCCCGGCCGCAAGACAGTGTACACCCAAACCGATTCTTATCAATCTGCCTTTTTCCTGAGTTTCTGTAATCCGCGTTACGAATGTGCACGAACCAGAAAGATCAAGACAGGGCTGTGCATAGCTGAGCCGCGCGCGTGAGCAAGCGGTTTTCGGCCTTTTCAGTTTCCCCCCGGGATGGCGCCGCTCCGGGCCGAATCGGATGACCCCGACCCTCCTCACAGATTACGGCCAAACGCGTCCTCTCAGAGGTGAAGACTCCATCCGCTATACTCGGTTCTGATATGAAGAAAGCCGCCCTTCTCGCAACAGCGGTGCTGGTTTCCCTGGCGCCGGCATTTGGCCAGACCCTGCCGCGGCCCGCTCCCGAGCAGATCATTCGCTTCGCCGGCGGAAAAACGGCGAAGGTCAGCGACTACACCGGCAAGGTGGTGCTGGTGGCCTTCATCCTCACTGGCTGCCCGCACTGCCAGAACACGGTCACCCTGTTGAATGGCATTCAGGCCGAACTGGGCACTCGCGGCTTTCAGGCCATCGGCCTGGCCGTCAACGAGGACGCCGCCGAGCGGCTGGCTGAGTTTAACCAGAAGTTCAAGCCGGCGTTCCCGGTGGGCTACGGTCCCAGCACAGATGCCTCGGGCTTCCTGCAGCTCGACCCGGCTAAACGGCCGCTCGCTCCGCTGCTTGCCTTCCTCGACCGCAAAGGCGTGATCCGGTTCCAGACCAACGGCTCCGACTCGGACTTCTTTGACGACAACGAAGCGGATCACATCCGCGCTCAGGCGCTCAAACTGCTCGCGGAACCGGCATCCGGCCCCGCTCAGAAGGCAGCAAAGAAGCCGTAGTTCGAGGCCGCGGGGGCCACTCCGTTACCGTCGTGGCTGGGTAACATCATGGTACGGACGGAGCGGTTCGGCCGATCACACCAGGCCACCCCAGCTTCGGGATCCCGAACGGTGGGCATTCGCCTGGTGCGTGTGCAGGCGAACCGTCCAGGCGTAGATCAGGCATCCTACACCGCCCGCACAGAGGCCGAAACCCAGGCCGAAAAGCAAGCCGAACACAAAGCTGTGACCGGTCAGGCGGCGGGCCAGGAACAAGGCAATCGGAAAGAACGCCACCAGGGCGCCGAACATGAGAATCTGGCTGCGCCGGTCGGGCCACAGCTTCAGCCCGCATCGCGGACACACCAGCGTGTTCTGACAGCGGGCGATCCTGAGGATCGGAATCGCCTCCGAGCAATTGGGACACAGCTTCATGTCGCGACTCCCGGGGAACTCGCGCAATCCGGATGGCGACCGCGCCGCCGGGCGCCGGCGAGTTCCTGAGCAGGATTATACGGCACTTGCGGGGTTGCCGAGCCCGCAAAAAGGCCGGCTCGATGGCATTTGTGGCCGCCGCGCCATGGGTTTCGCCGCGCCACCGGTTTCGCCGCGCTACGGGTTTGCGGGCGCTTCCGGTCCCGGCGACGCTCGGCCGGCAGATACGAGTACAATTGCCGCCGGTTCAGAGCATTCGGAAACATCGGTCGCCGTCCCCCGATTCGCGCCCCCGTTGTCCGTGAGACGCCGTCAGTGAGACGCCCCGCCGCCGACAACATTTCCGGAAATCGCTATGCTGGGAACAGATGACCACGCGCGCACTCGTTCTGGGGCTTGCCCTGCTCCTCGCCATGGCCACCGGATACGCCCAGTCGGGGCGTCGCCGCGGTGGCGCCACGGGGCCCCTTTCGCCCACTGCCGATAGCGGTGCGCTGGAAGCCGTCTTCACCGGGACGGTGACTTCGATATCAAAGAGCGACCTTGGCCTGCAGGCCGACGGCGGCAACACTCTCTCCTTCTCCATCCTCCACAAAACCAAATTCCTGAAGGATGGCAAAGCGGCGAAGCGCTCCGACGTGCACAGCGGTGACACGGTGACAATTCAGGCCGGGGAGGACCCCACCGGGCACCCGGCGGCCATCACGGTTACTATCGGCAAACCGCCCGCGGAGAAGGACCCTCAGCCGTCCACCTGAAACCGTTCCACCTCCAACTGATCGCCGGCGGTGGTGCCGGTTTCCGCGGCGGCTCCGGCCGGCAGCTCAAGCACCGAATGGGCCCGCAGCGACAGGGCCAGCCTCCATTTCCCCATCCTGGGGCGAATCTTCACCACGCGCCGGTCACGATTGAGGAACAGAACGTCAATGGGAAACTTCATGCCAATCGTGTGGATGCCCTCGCAGGGTACGATCCACAATCCACTGCCCGGCGGAAGGCACTCGTGTTTCAGCAGGCCCGTCCGGCGTTTGGCGCTGGTGTCGGCCACTTCCGCGCGATCCGCCAGACTGACGCCTTTGGTGAGGTTTCTGATCCGGGCGAACGACAAGCAGACCCTCCTGTCCAAAGCTTCGGCATTTCCTCGAAAAACCTGCACGTGGGGCAGCCTCCCAGCCCAATGCCACTTAACTTTTCAGCGGAGACGCGGAAATGTGGGGCAGGTTTGCAACCTGCGCACCGATTCCAATCGGCGCCGTGCGCGGGTTACGAACCCGCGCGCAGGATACAATCCTGCCCCACGATTCTGTGCAAGCGTTCAGTAATGGGGAAGTTGAGTGACGTTAGCCTCCCAGCCTGGGTTCCCAGCCTGCGGCGGGTCCTCGACCCGCTTGCCGAGGGGCCGCCCTACCGCCGCGAGGCAAACACCAAAAACCGCGTCACCGGCACATACCCGAGCGCCCGGTACAGCGGCATGCCCGCGGGAGTGGATTGCAGCACGGTCCGCTCGATGCCCGTCTCCGCACTGGTCTTCGCAATCGCCTCGCGCATCACCGCCTCCGCATATCCCCGCCTCTGGACGGCGGGCAGAGTGGCCACCGAGTAGACGCCGATCGCGCCCGAGCACACCACCAGGGCGGTGGTGGATACGGGCGTCCGGCCGTGATAGCCGACCCATCCCGTATAGCGGCCCTGCCACGCCCGGTCCTCCGCATAAACCGCGCGGCAGATCGGCAGAGGAATCTCAAAGGCCATGGACGTGATGTGCGCAAAGGCGGTGCGCGTCTCGGCGTCCGACACCGGCCGCACCGTCACCTCCGGCAGCCGCCGGGACGGCGCCCGCAGGCTCTCCGCGTACATGCCCGGCGCGGTGGTCAGGTGGCGCATGTTCATGCTTTCCAGGGTGTCGCGCACGCGGCCCCACAGGTCCTCTTCAATGAGATCCTCGCAGGCCCAGAACGACCACGGCAGGCGCCGCCGCCGATAGAATTCCTCGGCTTCCTTCAGCTCGATCCCCAGCCCCTCGATGCTCCGTCCGCGCACCGCCGAGCCGAGCACGGCCGCGTTGAACACGCTGTAGTCGATGCCGGACGAGATCAGCGTGAGCGCGGCCAGCCGTCGAGTCTCACCGTTGGAACGGGCCGTACCAAAGAAACGCATGGCCTCACGCAGGTTCTCGCTCAGCGCGCCGGCCTGTGGTGTCATTCGCTGGAATTAGATCAGACTCGGGATGCCAGCGTCAAACGGGGGCCCAATTCGGAGCGGGTGACGAGTCCCCGCACCGGGCCGCGACGGCCTTTCGAGTCACCCGGCAACTCCGGCCCCGAAGAACGCACAATAGAGGTCAGTGTATTCGACCCTTGCAAACATCGTTCTGATGGTGCATCTGATCTGGATCGTGTGGGTGGCGATCGGCTTTCTCTGGACGCGTGGCCGCCGCGTTCTCAGCGCGATTCACCTGGCATCGCTGCTCTGGGGCATCGCCGTGGAAGCGGGCCCCTGGCCGTGCCCGCTCACTCTGCTGGAGCAGTTCCTCGAAACGAAGGCCGGCGTCAACCCATACCAGGGCGGATTCCTGCTGCACCATCTCGATGCCATCGTGTACCCGGATACTCCGGCGTGGCTGCTGATGGCCCTGGGAATCGGCGTGTGCGCCGCCAATCTGGTCGTCTATGCCGGGCGGCTTGCATTAGGGTCATGGGGTCGACATGGATAGCCAGCGCGATTGCGTTCCGCCGGCCAGTAGTCGCTGACCATTCAGGGGCGTGGGTCGAATGGCAGACGGCCTACGGCAGCTTCGAAGACTCCCCGAGCAGTCGCCAGCGCGTCGGCAACCTCATCCGGTCCGGGCTGCGAGGGCTCACCGGGATACCGGAACTTCCAGGCATACTCACTGAGCGGCACGGCCCGGTCGATCACCCCGCGCAATGACGGATCCACCGACAGACACTGTTCGCCGATCTCCTCCAGGTTGTGGGTCTTCCGGAAAGTGCGCCCGTTCCACGCGAGAAATCCCTTGAGCGCCTTTTCGGCGGCCTGTTGACAGTGGAAGACGGCCTCATCAAACAACGGCGGGGAGGTGGCCGCCAGCGCCTCAGCGGCCCGGAGATCGTTGGACGCCTTCCCGAACCACGCCTGCGTCTCGGCGATCAGTTCGGGATCAAACGCCATAGAGCAGCATCCCCTCCCGCGCTACCGTGGCCGGCAGCGATGCGGCAACCCTGGCGCGGCGCTCGAAGCTCGACCGGGGCCACACCACTACGTCGGCCGCTGTCCCGGTTCCCCGCAAAGCCCGATACGCCAGCCGGCTTCGCAAACGCTCTGGCGGCGCGTCATCGGGCACGATGACCATGATGTCGTAATCGCTGTCCGGACCGGCTTCTCCTCTGGCGACGGAACCGAACAGGTAGATGCGCTCCGGGCTGTACGCCTCTACCAGACGGCGCACCACCTCGCCTAAGACCGGATCGCTGGCGGCTGACATGACTCGTCCCCATTCAGTCTGCCACAACTGCGAAATCTGGTCTCTTGCGCGCGGCGCTCACCCGTCTGAAGTCGCAGAAGCCGGTCTCGAAACCCGGCGGCGTTGTTCCACCCCTTATGACGGCCTTTGTTTTTGTCACACCGTCTCCGCTTTTGCCGCAGTCCCCGGACAAGCTGCGGCCCGCCCGCCGGTTGAGGCGGAACAAGCTAAGACAATCTGAAACCTACCGTCTGCGTCCCGTAAGCCGCAGCAAGCTAAGGAACAGGTTGATGAAGTCGAGATACAGCCTCAGGGCGCCGAAGATCGCTTTCTTGCGTCCGGCGTCGGTTCCCTCGTCGCCGGGAGCGTTCATCGCCTTGATCTTCTGCGTATCGTAGGCAGTGAGCCCCGCGAACACGATAATGCCGACGATGGAGAACACGAAGCTGTCGCCTTCCGTCATCAGCGCCGGGAAGAACATGGAGAGCACCCCAAACCCGACCAGCCCGAATAACCCCATCATGCAGAAGGAGCCCACCGGGCCGAGGTCCCGCTTCGTCACATAGCCGAAGCCGCTGAGGCCGGCAAACCCGAAGGCCGTGACCGCGAAAGCCCCCGCGATGCTGGAACCGGTGAACACCAGAAAGATGCTGGACAGCGTGAGTCCGGTTAATCCCGCGTACAGAAGATAGAGGAGCGTCGCGGCCAGACCGCTGATCCGGTTGATCGCCCACGACAGCGCGAAGACGGCCCCCAGTTGGGCGATAATCAAAACCCAGAACAGCGCCCGGTTGCCGAAAATCGCCTGCACCAGGGCCGGATTGCCCGATACGTCCCAGGCCACGGCGCCGGTGAGACAAAGTCCACCCGTCATCCAGCCGTACACTCGGCTCATGAACCGGGCGTTCTCCGCCGCGATTGAAATGGCTGCCTGATCGCTCAGCCTCCGGTTGCCGAACGGCTGATTCAGGATGGGTTGTTCTTCCATGCAACAACTCTAGTCGGCGGATGAGTGCCTGTCAACGTGGCTCCGCTATCTGGTCCCGCTATGCTGCTCTGTGGGGCAGCTTTGACCCGGTCGAAGCCACAGTGGTCTCCTTATCCACGGATAACGTCGGCCTCGTCCTTCGCTTGTGGTCAAAGCTGCGGCCGATTGTCAATCGGCCCACCGCGCAGGATTCTATCCTGCCCATGGAGGTCTTGTGTATTCGACCCTCGCCAACATCGTTCTGATCGCGCATCTAAGCTGGATCGCGTTCGTGGCGACAGGCTTCCTCTGGACGCGCGGCCGTCGTGTGCTCTCCGCCATTCACCTGGCATCTCTGTTCTGGGGCATCACCGTGGAAGCGGGTCCCTGGCCGTGCCCGCTCACTCTGCTCGAGCAGTTCCTCGAAACGAAGGCCGGAGTCGACCCCTAGCAGGGTGGATTCCTGCTCCACTATCTCGATGCCATCGTCTACCCGGACATTCCGGCGTGGCTGCTGATGGCGCTGGGAATCGGCGTCTGCGCCGCCAATCTGGCCGTCTACGCCAGGCGATTCACGAAAGCGTCATCGGTTCGGCGTCGGGATCACTGAGAACGCGGACCAGCGTCGATTGAACAGAAGTGGTTATCCGTGTTCATCGGCGTTTATCGGCGGCCAAAACTCGCCTTATCGGAACTTGTTCGACTTATGCCAGGAAAACCACCGCGTCTCACCGGAAATGAGTGCGCTAAACCGCGGGTTTGTCCTCGATCGACAGGCCGCGCAGCAGCCGGCGACGCATGAGCGAACATGCAGAGCCCGTAATGCACGCCGTCATGAGCCACAGACCCATAAACACCAAGGCTATCGAGGGATGCTCCTGCATGTCTCGCTCCCCCATGGGTCCCGGATGCACCCAGTGCTGATATTGCCCAGCCAGATACGTTGCCAGCACGAGACCCGCGTTGCCCGCCGCCAGAGCCGTAAGCAGCACCATTGCCGCTCTCCGCCGTTCGCTATTCCCGATCGAGGCCCACAACATGCAAATGCTCAGCGCTATGCACGTCGCCAGGATTGCCGGCTGCCACCAACAGTAGATGACGGCAGTGACCAGGCCCGCCAGGACAAGCGCGAATTGAGCGACTCGGTCGCGCAAACCGTAGCGGATCGCCGTATACATCGCCGCGGTCCACGTGATCATGCCTGTCCCGGCAAGCACGCCGAGCACATGTATCCACGGGTGCTCCGGGGGCCGGTGCTGCGCATGAACTCCCCAGATTGCCACCTCGAATCCGCTAAAGGCCCACAACCCTGCGTAAGACGCCGCTATGAGAGCCACCGGCCGCCGCCAGACAAGCGCGACCACAACTCGGGCCAGCGAAAGCCGGAACCACCACATTCCCTTTTGCGGTTCCAGTTCAACCAGGTCGCCCACCATGGAAGCGGCCTGCTTCCTGCTTGTGAGCCTGGCAATAATCCATTCACCAATTGCAGCGCTACGCATTGGCGCCTCCCAGCAGATCCAACCCCTGGAGCAGATTCCGGTACGCTCGCTGTGCTTCCACCAGAGCGGCGCGGCCCGTTTGGGTCAGGGCGAAATATCGCTTCGCCCGCCCGCCCCGCTGCGGCGTGGCTTCGCCCAGCCACGACCGCACAATTCCCTTTTCTTCCATGCGATCGAGTGTCGTGTAGAGCGCTCCGGGAGCAGGTTCGCGCCCGGTACACGCGGCAATCTCCGAGCGAATCGTTACGCCATACGCGTCCTTGTCGAGGCGCAGGATTGCCAGCAAGACCACTTGTTCAAACTCACCGAGTGAAGCGGACGATCTCATTACTACTACAATGTAGTTTGTGTCGCTTCAGCCTGTCAAGAGTGAAAAAGGAAGCCAGTCCCAACAATCTCCTCAACTCCCTCAACAACTTGCGCCGTCAACCCGCCTCGCCCGTGGTAAACCTCAGATCGCAGGCTGGCCAGCTTGAGCGTTGACGCATCGCCCTCAAAGCGCTGCGAGATGGTGTTTCCGTGCGAACCGTTCGTGGTCGCCATAGCCGCCGAATCGAAAGCGAGAGGCGGCCGAAGGATACGATGCCGGCATCCACCAGTTATTGAAAGGCAGCGAAAAACGCGGGCGGATTCGGACCCCTCTCCACCCGTCCGCGGCGTTGCCGGATTCAAGCACCGGCCGGGCACCCGCAAGGGTGTCCGGTCCCTCAACGTTCGTCCCCCAACCGCGGGCGCACGTGTGCCCGGACGCATCACATCAGCGTCATCGGGTCGACGTCAATCACAAGCCCGGTGGCGCTCCATTTCCGATCCACCGCGTGCCGGCGCAGCGTCTGCAGCACCTCATTCAGACGCTTGCGGCTGGCCGCCTTCAACAGCAACTGATAGCGAAACTCGTTGCGCAGCCGCGGCACCGGCGCCTCGGCCGGACCCAGCACCTTCAGCCCCTCCGGCGGCGGATCCAGCAACTGGCCCAGCTCCGCGCTCATGGCCAGCGCCTGCTCCTGGCGTTCGCTGCGCACCAGAACGTTGGCCAGCGCGCTGAACGGCGGATAGCGCATCAGCCTGCGAAACTGAATCTCTTTTTCGTAAAATAGCTGATAATCCTGCGCGGCGGCAAAACGAACGGCGTAATGCTCGGGATTAACGGTCTGAATAAGCACGGTGCCCGCCAAATCCCCGCGGCCCGCGCGCCCCGCCGCCTGCGTGAGCAACTGAAAAGTGCGCTCGGCGGCGCGGAAATCCGGCATGCCCAGCCCGATATCCGCCGACACAATCCCCACCAGCGTGACATTGGGAATGTCGTGACCCTTGGCGATCATCTGCGTGCCGACGAGCACGTCGTAGTCGCCATCGCGAAAGCCCTGCAGAATCGATTCGAAATGCCGCTTGCCGCTCACCGTGTCGCGATCCATCCTCGCGATGCGCGCCTCCGGGAACTCGCGGTGCAACTCGTCCTCGGCCTTCTCGGCGCCGGTGCCGATGAACTGCAGGTACTCGCTGTCGCACTGCGGGCAGCGGCTGGGCGCGCGCTGGGCGGTGTTGCAGTAGTGGCAAAGCATGCGCCGGTCGCGCCGGTGCCAGGTCAGCGTCACCGAGCAATTGGGGCACTCCATGCGCCAGCCGCACGCGCGGCACGTGACGAAACTGGAAAACCCGCGCCGGTTCAGCAGCAGCATCACCTGCTCGCCGGACTTCAGGCGTTCGGCGATGGCGTCCTTCAGCCGGCGCGAGAACGTGGTCTGCTTGCGCGTTTCCAGAAACTCCTGGCGCATGTCGATCAGCTCCACGTCCGGCATGGGCCGCTGCTCGATGCGTTCGGGCAGCTCCAGCATCTGGTACTTGCCTCGTTCGGCGTTGTAGCGGCTTTCGAGGCTGGGCGTGGCCGAGCCCAGCACCACGCACGCGCCGCACGCCTGGGCGCGATACACCGCCACATCGCGTCCGTGATAGCGCGGCGTTTCCTGCTGCTTGTAGCTGTGGTCGTGCTCTTCGTCCACCACGATCAGGCCCAGATTCCGCACCGGCGCGAACACGCCGGAGCGCGTGCCCACCACTACCCCCGCCAGACCGCCGCGGATGCGCCGCCACTGCTCGGCCCGTTCCGCGTCGTTGAAGGCGGAGTGCAGAATGGCCACGCGATCGCCAAAGCGGTGCGCGAACTGCCCGGCCACCGACGGCGTCAGCGCGATCTCCGGCACCAGCAGCAGCGCGCCGCGCCCCAGCGCCAGACAGGCGTCGATGGCGCGCAGGTATACCTCGGTCTTGCCCGAGCCGGTCACGCCCTGCAGAAGGAAAGCCTTGAACTGGTTGCCGCGCAGCGCCGCCTCAATCTGCTGGTACGCGCGCAACTGGTGCGGATTGAGGGTTCGCTCGGGCCGGACGGGCTCCCGCCACGTCACCGGAGATTCGGTCTCCAGCCTCACCAGGCTTCTCCGCGCCAGCGCGCGCGCGGCCGGACTCGCGCCTTTCACCACGCTTTCGAGCTGCTGCACGTTGTGCGAGCCCGGATGCAACTCGAGGTAAGACAACAACTCGCGCTCGGCCTTCGGAAGCTTGCCGGTGCTTCGAGCGATGAACTCCGCCCGCAGGCGCGCGGCCGAGGCCCGCAACGGGTCGCGCTCGGCTTCCAGGTCCTCCACGGCGATGAACCCGCGCTTCTCCAGCGAGCGGATCACGTTCGCGGCGCCCGCGACTTTCCTCTTCAGATACTCCGCCGAAGCCGGCCGCGCGTCCAGCAGCGCCAGCGTCTGCAACACCGGGTCCTCGCTGGCCGGCCCCAGCAGAAGTTGTCGCGCGGTGTCGCGGCCCGCGTCGGTGAGCGAGTACAGCTTCGAACGCCGCACCTCGCCGGTCAGCGGGGTCATGCTGCGCAGCACTTCGCCCAGCGGCGCGCAATAATACGACGAGATCCAGCGCCCCAGCTCGATCAGGCCGGCGTCGAGCACCGGCTCCTCGTCGAGCAGGCGGAAGGCGTCTTTCGCCGAGCCGTTGGGCGGCGAGTCGTGCACCGCCAGCACCACCCCGGTCAGCTTGCGCGTGCCAAACGGCACCAGCATCCGGCAGCCCGGCTGCACGCGATGTTGCAGCGTCTCCGGCAGGCGGTACGTGAACGCCTGGTCGAGCGGAATGGGAAGGCTGACGTCGCAGTACATCACGGTGTGGGGCGGACCCCCGGTCCGCGCGGGTCCCCGGGACCCGCACTGGCCGACGTGTGCATCGACCGCGGGTGACGGCACCCGCCCCACCGACCGTCGCGGTCCTGTGCCTTTTTCAGCATCCCTGACTAGTGCAACGAGGCCGCCGGAAGTATCAATCCGCGATTGCCGCTCTCCACCCGGCTCATGGTCTACAGCAGGTGCAACTGCTTCATGGCGCGAATGGGCTCGTCGAACGAGCACGCTCCGAAGGCGATGGCGAATCCGGCGCGCACCTCGTCAATCTGCTCGTGGCTGGCCCAGTGGTGGCGCCAGCTCACGCCGCGTTCGTCGAAGGTGAAACCCGCCGGCGACGGCTCCCGCAGCAGCTCCGCCAGCAGCTCCGGGCGGATCCCGGCGTAGATGAATATCGCCGCCAGCAGCACGTTCAGGAAGCCGTACATGAGCACCTTGCGGTTGTCGTCGGTGTCGTAGCTCAGCCGGTATTTGCCGCAGAACGGATGGTGCAGCCCGGCCGTGGCCTTGAACAGCACGTTGTGGCGGCAGCACATGGTGAGGAATCCCGAGATTTCTTCGATCGAAGGGAACATGTTCTCGCGAATGCCGCCGGTGCGGATCTTGGCGCGCCCGCCGGCTTTCTGAATGGCCAGGATGAAGGGCAGGGGGTCGGTGGAGAGCGGAACCTCGAAATAGGCGCGCAGTCCTTTGGGCACGGACGCGGCAAACGCGCCGACGTCGGCCGGGGTGGTCACCTTGATCTCCACCGAATCGACGTGGATGGTCTTGTGGCGGCCGTTGAAAGCTTCCACGTCGGCCAGATCCTGATCGAGCACCGGCCCGCACAGCGCGCTCATGCGCCAGGGCTTCTCCTCGGTGAGCTCGGGCAGGATCTCGCGCATCTCGTTCTCGAACTCCTCCAGCCGCGAGGCGGTGATGATGAAGCGGGCCAGCGCCCACGAGTCGTCGCCGGCGCGATAGCTGGCGTAGTTGCTCACCGCGGAGGTCATGGTGAGGCCGGCGGGCGGGAACAGGCCCGCGTAGTCGATGAGTCCGGTCAGAAGCCGATGAATAGGGGTCACGTTAGCAGGATACAGCAGATTACCGCGTCTCAAATCGCCGCAAGCGAGCCAGCGTGCGTGTTCATGGGCATGGCCGCGGTTGTGTGCAGGTTGCCGGCCGATGTTCATACTGCGTGTTTTGGCTTGTGCCCCTTGTGACTTCTTTGCTATCCTCGCTTGAGATGTTCGCGCACAGTTTTTGAGCGCCCGTGGACGTTCTGCTGGAGTGGAATGTCGACGAGCCGAGGCCGCTGTTTCCATCGCTAGTGCCGCCTGACAGGATGTCGGCTTGGAGACGCCTTAAGGCGAGGAGGAGATCGTTGCGATGAAGTCAGGGTATCCGCGCTCCGCGTTTGCGGGACTCCGTTCGGCGCTGTTGCCCGGCGCCGCAGTGGCCGCTATGGCGGCTTTGGCGCTGGCGAGCTTTGGGCAACAGGTGACGCCGGTTCCCATACCGCTGAACAACTGGCCCGTGCCCAGTGCGAGCGGCCAGGTGGGGAATGCGCAGAACGCGACGCCCCAGAACAGCGACCCCGCCTCGGGGCTGGTATTCGTTTCGATCCCGCCCTGCCGCGTGGTGGATACGCGCAGCGCTTCGGGCTTTACGGGGGGGTTCGGCCCACCCTCGCTGGTTGCCAATACGCCGCGCACGTTTGTGATTCCCAATTCCAAATGCGGCGTACCGGTGGCCGCGGCGTATTCGCTGAGTTTCATCTCCATCACCGCGCTGGGACAGCCGGTGGGCTGGATCAACGCGTGGCCGGACAATGACCCGACGGAGCCAAACACGTCGATCCTGAATGCCCCGGATGGGGGAATTGTGGACGCGGCGGCGATCATAGGGGCGGGCAGCGACGGGGGGATTCAGGTGGAGGCCACCAACCCGTGCGATCTGGTGATTGACATGAACGGGTATTTCGTTCTGGCCAGCACAGTGGCAGGGCCGAGCGGGCCGACGGGAGTAACCGGGCCGACCGGTGCGACGGGGCCGACGGGAGCGGCATCGACAGCGCCGGGTCCAACGGGACCGGCGGGCACCACGGGACCGACCGGAGCATCCGGACCGACGGGAGCAGCATCGACAGCGCCGGGTCCGACGGGACCAGCGGGCACCACGGGACCAGCGGGCACCACGGGACCGACGGGACCAACCGGACCGACGGGAGCAGCATCGACAGCGCCGGGTCCGACCGGCCCAACGGGACCAGCAGGCACCGCGGGGCCAACGGGAGCAACGGGTGCGACGGGGGCAGCATCGACAGCGCCCGGCCCGGCTGGTGCAACCGGTCCGGCCGGACCGACGGGGCCGACAGGAGCGGCATCCACAGCGCCGGGCCCGACCGGCCCGACCGGACCAGCGGGACCAGCGGGCACTGCGGGACCGACGGGAGCAGCGGGCGCAACGGGGGCAGCATCGACAGCGCCCGGCCCGGCTGGTGCAACCGGTCCGGCCGGACCGACGGGGCCGACAGGAGCGGCATCCACAGCGCCGGGCCCGACCGGACCAACGGGACCAGCGGGCACCAACGGAGCGGCGGGTGCGACGGGCCCAGCGGGCCCGACCGGCGCGGCTTCCACGGTCGCTGGTCCCGCCGGTCCAACCGGTGCGACCGGCCCTGCCGGGGTGGGCGGATCATTGATCATCAACCTCATTTGCGCCTCCACTTGCACGCAATACTCGACGGAAGTGGCGGTTCCGGTACCCAACAATAATGGTCCCGGTGCGGGCCCCGATCCGATAGCAACGGTTCAGGATGTGCCGTATTCCCTGACGCCGCGGACGACGGGAATTATCGGCATTGCCGGACCTCCGGCACCGCCCAGCCAGCCAGGCTCAAGCCCCGTGATCTTTTATAGCGCCGGCCAGACCGTTCCGGTGGTTGTGAGCGGCCTCGCCGCCTGCCAATTCAACGAACAGGTTACCGGCGGGGACTACGTTGTGGCGGACCCCAACAACGGCGGATACTGCGCCTCCGCGGGCACCACCATGCCAGCCTCAGGCCAGATCCTCGGCATCGCCCTGGGGACTAACGGAGTGTCGTCGTTCGGATCGCCTTGGGCTCAAACCATCATTCTGGGCGCGGGGCACTAACGCGGGGCGACCTGGCGCCGCAGCGCCTCCAGTTCCCTCGCTTGCGCGGGTAACATGACGCAACTGGCCGGAACCACGCCGGCTTCCCACGCCGCCTGCCTCTGGTTGGCGTTGGAATAGAGCATCATCAGGTTGCGGCGCGCGTTGAAATTGCACGGGTCGAGCTGCAGGGCGCGCTCGAAGCAGCGCAGCGACTCCGCGATGTCGCCCATGCGGAAGTAAGCCGCGCCGATGTTGTTCCAGCGGTCGGCGGTCGGCCGGCTTAGCGCCATCGCGCTCTGAAACTGCGCCAGCGCTTCGGCCGGCCGATTCAGGCTGAGCAACACGATGCCGTAGTTGGTATGCAGGGTGTCGTTGCGGGGATCGACGGCCAGGCCCTTCCTCAGATACTCGGCGGCTTTGGCGGGATTGTTCCAGTAGAGGCTGGCCATTCCCAGCCAGCTTCTTCCCTTGTTTGGCGACTTGCGCGCGATGTCCGTCCACAGAGTCTTTTCGTCGTGCCAGGCGGCGTTGCGCATAATGGTCCCCGCGGCCATCGCGGGAATCAGCACCGCCATCGCGGCCGTGAGCCACGGGCGCGAAATACGCTGCAGCAGGAAGCCCAGCGCGACGGCCAGCGCCACCAGCGGCAGATAGGTGCGATGCTCGAAAATCAGATCGCGCTGCACCACGATGCTGGAACCGGGCGAGATCAGCACGAAGAAGCCCAGCGCCCATAACGCCGCCGCGGAGTGCTTCTTCCACGCCAGCCACACCAGGGCCGTGCCCAGCAACGCCAGCGCCAGTACCGCGGGCAGGGTGGTCCACGGAGACAGCAGGCTGGTGGAGAGGGGCACATCGCGGTCGAGGTTCAGGCCGATGGGCGCGACCGCCAGCCGGAGGTAGATCCACATCACGCGGCATTGCGTCAGCAGGTAGCTCAGGGTGGAGATTCCGGGGACCCGGCCCCAAACGGGGTCAATCGGCGTAACGTGGATCGCATAGAACAGGCGCGCGGCGGCCAGCCCGGCGATCCCGAAGAGCGCCGCGAAGTAGCCGATCTTCGGACGCCGCCGCTCAAACAGTTCCAGCAGCAGGAGGAACGCCGGCAGCGCGATGGTCTCCTCCTTGGCCAGCAGCGAGACCGCAAACAACAAAGCGCTGACGAGGTACCTGCCACGCGCTTGGAACCACAGAACCCACAACGCGAAGTGCGTGCTCAATAGTGTGGAGCGCGAGAACACGTAGGTTACCGATTCGGTCTGCAGCGGATGGAGAGCGAAGAGCACGGCCACGCAACCGGCGGCGAACGGGGAGAGGTAGCGGCGCGCCACGGCCAGCAACAGGATGGAATTGGCCGCGTGCAGCAGCAGATTGACGGCGTGATAGAGGAGCGGGTTCGGTCCGCCAACCAAATAGTTCCAGTGAAACGTGAGGTAGGTCAGGGGACGGGTCTGGTGGAGGCGGAAGATCTCCCATCCAAAGCCGGGGCGGAGAATCGACGGGGTCAGGAAAATGGCGGAATCGTCGAAATGGAAGCTCGACCCAAGTGAATTCGCGTACGCGATCGCCACGAAGACGGCGATGGCCACCGCCTGCCACCCGAAGCGCTCAGGCAGAGCCGGGAATGAGAATGGGGCTACCTCGCCGGCGTTGGTTTCATTGCCGGTCACTGGTATACACCCTCGACACCTTCGCCCGGCGCGCGACTATGAGCGCCACCAGCAGCGAGGCGATGCTGATTCCCGCCGCCGCTTTCTCCGCCGGCGTCCGCCCGTACTCCACTTCGACGAAATGCTCCCCGGTGGGAACCTGGAAGGTAATCAATCCGCTGGGCGTTCCGGGGCCGGCGGACACGGGTTGGCCGTCCACCCGCACCTCCCAGCCCGGGAACCAGGCAGTCTGCATTTCGATGGTGCTCGCGGCCTGGGCGCTCACCGGGCTCGACCAGTGGAACGGCGTACGGCCGGGCCGCTGGATCTGCGCGTCGCTAGAAAGCACCCGCGCCGCGGCCGCGCTGTACGCAGGCGGCGCCGTCATCCAGCGCGGCGTCACCTCCCCCGTGGTGGTGCTCTCGAATCCACGCACCGCAAGCTGCAAGGGCGTCCAGAAACTGAGATCCACATCCGCCACCTTGCCGGGATGCAGATGCGACAGGTTGGGCACGATCAGCAGCGCCATGGCGGCCACCACGCCCGGCGTGCGCCAGCGCGGCGCCGAGGCCAGCAGGCTTCCCAGAGGCGCGATCAGCATCGCCAGGCAAATGGCCACCGGCCCCAGCAGCCTCCAGGGCAGGTTGACATACTGGAGAAGCGGCACCTGCTCCCAGAACCAGAGCGCATCCTGCAGCATCAGAATGCACAACAATACAGCCGCGACGCCAAAGAACCGCCACAAGCGCCGGTCCCCCGGTTGGGGATGCCGCGAGATCCAGATCCACACCGCCAGCACCAGCAGAAGGTGGCTCCATCCCAGCGCGAAGGACATGCCGTCGTTGGGTCCGGGCACCGAAAACCCGTACCCCCAGGGCGAGTAGAACAACTGGTGCAGATATACAAAATGATTCGAGTATAGGAAGTATCCCTCGATGGCGCGATGGATAGCGGCATCCTGCCGCGACAGCAGCGCCGGCGCCCATATACAGGCGCTCAACCCAAGCCCCAGCAGAAAGCCGCAGCCCTGCTTCCACAACACGGTCCAGGATTTCTCCATCCACGCCGTCAGGCCGAGGAACCCCAGCAGCAGGGGTGTAAACAGGAACGCCGCCATAAAGTGGCAACACAGCACGCCGGCAAACGCGGCCGCGCCAATCAGCCAACAACCGAGACGGCGGCGCCTGGCATAAGCGCCGAAACCATACAGGGCCAGCGCAAAAAACGGGAAGGCGGAGAACTCTTCCATGGCCGAGCGCACGTACAAATCCACCGCGAAATAGGGCACATAGAGATAGGCCGCGGCTCCCAGCCAGCCTCCCGCGTCGCCAAAGTACAGGCGTGCCAGCAGGAACATAGCGGCCGCCGAAAGAAGCACCACCACAACGCAGGCCAGGTTCATGGCGGCGACGACATCGAACCCGAGCAGGCGCCACAGTTCGCCCAGGTAATAGATCATGGGCGGGTGGAACAGGAAAAGCGGCTGGCCCGTTCCGCGGCCCAGGTCGGGCGCCCAGCGCGGCAGCAGCACTCCGTGGGTGATGTTCTGGTGAAACTCTACCAGACGGGGAAAATACTCGAAAGCATCGTGCCCCCACAACACCGTGCCGGTGAACAGCGGGATGCACACCGGCAGCGCGAGCAGAACCAGTCCGCCGGCAATCAGAATACGCCGCCGCGCCACGGCCGGCAACGTCCACGCGGGCTCCCAGCCTTCCACCAGCACCAGCCAGCCCCGGCGCTCCAGCACCATCAGCAGCAGCACTGCCAGCAGCCCGGCGAAACCCAGCACGGCTTTCCAACTCTCCGGCTGGTAGCGCATGACGATGGAGTGGTGACCGGGCTGGAGCGGAACGCCCACGAACCCGGGTGAGAGCATTTCGGTGACTTGCGGATGGCCATCCACCCAGGCCTTCCAGTTGGCGTGCCAGGTCATTTTGAAAAGCAAATCGCACGGCCGAAGGGCTTCCGCTTCCACCCGGTACACTTCGCCGTTGCGCTGCTCGCCCCCCACTTGTCCGGCGGCGGGCAGCACGGGGATTGGCGGGAGCGCATCCTCCGCAACCAGCCGCGGGATCGCCGGCGCCACATCAGTCCGCCAGTCAAGCCGCAGATACGCGCCTTTCGGCAACCAGTCGCTCTGCAGCCAGCGGTCGTTGATGTCGTAGAAATTATTGCGCGTGGTCCTGACGGAGGCCACCACGTCCACCAGACTGAAGTAGGAATCGCCGGGCGCCGCGAAGATGCGGAAGCGGCCGTTGCTGCCGATGGGCGCGAGGAAAGGCGGGATCACCGGATCCGCGCCCGCCGGCGCCACTACCGTGCGGATATTGAAGAGCCGGTAATGGTACGGGTTCCACTCATTGAAGCGCACCATAATATCCGCGGTGAGCGCCATCGAATGGTAGAGAAACGAAACCGCGGGCACGTTGGCCGTGCTGAAGAAGGCGAAGAACGGTACGTCGCCCACCTTGAACTTGCCGCCCCACTGCGCGGCCAGACCGGCATACCCGCGCCCGCCGCGCTCTCTGACGGTGGCGATAGTGGCGTTCACCGGTTGCCGCTCAGCCGCGTTCGCAGCCAGGTTGTTGCGCCCCCAGGTGGCATCGTTCGCCAGGTTATGTGCCCGCTCCTGCACCATGGGATAGAGCAGCAGCACCGTGACGACAGCCGCGGCCGCATAGTGCCAGCGCCGCGCCAGCTCGTCCCACAGTGCGCCCAGCGCGATGGCCGCCAGCAACAGCAGGAAGATCTGCGCGCCGCCGATCACGCGGTGCAACTGCATGTCGTCGGAAACACCCAGCATGGCCAGCAGCGGACCCCAGAACGGCCGGCCGAAGAACATGAGCGTCCACAAGGCCGCGCCCCACAACACGAACGCGTGAGCCGGGCTGACGGGCAGATTCCTGCGCCGATTCCACACGTAAAGACCGGCGCCCGCGAGCGCCAGCAGCGTGAGCACCGGCAAGCGGCCATAGTCCAGCAGCGCGCCGGTAAACAGCCACCGCAAGACCTGGCCGGCGCCGAAAGAGTCCCACTTCCAGACCGGCTCCCAACGGCTGTGATTGATGTGGGAGCCATCGAGCAGCAGCGGCGCCAACTGGAAGGCCGAAATCAACAGCGCCACCGCCCCGACCATGGCCACCCGCCGGATGCGCACCCGGCGCGTCACCTCGGCATCGGGGATCGCGGCCAGCAGACACACCGAAAGCGCGCCCATGTATCCGTAAATCAGATGTGCCAGGAAGGTGACGCCGAGCATCGCCCCGGTGAATGCCAGGCGCCGGCCGCGCCGTATCGCGCGAAATGCCAGACCCAGCGTGATCAGCAGGAAATGGCTGCCGACGGCCTGGGGAAACAGTCCGCTGCCCGCCCATGTGTAGCTGCCGTACTCAATGCCGTAGAGAAAGTTGGTGGAGATGAGCGGCGCCAGAATCGCTGCGGCCGCGGCAGTAAGCGGACGCAGGCCCATGAGCCGCGCCGCGGCAAAGAAACTCAACGGCAACAGCACCACGGAGAGAAACCGCACCCACACAAAAACCGTCATCAGAGGGACCGACTTGCCGAGGGCAAAGTAAACCAGCGCCACCAGCGCGTGTGCCAGCGGCTGGTAGGTTCGCAGTACGGGATATCCCAGAGACCATTCCGGCGACCAGCAATCCAGCGGATTTTCGCCGCGCTCCACGGCCTGAACGATTCGTTCCACCAGGGTGAAGTGGAAGACGTTGTCGTTCAGGTCCACGCGGCTGATGGAAATCTCCGGCCAGAGACCCAGGGCGTTCACCACCAGAACGGTGAGCAAAAGGGCGAACGGAAGCAGCTTCTCTCGCGAGAGGTTCATGCGGTCCTATAAAGGGGTTGCGTGCGGCCGGGAAGGCGCGCGAAAGCCAGTATACCGCGATGGTTCAGCGGCCGAGCAGATTCCAGCGGACCGGGAGGATGCGCGACCTGCGCATCCTCATCCGCGCAGGCGCGCCAGCGTGCGAAGTATCTCCGGCGCCTGCTTCACTTCGGCGAGGGGGCGCAGTTGATCCTCGACGTAGCGCCAGTCGAGGCGATCACCTTGTCGGATGGCCACACTTTCAGCGTCGCGGATGTCCGAGGAGCGCGACGCGAACAGCTTCATGACGATCAGATCCTCGGCGGAGCACGTGCGGATTTCCAGTTCCGGCCCTAAAGAGAATGTGGTCGCGCGGTCGATCATGCGTTCCTCAAACGGAAGACCACCCAGGGAGACGTCGATGCCCAACCCCGCGGGCGTGCGCAGGAGGACAACGCGATGCCGCCGCGCGAACGCCGCAGCATCTTCGATTCGACCCTCATAGGCAGCGAGGAGGGTATCAACAAAGCGGCCTTCATCGCTGAAGCCGGTTAGCAGGGTGAGATCGATGTCCCGAGTGACGCGCGGTTCGCCCCATCGTTGCACGGCGATCCCGCCGATGAAGCAGGAACGCCAGCCCTGGGCGTCGCAGAAGTCCTGAAGTTGTCTCGCCGCCGTGAAGATATCGATCATCGGCGGAGCTTTGCGAACCACGCCTGCATCTCAACCAGGCCCGAGGACGGCCGCGGCGGCAGGGTTCGGGCCGCGTGATTGAAAGCGCCTTCCAACATCGCCAGCACCTTCAGGTTGTCGGCCTCGCGAATCTCGCGCCGGCGAATGGCCTCCAGTTCGGGGCCAGCCTGCTCCCAGGTTTTCACCCAGCGGCGCACCATCTCGCGCTCTTCCATACTCCCGATTATCGGCCTTAGGCGGTGGTCAGCACCACCCGGAACCGGCTTTGTTGCCGATCATGCGCTCGTACGACGCTGAAACATCTGCCAGCGCTAATGTTTCAATCATTGGGCGCACTCCGTGGAGGGCGCAGAAGTTTGAGGGTATCTTCTCGCGTTGGACGGGGGTGAATTCGCCGCCCCCCGGAGTGATCTGAATCGCCGTCATCATACCCATGGAATTAGTGTGGCATCAGGGCAACCCGCTCCAGACCCGCGCCCCGGGCGAGGTCGATTACGCGGGCCATCTGCCGGTATTCGAGGCTGCCTTCCGCACGCACAAACAGGACGCGCCGGATGGTTTTTGTACAAGGCGGCCAGCCGCGCCTCGAGATCGCCTGGGGCCACCGGCTCCCGATTCAGGCGAACCGTATCGTCCGCACGGACGGTGACCACGACATCGTTGGCCGGTTGCGTTCCATCCTCGCTCGGCGCGGGTTGGGGCACCTTCGCATGCAGGCCCCTCGGCGCCACCGGCGTAATCAGCATGAAGATGATGATCAGAACGAGCAGCACGTCGATCACTGCTGTCCGGCTATAAGTCCCATAGATTCAGTTGGTTGAGAATTAGCTCTGATTTATCCTGATTATCTTCAGGCTGAAGTGCCCGTAGAATGGGCACGCGCTCGAAAATCGTGACGCTGACAA
>Ga0326728_10006294_pt1 | contig 32107 bp, 28 predicted proteins | sample MB3enrmetagenome_FD_207602 | JGI IMG/M metagenome (GOLD analysis project Ga0326728, IMG submission 207602) | Lab enriched peat soil microbial communities from McLean, Ithaca, NY, United States - MB31MN | ecosystem: Environmental > Terrestrial > Soil > Wetlands > Peat | place: USA: New York... | reverse complement strand
GCTCGGGGAGGTCGGAGACCTTGGCGTGGTCGCCCACTGTGATCACGCTGCGGCCGAGGTGGCGCCCCTTGGCGAGGCTGTCGACCCAGGCCACCGAGTAGCGGTGAGTGGCGTCCCCCTCGGCCATGCGCGCCATGCATGCCTCGAGGTCCGGGGCCCTCTCGGTGTCGACGAGGATCCGGGAGGTCTCGATCGGAACGAGCCCGAGGGTCGCCTCGGTGACGACCCCGGTGAGCCCCATGCCCCCCGCCGTCGCCCAGAACAGCTCCGGGTGGGTCTCGGGGCCGCATACGAGCTGCCCGACCGGCGTGGCGAGCTCGAGATGCTGCAGGTGGGCGCTGATCGTCCCGTCGCGGTGGTGGTTCTTGCCGTGGACGTCGCTCGCGATCGCCCCGGCCAAGGTGACATACCTCGTGCCGGGGGTCACCGGGACGAAAAAGCCCCGGGGCACTATCTCGCGCAACAGCGCATCGAGCGAGCACCCGCCCTGTGCCCGGACGCGGCCTTGGGCGACGTCGAGCTCCAGGATGCGCTTGAGCGCCGTGCAGTCGATGACCGTCCCGCCGGCGCACTGGGCGGCGTCGCCGTAGGAGCGGCCGAGGCCTCTGGCGAGGAAGGGTCCGGGCCCGGCGAGGATGCCGGCGACCTCTTCGGCGTTCCGGGGGGTGACGACCGTGGCGGCAGACGGGCATGCCCGGCCCCAACCGGCCAGGAGCTGGCCGTGTGCCCCGCTGCTCACAAGTAGATGCCTACCAGCAGGAGCGCCACCCAGGCGAGCCCGAGGACCTGGAGGGTCCGGTCCTTGAGCGCCAGTTCCTCGGGGGCGCCGCCGAGACCCCGCTCGACGGCGTACTCGACGGCGAGCATGGCGAGCACGAAGGGAACTATGGACAGCTCGAACCAGACGAGGTGCCCGCTGCGGGCCCTCGAGGAGAGCTGGCTGTAGCGGTCGAAGGCCCACAGGCAGTAGGTGGTGACGGCGACGGATGCACAGAGCATCCGGACGGTGCGGAGGAAGCCGGCTGGGTACTCGCCGAGGGCGGCGCGGTGACCGGCTCTATGTTCCCCCAGCACTTCGTGCTCGGAGCTCCGCTTGCCGCCGACTATGAACAGCGCTCCGAATGAGGTGACGAGCAGGAACCACGGCGACAGCGGCACGTGGGTGGCGGCGCCACCGGCCATCGCCCTCAGCACGAAGCCGGATCCGACACAGGCCAGCTCGATGACCGGCACCCGCTTGAGCCCAAGGGAGTAGGCGAGGGTGATCGCCGCGTAGGTGCCCACGACGGCGGCGAGCACGACGCCCGCGAGGAGGCTCGCGCACATGAGCGAGCTGGCCAGCAGCACCGCGGCCGCCGTCCAGGCCACGCGGACCGGGAGCTCACCGGTGGCGACGGGACGGTATCGCTTCACCGGGTGGAGCCGGTCCGCGTCCTTGTCCAGGATGTCGTTGACCAGGTAGGTCGAGGCCGAGGCTGCGACGAAGATCCCGAACGCGGCAAGGCAGCGCCCGAATACAGCGAGATGGAAGATCACGCCGGCTGCCGTGGGCGCGGCGAACACGAGGAGGTTCTTCACCCACTGGCGAGGGCGAGCGGCATCGAGCAGCGCGACGGGGAGGCTCCGCTTAGGGTGGGAGGTGCGCGCCTGGACGCCCTCGACCAGCGGCCATGCCGGCTGCTCCGCCTGCGGCATCAGCGGGCGGTGTTGCGGGACGCGCATAAAAGATATCGTACGAGCCTTTTCTCCCTGGTCATGACACAACTCGGGTTGGGGGGCGCCCCTGAGCGCACACGGGCGCTGTAGTGACCAGACCGGTACTCGAGGTCGCGTCCGGCTCGGTGCTCAGTTGAACTGGAACGACCGTTTCGAGAGGTTGAGCCAGAAGCCCTCGATGGTCGTGTCGATCGTCCCCGGCACATCGATCGCAGCTCCGAGAGCGACGAACAGAGGTACCAGGTGCTCGACCGTAGGGTGTGCGAACTCGAGCGCCGGCGCTCGGTGCGCGTAGTCAATCAGGGCGTCGAAGTCGCGACGCTCGATGCACCCGGCTGCCCAAGCGTCGAACTCCTCCGACCATGTCGGCGGGTTGTCGTCGGATCTGGTCAGGTCGAGGAAGGCAAGCCCGTGAGTGAGAAAGCCGCTTGCGATGATGAGGACTCCCTCGTCACGGAGCGGAGCGAGCTGTCGACCCGTTTCGAGCAGGGTCCGAGCCCCGAGGCTCGGCATAGAGATCTGAAGGACGGGGACATCCGCCTCGGGCCACATGCACTTGAGCGGGATGAAGGCGCCGTGGTCAAGCCCTCGCCGTGGCGAATAGGCAACCGGCTGGCGGTCCGCAAGCAGCTCTCGTACCCGCCTGGCGAGCGCCGGTGCGCCGGGCGATGGGTAGGTGAGCTGGTAGAAACGCTCGGGAAAGCCCCAGAAGTCGTACACCAGCGGCACCGTGGTCGTCGCCGCGATGGTGAGCGGTGCTTTTTCCCAATGCGCCGAGATCATGAGGATTGCCTCTGGTCGTCTCAACGATCTGGCCCAGGATGCGAGCTGGCGGGGCCACAGCGGATCTTCGACCAGTGGCGGCGCGCCATGGCCGAGATAGAGCGCCGGCATCCTGGTTGTCTCCCGTGTCGAGGCAGGATCACTCATCACGTCATCCATTCTGCCGGACCGGGAGCAGCGGCCGGGTTGTCGTATCGCTTTGCAGGCTGGCGCAGTGGTCATGGCGCCCAGGACGCGAGCCGACGGCGTTCATTAGGCTCCGAGCATGAGTTTTCGTGGCTGGCCGGCCGAGGCGATCGAGTTCTACGAGGGCTTGGAAGCTGACAACTCCAAGGCTTACTGGAACGAGAACAAGGCGGTCTATGACAACCTCGTCCTGCGACCGATGACCGAGCTGCTCGCCGACCTCGCGCCGGAGTTCGGAGCAGGCAGGGTGTTCCGTCCATACAGGGACGTGCGGTTCAGCGCCAACAAGGCGCCCTACAAGACGACCATCGGGGCCACCCTCGAGTTTGGCGGCTATGTTCAGCTGTCGGCCGAGGGTCTCGCGGCGGGAAGCGGCATGTGGAGAATGGCCCCAGATCAGCTGGAGCGTTACCGCCAGGCTGTTTCTGAAGAGACCACGGGTCAATCGCTTGCCGAGCTGCTGGCGTCGCTGCGTGCTGCCGGGTTGCAGGCCGGGGGCCACGATGTCTTGAAGACGGCACCCAAGGGCTATCCGAAGGATCATCCCCGCATCGAGCTGCTGCGCTACAAGGGCGTGACCAGCTGGGTTCACTGGCCACCGGGAGCGTGGCTCGGCAAGCCAAGTGCGAAGGAGCGCCTGGTCAAGTTCTACCGAATTTCACGGCCTCTCGATGACTGGCTCGATGCCAACGTCGGACCCTCGCTGCTCGCGGAGCCCGGACGCCACTGACGGACTCTCCCCACCGTTGCCATAGGCTCCTGGGCAAACAGGCAAGGGAGGGATGATCGGTGGCGATGTACGCCGGCACGACCAGGAGCTCGGAGGCCGATCTGAACGGCGATGGTCAGCGTTTGCCCGCGGTGATATCTGTCTCCGGCTTGACCAAGCAGTACGGTGACGTCCAAGCCGTGCGCGGGATCGACTTCGAGGTAACCCGGGGAGAGACGTTCGGGTTCCTCGGGCCGAACGGAGCCGGCAAGACGACAACCATCAAGGTCCTCTGCACCCTCGCCACCGCGACCTCGGGCACCGCCTCGGTGGCAGGCCACGACACCGCCACCGAGCAGGACGAGGTCCGCCGGAACATCGGTCTGGTCTTCCAGGACACGACGCTGGACACCTACCTGACGGCCGAGCAGAACCTGCGGTTCCACGCCTCGCTCTATGCCGTGCCCAAAGACGCCGTCGGGCCGAGGACGCGCCAGGTACTCAAGATGGTGGGCCTCTGGGAACGCAGGGACAACCTGGTCAGTACGTTCTCGGGTGGCATGCAGCGCAGGCTGGAGATCGCCCGCGGGCTGTTGCACGCTCCCTATGTGCTCTTCCTCGACGAGCCCACCGTAGGTCTCGATCCGCAGACCCGTTCGTCGATATGGAGCTACATAAACGACCTCAAACGCCGCGAGGACATCACGATCTTCTTGACCACCCACTACATGGACGAGGCTGAGAACTGCGACAGGATCGCCATCATCGACCACGGCAAGATCGTGGCCATCGACACACCCGAGGCGCTCAAGGCAAGCGTCGGCAAGGACCGGGTGCAGATCCAGACGGCCGACGACGGTGCGGCAATCGCTGCCTTGGCAAATCGTTTCGGTATCGAGGCGGCCATGCATGACGGTGCGGTCACCTTCTCGGTGGCATCGGGGGAGGAATTCGTGCCCAGGCTCTTTGACGAGCTCGGAGTGCAAATCCGTTCGGTCAGCGTCTCGCGTCCCTCGCTCGACGACGTGTTCATGTCCTACACGGGCAGCACCATTCGCGACGCCGAGGCATCATCCACAGACGTCATGCGCCAACGGGCCGCACACTGGCGAGGGGGGAGACGCTGAACATGGTCGCGCAGATCACTCAAGTTGCTGCCGATGCCGACGCCGAGGCCGAGCTGGTAGCCGAGATCAGGGTCGCGTTGCCTGAGCACGGACTGGGGCACGAGCTGCGTGCGGTGAACATCGTCTGGCGCCGAGAGCTCATCCGTTTCCGCACCGATCGCCTGCGGGCCATCACCTCGCTCATCCAGCCGTTCCTGTTCCTGTTCGTGCTCGGCACGGGCCTGTCCACCCTGGCCAGGCGAGGCATGCCACCCGGGGTGGACTTCAAGACCTTCATCTATCCCGGCGTGCTTGCGATGTCGGTGTTGTTCACAGCGGTCTTCTCGGCCGGCTCGATCGTCTGGGACAGGGAGTTCGGTTTCCTCCGCGAGATGCTCGTTGCACCGGTGCGCCGCGCCTCCATCGTCGTCGGCAAGTGCCTGGGCGGTGCCACGATCTCGACGTTCCAAGGCGTCGTCTTCCTGGCTCTGGCGTGGTTCGCGCACGTGTCTTATAACCCTGTTGTGTTGTTGACCTTGGTCGGCGAACTGCTGCTGCTGTCGTTCACATTGACCGCGTTCGGGCTGATGATGGCCGCCCGGATCAAACAGTTCCAGTCGTTCATGGCCTTGACGCAGATGTTGGTCATGCCGCTGTTCTTCTTGTCCGGAGCTTTGTACCCTTTGAACGGGCTACCCACGTGGCTGAGCGTGCTGACCAGGATCGATCCGCTGACCTACATCGTCGGGCCTATGCGGCAGGCCGTCTTCGGCCACCTGGGCATTCCTGCGCCCTCCGTACAGCGACTGGCGCCCAGTATCACGTGGGGTGGCTGGGCAGTCCCAGTCGGCGTTTCGTTGGGCATCGTCGCGGTCATGGGCCTGACGATGATGGGCGTCGCGATCGCCGAGTTTCGCAAGACCGAGTGATCCAGCGCAGCTGGGAGTGCCGGTAAACTTCTTCGGTACTCCTGGGTTCACACGGAACAGGCAGGACGGTGCAATAGGAGGAGAACCATGGCAATTGCCGTCGGCGACCGCATACCCGATGTCCAGATCTGGACGACGGGCAGTGATGGGCCGCAGCAAGTTCAAACAGGTGAGGTTCTCGGAAAAGGCACGGTCGTGCTGTTCGCGGTCCCCGGGGCGTTCACACCTACCTGTTCGGACTACCACCTTCCCGGATACCTGGTTCACTCCGGCGATCTGCTGGAAAAAGGGGTCGACACCATCGCCTGCGTTTCGGTCAATGACCCCTACGTGATGGAAGCCTGGCGGCGTAGCCAGGGTGTCGGGAAGACGATCGTCATGCTCGCCGACGGAAACGGGACCTTCACACACGCGATGGGTCTCGAGGCGGACAAGAGCGGAACCGGCCTCGGAACACGATCACAGCGGTACGCGGCGATCATAAAAGACGGAGCCGTGACGGCCCTCAAGGTTGAGCCGGGTGGAGGCCTGACCGTCAGCTCGGCCGAGTCGGTTCTGGCCGGCCTCTAACAGCTGTCCTGCCAGCGGCCTTCGGCGGAGCTCGAATCCGCCGTCAGGAATGACCGCCGGCCGACGTACGCACGACTGGACGAGCAATATCGGGGGGATCATGCGACGAGGAGCATTTGCCGGGACGTGCCGAGTGCTGGCGGTGAGCGGGCTTTGTGTCACGACCGCGCTGGTATCGCTGGTATCCGTTGAGTCCTCGGGCCTGCCCGCGTCGGCATCGTCCGTCGCTGCTGGCGCGGCCAGGACGACGGCTCAGGCTCCGCTTCGCAAGGCTCCGTTCGAAAAGGCCGCGACAGCTTTGCCCGGCGATCTTGTGACCTACGACTACGACAACACGCGTTCGGGAGAGGACACGGTCGACCCTCCTATCGGGAACTTGTCGTCCGCGCCCGCCTGGGACGACGACTCTCTCGACGGCGGTGTCTATGCCGAGCCGCTCGTCTATGACGCGACCGTTTACGTCGCCACGGAGAACGACTCCGTCTATGCGATCGCAGCCCGCAGCGGAAACGTGCTCTGGCACCTACAGGTGGGCACTTCGGTGAGCACGTCGGTGATCGACTCGGCCCCGACGCTCTCTTCGAGCTGCGGGGACATCAACCCCCTCGGGATAACCGGCACGCCCGTCATCGACACTGCGACCAACGAGATCTTCGTCGCCGAAGAGACTGAGCTGCCCGGTTCCAGCGACTGGCAGGGCATCCGTCACTGGCTGGTCGCGATCAGCCTGACGGGCCACAACGTGCTCTGGCACCGGGACATCGATCCACCGCACGGCAACGACCCGAGCTACTACTACATTCCCGCCGAGCAGCAGCGTCCCGCGCTCACACTAGCGAACGGGCGCCTCTACGTCGCCTTCGGTGGACTTGTCGGGGACTGCGGCCAGTACCACGGCTACGTCGTGGACCTCCCGATCTCAGGTGTCGGGCCCTTGGTGACCTACCAGGTCCCGACCCATCGCGAGGGAGCGATCTGGGAGACGAACGGAGCCGTCGTATCGCCACAGGGCGACCTTTATGTCGCCACGGGCAACGGGAGCTCCAACACGATCGCCGACTTCGACGAGGGGAATTCGATTGTCGAGCTCTCCCCGGACTTGAAGCGGCTTGGCTACTGGGCGCCTAGCGACTGGGTTCAGCTCAACGACGACGACTGGGACCTCGGATCGGCCGGTCCGATCGTCGTGCCGGGGACCGACCTCTTGTTCGTCGCGGGTAAACCCTCCGCGAGCGGCGACTACGGATACCTGATGACCGAGGGGCACCTGGAGGGGATCAGCCACGGCGCCTACACGGGCCCGGCATGCCCAGGAGGCGGTGACTTCGGCGCTGACGCGTCTGACGTCATCGGTACGGGTAAGAGCGCGCGAACCCTGGTCTTCCTGGCTTGCGGCAGCGGGACCGAAGCTCTCCAGGTCACCACCTCGCCGATGGCGTTTCACCGCGCATGGTCGCCTTCGTCGGGGACGCCGAACGGACCGCCGATAGTCGCGGGCGGTCTGGTGTGGGCTCTCGACTGGCACAATGCCCTCTTGTACGGCACGAACCCTCTGAGCGGCCATGTAGTCGTGCGTCGGACGACTGACGCGCTCGAGCACTTCGCGACACCTGGTGTCGGCGACGGGATGATCTTCGTGCCGACGGGCGGAGGCGTCGAGGCCTTTCGCACTGTCGCCTGAGCAGCGACGATCAGGCGGTCAGCGCCACGGCGGCTTCAGGTGTCGCGACCCGGAAGCTGAAGCTCTCTTCCAGATAGAGATGGACGTTGTTTGCGTCGTGATGGCTGTAGCCGAGGGACAGGTCTTCGCCGGACTCGAAGAGAAAGTCGCCACCGCGCAAGCTGAGCACCACCGCTCCGGTGACACCTGGGGCCCAGACGATCGGACCGCCGAGGATCTGGCGCAGATGGTCGAAGACGACCAGACCGCCATGCTCTGTGGTCTCGACGACACCGGTGTACTCCTTCGGGCCGAGAGCCAGGCCGTAAGGGCCGCTCACACCCGCCTCCAACAGCGTCTCGACTGCCTTGGCGACCTGTCCTGGATAGCCGGCGTAATCGGTCCCCAGCGTGATCGGCTCATGTGTCGTCGCGCCGGTGACCCCGACGATGCTGGCTTCTGCCCAGCCGTGGAAGACGGCGATGTTCTCGGCGACGGCGATCCGTCGTGCCGCCGCGTCGAGCTCGGTCAAGTCGAGATCGGTGGCACCCCGGTCGGCATCGAGCAGCTCGTCGCGGGAGATCACGAATCCGGCACGGAGCTCGACCAGCGGCAGGACCCGACGTTGACGTGCCCGCAGGTTCTCGCCAGGAGCCGTGATGTCTGACACCCGCCCCAGGTTCGTGGCCGAATGGCCCCAACCCAGCGGGCCGGAGAAATCCACCAGCTTGCGGGCACCGAGGGCAGGCACGAGTCGCTCGCGCCCCTCGATGTCGAGCCGGTCCCATGCGATGTCGGTGATCGGGGCGTTGGAGCGCAAAAGGTGGTTCACAGGGACTCTCCTTTCAGGCTGCCGACCCCGAACGAGCCGGCCGCCGGGACGCTGCCGGAGTCGTCAGGAACGGGCGCGGCAGCTCCGGCTTCTATCTCGGTGATCGGCACGCCGGTGAACAGGTAGCTGCGAAGGTTGCGATCCAGGACCGGATCGTGGCGGCGCAGCCACTCCAGGAGCATCGCTGCGTGCTCCTTCTCCTCGTCACGGTTGTGCGCCATGACCGCGGCCAGTTCGGCGTCACTTGTAGCCTCGACTCTTTGGTCGTACGCGTCGATCGCCTGCAGCTCTTCCTGGACGGACAAGATTGCCCGGTGCCTGTCGAGCAGTTCGGGCGAGAGCCGGCCTTCAGGCTCGTACAGCCCGGGGCTTTGGGTCATGGTGGGCCTCCCTCAAGCACGTGACGGACACGGTCCCTGAAACGACTCAGGACGACAGACACCGGGGTCCACGCGCTTTGGGACCAGCTGCGGTCGACCTTAGTACCCGGCGCTCACGAGGCGACAAGCGAGCGGCGACAACGAGGGCACGTGCCCTGGTGCCGTCTCCTCCTGCCCGTGAGGTTCCCGAGGACGCGAGCTATCGTGTCTGGGATCGTGCGATGACTCGTCGCGCGCCTGCAGGCACAGGCGTAGCGGGGGGTGCATGACTTCACGTCGCAAGGGGGGGCGAAGTGGCTTCGATCGTCGTAGAGCCTGCTGGTCCGGCACCGGGAAAGGGACTGAAGACCGGCGCGCTCGGCCTGATATCGAGCGTGGTCATCGGTGTCGCCTCGACGGCTCCGGCCTACAGCATGGCGGCAACGCTGGGCTTCGTGGTCGTTGCGATCGGCGTGCAAGCCCCGATCGTGACGATCCTCGCCTTCATCCCGATGTACTTCATCTCGGTCGGTTACCAGGAGATGAACAGGGCTGACCCTGACTGCGGGACGACCTTCACGTGGGCGACGAGAGCCTTTACCCCACGCGTGGGATGGATGGGCGGCTGGGGGATCGTCGCGGCCGACATCCTCGTCATGGCGAGCCTTGCCCAGGTAGCCGGTCAGTACGTCTTCGACCTGTTCAACGCGAACGGCATCGGGGACAATGCCACGAGTGGCTGGGTGCTGCTAGTCGGCATCCTCTGGATAGTCCTCATGACGTGGATCTGCTACGTCGGGATCGAGATCTCCGCCAACTTCCAAAAGGCGCTGCTCGGGATCGAGCTCACCATGCTGACGGTGATGTCGATCTGGGCACTCGTCAGAGTGGGCAACGGGACCGCTCCGGTCGGGCACATCGTCGTCACTGGCTCCTGGTTCAACCCCTTTGCGGTCAAGCATCTCAGCGATTTCGTCGTCGGTCTGGCCGACATGCTCTTCATCTACTGGGGCTGGGACACGGCAGTCTCAGTCAACGAGGAGACCGCCGACGCGGAGACGGTTCCCGGGAAGGCAGCCGTCCTGTCGACCTTCGTCCTGCTCGGCATCTACGCGCTCGTCATCCTTGGCGTCCAGTCCTTCGCCGGCATCGGCTCGACCGGGATCGGGCTCGGCAATCCCGCCCACACCAATGACGTGCTCTCCATTCTCGGGCCGGCCATCTTCGGCCATTCGACGCTGGCGTCGATCCTGGACCACCTGTTGTTGCTGATGGTGTTGTCGTCCGCGGCTGCCTCGACCCAGACGACCATCCTGCCGACTGCTCGGACCACCCTCTCGATGGCTGTCTACAAAGCCATACCGCGGTCTTTCGAGAGGATGCACAAGCGCCATCTCACACCTACGGTCTCGACGACGGTCATGGGAGCGGTGTCGATCGCGCTCTACGTGGTCATGAACCACCTGTCCGCCGGCCATGTGATCAGCGACTCGGTCGACTCCCTCGGCGTGATGATCGCGTTCTACTACGGGCTCACGGGGTTCTCCTGCACCTGGTACTACCGCAAGAGCCTGACCGAGAGCCTGCGCAACTTCTTCATGCAGGGTGTCTTTCCGACCGTCGGCGGCCTCGTGCTGTACTTCATCCTCGGCTGGTCCTTCTGGTACTACTGGCAGCCGGCGAACAGCTCCACGCACTGGGGCATCGCCGGCCGCCAGATCGGGGGCACGTTCATTCTCGACGTCGGGATGCTGATGCTCGGCGTCATCTTGATGTTCACGATGCAGGCCTTCCGGCCCGCCTTCTTCCAGGGCAAGACGCTCAACCGGGACACAGCGACCCTCGTCAGCGAGGAATTCCTCACCGGACAGGCGAAGGCGCAGTAGCCGGCGGCGTCTCTCGCGGCGACGCGGGTTCAATTCTCCTTGCGAACGACGAGCACCGGGCAATGCGCGTGGTGCACGCACTGGTTGGAGACCGAGCCCATCAGCAGGCCCATGAAGCCTCCCAACCCCCTCGAGCCGACCACCAGCAAGGCGGCATCCCGACTGGCCTCGGTGAGAATCTCTGCCGGGTTGCCCGGGACGCCCAACCACTCGACGTCGAGCCCCTCGGTAGGGGGCGCCGCAATGGCGGCACGCTCGAGGAGCTCCCTTGCGTCGTGCTCGGTCTGGGCGTAGTAGTCGTGGCCAGTGGACCCCGTCAGCGGAGAGGCCAGGGCGGCGTAGGCGTATATGACATGCAGACGAGCTCGGCGAAGGCGCGCCTCTTCGATCGCGAGCTCGAGCGCGAGGGCAGCCTCCGGCGAACCGTCGACGCCGACGACGATCAGTGGCGGGGCTGGAGCGTCCGTCATTTGGTTTCGACTCCTTGGTCGGCGGTCTTGGGCGGAACGACGATGGCGACGCCTGCTGGGGAGGAGAAGATACGACGCCCACAGGCTTCTCGCTGGCAAGGCTAACCGCGGACGCTGCAACGCTCCGGGTGACAGGCTTGGTCAGGTGCCGAGGCTGGACTTTTCTGCTCGTCAGATCCCGCCCGCGTCGTGTCAGCCGAAGCCTTCGCGGACCCGATGCCGTCTGCTCCTGGCGTGAAGCTGAGACCGTGGTGATACTGGACTCGCCCAGCCGGCTCTCGCGCCCGGTTCGCAGAGGAGGCAGCGTGCTGTACGGACACTTCGACGACGACCGGAGAGAGTACGTGGTCACGCGCCCAGATACCCCCCTTCCCTGGATGAATTATCTCGGGACCGAGGAATACTTCGGCATGATGTCCAACACCGCGGGCGGCTGTTCGTTCTATCGCGACGCTCGCCTGCGCAGGCTGACCCGTTATCGCCACAACAACGCGCCCTTTGATCTCGGCGGCCGGTACCTGTACCTGCGCGACGATCTCGACGGCGACTACTGGTCGCCCTCGTGGCAACCGACCCGAAGTGCGCTCGGTGACTACGAGTGTCGGCACGGTCTTTCCTATACGTCCATAACCTCGGAACGCAACGACGTGCGTGCCGAGATGCTTTGTTTCGTCCCTCTCGGTGAGACGCTCGAGGTCTGGCGGCTGCGCGTGCGCAACAACCGCGACAAGAGAGCTGATTTCTCGGTGTTCTCCTCGGTGGAGTTCTGCCTTTGGGACGCCCAGGACGATGCCGCCAATTTTCAGCGGAACTTCTCGGTGGGCGAGGTCGAAGTGGTCGACGGCGTCATCTACCACAAGAGCGAGTACCGGGAACGGCGCGACCATTTCGCATACTTCGCGTGTTCGGAGCCGCTCGCCGGTTTCGACACCCAGCGTGACGTCTTCCTCGGCCCCTACCGGGGATGGGACGCACCACTGGCGGTCGAACGTGGCCTTAGCTTCGACTCGATCGCGCACGGTTGGTCGCCGATCGGCTCGCACCACATCCGGCTCTCACTCGCGCCCTTGGAGACGCGCGAGGTCATTTTCGTGCTCGGGTACTCGGAGAACCCTCCCGCTTCGAAGTTCGACCCTCCGGGATCCCAGACCATCAACAAGGCGCGGGTCCGACCGGTGATCGAGCGGTGGTTACGGGCAGCCGAGGTCGAGGCGGCGTTTGGTGCGCTGCGGCGGGCCTGGGAGGAACTGCTGTCAGTTTTCCAGGTCGAGACGCCCGATCCTGACACCGACCGGATGGTGAACATCTGGAACCCCTACCAGTGCATGGCAACGTTCAACATGAGCCGGTCGATGTCGTTCTACGAGTCAGGCATCGGCAGAGGCATGGGATTTCGCGACTCGAGCCAAGATCTCTTCGGTTCCGTTGCCATGGTCCCGGCGAGGGCGCGCCAGCGGATCTTGGACCTCGCGGCGACTCAGCTCCCCTCCGGCGGCGCTTATCACCAATACCAGCCCTTCACCAAGCGAGGCAACGACCTGATCGGATCGGGGTTCAACGACGACCCGCTCTGGCTCGTCCTCGCGGTGAGCGCCTACTTGAAGGAGACGGGCGACGTCGAAGTGCTCGACGAGCCCGTTCCCTACGACAACACGACCGGAAGCGAGACCCCGCTCATCGAGCATCTTGATCGTTGCCTCAGCTACACGCTCGAGCGCCTGGGGCCGCACGGCCTGCCGCTCATCGGCCGTGCCGACTGGAACGACTGCCTCAACCTGAACTCCTTCTCGGAGAGCTCCGGTGAGTCCTTTCAGACCACCGAGAGCCAAGAACGCGGGATCGCGGAGTCGCTCTTCATCGCCGGCCAGTTCGTGATCGCGTGCAACGAGCTGACCGAGATCGCCAGGCTGCGGGGGGACGCCGACCGGGCCTCGCGCCTCGAGGCGGAAGCCAACCGGATGGTTGCCGCGATCGAAGATCACGGCTGGGACGGAGCATGGTTCCTCCGGGCATACGACTCCCTCGGTGGGGTAGTCGGTTCGCAGTCGAACGAGGAGGGGCAGATCTTCGCCGAGACGCAGGGCATCTGCGTCATGGCGGGGATCGGCGTCGCCGACGGGAAGGCCACGAGCGCTCTTGCGAGCGTGAGGGAGCGACTCGCGACCGAGCACGGGATCATGCTCGTGCAACCTGCGTACTCCAGATACCACGTCGAGCTCGGCGAGATCTCCTCCTATCCCCCCGGCTACAAGGAGAACGGCAGCGTCTTCTGTCAGGTCAATCCTTGGATCATGATCGCCGAGACGATCCTCGGGGACGGTCAGGCCGCGTTCGACTATTACAAGAGAACCAATCCTTCGGCGCGTGTCGCGATCAGCGACGTGCACAGGTGCGAGCCCTACGTCTACGCGCAGACGATTGCCGGCCGCGATGCCGCGACCTTCGGTGAGGCGAAGAACTCCTGGCTTACTGGCGCGGCTTCCTGGCATTTCACCGCGATCTCGCAGTGGATCCTGGGGGTGCGGCCGGAGCTTGACGGTCTCCGCATCGACCCTGTGCTGCCGCCGTCCTGGCGAGGCTTTACTGCCCGCCGCCGGTGGCGCGGAGCGACTTACGAGATCGTCGTTCACCAGGACGAGGGTGCAAGAGGCCGCGTCCAGTGCCTCACCGTCGACGGGACGAGCATCGAGGGCAACCTCGTGCGTCCGTCGCCGCCGGGATCCACCGTCAAAGTCGAAGCGATTCTCAGCCGCGGCTGACCTGGCTGCCTGTCAGGCCTTGCGACCGAAGTTGGCGAAAGCGCTTACATCGGCAAAGATGGTCGGGGTAGTCTCGGCAGCGATCTGGGTGAAGACCCCGATCCGACTCCGGCTGGGCCGTTCCGGCGTTGGGTTGTGAAGGGAGGTGCGGAGTGCAGTTCATCGCTCGGCGACTCGCTACGTACCTTGTCGCGGCATGGGTCGCGGTGACGGTGAACTTCTTCATTCCGAGGATGATGCCTGGCAACGCGGTGACCACGATGATGGCCAAGTTCCCCTCTTTGCAGCCTGGCGCGATGAAGGCCCTCGAGGCCGAGTTCGGAGTCGGTCACGCCGGCAGCCTCCTGCACCAGTACGGCAGCTACCTGGTCGATCTGTCCCACGGGAACCTCGGGCTCTCGACGAACTTCTACCCCTCCTCGGTCGCGACAGTGCTCGGGCAGACGATCCCGTGGACCTTGACCCTCGTGGGCACCGCGACAGTCATCAGCTTCGTCCTCGGCACCCTGCTCGGGATACTCGCCGCTTGGCGCCGGGGCGGTCTTTTGGACCAGCTCCTCCCCGCATTCACCTTCCTGCAGGCGATCCCGTACTTCTTCCTCGCGCTGCTGGCGATCGACGCCTTCGCTCTCCACTGGCACATCTTCCCGAACGGCCAGGGCTACTCGATGGGGCTCGTGCCGGGCTGGCACTGGGCGTTCATCAAGAGCGCGGTTTACCACTCGCTGCTTCCGGCTCTGACCCTGATTGTCACCTCGATGGCAGGTTGGATGCTGCAGATGCGCAACGTCATGATCACCACGATCGGTGAGGACTACGTGCTCGCGGCGCAGGCCAAGGGTCTTTCGAACCGCCGAGTCGTGTGGACCTATGCAGCCCGCAACGCGATCTTGCCGAACATCGCAGGTTTTGCCATCTCGCTCGGCTTCGTCGTCGCCGGTGCGCTCGTCATGGAGTACGTCTTTTCGTACCCGGGCGTCGGCTACACGCTGTACAACGCGGTCACCTCGGACGACTACCCGCTAATGCAGGGGATCTTCCTGGTGATAGCGATGGCGGTCCTGCTCGCGAACCTCATTGCCGACGCGATCTACGTGGTCGCCGACCCGAGGACCCGAAGGAGAGCGGCGTACTGATGGCCATCGGCGTCCTCTCCCCGGAGCCAGCCGTGACGACCCGGCGTCGCCTGTCGGTGCGGTCGTACCCGCTCAAGGCGAAAATCGGCGCGCTGATCATCGGGATCTTCGTCCTCGTTGCGATCATCGGGCCGTACATAGCACCCTTCGACCCCTCCGCGATCAATTCGGCCCAGAGCTCGCCGATAGGCCCGAACGCGGTCCACTTACTGGGCACGACCTCGAACGGTGGTGACGTGCTCTCCCAGCTGCTCGTCGGCATCCGTTCGACCGTGGTGCTCGGGCTCGTAACGGGTCTGATCGCAACTTTCCTCTCGGTCGTGATCGGCGTGAGCGCCGGGTTCCTCGGCGGTTTCGCGGACGAAGGGCTTTCGCTGTTGAGCAACGTCTTCCTCGTCCTTCCGGCACTGCCGCTTCTCGTCGTCATACTCGGCTACCTGCCGGAGGCAGGGAACCTCGTCACCGCTTTCGTGCTGAGCGTCCTCGGCTGGCCCTGGGGCGCCCGCGTCATCAGGGCACAGACGATGTCGCTGCGGAGCAGGGACTTCGTCGCGGCCTCACGTGAGACCGGGGAGCGGACCTGGCGGATCATCTTCTTCGAGCTCCTGCCGAACGAGGTGAGCCTGATCGCGGCGAGCTTCGTCGGGACGGTGCTCTACGCGGTGCTGACCTCGGTGTCACTGGCTTTCCTCGGCCTCGGGGATCTCTCGAGCTGGAGCCTTGGCTCCATGCTCTACTGGGTGCAGAACCAGAACGCCCTTGTGCTCGGCGCGTGGTGGTGGTTCGCTCCTCCCGGGCTATGCGTAGCCTTACTAGGGACGGGCCTCGTCCTGTTGAACTTCGGTCTTGACGAGCTCGGCAATCCGAGGCTGCGAGACGCCGCAGGGCAGCGGAAGATCGGAGGCCACGCCTGGCGCCCGGCGGACCCGACGCCGGTGCTGCGCGAGCTGCAAGCACCCCGTCGCCGCCTCGCCGGAGCGTTCGCTTCATTGTCGTCGGGGGCGGGCAACGGCACTCAGAGCGTTCGGTCGTTACTCGGCCCGCACAGGGGTGCCCCGCCTGGAGGAGGAGAGGCTCAGTGAGTCGCGCCGCAGACGAGCAGCTCGCAGACGGGCAGGTACCGGCGCCTACGGTGGTTCCCGTCCCCGGGCCGATCGCGGCTCAACCAGTGCTCGACATGCGTGGACTGTCGATCTCTTACCGCACACGCTCCGGTGAGGTGAAGGCGGTCGTGGGAGTCGACCTGGCGCTCATGCCGGGTGAGATCGTTGGTCTTGCAGGAGAGAGCGGCTCGGGCAAGTCCACCCTCGCCTACGGCTCGTGTCGGCTGCTCAGGCCGCCTGCGGTCATCACGGCGGGAAGCGTCACCTACCGTGGCCGCCGTGTGAGCCCGCAAGGCGTCTCAGTGCTCGAACAGACACGCTCGCAACTGCGAGCAATTCGGTGGCGGGAGATCGCGATCGTCTTCCAGAGCGCGATGAACGCCCTCAACCCGGTGCTACGGGTTGAGGACCAGCTCTTCGACGTGATCGACGCCCACCTCTCGATGGGCAAGGAGGAAAAGCGCGAGCGGGCCTCCTCTCTCCTCGATCTCGTGGGCATCGCCCGCAACCGCTTGAAGAGCTACCCACACGAGCTCTCCGGTGGGATGCGCCAGCGGGTGATGATCGCCATGGCGCTTGCCGTCGACCCCGAGATCGTGATCATGGACGAGCCGACGACTGCGCTCGACGTCGTGGTACAGCGCGAGATCCTCTCCCAGATCGTGGAGCTGAAAGAACGCCTCGGCTTTTCGGTGCTGTTCATCACCCATGACCTATCGCTGTTGTTAGAGGTCGCGAACCGCATTGCGATCATGTACGCGGGACAGCTCGTCGAGCTGGGCAGTGCGAACCGGATGTATCGTCAACCCGCGCATCCCTATACCCGGGGTCTGCTGAACTCCTTTCCATCCCTGCACGGGCCGCGTCGCGAGCTGGCCGGCATCGCGGGCTCCCCCCCCGACCTGCGTAACCTGCCGCCGGGTTGTCCTTTCGTGCCGCGCTGCTCGTTCGCCACCGACGCCTGCCGGCAAGTGGACATGCGGCTCGTACAGATCGAGAAGGCACGGGATCCTTCTCACCTGTCGGCGTGCCCGTTCGTGCCCCCTGACGTCGAGGCGCCGGGATCCGGCACCCCACAGGGGCATCGGTGATGAGCACGCAGGTCCGATCGGCGGCGGAGTCCCGCGGCCCACTCGTGCTCGAGGCCGTGGCGATCCACCGGAATTTCAAGCTCGGGCACGGTCGCAAGGCTCCCGTGCTCTCCGCGGTCCGGGACGTGTCCTTCGGCCTGTACCGGCGTGGCGTCGTCGCGCTTGTCGGTGAGAGCGGGTCGGGCAAGTCGACCGTCGCCCGCCTGCTCGCCGGCCAGGAGCATCTGACGAAGGGCGAGGTCCGCCTCGATGGCAACGTCGTGCGGCTCAGCCACCGCAAGGCCTTCCGTTCTTACAAGCACGACGTCCAGATGGTCTTCCAGGACCCGTTCGCCTCGTTGAACTCCGTCCACACCGTCCGATACCACCTCGAGCGGCCGGTAAGGATCCAACGCAGGACCAGGGGACGCTCCGCGGTCGAGGCGGAGGTGGCCAGGCTTCTCTCCGAGGTCGAGCTGACCCCGCCGGAACATTTCATGGCGAAGTTCCCACACGAGCTCTCAGGCGGACAGCGCCAGCGTGTCGCGATCGCCCGGGCTCTCGCAGCGAACCCGCGTGTGCTGCTCGCTGACGAGCCGATCTCGATGCTCGACGTGTCGATTCGCCTGGACATCTTGAGCCTGTTGGACGAACTGCGCGAGCGACTGGACCTGGCCATGCTGTACATCACCCACGACATAGCCTCGGCCCGTTACGTCGCCGACGAGACGCTCGTCATGTACGCCGGAGACATCGTCGAGCGTGGTCCGTCGGAGGACGTCACCCAGCACCCGGCGCACCCCTACACCCAGCTCCTTGTGGCCTCGGCGCCCGACCCCGACGCTCTCGACAGCGGACTGCGGATCGGCTCGAAGGTTCTCGCCGGTCAGTCCGGTAGTGCTCTGTCCACAGTCGTCGGGTGCCGGTTCAGCCCGCGCTGTCCCTTCGCCGACGACCACTGCCGTAGAGAGGTGCCGCCACCGGTCCGCATCAGCGAGCAGCGGGCCGCCGCGTGCTGGCATCTCGACGTCACCGCACCACAGCTCATGCGCGACAGGCCAATGGCGGACAGCCCGCCCGCTTCGACGAGTCCAGCATGAGGCAAAGCTGAGGGCCTAGGGCCCGGCGGTGCCCCTCAGAGGGGGAACCTGAGTCCCGCCCGTCGGGTCGCGGCTGCGCCGTCAGTGATCGCCACCTCGGTCAGAAGGGACTTGACGACCGCGAGATCCATCCGTAATGTAAGCGCTTAGATGTAAGCGCTTAGATGCAGCGCCAACCGTCTTCTCCCTAAGGGGGTGGCAGGAATCGAGAGCAGCGGCAGGTCTGGCCGGGCTGGAGGCCGAGCGTCGCGGGAAGCGTCGGCGGGCAACAAGGACAAGGCAGCCCAGAGCCGGCTGGGCTACAGCGCGCCGTCCACGTTGTACGACGTGGCGCGGGTCGCTGGCGTATCGATCGCGACCGTGTCACGGGTGGTGCACGGCCACGATCGCGTTCGCCCCTCCACGCGTCAACGGGTGCTCGAGGTGATCGAGACGCTCCGTTATGTGCCCGATGGCGCGGCACAGAGCCTTTCGCGCAGACGCAAAGAGGTGATCGGGCTCATCAGCGTCGAACGACTCGGAACGGAGTCCAACATCGAGGAGATGAACCTGCTCTTCGTCGACGAGGTGCTGCGCGGCGTCGAGGCTTCGCTCCGCGAGGTCGGTTGGTCCCTCCTCATCTCCTTCCTTCAGTCGGGTGACCACGCCTACAAGCGGCTGCAGTCGATGTCGGGCAAGGTCGACGGGCTGCTTATCGTCGAGCGCATAATCGAGCCTGAGCAGCTCGCTCACCTCGCGGTGCGGCTTCCGATCGTGCTCGTCGCAGGCTCGCCACACGAGCCGGGCGTCGACGTCGTGGCGGCCGACAACCGATCCGGGACCGTCGCCCTCGTTGGTCATCTCGTCGAGGTGCACGGACGTCGGAGGTTCTACTACGTCACAGGGCCGGCCGAGGCACCTGACGCTCAGGAACGGCGGGCAGCCTTCGAGCAGGTGCTTGCCAGTCACCCGGAGGCGACGATCTCAGGGGTCTTCAAAGGGCGTTTCTCCACCGCCAGTGGCGAGGAGGCGGCGAGGGAGCTCCTCTCAATGGGCCGCAACTCGCTGCCCGACGCGGTGGTCTGTGGCAACGACCTGATGGCGATCGGGGTGATCAGCGAGCTCGGTGCCAACGGGGTGCGAGTACCGGCCGACGTGGCCGTTGTCGGCTTCGACGACATCTATCCCGGTGCACTGCTCGCACCGCCGCTCACGACCGTCCGTCAACCGATGCGCCTATTAGGCGAAAGAGCCTCAGCGCGACTGCTGCAACGCATCAAGAATCCCGCGCTGCGCCACAAGGTCGAGTTGCTCCCCACCGAGCTCGTGCTCAGGGCCAGCTGCGGGTGCACGAACCGGGCGATTTCGCCGGCACTCAAGGCGACTCGGGCCGTACCGGCAAGGAGCGACGCTGCCGGCGCAGCCACCGCAGCGAAGCAGGGCGAATCTTCCACCAAAGCCAAGGCAACCGCAAAGTCACATCCGCACAACCGCAAAGTCACACCCGCACAACCGTAAAGCCACGTCCGCACAAAGGAGGGCGACCGCGTCATGACCGACAGATTCAAGGGAAAGAGGCTCCGGCTGCTGGCCGCATCAGGTCTGCTAGCCACGGGCCTTGTTGCAGCAGCACTGACGAGCGTCACAGCCTCGACCGCTTCGGCGAGCTCGAGCAAAGTGGCGGCGAGCTCGAGCACGCCGCTGGTGATGGAATCGAGCCCGGAGACCTCGGTCACGGACAACTTCAATCCGTTCATCTCCTCTTCCGCGGCCTCCCTGCTCGGCGCGAGTTCGTTGATCTACGAGTCCATGCTCCAGTTCGACGTCGCCGCACCGACCCAGAGGCCGTACGATTTCCTGGCCACCGGCTACACCTGGGGTGCCAATGGCAAGTCGATCACCTTCGCGGTGAGGGCCCATGTGAAGTTCAGCAACGGGACCGCCATGACTCCCGCGGACGTGGCGTTCACCTACGGCATGCTCAAGCAGTACCCGGACGTCAACGTGACCGGGCTTCCGATCACGGGAACGTCGGTCTCGGGGCAGAACGTCACGATCACGTTCTCGTCGTCTCAGTACACCAACCTGCAGAACATCGCGGGCGTGTACATCGTCCCGCAGTCGATCTGGAGCACCGTCGGCGACCCGGCCAAGTACATCGTCACGGACCCGATCGGCACCGGGCCGTACGTTCTCGGTAGCTTCACGCCGGAGGGCTTCACCTTGACGGCGAACACGAGCTACTGGGGTGGTCCGTGGAACATCGGCTCGCCGCCCAAGGTGTCAACGGTCGAATTCCCGGCGCTGACCTCGAACAACACGGTGCTCTCGGAGCTGGTGAGCAACCAGCTCGACTGGGCGGGGAACTTCATCACCGGCCTTCAGAAGGCTTTCGTGAGTGGTCACCCGAACCACAAGGTGTGGTTCGCGCCCGTGAACACCGTCACGCTCTACCCGAACCTCACAGTCTGGCCGACTGACCAACTGGCAGTGCGTGAGGCGATCAGCCTCGCCATCAACCGCAATACGCTGAGCTCGCAGGGCGAGTCCGGCTTCGAGCCACCGGCGACCAACGCCAGCGGTCTGACGCTTCCGAACTTCAACGCCCTGATCTCCCCGTCGGTCGCGAAGATGACGCTCACGAACAACGTCGCAGAGGCGAAGGCCGTGTTGAAGGCGGCCGGCTTCACGCTCAATAAGAGCGGATGGTTCGAGAAGAACGGAAAAGTCGTGGCATTGAGTGTCACCGACCCGGCGGCCTACAGCGACTACGCGGCTGACGATGCGATCGTCGCTACCGAGCTGAAGGCGGCCGGCATCGACGCCACCTTCATCGGCCAGTCGGTTTCCGCATGGGGAACCGACATCGGCAACGGCGACTACCAGCTCACGACGCACTGGGGCCAGACGAGCATCTCTGCCTATCAGCTCTACAACTACTGGCTGAACAGCTCGCTCTACACCTCGAGCCCCACGAACGTGGCGGGTGACTACGAGCGTCTGAACAGCAAGGCCATGGACGCCGATCTCACTACGTTGGCGAGCGCGACGACTGTCGCCGAGCAGAAGGCGGATCTCGCCCCGATCGAGGAGTACGTGGCGACGCAGCTGCCGGTGATCCCGACGCTGTATGGAGCGGCCTTCGACGAGTACAACACGTCGAGCTTCACGGGTTGGCCGTCGACGAGCGATCCGTATGAGTCGGGCAGCCCGAACAGGCCGACGAACGAAGTCGTAGTTCTCCACCTGACACCGACCAGCTAAGCAACAAGCTGCCTCCACGCGGTAGTGCCGGCTCGGCTCAGCCAGTCCCCTTCTGAGCCTCGAACCGGCCTACCCCTGGTGGTGGCCAGCCCCGGCGCCTAGCGGCCCTCGAGTTGAATAGTTGCATTCGACGTGCCCGGCGGGTGTTTCACCTGCCGGGCACGTCGGGCTAGACCGAGAGGGCGTTTGCTGCGATCACATCTCGGTACCAGTACGCGCTCTGCTTCGGGATGCGCTCCTGGGTCCGGTAGTCGGTGAACACGAGGCCGAAGCGCTGGCCATAGCCGTCGGCCCATTCGAAGTTGTCGTACAACGACCATATGAAAAAGCCACGCAGGTCGACGCCCTCGCTGATCGCTGCGTGAGCCGCGGCGATGTGGCTCATGAGGTACTGAATGCGCTCTGGGTCCCGTACGGAACCGGTCGGGTCGACATAGTCGAAGAACGCGGCACCGTTCTCGGTGACGTACATGGGAAAGTCGCCGTAGTCGCTTCGTATGCGCCGCAGGAGCGCTGTGAGCTCGTCAGGTTCGATCGTCCATCCTTTCGTCGTTCTCGGCACGTCATCTCGCGGCCGCTCGTCGACTCCGAGCCAACTGTCGAAGGAGGAGTGGCGCGTTGGTGGCACCTTCGACACAACGGATGCGGCCACTCTTAGCGGCGTGTAGTAGTTGACGCCGAGGAAACCCAGATCTGCGTGGATGAGCTCGAGGTCACCGGCTTGGAGAAAGTCGTCGCCAATGAGGCCCACGTACTCCTCGAACAACCTCTCGGGGTAGCTGCCCCGCAGGAGGGGGTCGAGGAACCAGCGGTTCCGCTGCTCGTCGGCCCGCTGCGCGGCGCTGGCATCTTCGCCGCTTTCTGAGGCCGGTGTGATCGGGGACAGATTGAGGGCGATCCCTATCTGGGTGGACGCGCCGGCCGTCTCGGTGATGGCTCGCGCCGCCATGCCGTGGCCGAGCAGGAGGTGGTGCGCGGCTGTGACCCCCGCACCGATCTCCCGCAGACCTGGCGCGTGATGTCCGTTGGCGTAGCCAATGAAGGCCGCAACCCACGGCTCGTTCACGGTGATCCACCGTTCGACTCGATCTCCAAGAGCCTGGCCGACGACGTACGCATAGTCACCGAACCGCTTGGCCGCATCGCGACTTGTCCAACCGCCGCCGTCTTGGAGCGCCTGGGGCAGATCCCAGTGGTAGAGCGTGGCAACCGGCTCGATGCCATGGGCGCGCAGCGCGTCAGTGAGCCGTCGGTAGTGGTCCAAACCGACTTCGTTCACCGGGCTCGTGCCGTCGGTCTGGATTCGTGGCCAGGCGATCGAGAAACGATAAGCACGGATCCCGAGGTCGGCCATGAGCTCGACGTCTGCGTCGAGGCGGTGGTAATGGTCGCAGGCGATGTCACCGTTGTCGCCGTGATACGTGGTGCCCGGAAGGTGGCTGAAGGTGTCCCAGATCGAGGGACCCTTCCCGTCCTCACTGATCGCTCCCTCGATCTGGTACGCGGACGTAGCGACGCCCCAGAGAAATCCCTCGGGAAAGACGAGCCGGCTGGTCATGGACGCGTCCTTTCAGTCAGCTTCGAGGACGCTGGTGACCACGGTGACGTCCTCGTCGCCCAAGCCCTGTTCGACGACCCGTTCCCACTCCCGGGCAAGTGAAGCGAGAACCGTGAAGCGTTCGGGACCGCCATGCTCCAGGGCCAAGTGAACGTCCTTGAGCGCGAGCCTGAGAGAAAACTCGGGTGAATAATCCTCAGCCCCGATGCGCCGGAACTTCCCGGCCTCCCAAGGCGACATGAGCGGTCCGCCCTCGAAGGCCTCGAGGACACACTTGGCTTCGAGTCCGAGGCGTCGCGCCAACGCGAGAGAGTTCGCTACCCCTTCGGCGCTGAAGGCGAGCAGGGTGTTGTTCACGAGCTTGATACGCGAACCCGTGCCGACCGGCCCGAGCCACACCGTCCGTTCCCCGATCGCGTCGAATACGGGTTGGACCTTGCCACGAGCCTGTTCTGGTCCGGAGGCGAAGATTGTGAGTCTTCCTTGTTCGGCGGGAACCTTGCTGCCTGACACGGGCGCGTCGAGGAACCAGACGTCCGGGCGCCGTCCGGCGACCATAGAGGCGATCTTCTCTGTCGCCTCGACACCGATCGTGCTCATCTGTGCCCACACGGCACCCGGCGGCAGGGCACTCAACATTCCGAGATCAACGGCGATCGACACGACGGCCTTGGCGTCGGTGACCATGGTGATGACGACGTCAACGCCTCGGACAGCATCGGCCGCCGTGAGCGCGACCTCGGCTCCCCGGTCGGCGAAGGGGCGGGCCACTTCGGGATCACGGTTCCATACGACAGTCGGGACACCCGCACGTAGGGCCGAGCCGGCCATTGCCTGACCCATCGTGCCGAGTCCGAGCACAGCGAGTCTGGCACTTCCACTTGCCATCGCGACCTCCTTTCGTCGGTTTGAGTTTGCAAGTCGTAAGCATGGCCGGTGCGCTGGGCTAGTTTCTAGCCGCTAGCTTCGCCGCGCTTGACCCTGGCCTGCCCCCCTCGGACATGACCTTCACCTACGGGTCGGGAACGGGAACGGACCCGGTTCCGGCCCGCCGTCGCAGTCGGGGTGCAGCGCGGCGACGGACTGCCTCGCCGAACCGGTAATCCAGGAGCTCGGTGCCTTGCCGACCGGCACCTCGGCACCGAACACGGTGATCACCGAGCACGCCACGAAGGAGTTCCACATCGGGTGGACCACTACGGACTGGCTGGTTCAGGGCACTCAGGCCTTGAGCGCCTCCCAGATCGCCAGCGCTCAGCTTCCGCCTCGACGACGCAGCTCTCCGGGCGAGCAGCTACACCCGGCGCACACTTTCCGCGGTCACGGCCGGCGCGCTCGGGCTCCTCGGCGCCTTGCTCGGGACCGTCGGGGGCTACTTCGCGCTCATCGGCTGACGCCGTGGCAACTCGCTGAACGGCGGCATCTCCTCGCTCGGAAATGTCCCGGTTGCGGATCTTCTCCTCATTCTCCTCGGCATGCCAGCTCTAGCCGCGCTCGTCGCTTGGCTTTTTGCCGGCCGCGAGCCAGCTGCGATGGCCCGTCAGCCGATCGAGCGAGCCGGTGTTTCACCCAGCAGATTTGACCTAAGGGACCAGTCAAGACCGCCCGGCAAAGTGGTTCGTTCCATCGACGAGACGTGAGACCATCTCGGCGCCGCCAAAGTGGCCGGTCGGCACGAGGTGAAGCTCGGCATCCGGCCAGGCTTGGGCGAGCTGCCAGGCGACGTCCGGAGGGCTGCCGAAGTCGAGCCGTCCGTGGACGAGGACGCCGGGAATGCCGGTGAGTCGGTGGGCGTCCCGCAAGAGCTGATCGTCCTCGAGCCAGGCGCCGTGGTGGAAGTAGTGCGTGACGATCTGCGCACGCTGGGATCTGTGCGGGGGGCCGCCCGGAAGGGCGGTCCCTACCGCAACCAAGGACGCCTGGGACCGGGTCACAAAGCTGGTCAAGAGTCTTCTCTGATCGGCCCAAGTGTGCCAGTGGCGGACACCTCGAAGCGACGAGTAATCCGACACGTCACCTGAGTCGTCGGCTTCACCAGCAAGGGAGTTACGCGAGCACGACCTGAAGCCCAGCGGCCTCGAGCCGTGACACGGCCTGTGGGTCCGCCCCGTTGTCGGTGATGAGCTGGTCGACGAGCTCAAGCGGGCAGATGTTCGCGAAGGTGACGAGGCCGATCTTGGTGCTGTCGGCGACGACGACCGTTTGCCGCGCTCGCCTGACGAGCGCCGCGTTCGCCCTCGCCTCGGCGTCGTCGTGCGTCGTGCAGCCGGCCTCCACGTCTATTCCGTTGACTCCGACGAAGGCCACGTCGAGGTTGTAGCTGGCGAGGGTGTTCTCCGCTATTGGCCCCGACAGCTCGAACGACGCCGTGCGGCAGACGCCACCGGTGAGGACGAGACGGATGTTCTGGTGGCGCGCCAGCTCCATGCCTACGTTGAGCGCATTGGTGACGACCGTGAGCTTGCGCACCGTCGCCAGTGCTCGCGCGACCTCCATTGTCGTCGTACCACCTGTGATACCGACAATGGCGCCCTCGTTGATCAACGCCGCGGCCGCGGCGGCGATCCGGCGTTTCTGGGCCACAGCTGTTCCGCGGCGGTAGCTGATCGGCACCTCGAGTCCAGCGTCGGCCCGGATGGCCCCACCGTGCGATCGCGTGATCGCCCCTTGGTCGGCCAGCCGGGCGAGGTCCCGGCGGATCGTCGCCGGAGACACTCCGAGCAGCCCCGCGAGTTCCTCGACGCCGACGGCGCCGTTGTCGTCGATGAGGTCAACGATCGATCGCAGGCGGCTCACTGGTATCCGCTGGCGGAGCTTTCTCGCGCCGGAACCAGGCGTCACCGGGCGCTCGGTCATGGCGCCGCGCCCGAGCGCTTCCTGGTTACCACTTCGTGGGTCCGGGGGGACCATCCGGTCAGGGATGTTAGCAGCAGAAGACAAGTTTTCCCCAGGATTCCAGAGCGCTGCCCAGAGAGCAGTCCCAGATTATTTGACGCTGCCCGCGAGGATGCCTTCCACGGTCCACCGATTCAGGGGACCTTGCCGGACGACGAGAGGAGGCTGAGCCCGGCACGGTTACTCCTCGCCTTCCTTGGGTGTCCAGCTGCGATAGCTCGGGGCCCTGCTCGTCGACCTCCAGCCAGGCTTCGTCACGCCGTGAGACCACCCTCACGGTCTGGCGCGACTCGCCTCGACGTGGTACATCGCCGCGTCGACGCCGGCTACCTTGAGGTCTCTCTCGATCTGCTGGCCGGTCGACCCCGCCACGAGACCGGTAGCGAGCACGTCGACTCCGGCCCCGGCGAGGGCGCGCGCGACGTTGAGGCCCTTCCCACCTGCCTGGGCGTGTGTTGCTTCAACACGGTGGGCGGCGCCGAGCGTGAGCTCGCAGACCTCGTAGGTCTTGTCGAGGACGGCATTCATTGTCACCGTGAGGATCATCGACGACTCCTGCTTTTTTCGGCGGCGCCCGCAGCGGTGCTCGCGCCGCCGAGGCAGTTCCGGAGCGCCAGAGCCACTGCCCCGTGGAGCGACGCGTCGCCCGCGAAGCGGGCACGCACCACCTCGGGAGGATAGGGCGCCGCCCGGGTGACGAAGCGAGCGATGGCGTCGATCGGGAAGCGGTCGGATCGCACGTAACCTCCGCCGACGGCGAGAACCTCCGGGTCGCAGACAATCGCCAGGTTCGCGACGAGCGTCGTGATCCCGTCCCACACGCGCTGGAGCAGTGCTTCTGCGCGCTGGTCGTCCTCGGCCCGTGCGACGAGCTCGGCAACGTCGACCGGCCGCCCGAAGAGCGCGGCGGCCTGGCGAGCGACACCCCTGCCGCCGAGGGCTTCCTCGGTTGGCGCCGCGCCGTCGGCAGCCACCCGTGGTGTCCCGGAGCCTTCGGTGAGCCAATAGCCGATCTCACCAGCCGCCCCGTGGGCTCCCTCGACGACCTGTTTGTCGACGACGAGAGCGGCGGCGACGCCCGTTCCAAGGTTGAGGTAGACGCCACAGGCCACGCTCGCGAGCGCTCCCCAGGTAAGCTCGGCAAGCGCGGCCAGCTTGACGTCGTTGCCGAACGCTGCCGGCAGTGTGGGAAACGCTTTGTCGATCAGCGTGGGGATCGCGAGGTCCGCCCAGCCCGGGACGTTAGGCGCGAGATCGACGCGGTCGACGCGGGTTAGACCCATCGTGGACACCCCGATGGCGCGCACGTCACCGCCGTTCGCCCGTTCCTCGCGAAGCACCTCGTTCGCGAGCGCGATCGCCGACTCGATCACGCGCTCGGCGCCACGATCGGGCTCGGTCGGTATCGCGCGCCAACGGCGCAGCTCCCCGCTGGCGTTGCCAATCGCCGAAGCGATCTTCGTGCCGCCGATGTCGAGTGCCACGACGGTGTTCGCTGCAGTGCCGGCCATCTAGCTGTGGTCGAGCATGATTGAGCGGGCGAATGCAGCGGCTGGCTGAGTATCGCAGAAGAAAGTTTCGCAGCCCAGGAAGGCGACGCGGGCTCCCGGCGGGGGAAACCGCGTCATTTTGGCGGCGAGTTCAGCGGCGCGTCGCCATGTCTGGGGTTGTGTCGTTAGCTCACGCCCGAAATTGCTCATGATGAGCGGTCCTTCCCGGGTAAGTGAAGAATCATTCAGGTCGTGCTGCACAACCCTAGGAAACTCCCCCGCGTCAGCGCAAGGCACGGCAGTCCAGCTATTGCCTCTTTCCACGTGTGCTCCACGTCGGCAATGGTGGAGATGTAACGAGAACGTCATGATGTACTCCGCGTGAACCGTTGACAACCCTGAGTCGGACGGTCACACTGAGGCGGGTCATATTGATCAATATTGCTCATGATGAGCATATTTGGTGGCAGTTGCAACCCGGGGTGGTGGACAAGATGGGGAGGAATAGGCGGACGCGTAGGCTGAGGGCAGCGGTAACCGCAACGCTGGTGGTTTCTGGGTTAGCCGCGGCTTGCGTCGGCGGTCTCGTCGCGACTTCTCGCACTGCTCACGCGGCAACGGAGTACGCGCCCGGTACTGTCGACAACGCCGACCCGACACCGGTGTTGGGATGGAGCAGCTGGAGCTTCACTAGGTTCCACCCGGACACGGCGATGATCGAGGCTGAGGCGAAAGCGCTGGTGAGCGACGGCCTCTCCACAGTGGGCTACCGCTACGTCAACATCGACGATGGCTGGTATGAGTGCCCGAATACCACGGGCCCCAGCGTTGACGCGTACGGGCGTTGGATCCCCCTCAACTCGGTTTACCCGGGCAGAGGGTCGCTGAACGGCATCCAGGTTCTCGCGGACTACGTGCACCGTCTCGGATTGAAATTCGGCATCTACGAGACGGCCGGGATATCCCAGAACGCCGTGTCGGCTGCCACCCCGATCCTCGAACCAGGGCAGAGCGGTCTACCAGGGAGCCAAGCCACCGTCCCCGGCGAGACTGCCGCTTCCATTGCGGTAACAGGTCAGGGCCAGGCCAACTACAACTGCGGCAACCAAGACGTGATCAACTATGGCCCGCTGAGCACTGCGGAAGGCAAAGCGGCGCAGGACTACACGGACTCCGTGGTTGATGAGCTCGCCTCCTGGGGCGTGGACTACATCAAGCTCGACGGCATATCGAACAGCAACGGGTCCGACGTCGAGGCCTGGCAGGCCGCGATCGCCCAGTCCGGCCGCCCAATCGTCCTGAACATCACCCAGGGCAGCTTCAAAGCGGCCCTCGCCCCGACGCTGAGCGAGTACGCGAACCAGTGGGAGGAACCAGATGACATCGAGATCAACGGACCAAGTGAAGGCTCCGCGGACGCGTGTAACGTCGGGACTTCGTTTCCGTTGTCTGCCCAGCCTTTTACAGGCTGTACAGATGTCTTCCCGCTGACCAGCTACTCGCACTGGGCTAACCGGTTCGCCTTCTTCGGCGGTAGCAGCAGCCGGAACAGCTTTGAGTGGTACGGCGGCCCGGGTGGGTTCAACGACGGCGACTCGATCGAGGTCGGCGACGGCAGCACCGATTCGGGAATGTCACTCGCCGCCTCGGAGACCCAACTCTCTCTCTGGTCGATAGCCTCGGCGCCGCTCATCCTCGGCGGCGACCTTTCGGCTTCGATAAGCAACGGTTACGGGACAATTTCGGCGGACAACAGCGCGGGCCTCGTGCAGCCGGACCAAAGCCTCCTGATGAACAAGCAGGTCCTCGCGGTCGACCAGGACGCGCACGACGCAGTGCAAGTTACGACCTCTACGCCGGGCCCCGCCGCAGGTAGTCAGGTGTTCGCCAAGGTGGAGCCCAACGGGGATGCGATCGTCGCGCTGTTCAACACCACCACCACGACTACCTCGGCCAACGCGAGCATCTCGACGACGGTGGCTGCGATCAACGCGGCGATCGGCACATTCAACGCGAACGTCGCCACCAAGACCGTGGGTGCGGCGTACCCTCCGCCGTCGATGTCGACACTGTCCGTCGACCCCTATGGCTACGAGCTGCAGGATCTCTGGGGCACGAATTCGGTGGTGTCCGGCGGCTCGTTGACGAGCACGATCTCGTCCGCTGGTTCGATCAGCGCGAGCGTCCCACCCGAGGGCGTGGCGCTCTACCGAGTCACCCCGCTGTCCGGGACCGCCTTTACCGCACCGTCGGTCAAGTCGCATGCCTCGTCGGCCCTCTATTGCGGAACCCCCGGTAAGGTCTGGATCTCGGCGTCGGGATACTCGACGCCTGCCCTTATTGAGACGGGCACGTTGCCGGTCGGCGTGTTCTTCGCCGACAACGGCAACGGCACGGCAACCCTTTGGGGCACACCAGCGTCGGGCAGCGAGGGGACCTATCACCTGACTGTCAACGCCTCGAACGGCACGAGCCCGCCAGCATCCCAGCCCTACGTCCTTACCGTCCGACCAGACCGCCGGCAGGGGTGCCATAACGTGCCAGTCTGGCACGATTGAAGTTGGGTCTTGATTAGGTTCCCGAAGGGACGATCTGACCTCATTGTGGGGTTCGAGTTGGTGCCAAATTGATCTCTCTTACCCGGGAGGCGCCGTCCCGCAGGAGAAGTTAGGTCCAAGCCGTAAACGAACGAGGGTACTCAATGTTCGCGATGTCCGACGGCGATTCATTCAACAAGTCGACAGTTGCCGACAGGTTAGCTGGGCCTCCCAGGTGTTCAGCTGCCCTAGTGTCAATCGCGGCCTTGGGTCAACATCTGCGCACATATCCCAAGTCGGGTGCGCAATCCGTGTGAGGGGCATGGCTTAGCAAAATCTGGCCTCTACATGCCGCGCGCTCTTGTCTGAGATAGTGAGCCAAACGTGGGCGACGTCGTGACCTGGAGTCAAACATGTCACCAGGCACCGTATCCGACATAGATTCTCTTGTGCCCGCTACAGCGACGAAGGTACTTGCTTAAAAGCACAGTCGGAGTATATGATGTTTTCATGAGTTATGTCCTGGATGAAATTAGAAGTCAACCTCAAATGTGGCGTCGAGCAGCCGAGCTCGCTGGCTCCGAAAGCAAGCACCTACCGGTCGCCGGGCAGCGCGTGGCGATCATCGGTTGCGGGACGTCCTTGTACATGGCCCAGGCGTGGGCCGCGGCTCGTGAGCAGGCAGGCCAGGGAGAGACCGATGCCTTCACCCCGTCCGAAGCGCTGCCCCGCTCCTACGATTTCGTTGTAGCGCTGACGCGGTCAGGAACGACGACAGAGGTGCTGGACTACATGCGAGAGGTGCGCGGCACCACTCGGACGGTCGCGGTCACGGGCATGCCGACTAGTCCCATCGTCGATATCTGTGACGGTGTTGTGCTACTAGATTTCGCCGATGAACGCTCGCCAATGCAGACACGTTTCGCGACGTCGGCTCTCACACTGCTCCGCACGCACCTAGGTGGAGTCGATGTGGGTCTTTTGGCCGACGCTGCCGAGGGCGCGCTGGCCGAACCTCTGCCAGTCGAGCTGGCTAAGGTGCGCCAGTTTGTCTTTCTCGGGCACGGCCTGGGCGTGGGTGTGGCGCGCGAAGCCGGACTCAAGTTGCAGGAAGCGGCCGGTGCGTGGACCGAGGCCTACCCGTCGACCGAGTTTCGCCACGGGCCGAGCAGCGCCATCGACGCGGGGAGCGTGGTGTGGGCGTTCAGTCCGGCTCCGGCGGGATTGGCCGAAACGGTGCGGGAGACGGGTGCTACCTTCATTCAGTCCGAGCGCGACCCGATGGTCGAGCTTGTCCTGGCCCAGCGAGTGGCCGTTGCGCTGGTGGAGAGCAAAGGACTCGACCCGGACAACATCCTCTGCCACGTGAGATCCGTGATCATTCCCGCGAACACCGACAGCTAACCAAGAAGGAGGAAAGAGTGCGATTCACCTCATTGTTCTCGGCTGGACGGAAGGCGACGCCGATGCGGGTTGCCTTGGTCGTTCTTGCCGGTATGGCCGGGCTGGTCGCCGCGTACGGCGGTAGTGCCGGTGCGAGCACAGCAGCAGCCACGAGAACCAATAGAGCAGCCTCGGCGGCAGCCACTCTGCCCACGCCGGTAAGGGGTAGCTCTATCACCATTGACTATCACTATCCGCCAATGCCAAAAGCTTTGCTCGACGAGTTTACGAAGGCGACCGGGGTCAAGGTCAACTGGGTTGAGGTTGGCTGGGATCCTCTGCAGGTCAAGATCGCGACGGCGATGGAGTCGAACTCCTACTTCGCGGACCTCACCGACGTCGACTGGTCGAAGGTTGGCGAGTACTACAAGACCAAGTGGTTCTATCCACTGAACTCCTACTTCAACCTCTCGTCGCTAGGCGCTGACATGCCGCAGCTCACCAGCTTCTCTTCGCATGGCCAGCAGTATGCGCTGCCCTTCGATGCGGGCTTCACGGTTACGACGTGGAACGCGACGATTGCGAAGAAGGCCGGGATAACAGCCATACCGACGACGCTCACGGCTT
>Ga0326728_10006293_pt1 | contig 32108 bp, 29 predicted proteins | sample MB3enrmetagenome_FD_207602 | JGI IMG/M metagenome (GOLD analysis project Ga0326728, IMG submission 207602) | Lab enriched peat soil microbial communities from McLean, Ithaca, NY, United States - MB31MN | ecosystem: Environmental > Terrestrial > Soil > Wetlands > Peat | place: USA: New York... | reverse complement strand
AGACGGGGCACCCTCTCCTCGGGCGAAACGTAGCTGAACATCCCGGCTTGCTGGTCATCGTTTCCGCGCATGAGAACAGTTCATCACAGAAATGTTCTGGACGCTAGGTTTTTCAGCAGCCTGCTAGAGCATATTCAATTTCAGACGCTATACGAGAAACTGAAGGATCGAAAAGACGTCGTGCTGCTCAGCTTCAACGTGGATGACGACCCCGGTCTAATCGAGCCTTACATGAAGCAGTACGGCTATACCTTTCCCGTAATTCCCGCTGGCCTTTCCGTGGTTGACGCCAACCAGGTGGTATTAGCTGCCGCGCCACAACTCGAGCTGCCTCGAAATTGGTTTATCGACAGCGGAGGAAAATTCCTCTGGGAGCAGGTCGGCTTCGAAAACGATCCGAAATGGAGCGAGAAAGTGCTCGGCAAGCTCGAAGAGGTGCTGAAACGCGACCGATAGTCCATGACGCCGGCGTGCTGGATGCTGCTGCGCGCGGCGGCGTCCGGCTTCCGGTCATTTGCCACCCGGGCCGCCAGCGCTTGACTCCGGCCGCATGTACTGCTATTTTGTTAGCATGCTGCTAGATATTCAGCAGCGGGAGTGGACGATGAAGAAGGCTGAGATCCGCCAGCTTAGCCGGCGCGAGCGCCAGATCATGGATATCCTCTTTAGCCGCGGCCGGGCCAGTGCATCGGAGATACACCAGGCCATGGCCGACGCGCCCAGCTACTCGGCGGTGCGCGCCACGCTGCGCATCCTCGAAGAGAAGGGGCAGGTGCGTCACCAGGAAGAGAATTTGCGGTACATGTACATGCCCACGGTCGCGAGGGAGAAAGCGAGCCGCTCGGCCCTCGATCACCTGCTCGAGACGTTTTTTGACGGTTCGCCCGAGCAGGCCGTCGTCGCGCTACTGGACGCTTCCGCGTCCAAGCTCTCTTCCGAAGAGCTGGACCGGATCGCGGGCCTGATCGAGAATGCCCGCAAGGAAGGACGCTGATCATGTTCGAAACTGCCGCATCATGCGCTTTTGAGTGCGCCTGGAAGGCCACCATCATCCTGCTTGCCGCGGGAGGGTTGAGCATTCTGTTGCGGCGAGCCTCCGCTTCGGTACGGCATCTCGTGTGGACCTCCGCGATCGCCGGGGCCCTTCTGATTCCGATCGGCTCGGGCACATTGCCGCGGTGGACGGTTCCGCTTTGGCGCAATGCCGTTCCTGCGCCGGAGATCGCGCTGTTCCGTCTGACCGTTGCCGATGAGGCGCAGCAGGCGCGGACAGCCGCGCTGCACACTGGCAGACTTGCTCGCGCGGGAGAGCCTGCGCCGCCGGTTCCGCGGAGCCGTAAGGTCCCGCTGACTGCCATCTGGATTGCGGGCGCAGCCGGTGTTTTGCTGCGCCTCGTCTGGTCGAGAATCGGGCTGCGGCGGCTCCGGCGCCAGGCAATTCCGGCGCGCGAAAGCCTGGCTGGGCTCGCGCGAAGCTTGCGCGGGCGGATGGGCGTCGGCAAGCCGGTAGAGGTTCTCGAGACCGCGACACTCACCACGCCCGTGACTTGGGGGATTCTGCGGCCCGTCGTCCTGATCCCGTCGGTTGCGGCCGAGGGAGATCCCGAGCGGCTGCGGGCGATTCTCACCCATGAATTGGCGCACATCGCCCGGCATGATTCCGTGTGGCAACTACTCGGCCAAGCCGCTTGTGCGTTGTACTGGTTCCAGCCGCTGGCGTGGCTGGCTGATCGCCGGGCACTCGCGTTGCGGGAGCGTGCGGCGGACGACCTGGTGTTGCGGTCGGGCGTGCGCGCGTCCGCGTACGCAGGCCACCTGGTGGCGCTGGCACGGGCGCTTAGCGTTCCGCGAGCGTGCGGGAGTCTCGCGATCGCCCGCCGCTCGAATCTGGAGCAGCGCGTCCGCGCGATTCTGGATCCTTCAGTGCGGCGCAATCCCCGCAGCCGCACGCTCGTACTCGCTGGTCTGGCGGTTGCAGCCGCCGCGATTCTGGCGATTGCATCAGCGCGTCCGGCCGCCGCCCAGAAAGCGGCGGCGAATCCCGGCGATTTCGAGGCGAAAGCCCAGGCCGCTTCGGCCGCTTACGATTTCGACACAGCCGCAGCGTTGCTTCGCGGCGCGCTCGAAGCGCGAAAGCAGCAGTTCGGCGGGGAGTCGATCGAATACGCGAGGGCACTTGCGAACTTGGGAGCGCTCAACGCCACGTGGGACCGGTCGCAGAATGCCGCGGAGTGCTACTCGCGGGCGCTTCCAATTTTGGAGCACCGTCTTGGAGCGAAGGATCCCGAGTTATTCGCGCCGTTGCGCTTTCTCGCGCTCGACGCCCAAGCGCGGAAGGACCTGCCCGAAGCTGAGAAACTGTATCAGCGGGCGATCGAGATCCAGAGATCCAACCATATCGCCGGACTGGAAGCCGCACTCGCGCTGAACGACCTGGCAATTCTCAAGCTTGGGAAGGACGATTTGTCCTCGGCGTCGCAGCTTCTCGAAGAGGCGCTCCGAGCGGCTCCCAAGGACTCACCGGAGCGGGCAGCCGCTCTGCGGACCCAGGCCGAGGTCCTGCGCCGGATGGGCCGCAATGCCGAAGCGGAGGAAACCCTCACAGGAGCGGCCCGCGCGCTTGCGGCCAGCCAGCGGACATCTACGCAAACTCAGGAGGCAGCCTCCGGCGGCGGGGTTTTCCGGATAGGAGGCGGCGTCAGCGCCCCGGTAGCGGTGGAGAAGCACGAGCCTCAGTACAGTTCCGAGGCGCGCATCAACAAATATCAGGGGACGGTCGTATTGTCGATTGTGATCGGCGCTGACGGCATTCCCTTAGACTTCCGGGTGATGCGCTCTCTTGGTTTGGGGCTGGATCAGAAGGCGATAGAAGCGGTCCGGCAATGGCGTTTCAAACCGGGGATGAAGGAAGACCAGCCGGTAAGCGTGAAGGCGACGGTCGAAGTGAACTTCAGGATGCTGTAGACGCCATTCAGTCGGCGCCGCTGCTGCGGGATTGTTCCTTGATCGCGCGCAAGGCCGGTCCCTGGCCCCAGGGATAGACGCCCAGGCCCAGGGACTGATACAAGGCCAGGTCGCCTTCCGGGGTCGCCTCGGACACAAGAATCTGGCCGGTCTCCGAGATGGCGCCGCGGCACGCATTCCAGCTTCGGCGGGCGCAGTCTTCGAAAGAGGAATCCAATAGACCGGCGCGCATGCCTTTGAACAAAGCGGCGCACACGAAACAGGCGATGGAGTTTTCCAGGTAGGTTTCCGGGTGATCGAGGACCGTGTGCCAATGGCCGTTCTCGACCTGCGAATCCCGCATGGCTGCGGCGAGACCTTTGAAAGCCGCGAGCAGGGCGTCGCGGCCACGGACGTTTTGCGGCATTTCGGCCAGAGTATCCGCCAGCCCCAGCAGGGCCCATCCGGCTCCACGTCCCCACAGCAGGCCGATGTGATCGCCGGAGGCATCGCTGTAGCCGTGGTAGGGGAAAGGAGCGCGCGCATCCACCAGAACGTTCCAGAACTCTAACGCGTAGTCAGCGGCTTGCTGGAGCCAACCGCGTTCGCCCGTGACGTGGGCCAGCCGGCAGAACAGGGGTGGATCCGAGTACAGACAGTCCACGTAGACGTGCTGGTTGGCGTCGGGGCGCAGCAGGCGCGCTCCCCGCGAGCTGCGTGGAGAACTCAGCAAGAGACGGGCCAGCGCCAGGGCACGCTCCAGGTAGATTTCGCGTCCGGTGAGCCCATAGAGTTCGAGGAGCGCCACGCCGGGGGCGACATGGTCGGCGGGAATCAACCGGTCGCGCTTCGAGATCCAGCCGGCAACCAGTCCCTCCACGAATCCGAGGTAACGGGGATTCTGGCAGATGCGCGCGGCGGCCAGCAGTCCTTCGAGCGCGATCCACTCGCCGTATCCCCACACTTTGTATCGATACTCGGGGTAATAGATCGTGGCGCCGGCCACGCGGGCCATCAGCTCGCGCGTCATAGGATCATCCGCGAGCGCGGGATAAACCTCTCGCCCGGCCCGTGCGCGAAGACGCGGTCCTCGCCCTCGATCCGGGCGTAGCGGTCCACCTTGGCGGGGGACAGTTCGACGCCCAGGCCGGGTTTGCGGGGCACGCTGAGGCGGGCGTTGTCGTCGAAGCAAAACGGCTCGGTGATGTAATCGTCCTGGACCAGGCCATAGGCCGTATCGGAGGCGTGTTCAAAATTGCGGGAACTGGCCACCAGGTGCAGAACCGCAGCCTGCCCGACGCCGCCTTCGCCCCAGGTCCCGATCACGCAGGCGATGCCCGCCGTATTCGCTATGGCGACGATGTCGCGGGCACGGGTGATTCCGCCGGACTCGGTCAGGTATACGTTGAACGCTTCCACGGCGCCGGCTTCGGCCAGGCGCCACGCGTCACGGACCGTCATGCAACTCTCGTCCGCCGACAATGGCGTGTCCACCGCTCGCGCCACTTCGAGCAGTCCCTGAATATCCCAGGAGGGCACCGGCTGCTCGACCCATTGCAGATTCAGCTTCTCCATTCGCCGGATCCAGCGGACCGCGGTCCTGGGGCTCCAGGCCATGTTGGGATCGATGCGAAACGGAATGGCCGGGCCGACCGCGTCACGAATCGCGGCCAGGCGCTCCATGTCTTTCTCGAGGTCAAATCCCACTTTGACCTTCAGAACTCTGTGGCCGTGCTCGACCAGGCGAACCGCCGAGGCGACATCCTGTTCCACGGCATGGAGATGGATCAGGCCGGTGGTGTCCATCTTGTCGCGGTAGAGGCCGCCCAAAAGTTCGTAGACAGGCACTCCCAAAGCCTTTCCTTTGATGTCGTAGAACGCCATGTCGATGGCCGACAGGGGATAAGCGGCGAACGTGTTCCAAAGCAGGAAATGCTCGGTCTTGTGCGCCAGGAATTCAATCTGGAGAGGGTCTTCGCCGAGGAGCAGAGGTTTCAACTCGGAATGTATGAAGGCTTCGGCGGTCTCGTAAAACAAGCCGTCGTGTTCTCCATAGCCGACGATGCCCTCGTCGGTTTCGATCGTGACCAGCAGATACGACGCGTGCGAACGCGCTCCGTAGGCCGCGCGCAATAACTCCGTAAACGGAATCCGCATTAAGCGTGTATGAATGGCGGTGATTCGCATAGTGTTTGTTGTCCTCTCCGGCGTGGGTTCAGGTAAGTTATTCGGTCACCTCAACCCAGTAGATCTCATAGGGGCGCAGGGTCAGGCGGAGCGGATGGGCTCGAAGGTCCGAAACTCTTGCAGTGTGAATCTGCTCGAGGTTGTTCACGGGGGCTTCGGGATTCAGCCGCACCAGCCGCACGCCGCCGTCCTTCTCGAAAGGAAACCGGATCGTGACCTCGCGTGGCTTTCGCTCGCCTTCCAGGGGATAATTCCACAGCACCAGGTTGACCCACCGCCTTCCGCGCGCCGCCAGCGCCTTGATATCGGGGATTGTGCCGGTCACGGGCAGTTGCTCTCCCTGGATAAGGCTCAAAAGCTTGAAAGCGTAGTAGGCCGGCCGCACGCGGTCCTGGTTGTCGTAAAGGCCGTCGTATTGAGGCATCTCGTTCCACCAGCGCGCCATGTCGAAGGTGCCTCGCCGGGACAGGAACCCTGAAAATATCGACTCATCCACGAAGTAGTCCCGAATCTGGTAATAGGCAGCCCCGGTCAGCCCCGCCTTGTAGAAAGCGAGCGTCGTTTCCAGAACGAAAGCGGGTTGGAAGTAAGGATTCAGAATGGGCTTGAAGAGATCCATGTTCCACTGGTCGATAAATGTCGGCGTCCGGCTCAGCGACGGGTACTTCGCGAGCTTGGCCCGCATCGACTCGACCATGCGCCGGTATTCCCGAGGATCGTTGCTGTAGCCATGGAAGGAGAGGAAGTCCAAAGGCACTTTGCCCTCTCCCGCGGCAGCGATCAAGGCGTCTATCTCAGGGCTGGCGGCATTGGCCGGTGCTGGTCCGCCTACTTTGGCGTGCGGATCGGCGCGATGAATCGCGCTGGCCGTATGCTGGTAGTATTCCAAATAGCTCTCGAATGTCACGAACTTGAACGGAACGCCGCCGGGCTCGCCGATATCTCCTTCGTTCGTCAGGTTCCAGTACTCGACTCCATACTTCCGATCTTGATTGCAATGTTTCACCACCTGAAAGATCAATTCCTCCCACTCTGCCCAGTCGGTTGGGGCGACGATTGCATCATTGATCTGCGGGTACAGCAGCTTGGGCTTGATGCATAGACTGACGATGGGCCGGGCGCCGGTGGCGCGGATTACTTCCATCGTTTTGTCGAGCGTATCCCAATGGTATTGGTGGTGAGCCGGGTAAAGGTTGAAATACTCCTGCAGAAAGACGTGGATGGTCCGCGGGTGAAGCTGGGCGATTTGCTCGACACGATCCGTAATCATCGGCTGGTCGCTTAACCCACCCTGGCCCAGCGCGTAGCGAGTGAGATCAATCGGACCCGAGGGCCGGGAAGTGTCCACAACCAGATCGGCCGAGCCGGCGGCATCCGGCATCGCGGTGCTCTGGGCCGCCGGAAAGGAGGCGCGCAGAAGCAAGACAAGACAAGCTGCTGCCTTCGGCCAAGTCATATCGATTGATTATACCGATGCTAACTAGCGGCGACGAGCGGATAAACACAGTCGCGGCCGGCCTGGAACATGGACACGATGTTGCCGGGCGGGACGTCGGGCTGTATGTTATGCACGGCCGCCAGAACATAGCCTCCGCCCGCGCCCATGACCTGGAACATGCGGCGGACTTCGGCGCCGACGCTGTCCGCGGTCCCGCGAGGAAGCACGCGATGGCTGTCGATACCGCCCCAGAAGGCGATGCGGCCTCCGAACTCGCGCTTCAGCCGGTCCGGCTCCATGTTCCGCGCCGTGATCTGCACGGGGTTCAGGGCATCGATGCCCATCCCGATGAAATCGCCGATATAGCGGTAAACCGAGCCGCAGGTATGGTAGAGAATCTTGGCCTTGGTATAGCGCCGGATGGACTCGATGATCCGCTCCTGGTACGGCCGGATCAGCTCCCGGTACAGCGGCAGGGAGCAGATCGCGCGGTCCTGCTGGCCGACGTCGTCGCCGAAAGCCACGACATCGATCAGATCGCCCACCTGCTCGAGCGCCAGCCGGTTCCATTCGAGCATCACCTCGAGAACCGCATCCATCAGCGCCCTGAAAAGGCCGTGGTTCTGCCCGAGATCGAGAAACCAGTCCACGAACCCGCGGGAATACTGCGTCTGGTGCACCAGATTGAATCGGGCGTTGTACATCACGGCGTAATCGGTGTTGCGGAGTTCCAGGGCCTGAGTCCGCAGGGACCGGTAACGCCCGGGATCGAGCGGGTCCGGCCAGGGGAACCGGGCGACGTGGCCGGCCGTGATCTCGCCGGCCAGCGGACAGTGGGCCAACTCGTAATACTGGCAGCCGGCGGGCTTACGCCGCACCACGCCCCACTCATCACGCCAGGTCTCGCCGTCCAGGTCCGCGTCGCGAACCGCGTCCGGGGGACCTTGCGAAATCGCGCGCAGATCCACATCGAAGTGGCGGAGGATGCGCTCGTCCATCGCGACCACCTGCTGCATCCGGTCCACGATGGCTCCCGGCTCGCCGAAGCCGAGCGAGGCTCGCAGGTTTTCATAGGCGCCGAAAACCATTCCGGTAAAGCGCGCCGTGCCCAGATCCATGGGCAGGCGGTCGGGTTCGCGATGCTCCAGCGCTCGGATCACACGTTCACGGTGCGTCAATTTCATGAATGCATACTACTCAGGGTGAACGGATCTGTCAATCTTCTCAGGCATGCCCGCTACCGTGCGTGGATCGCCAACAGGGCCCGCAGCGACGAGAGCACGGAGCGCTTCGGAGCCCGCGCCGTTCTCCCGGAAAGCGTGCGGGCGAGCCCGGCGGCGGCGCGGCCGAAGCGGCTCGCGGGCGGCACCGGCTTCCCGCCCATCAGCGCTTTGCGGATCGTCTCGCAGTCGCGCGGAAGAGCGCCAGAGACGGGGACGCCGAGAGTCTTTGCAACCGCCGCTTCGCCGGGCCCGAATTTGGGATGATAGCGGCCGATAAGCAGTCGTGGTTTTGAGCGGCTCACACCGTTGCGCTCGAGATAATCCAGCGCTCGCACGGTGGCATCGAGCGCGGGCAGCTCGTTCGTCGTGACGAGCACCAACTCCTCGGCCAGACGGGCGAGGCTAAGGTTCCAATCGCCGTACACTCCACCGGCATCGATCACGACGGTGTGGTAGGACTGGCGGGCGGAGGCGACCAGCGGCGCGGGATCGAGTTCCTCGGCGTAACAGTCCACGGCGCTGTCCGGCGAAAGCAGGACATCGATGCCCTGAGAGGGCATGACCAGGGCCTTCCAGATATCCGAGTCGAGCGCGCCCGCGTGGCTCACCGCATCGATAAAGCTATAGTGCGATTTGAGCTTCAGAGTGAACGCGACGGTGCCGGCAAGCCCGTCGAGGTCGGCGAGCAGCACCCGGCCGCCGTTCAGACGCCGGAAGGCGAATGCGAGATTGCAGGCCAGCGTGGTTGCACCGCTGGCGCCCTTGGCGGGAAGCACGCAGTAGACTTTTCCACCTGAGGGCGTACCGGCGGTGAGCCCGCCCCGGAATCGCGCGAGTTTGGCAAGAACCACGGCGAGCTGCTCGTGAGTGAACGGCTGCAGGAGGAACTCGGAGGCGCCCCGGCGGAGGCACTTCAGGATGAGATCGGGGTCGCTGAAGGGGAGCAGAACGATGACCGGGAGATGCGGGAGTTCCGCCGCCAGAGAGGTCAGGATATCGGAGGCCGCGGCGGCATCGGTAGTGACGTCGAGGAGCGTGACTTGGACCTCGGCAGCCATAGCCCGGAGCTGACCCGGCTCGGGATAGACCTGGAGCGCGGCGATTCCCGCGCCGGGCAGCTCGTGCGCCAGCGCCCCGGACAGTTCCGCGGACATGCGGGGATCCGGGCAGATGAGAAGCGCTCGCAAGCTCACATCCTGGCCGGGCTGAGCGTGTGTTCCTGTCAATGCGTACCGGTCCAGGGAGCTTATCGGCAAATGAGAGCGGAATTTGAGGCGGCAGGCTCCCATGTGGTTCAATTGATAGCTGAACCCCATGCCCGAGGATCAAAAACCGGAAGGCCAGCCGCCCGCGCAGGCTCGCCCGCCCGCGGCTCCCAAACCCCCGGCGGCGAAGGTCCCGGCCAGCATGGCCACAACCCCTTGGGACGGCGAGCTGCCGCGGATTCTGAAAGAGCAGTTCGGCGGGCAGATCCAGGAGTTTTCGACCTACCTGGGGCAGAACTTCCTGGTCGCGCAGCCCGATTCGGTCATCGCAATCCTCGAGTTTCTAAAACTCGAGGCGGATTTCGACTACCTGGTCGATGTCACCGCCGTGGACTATCCCCAGCGGCCGGAACGCTTCGATTTGGTCTACGTTCTTTATAGCTTTGCCCGCAACGAGCGGATCCGGATAAAAACGCGCATTCCGGACGGCTACAAGCCGCGAACCGCGACTACCGTACACCTTACGGCCAACTGGCTGGAGCGGGAAGTCTTTGACATGTTTGGCATCGAATTCGCCGGCCATCCCGACATGCGGCGGATCCTGCTGCCGGAGGATTGGGAGGGGCACCCGCTGCGGAAAGACAAGCTCATCACCGCCATGGACGACCGGTGGGTCGAGGAGCACCTCGGGATCGAGAGCGGCCATTAACCATGCCCGAAACAACCTTCCTGGATTCCAGCGAACTGGTGCTGAACATGGGGCCGCAGCACCCGTCCACGCACGGCGTGCTGCGCATCATCCTCAAGCTCGATGGCGAGAAGGTGATGGGCACGGAGTGCGTCATCGGCTACCTGCACCGGGGCGTCGAGAAGATCGGCGAGAACCGCACCTACCAGCAGTTCGCTCCGTACGTGGATCGGATGGACTACTGCGCGGCGGTCTCGAACGGCCTGGGCTACTGCCTGGCGGTGGAGAAACTGCTGAACGTCCAGGCCCCGCCCCGCGCCCAGGTGTCGCGCGTCATCCTCACCGAGCTGAACCGGATCGCGAGCCACCTCATCTGGCTGGGCACGCACGCGCTGGATATCGGCGCCATCACGCCGCTCTTTTACGTGATGCGGGAGCGCGAAGAGATTCTCAACATCTTCGAGAGGTACTGCGGCGCGCGGCTCACTACGCACGCCTTCCGTATCGGCGGCCTGCAGTACGAGATCTACGACAACTTCGAGCAGGATGTGAAGGCGGTCTGCGACCTGCTGCTGCCGAAGATCCGCGAGTACGATGAGTTGCTCACCGAAAACCGGATCTGGATGGGCCGGCTGCAGGGCATCGGCGTATTGAACGCGGAGGACTGCAAGGCGTACGGCGTGACCGGTCCGATGCTGCGCGCCGCCGGCGTCAAGTGGGACCTGCGCAAGGCGCAGCCCTACTCCGGGTACGAGCAATACGATTTTGAAATCCCGACCGGCAAAAACGGCGACACCTATGACCGGTATACCGTGCGTATGGAAGAGATGCGGCAGTCCATCCGCATCATCCGGCAGGCGGTGGAGGGGATTCCGGAAGGCCCGATCATGGCCAGGATTCCGAAGGTTCTCAAGCCTCCGGTGGGCGAGGTCTATGTTTCGATCGAGGCTCCCAAGGGAGAATTGGGCTATTTCATCGTGAGCGACGGTTCCACGCAGCCTTACCGGTTGCGGGTGCGGCCGCCTTCGTTCATCAACCTGCAGTCGCTCGACCGGATGGCTCGCGGCGCGCTGATTGCGGATGTGGTGGCCATCATCGGCACCATTGATATCGTCCTGGGAGAGGTGGACCGATAGGAGGGTTCATGCGTAAGTTTTTGCGGACCATATTCCTGATCGACCTGATGGAAGGACTAAGGGTCACGTTCCACTACCAGCGTCCGAAGTACATCTACACCGAGCAGTACCCGGCCGAGCGGCCGAAAGTGGCCGAGCGCTTCCGGGGGGCGCCGCGCCTCAACATCAACCCGGACAACGGCGAGACGCTGTGCATCGCCTGCAACCTGTGCGCGCTGGCCTGCCCCGAGAACCTGATTGTGGTCGGCAGCGAGCGCAACGAGCAGACCCGACGCAAGGAGCTGACCATCTTCACCTATGACATTTCGCGCTGCATGTTCTGCGGGCTGTGCGAAGACGCCTGCCCGGTGGACGCACTCGAGCTGACCCAGGATTTCGAAATGGCCAGCTACACCCGGGAGGGCCAGATCTGGGACCGCCAGATGCTCGAGGAAGGTCCCCGGCCAACGAGGTACAAGTATTAGAGCGGCAGAATATTCACCGCAGAGACGCGCGGGGCCGAGAGAAAACAACGTCTATGTGGATTGATACGGTTTTCTTTTACTTTTTTGCGCTGCTGACGCTGACCGGCGCGGTGCTCACCGTGACGCGCCGCAATGCCGTGCATAGCGCAATCTCGCTGATTGTTTCGCTCATCGGCGTAGCGGGCCTGTTCCTGCTCCAGCAGGCCCAGTTTCTGTTTGCCGTGCAGATTGTGCTCTACGTCGGCGGCATCATGGTGCTGTTCCTGTTCGTGATCATGCTGGTCAACCTGGACGAGGCATCCCGCATTCACCAGTTCAACAAGCAGTGGGTGCTGGCGCTGGCGTGCGTGGCCGCGGTCTCGGGCGAGCTGCTTTTCTTCATACATAAGGGCGCGAGCGCCTTCCGGCTGGCCACGCCCGGCGCGCCGGCCGCGGGCGGCCTGGGCAACACCGAGCGCATTGCCGATTCGCTCTTCTCGGAGTACCTGCTGCCGTTCGAGCTCGCCTCGGTGCTACTGCTGGCCGCCGTCATCGGCTCGGTGATCATGGCGAAAAAGAGAGTCTGATGCATCCGATTACCACTGTCCATTACCTCGTCCTCAGCGCGGCGCTGCTCGCGATCGGTACGATCGGCGTGCTGACGCGCCGGAACATCGTCATTATTCTGATGTCGATCGAGCTGATCCTGAACGCGGTGAACATCAACCTGGTCGCTTTCTCGCGGCACTTCGAAAGCGTGACCGGGCAGGTGTTCGCGATCTTCGTGATCACGGTCGCCGTGGCCGAAGCGGCGGTAGGGCTCGGCATCCTCATCGCGCTGTTCCGCAACAAAGAGACGCTGCAGGCCGACGAGATCGAACTTTTGAAATGGTAGAGGCCGAATGAACTTTCTGGATTCGATCTGGCTGATCCCCCTGTTCCCGCTGTTCGGCGCCCTGGCGATGCTGCTCCTCGGGAAGAAGTTGGACCCGCAGGCGCCTTCCGATCTCGCCATCGCGCCGGGCGTGGCCGAGCCGCCGCACCATGCGGTCCACCACCACACCGCGAAGTCGAAGGCGCTGATCAGCATCCTTTGCCCGGGCATGGTGCTGGTCTCGTTTCTGCTCTCCGCCGGAGCGGTCTGGCAGTTGATCGACCGGCCCGGGCGCACGCACCAGATCATCCAGTTCATCTGGCTGGCCGGCCTGCCGTTCCACACCGCCGCGGGCGCTCTGGCGCGATTCACCGCGGATTGGGGCTTCCTGCTCGACCCGCTCAGCGCGGTGATGATCCTGGTGGTCACCGGGATCGGGTTCCTGATCCACGTCTACTCGATCGGCTACATGGCGCACGACGGCGGATACTACCGTTTTTTCGGATACCTCAACCTGTTCGTCTTCTTCATGCTGATGCTGGTGCTGGCGAACAATTACGTGCTGATGTTCGTCGGGTGGGAAGGCGTGGGGCTGTCGAGCTACCTGTTGATCGGGTTTTACTTCCATAAGAAGTCCGCGACGGATGCGGGCATGAAGGCGTTCATCGTCAACCGGGTCGGGGACGCGGGCTTCATCCTCGGGATGCTGCTGATGTTCAGCGCGCTCGGCACGGTGCGATTCCTGGAGGTCAACAAGCTGCTGGCGGGCATGAGCCCGGAGGCCGGTTGGGGCACGCTCACGTGGATCGCGGTGCTGCTGTTCGTGGGCGCGTGCGGAAAATCGGCGCAGTTCCCGCTGTATGTCTGGCTGCCGGATGCGATGGAGGGCCCGACGCCGGTTTCCGCTCTGATCCATGCGGCGACGATGGTCACTGCGGGCGTCTACATGGTGGCGCGGTCGCACGCGCTGTTCCACCTGGCGCCGCAGGCTTCGCTGATCGTCGGCACAGTGGGCGCGTTCACCGCGTTTTTTGCCGCTTCGATCGCGATGGCGCAGAACGATATCAAGCGCGTGCTAGCGTACTCGACGGTCAGCCAGCTCGGGTACATGTTCGTCGCGCTCGGCGCGGGCGCTTATTGGGTCGCGATCTTCCACCTTTACACGCACGCGTTTTTCAAGGCCCTACTGTTCCTCGGCTCCGGTTCCGTGATTCATGCGCTGGGCGGCGAGCAGGACATGCGGCGCATGGGCGGCTTGAAGAACAAGATCCCGGTCACGTACGCCACGATGCTGATTGGCACGCTTGCCATTTCGGGCATTCCCGGCCTGGCCGGATTTTTCTCGAAGGACGAAATTCTCTGGCAGGCTTACTCGCATCCGCTTGCGTGGTTCCGGGTGGTGTATGCCGCCGGCCTGATTACCGCGGGCATGACGGCGTTCTACATGTGGCGGCTCATGGCGCTGACGTTCTACGGGAAGTCCCGCGTTCCGGCCGGCGTCCATGTACATGAGTCGCCCAAGGTGATGACGATTCCGCTGATGGTGCTGGCCGCCGGCTCCGCGCTGGCCGGCTGGATCGGCGTGCCGAAGCTGTGGAGCATTTTCCCGGATGGCTTCCGGACGTTTGAAACGTGGCTCGCCGCGGCGGTGGGCAATGCGGCAACGATCGTTGAAGTCGAGCATGAGCCGGGCACAGGTATCGAATGGCTGCTGATGCTGCTGTCGATCGCGGTCGCGCTCGCGGGCATTTACCTGGCCTGGTCTCTCTACCAGAAGCGCAAGCCGGTCCCCGAACCGCTCGAAGCGCTCGGGCCGGTCTATCGCGGGGCCTCCGAGAAGTGGAAGGTCGATGAAGCCTACGATTTTCTGTTCGTCAACGGACTGGCCAAGAGCGGCGGCACGGTGCTGTCGCGCTTCGACCAGAAGGTGGTCGATGGCGGAGTGAACGACGCGGGCTGGCTCGCTCGCGCGACCTCGAAGGTCAGCATGTGGTGGGACACCTGGGCGATCGACGGCGCGGTGCGGCTGTTGTCGTTCGGCGTGAAGCTGTCGTCCTACCCGGTGCGCATTCTGCAGACCGGCTCGGTGCAGGCCTACGCCCTGGCGTTCGTTCTCGGTGTCGGCGCGGTGTTCGCGTATTTCATGGTGCATTAATGGGCAACCACTCACTAAGCTGGGTGCTGTTTACGCCGCTCATCGGCGCGGTGATTCTGCTGCTGATCCCGGCCTCTCAGAAGAACCTCATCCGCATCTGGGCGAACGTCGCGGCATTGGCCGGCTTCCTGGTCTCTCTTCCGCTCGTGTTCAACTTCAATAAGAATGCGGACGGCTTCCAGTTCGCCGAGCGGGTTTCCTGGATTCCGTCGCTCGGCGTCCATTACTCGATCGGCATCGACGGCATCAGCCTGCTGCTGGTGATGCTGACGACGGTCATCGGATGCGTCGCGATTCTCTCCTCGTGGCGCGCGATCGACGACCGCGTGAAGGAGTATTACGCCATGTTCCTGTTGCAGCAGACGGGAATGATCGGCGTGTTCATCTCGCTCGACTTCTTCATGTTTTTCGTTTTCTGGGAAGTCGTGCTGGTTCCAATGTACTTCATCATCGGCGTGTGGGGCGGGCCGCGAAAACTCTACGCCGCGATCAAGTTTTTCCTGTACACGCTGGCGGGCGGCGCGCTCATGCTGCTGGGCATCCTGACGCTTTATTTCGAGCACTTCAGGCAATTCGGCTTTTATACGTTCGAGATCGCGGAGCTGATGAAGCTGAATCTGCCGGCCCAGCTCGAACAGTGGGTCTTTTGGGCGTTCTTCATCGGGTTTGCGATCAAGGTGCCGATGTTTCCGTTCCACACCTGGCTGCCGGACGCGCACGTCGAAGCGCCGACGGCCGGCTCCGTGGTGCTCGCCAGCGTGCTGCTGAAGATGGGCACGTACGGCTTCATCCGCTTCTCGCTGCCGCTGCTTCCGCAGGCATCGGCCGACACGATCATCGTCCAGGTTCTGATTGTGCTGTCGCTCATCGGTATCATTTACGGCGCGCTGGTGAGCCTGATGCAACAGGATTGGAAGAAGCTTGTGGCGTACTCCTCGGTGAGCCACCTCGGTTTCTGCACGCTGGGTATCTTCGCGCTGAACCCGAATGGCCTGGCGGGCAGCGTGATCCAGCAGATCAATCACGGAATCTCGACCGGCATGCTTTTCCTCGTGGTGGGGATCATGTATGAGCGCCGCCACACGCGCGAGTTGAAGGAGTACGGAGGGCTCGGGCACGTGATGCCGCGCTACGCGATCATCTTCGCGATCGCGATGCTGAGCTCGGCGGGCCTGCCACTGCTCAACGGCTTCATCGGAGAGTTCACAATTCTGCAGGGCGCTTTCGAAGCGAGCCACGTTTGGGCGGCGTTCGCCGTGACGGGCGTGATCCTCGGGGCGGCGTACCTTCTGTGGATGTACCAGCGCACCGTGCTGGGGCAGGTCACCAACGCCAAGAACCTCGGCCTGCCGGATCTGAGCTTCCGTGAATTGGCGACATTCCTTCCGCTGATCGCTTGGGCCATCTGGATCGGCGTTTATCCGAAGCCTTACTTCGAAGTGCTGGAAAAACCGGTCGCGCAAATTGTCGAGCGGGTCAGGCCGGGATACTACAGCCACCGCTCCCTGACGGCCGCGGCTCGGCCTGGAGGTCCGGTGACGGTCGCGGAGGCGGGACGATGAACTCTTTCACCGGCGTCGATTTCTTCGTGCTGAAACCGGCCCTGATGCTGGCGCTGTTCGGTTGCGCGATTTTTTTGTTCGACTTCTTTCTGTCGCGCAAGTGGCTGGTCCTCGTCCTGATCGGGGGGCTGGTGTCCGCCGGAATCAGCCTCTACCAGTTGCAGGACCAGCTCGCCTTCGAGGGGCTTCCGGGAACTACTGCTTTCCAGGGCTCGCTGGTCATCGACGGCTTCGCGCTGTTTTTCAACTGGATTTTTCTGGCGGCGTCGTTCATTGTCGCGGTGGTCTCGTACAAATACCTCGAGATCGAGGACGCGCACCACGGCGAATACTACGGGCTCATCCTGCTCGCCAACTGCGGCATGTTCTTCCTCGCCTCCGGCACGGACCTCATTACACTCTTCATCGGGCTCGAGCTGATGGCGCTCTGTTTCTACATCCTGGTCGGGTTCCTGCGATCCGACAAGCGCTCGAACGAAGCGGCGATGAAGTACTTGCTGCTCGGGGCCTTCTCGAGCGGTTTCCTGCTGTACGGTTTCTCATTGCTGTACGGGATCGCCGGCTCGACCCAGCTCGCGGCGATCGCCGACGCAATCTCCGTGCGCTCTCCCTGGGACCCGATGGTGCTGCTGGCGCTCACCACGACGGCGGCCGGCCTATTGTTCAAGATCTCCGCCGTGCCGTTTCACATGTGGACGCCGGACGCTTACGAAGGCGCGCCAACCCCTGTAACCGCGTATCTGTCGGTCGGGTCGAAAGCGGCGTCGTTCGCATTTCTGCTGAGGATGTTTCACGGGCCGTTCGCCCCGTTCGCCACGGCGCACGAAGTGTGGATCCCGCTGCTGAGCGCGATCGCGGTTCTGACGATGACCGTCGGCAACCTCGCCGCGATCAGCCAGACCAATGTCAAGCGGCTGCTCGCCTACAGCTCGATCTCGCACGCGGGCTACATGCTGCTCGGCCTGGTCGCGGACAACGAGACCGGCATCAAGGGCGTCGCGGTCTACATCCTGGTTTACACCTTCATGAACCTGGGCGCGTTCATGGTGCTCATTTCGTTGCGCCGCAAGGGGATTCTGGGCGAGGACATCGACGATCTGTCCGGCCTGATGCGCAAGAGCCCCGGCCATGCGGTGCTCATGCTGATCTTCCTGATGTCGCTCGCGGGAATTCCGCCAACGGCCGGTTTCCTGGGCAAGTATTACATCTTCCTCGCGCTCATCGAGTCGGGCCACAATGTGCTTGCGGTGATCGCCGTGCTGTACGTCGCCGTGGCGGTCTACTACTATTTCCGCATTGTGCGGAGCATGTTCGTGAGCGAGGCGGCCGGCGAGGTTCCACTCACTTCGAGCTTCGGCCTGCGCGTCGCGCTGGCAGTGACCGGCGTGATGACGGTCGCGATCGGCGTGTATCCAGAGCCCTTCCTGAGGCTGGCGCAGACCTCGATTTCGCTGGCGCCTTAATCCCATGCAGAGTATCTTTCAGAATCCGCTGTTTGCGCCGCTGGTGATCACGTTGGTCATCATCGCGGTATTTCCGCTGCTGGCGGGCTACATCGTGCTCGGCGAGCGCAAGCTGCTGGCCGATTTCCAGGTGCGGCTCGGGCCCATGCGCGTCGGCCCCCACGGCATCCTGCAACCGATTGCGGATGCGGTCAAGCTGCTCATCAAGGAAGACGTGATCCCCGCGCAGGCAGACCAGTTCATTTTCTGGATGGCGCCTTGCGTCTCGACGTTCACGGCCCTGACGGCGTTCTCGGTGATCCCGTTCGCGCCGCTCGTCCGCGTGGCGGACGTCAACGTTGGCCTGCTGGTGATCAGCGCCATGTCCTCGGTCGGGATTCTCGGCATCGTGCTCGGCGGATGGTCGTCGAACAGCCACTACGCGCTGCTCGGCGCGCTCCGCAGCGGCGCGCAGTTGATCAGCTACGAAGTGGCGCTCGCCTTCGCGCTGGTTGCGGGCGTGATGGCCGCCGGAACGCTGAGCATGGTCGGGATCGTCCAGGCGCAGGAGCAGCGGCACATCTGGCTCGTCTTCGACAACTACGGCCTGATGATTCTGCCGTTCCTCATCTATCTGGTCGCCGCGATTGCGGAAACGAACCGCGCGCCGTTTGACCTGCCCGAGGCCGAGTCCGAGCTGGTGGCGGGTTTCATGACCGAGTTCAGCGGCTTCCGCTGGGCGCTCTACTTCCTGGCCGAGTACGCGAACATCTTCATCATCTCGGCGGTTGCGGTGACGCTGTTCTGGGGCGGCTGGCTGCGGCCCTTCTCGAGCGTCGCGTGGCTGGATCTCCCGCTCAATACGCTGTTCCCGTTCCTGGCGCTCGCCGGGACGGGAGTCTACTGCTTTCCGATGGCGCGGCGGCTGAACGACCGGCCGCGCGCGCTGTTCCTGATGTTCATCGGGGCGTGCCTGGTCCTGCTCGGAACGCTGTTCCTGATCCCGGCGGTCAGCGCCGCGGTAGCCAGCCTGTTCTGGTTCTTCCTCAAGGTTTCGATGGTGGTCTACTCGATGATCTGGTTCCGCGCCACTTGGCCGCGGTTCCGCTACGACCAGTTGATGAACGTCGGGTGGCGCCGCCTCATCCCCCTCGGCATGGCCGCCGTTCTCGTCAACGCCGTGGTGGGAATGCTGAAGGCGCGGTAGGCCAGGGGGCTCCTAGTACCTCGACCGCGTGATGCGTTGCTACCGCTCCCTTACGGTCGCGGCTCAGTTACAGGTAGATGCCGCTACCGTAAAGAAACGGAGTTCACGGTCAAAGGCCTAGTGCGCTAAATCTGTGTCCCTGCCCGGTCGGTGCGCACTCTGCTTTGCCTATGCCGCCCACCCGTGAGGACACAGATTTAGCGCACCTCCGGCCTCGCGGCTCCCCCGCCCTGCTTTATTGGATACTGGTAACAATGGATCCGGACTTCCTGGTCGTTGGCGCCGGCGTGGCAGGGCTGCGCGCGGCAATCGAGCTGGCCGAGGCCGGCTCGGTGCTCGTGGTCGCCAAGGACAGCCTGCGCGAATCCTCCTCCGAATACGCTCAGGGAGGTATCGCGGTCGCGCTGGGCGAAGATGACCAGGTCGAGTTGCACGAGCAGGATACGCTCGTCGCCGGGGACGGGATCTCCGATCCGGAGGCCGTTCGGGTGCTGGTGGAGCAGGCCCCGGCGGCGATCCACGAGCTGATCGAATGGGGCGCGGAGTTCGATCGCGAGGGCTCGAAGCTCGCGCTGGGGCAGGAGGGCGCGCACAGCCGGCGCCGCATCCTGCATGCACACGGCGATTCCACCGGACGCGAGATCGCGCGGGCGCTCTACCACAAGGCCGCGTCCCTTCCGAACGTCGAGTTCCGCAGCTTCGCCGCGATCACCGACCTGCTGGTCACGGACAACGGCGAAGCCGCCGGCGTGCTGGTCTGCGATGCCTCGGCGCGGCACTGGGTGCCGCTGCGGGCGCGCGCCGTCCTGATCGCCACCGGAGGTCTCGGCCAGGTTTACCGCGACACGACCAACCCGGAAGTCGCCACCGGCGACGGCGTGGCCGCCGCCTACCGGGCGGGTGCCGAGATCAGCGACCTCGAATTCGTCCAGTTCCATCCGACCGCGCTGCACTTGGCCGGCGCGCCCGCGTTTCTGCTTTCGGAAGCGCTGCGCGGGGAAGGCGCGCAGCTCCGCAACGGCGCGGGGGAGCGATTCATGCCGCGTTACGACCAGCGCGCCGAGCTGGCTCCGCGCGACATCGTGGCCCGCGCCATCGTTGCCGAGATGCGCTTGCGCGGCGAAGAGGAGGTCTTCCTCGACGTGCGCCGCCTCGGGCGCGAGTTCCTCACATCGCGCTTTCCGCGGATTTACGAGACCTGTCTGCGTTACGGAATCGACCTCGCGCAGGCGCCCGCTCCCATCCATCCGGCCGCGCACTACGCCATGGGCGGCATCCGGACCGATCTCGACGGCCGCACCAGCCTGGCGCGGCTCTTCGCCGCGGGCGAGGTGGCCTCGACCGGCGTTCACGGCGCCAACCGGCTCGCCAGCAATTCGCTCCTCGAAGGCGTCGTATTCGGCAAGCGCGCCGGGACGGCGATGCGTGCACTGGCCGGCGCTCCGCTGGTCGCCGCGCGTCGCCCACCCGAGCCCCGGTTCCCTTGCGTGACGGCCGAAGACCTGCGGCTGCTGGCGTGGGAAAAGTGCGGCATCATCCGCTCGGGCCGGGAGCTTGCCGAAACCACCGAGCGCCTCGGCCGGATCCCGATCCAGCCGGCGGCGGGGCCGAACCGCGCCTTGTTCGAGCTGCGCAGCATGATCACCGTTGTCTCGCTCATCGCGCGCTGCGCCCTGGCGCGCGAAGAAAGCCGCGGCGCGCACTACCGCACCGACTATCCCGCCAAGCAAGCCGAATTCCAGAAGCATTCCGTCGTCAGCAAGGATCATGACGTCACGTTTATGTAGGGCGCGGCTGGTTCGGGCTAGAATGAGACTGGACTCATGAAAAATCGGATACGGTCAACGACCGTTCTTTGTGTGCGCCGGAACGGCAAGGTCGTTATGGCCGGTGACGGGCAGGTCACGCTAGGACAGGAAGTTCTGAAGGCCTCGGCGAAGAAGCTCCGCCGTCTCTACAACGAGAAAGTGCTCGCCGGCTTCGCCGGCTCTACGGCGGACGCGTTCGCCCTGTTCGGACGTTTCGAAGCGAAGCTCGAGCAGCACAATGGGAACCTGTCCCGCGCCGTGGTGGAGCTGGCCAAGGACTGGCGCATGGACAAAGCCCTGCGGCATCTTGAAGCTTTGCTGCTGGTCGCCGACCTCAACAATACCTACATCCTCAGCGGAAGCGGCGACGTGATCGAACCGGACGGCGGTGTCGCCGCGATCGGCTCCGGCGGGCCTTTCGCGAAAGCAGCAGCCACGGCGCTGGTGCGGAATACGAAGATGGAGGCGCGCAAGATCGCCGAGGAAGCCATGGGCATCGCCGGCGAGATTTGCATCTACACGAACGACAGCGTCACTTACGAGGACCTGGGATAAGCCATGGTCATCTATCTTCCCAGCCAATCGATTGAAGAGACGCCCGCGCTCGACGAGCTGACTCCACGCGAGATCGTACGGGAGCTGGACAAGTACGTCGTGGGGCAGGACGAAGCCAAGCGCGCCGTGGCGATTGCGCTGCGGAACCGCATCCGCCGCCAGAAGCTCGATCCGGAGCTGGCCGACGAGGTCATGCCCAAGAACATCCTGATGATCGGGCCGACCGGCGTGGGGAAGACGGAAATCGCGCGGCGCCTGGCCAAGCTGGCCAACTCGCCGTTTCTGAAGGTGGAGGCGAGCAAGTTCACCGAGGTCGGCTACGTGGGCCGCGATGTCGAGTCGATGATTCGCGACCTGGTGGATATCGCCATCGAAATGGTCCGCGAGGAGCGGCTCGACGAGGTGTCCGACCGCGCCGAGAGGAACGCGGAAGAGCGGCTGCTCGATCTCCTGATCCCCCCGCAGCCCGAAACCAGCGAAACTGCGGAGCGAACGCGCGAGAAGCTGCGGGAGAAGCTCCATCAGGGCAAGCTGGACGACCGCCTGGTGGAAATCGACGTCAAGGATCGCGGGCCGACCTTCGAAATCAGCACCCAGCAGGGCATCGAGGAAATGGACATCAACCTGAAGGATGTCCTGCCCGGCCTGTTTGGAACGCGCACGCGCAAGCGCAAGCTGCGGGTCACCGAAGCCCTGGACTACCTGGTTCAGGAAGAGGAGCAGAAGCTCATCGACATGGACCAGGTGACGCGGGTCGCCCTCGAGCGCGTCGAGCGGAACGGCATCATCTTTCTCGACGAGATCGACAAGATCGCCGGCCGCGAGTCCGGCCACGGCCCGGACGTGAGCCGCGAGGGCGTGCAGCGCGACATCCTGCCTATCGTCGAAGGCACCACCGTGAACACGCGCTACGGATTCGTCCGCACCGACCACATCCTGTTCATGGCAGCGGGCGCGTTTCATGTCTCCAAGCCATCGGACATGATTCCCGAATTGCAGGGCCGGTTCCCCATCCGGGTGGAGTTGAAATCCCTGACCGAAGCGGATTTCATCCGCATTCTGAAGGAGCCCAAGAACGCGCTGATCAAACAGTACACGGCGTTGCTCGATACCGAGGGCATCAAGCTCACCTTCACGGAAGACGCCCTGGAGCAGGTGGCGCGCATGGCGGCCGAGGTCAATCAGGCAAACGAGAACATCGGGGCGCGCCGCCTGCACACCATCATGGAAAAGGTGCTCGAGCAGATTTCCTTCGAGGGGCCCGACCTCAAGAAGAAGAACATCAAGATCGACGCTCTGTACGTCAGGCAGCAACTGGCGGACATCCTCAAGAACCAGGACCTGACCCGCTACATCCTGTAGAATGCGCGCCCGTCGAGTACTCTCCGCAGTCTCTCCGAGCGCCCTGGCCGCGCTGCTGTCGTCGTGCGCTTATGTCAGCGCGCCCTTGCCGCCCTCGCTGCTGATCCCGCTGCCCGTTGTGGACCTCAGCGTGGCCGAACGCGGAGACAAGCTCGTGATCGAATTCACCGCGCCGGCGAAGGCCACCGACAACGCTCCGCTGCGCACGCTGAAGGAGGTTGACTTGCGGATCGGGGCCGAGGTCCCGGCGTGGGAATCCACGGCGCGCCGCATCGAGACCACGGTGGAGGAACCGGGGCCGGCGCGCGTCCAGGTTGCCGCGCGCGAGTGGATCGGCCAGGAAATCCTCGTCAAGGTCCGAACCGCGGGCAGGCGCGGCCGCTTCAGCGAGTGGTCGAATGCCCTGCGCATGAAGGTGCTGCCGCCGCTCGAGCAGCCCTCCCTCAAGGCCGTAGCGTCGGCGGAAGGCGTGCGCCTCACCTGGACGCCGGAGCCAGCGCCGGCGACGGAGTACCGCGTCATGCGGCTCGGGCCGGTGGATCAGCACCCGGTCGTTATTGCGACGGTGAAGACCGCGGAATTCGCCGATACCCTGGCCGAATTCGGCAAGCATTACCAGTACGCCGTGCAGTCGTTCGTGAAGACCGGCGGCTCGGAAGCGGAAAGCGAGATGTCCAACACCGTCGCGATCACGCCGGTGGACATATTCCCGCCGGCCGTGCCCGCCGGATTAACCGCCATCGCCGGAACCTCGAGCATCGAGCTGAGCTGGAACCCCGACACCGAGCCGGACCTGCGGGGATACCATGTGTTCCGGGCCACGGGCAGCGGTCCGTTTGACAGAATCGGTGAATTGGTCGAGACGCCTGCGTACAGCGACCACGCGATCCAGGGCGGAAAGCAGTATCGCTACCAGGTGTCCGCCGTGGACCAGATCGGCAATGAGAGCCAGCGGTCCGGGATCGTGGCCGCTACGGCGCCCTGATGGCTGAGAGCACAAACAAATGCCTAGACGAATTCGTTTCAGCTTGAACCGCAACATTGCTCCTACGGCTCCGGACGGCTCGCCCGATGTGAAGTACGGCGTGCTGGAGGGCGAGACGGTCTACGAGACCCCGTCGCTTTGGTCCGATGAGCGGGGCCCCGTGTACGCTTTGGCCGGTGTGCGTTTGCTGCCGCCTTGCTGGCCGTCCAAAATCGTCTGCGTGGGCCGGAACTACCGGGAGCATGCGGCTGAAACCGGCAGTGAAGTTCCCAAGGAGCCGCTCATCTTCCTGAAGCCGCCCTCCGCGCTCATCGCCCACGGAGACTCGATCGTCTATCCGCCGCTTTCCTCCCACGTGGACCACGAAGGCGAGCTCGGCGTGGTGATCGGCAGGCGCGCCCACCGGATCAAGCGGCAGGATGTCGGGCCGTATATCTTCGGCTACACCTGTATCAATGACGTCACCGCTCGCGATCTTCAAAACAAAGACGGCCAGTGGACCCGCGCCAAGGGGTTCGACACCTTTTGCCCCGTCGGCCCATGGATCGTGCCGTGCGGCGAGGTTGCCTTCGAGAAGATCACGGTACGGACGTTCGTCGATGGCGAGAAGCGGCAGGACGCGCCGGCAAGCGGCATGGTTTTCCCGATTCCCGTGATTCTGGAGCACATTACCCAGGTAATGACGCTGGAGCCGGGAGACCTGATCGCGACCGGCACGCCGTCCGGCATCAGCGCGATGCATCCGGGTGCGGTGGTCCGCGTGGTGATCGAAGGCGTGGGGGCGCTCGAAAATCGGGTCGTGAAGGCTTGAGGCATCTCATTGAGGTCCTCTTCTCGACCCTGCTCGCCTGGGGTCCATGGGGCGCGCTGGCCCTGGCGATCTTCGATGCGGTCGGCATTCCGGTGCCGGGCGGTGTGGACGCTCTGCTCATCACGATGGGCGCGATGAGCCCGAGGGCCGGATTTCTAGCGGCTGGCCTCGCCGTCATCGGCTCGACCGCCGGGTCCCTGGTTCTGTTCCTCATCGCCCGAAAGGGCGGCGAGGTCTACCTGGACGGAAAGACGCAGAACGGCTGGCAGAGGAAATTCCGCGGCTGGTTCCACCACTACGGTGCGCTGACAGTTCTGATCCCGGCTCTCCTGCCTGTTCCCGGGCTGCCGCTCAAAGTTTTCGTCCTGTGCGCGGGCGCGCTCGGCATGCGCCGCGTGACCTTCATCCTCATTGTGCTGTTTGCCCGAATCGTCAGGTTTTTCGGCCTCGCCTACCTAGGCGCGCAGATGGGCACATATCCATGGGTCTACTTGAAGAGCCACGCCTGGCAACTCCTGGCGGGGTCGCTCCTCATCTTCCTGGCCCTATACGCCGCGGTGCGCGTCAAGGACTGCCTGCGCATGCGTACCCACCATCACCACCTGCACCACGAATAATGGCCAGCTAGGTCTTTGACCGTGAACTCCGTTTCTTTACGGTAGCGGCATCTACCTGTAACTGAGCCGCGACCGTAAGGGAGCGGTAGCAACGCATCACGCGGTCGAGGTACTAGCCCGCGGCCGCCGCCGGTAGCGCGCCAAAGCGCCGCTCGCGCGCATCGAAGTCCCGGACGGCTTCCTCGAGATCGGCCGCGCCGAATTCAGGCCACATGCACTTCGTGAAACGCAACTCGGCATAGGCGCACTCCCAGAGCAGAAAGTCGCTGAGCCGCTGCTCGCCGCCCGTCCGGATCAGAAGATCGACATCCGGCGCGGGTTCCGGCGCATGAATCGCCCGTCCAAGCAGCCACGCGAACTCATCGCGAGTCATCCCGGCGGATCTCGCCAGACGCGCGGCCGACAGAATCGAATCGCGCGCCGAGTAGTCCACCGCGATCCGGAGGTGCAATTCCCTGCCCTGGGCGGTCTGGGCCTCGGCGGCTTCGATGGCGCCGCGAAGTGTGGCGGAAAGCCGGTCGCGCCGTCCGATCACGCTGATGCGGATTCCGTTTTTCGCGCACTCGGCGGTTTCCGTCCGCAGGTATTTGAGGAAGAGTTGCATCAGCGTGGAAACCTCCGCGGACGGGCGCTGCCAATTGTCGGAGGAAAACGCATACAGCGTAAGCGTCCGGATGCCGGCCTTCGCCGCGGCCTCGACCGTGCGCCGGACCGCGAGCGCGCCGCGGCGGTGGCCGGCGACGCGCGGCAACCCGCGCGCGGTGGCCCAGCGGCCATTGCCGTCCATGATGATCGCCACGTGAAGACCCGCCTCCGGGCACTCGCAAGATCCGTTGCCGGATCCCTGGGATACATCCTGCAAATTTCTTTTAGCCATAAAGTCAGGATTCAAAAAAAGAGAAAGACGGAGCCTCAACGCTCGCGCGTCGCGCGAATGAGCGCCTCCATGTGGTCGAGGTAGCGCTCCAGCGCTTGTCTGCCTTGCGGGCTGAGACGATACTCCGTCTTGGGCAGGCGGCCGTCGAAATACTTCGAGCACGCGATGTAGCCGGCATCCTCGAGCTTCCGCGCGTGGACGCTCAAGTTCCCGTCCGTGGTGCTCAGAAGTTTCTTGAGGTCGTTGAAGGTGAGGCTCTCGTTCACCGCCAGCGCGGAGACGATGCCCAGCCGCATACGTTCGTGAATCAGGCGGTCGAGCGAGACCGCGTCGCCGGACTGCCCGGGAATCTCACGGAGTTGGCCGGCGGCCTGCCTTCGAGAGGCCGGCTGTCCCAATGCACCAGTTTTAGCCACCGTACCTCCTGGCAATAATGAATCCGAATACGATGTGTAAGCCGCCGAATGCGGCGGGCATCAGCCAGTCGCGCCATTCGAACGGCAGGAACAGCGCGGCAGCGCCCACGGCCATGAAGCACAAACCCATCACCGGCACGATTCGGACCGAAAACGCTCCTCCCGTCACGATGCCGGTGCCATAGAGCAGCAACCACGTCCCCGGCATCGCGGCATAGAATCCGTAGCGCCAGAAAACAGCCGTGAGCAGCGCGCCGACGATCATGGGCGGCGAGAAGCTCAGCGCAAAACGCTTGGCCGGCACGGCAAACAGTGGCTGCTTCGAGGCGCGGGCCTTGCGCACCGCGGCGCCGCTCGCGATAGCGAATGAGAGCGCGGCTTCGCTAAGCCAGACCAGGAGCCAGGCCCCGGGGGCTGTCGCGCGGCTGGCGATCAGGGCCGCCACGAGCGCGGTCGCGCCGACAATCGCGACACCCCAGCCGGATACGGCGGTGAAGGCCGTCGCGCTTTCCATCGTCTGCCGGATGAAGCGCAGGTTGTCCATCGCACGGGTATCGAGACCCGCAGGTTCGCCGTGTGCGGTCCGCAGAGGACGCGCCGTGATCATGGGTTCATCATAGGATTTTTTGTCAAGTTCTGTCAAGTACTTTGTTTAACAAAGTATGAATATACAACGAGAAAATTTACCTCTACTTTGCACTAATAGTCAATCGCGATGTTCTCCATGGGCGCCGGTTGTATGGCGCCCGTTCTTTTTCCTCCTTTGCCAGATAGTATTTTCCACTGGTGTCAAGAAGTCAATCCTGGAGCTTTCACACGAGCGCCCGATACGGTACCAGAGCACCGCCTGGCAGACCGTGGCCCGGCGTCCACAAATTAGCTGTAGACAGATTGAATCCCGCGATTCCGCCCATAATCGGGGTTCATTGGTGGTTATTCAGCGGCGGTTCGCTGACCGGGCGCCTCGGGGAGCAGTGGACTACGAAGCTGGCGGTACGCTGTCCTTGGCCGGTTCAGGCGGAGCAATACTCGCCAGCGTGGTTGTTTCCAAAAACTCGACGTAAGCTGTTCGCACGCTGCGCCAGGCCGCGTGTGCCGAACAGGGATTCTGATCCGAGCACTCCTTGTTGCCCAGCAGGCAGGCGGGTCTCGCTCGAGCACCGTCGAACAATTCCACGACGTCAACCAGCCGAATGTCACCGGGCGACTTTCGCAACCGGTAGCCGCCTCCCGTACCCCGGGCTGTCGTGAGCACTCCGGCATTGCGGAGGGCGAGCAGGATCTTGGAGAGATAGTTGGCGGGAATCTCCGCGTGCCGCGCCAAGTCCCGGCCGAGAACGGCGGTACCTTCGGGCATTCTCGCCAGGGCGACTAACGCACGAAGGGCATATTCACAAGTAGTGGAAAACATGGCTGCCTCCCGTCACAGGCTTGCACCCTGCTCTGGCCTGCGCGCCCGCGACAAGCTCGGATCTTGCGAGCAGGTCAATATACAAGGGCTACAGGACAAATCAGCAACTGTCAATCTATAAGTCTTAAGATGTCCTCCTCCAAATGGCTCCATGTGGCCATAACCTACGCTGTGACAATGTATTGCACTCAAGATTAAATTCGCCACCAAAAGCCGTTTGTCAGTGACGGTTTCCTGGGCTCGAAGGCGGCACCGAGGGCGTGCTCGGTTGCAGCACCCGCCCGCCGTTCATCAATCACGGTTTCCTGGGACCCGGAGCGACGCCCGCGGGACGGGATAGAATGGCGTTGAATGAACGCGGCTGAATTCGACGATCTTGTCGAGACGGCAATGAAGGTCATTCCGCCCGCGTTCCGGCGGCGTCTGAAAAACGTCGTGTTCTTAGTGGAAGCCGAGCCGCCGCGGCCCGGCTTGCTGGGGTTATATCAGGGGCGCCCGCTGCCTCGCCGCAGCGTCGGCGACAGTTTCACCATGCCGGACCGCATCACGATTTACCAAGGTCCGCACGAGCGGCTGGCGCGCGACCGGAGGCATCTGCTGAAGCTCGTGCGCGAAACGGTCTGGCACGAGGTAGCGCACTATTTCGGGATGGATGAGCGGCAGGTGCGGGCGGCCGAGAGGCGCCGCCCGGGCGGTTGACGGCCGCCGCCGCTAGCGCTCGTGCCCGTCTTCGAGATAGGTGTAACCGTGGAGGCCGGCCTCGTAGAACCGAAGCAGGCGCCCCGATTCCTCGTACCCGATCTTCCCCTCGCGCAACGCCCCCTCCACATCCCTCCGGAACTGCGAGAGCAGCGTTTCGGCGTTGAACTGAACGTAGTCCAACACCTCGCGGACCGTGTCGCCCTTGATCACGTTATCCAGCACCACCTCGCCGTTGGCATTGAGGCTGACGTGGACCGCATTCGTGTCGCCGAAGAGGTTGTGCAAGTCGCCGAGGATCTCCTGGTAGGCGCCGATCAGGAACGCGCCGAGGTAGTATTCCTGGCCGTTGAACGGGTGCAGCGGCAGCGTCCTCTTTACATCGCGGCGATCGATAAACTGATCGATCTTCCCGTCCGAATCGCAGGAAATGTCGCCGATCACCGCGCTGCGCGTCGGGCGTTCCTCCAGCCGGTGAATGGGCATGATGGGAAAGAGCTGCTTGATGGCCCAACTGTCCGGCATGCTCTGGAAGATCGAGAAGTTGCAGAAGTAGGTGTCCGCAAGCAGGGCGTCCAAGCCTTCCAGTTCCTCGGGAAAGTACTCGAGATCGGCCGCCAGCCGCTTGATGCGGCGGCAAATCGCCCAATACAGGTTCTCCGCCAGGCAGCGCTGGTCGAGCGGCAGGTATCCGAGGCTGAAGAGATTGAGCGCCTGGTCGAGCGCCTGCTGGGAATCGTGGAAGCTCTCGAGCAGGTTCCGCTTGCTCAGGGAGCGGTAGGTCTCCTGAAGGTCGATCAGCGGCTGCTCGGCTTCCTGCGGGACTTCGGGCGGCGGATCCTGCTCGCCCAGATCGCTCACGCCCAGGACGTCGAATACGAGCATGCTGTGATACGCCACCACCGCGCGGCCGCTCTCAGAGACGATCACCGGGTGCTCGATGTTCGACTCGTCGCACACGCTCTGCACGTGATAGACGATGTCGTTGGCGTATTCCTGCAGCGTGTAGTTGACGCTGGACTCGAAATCGGTCTGCGAACCGTCGTAGTCGATGCCCAGGCCGCCGCCCACGTCGAGATACTTGAGTCCGGCGCCCGCCCGCGCAAGCTCGGTGTAGATGCGCGCCGCCTCGATCACCGCCGCCTTGATGTGGCGGATGTTCGTGATCTGGCTACCGAGATGGAAATGCAGTAGCTCCAGGCAGTCCGCCATGCCGAGCGCCTTGAGCTGATCCAGGGCGCGTACCGACTCGCTGACCGTCAAGCCGAACTTCGACCGGTAGCCGCCCGAAGATTTCCAGCGCCCAGATCCGCGGCTGGCGAGCTTCAGCCGGAGTCCGATGCGCGGCCGCACTCCGACACGCTGCGCGTGCCGCGCCACCAGATCCAGTTCGGTGTACTTCTCGACCACCGTCGTGATCTGCCGGCCGATCTTGGTGGCCAGCATGACCATCTCGATGTATTCATCGTCCTTGAAGCCGTTGCAGATGATCGGCGTATCGTTGTTCGCGATGGCCAGAACGGCGAGCAACTCAGGCTTCGACCCCGCTTCCAGGCCGAACTTGAACGGCCGCCCGAATCGGAACACTTCCTCCACCACCTGACGCTGCTGGTTCACCTTGATCGGGTAAACGCAACAATAGCCGCCCTTGTATCCGTGGTCGGTAATGGCGGACTGGAACGCGCTGTGGATCTCGCTCAGACGGTGGCGCAGGATCTCGGCGAACCGGATCAGGATCGGCAGGGATATGCCGCGCAGAACGAGCGTGTCCACCAGTTCCTTGAAATCGATGGCCCGGGCGGGATCCTTGTCGGGATGAACGTACAGGTGACCGTTCTGACCCACGGAGAAATACCCTTTGCCCCAGCTCGCGACGTCATACATCTCGCTCGAGTCGGCGATGGTCCAGCGCTCGGCGGGCTCACGGACACCAACCGCGTCAGTCACCTTTAGGCCCAAAGCTCCTCCAGAACTTCAAGTGTCCAACGAAAACACCTGCGTAGCAAGTGGAATTCGCATGAATCAGCGGCGCTCCCCGGTCCTATGGACGTTGCGCTCGCCAGCCTGGTTAACGGTAATCCAGGCGGACGCCGCTGACCGAGTGCTATGCTACGGCACAGACATGTCCAGAAACGTTGCCGTCCTTTTTGTTTTTGCTTGCGTGGCTGCGTGCGCGCAGGATTTGATGCCGCTGCCGGCTTCGATGTCGCCCGCCGGAGGCAAGCTGGCCATCGATTCGAGCTTTCGGGTCGCTCTCGAAGGTTATCGCGAGCCCCGGCTCGAGTCGGCGGCCGTGCGGCTGGTGTCGCGGCTCGCCCTCGAGACCGGGATTCCCATTACGGGAGGCGTCAACGGCAACGGCGCGGCGGAGTTGGTCATCGACTGCAAGGGGCCGGGAGAGCAAATCCAAACGCCTGGCGAGGACGAATCCTACAGCCTCGAGGTTTTGCCGAATCAGGCGCGGATCGCCGCCGCGACCCCGGTGGGGGCGCTGCGCGGCATGGAAACGTTCCTGCAACTGGTGGCGCCGCAGCCGGGCGGTTTCGCGGCGCCCGCGGTCCGAATCGAGGATAAGCCCCGCTTTCGCTGGCGCGGGCTGATGATCGACTCGGTGCGTCATTTTATTTCGCTCGATGTAATCGAGCGCAACCTCGATGCGATGGCGGCGGTGAAACTCAATGTCCTGCACTGGCACCTGTCGGACAACGAGGGTTTCCGCGTGGGATCGAAGCGCTATCCAAAACTCCGGGAAGACGGCTCCGACGGCCTCTACTACTCGCAGGACCAGATCCGGCACATCATCGAATTTGCGCGCGACCGCGGCATTCGAGTAGTACCCGAGTTCGACATGCCCGGCCATTCGACGGCATGGTTTGTTGGCTACCCTCAGCTCGCGAGCGGGCCGGGACCGTACCACCTTGAGCGAGGTCCTGGCGCCGTAGACCCAGCGATGGACCCCACGCGCGAAGAAACGTACGAGTTCCTGGCCGGATTCATCGCCGAGATGGCCGAGCTGTTCCCGGACCCCTACTTTCATATCGGCGGCGACGAGGTCAATGGCGCGCAGTGGGACGGCAATCCGCGGATCCAGGAATTCAAGCGCACCCACAGCTTCAAGACCAACCCGGAACTGCAAGCGTATTTCAACCAACGCCTGCTCGCGATCGTGACGAAGAGCGGGAAGAAGATGGTGGGCTGGGACGAGGTCCTCGTACCCGATCTGCCGAAAGACGTCGTGGTGCAGAGCTGGCGTGGCCAGGCATCGCTCGCCTCTTCCGCGCAACAGGGCTATCAGGGCATCCTTTCATTCGGATACTATCTTGACTTGATGCAGCCCGCCGCATACCACTACGGGATCGATCCGCTCGGGGGCGATGCCGCAAAGCTGAGTGATGCGGAGAAGGCGCGAGTTCTCGGCGGCGAGGCTTGCGAGTGGACGGAGTTGGCTGACACCGGGAATATCGAGGCTCGAATCTGGCCGCGCACGGCGGCTATCGCAGAGCGGTTCTGGTCGCCGCAAAGCACGACGGATCTCGACTCCATGTATCGCCGGATGGAAGTCGAGAGTGGCAGGTTGGAACGGCTCGGCCTGAAGCACCGCTCCAGCAGCCGGGTGATGCTTGAGCGGATCGTGGGAGACAGGCCCCTCGCGGCTGTTATGGCGCTTTCTACCGCAGTCGAGCCTGCAAAGGAATACGCGCGCGGCGAAACCCGCCCGTACACTCAATCGACTCCGCTGAACCGGATGGCGGACGCCACGCCCGCCGAGAGCATCGCCGCGCGCGATTTCTCGCTTGCAGTGGACGCGCTGCTTCGAGGCGACCGGGACAAGCTCGAGGACATCCGGCGGCAGAGTATCCTCTGGCGCGATCAGCACGGCCAGCTCAAGCAGGCTTTTGAGGATTCGTTTCTGGCGGCCGAGCTTGAGCCGGTCTCCGCGGCCGTTTCCGCGCTGGGCGGAGCCGCTATCGAGGCGCTGGACTACATCGCGGCAGGCAAGTCCGCGCCGCAATCCTGGGTGGCTGCGCAGAGCGGAGTGCTGGAGCGCGCCAAAACTCCAAAGG
>Ga0326728_10006291_pt1 | contig 32117 bp, 30 predicted proteins | sample MB3enrmetagenome_FD_207602 | JGI IMG/M metagenome (GOLD analysis project Ga0326728, IMG submission 207602) | Lab enriched peat soil microbial communities from McLean, Ithaca, NY, United States - MB31MN | ecosystem: Environmental > Terrestrial > Soil > Wetlands > Peat | place: USA: New York... | reverse complement strand
ATGCCAAACGCCAACTGGGTCTCAATCAAAGCACGTTCCTGAAGATCAAGGTGCTGGTAGCTCTTCGCCATATGCAACTATCTCCTGTTTGGGAAATGTTGCACTTGCACCTTGAATCCGCCCACCCGGCAATCGAAATAATCTGCAAAGTTTTGAAAATAAATACAGGGGGGTGGGGGGATTAATTATTTGGTAAACTTTTTTTGGCTTTCCGGGCGGCGAGGTCTGGCGCGGCTGGCAGTAGAGAGTGGCGAGGGCGACTTGCGCGGCGTAGAGGAGCTGGGCGCCGTTTGGGTGCGGGATGGCGCCGATGAGCATGCCGTGGGCGGTGCAGGCGATGAAATCGCGGATGCTTTCATAGTCAAGGAGAGGGGGCATGGCTTCACAGTAGGATGCGTCCGCGTGGTGTGCGGCGGAGACCCTTTCTTGGCCTTTCGATTTTTCGGCTTTGTAGCGGCTGTGCCAGGCTTCGCGGCATCGGGCGATGGCGGCGTTCGTGATCGCCGCACCGGAGGCGGAGCCGGATTCGAGCAGACCTAAAGCGGACAGGGACATGCTGAGTTTTCCTTTCGTCGTACGGGGCGGGTCCAAGGCTATGGGGTACTGCCCATGCTGCGTCCATCTCCGCCATCTTTTATCATGCGCCGGGCGGGGGTAAATCTCTGCAAAGGGTGTGAAACGGGGAGTGGCGGGCCACCGAGGCGGCTAAGGTACATAGTCTCCCGCCCTTCGACAGAATCCGCCGCGGCGGAGCGCGGCCTGGGCTATTCTCGTGTTCTCCTTGACGGGAGAACGCACGGACGCGGGGGCCGGGGTGGGGTTCGTGGTTTCCCAGGTCCCCAAAGCGGGATCTGGGGCACCCGGCACCCGGCATAATTGAAGGGCCCGTGGCTAAAGCCACCTTATTCTCAGGCCTGCATCCATGGGCCTGAAGGCCCATGCTCCCTCCGACTGTAGCCGATCCCGCAGACGCCGAGCGAATGAGGGGAACCCGAGGTCCGGTGGCTTGGCTTTTGGGTACCCCACCCTTGCCGGTCGCCGCGGCGACTGCGCGGCAAGGATGGGGTACCCGACTACCCACCTTATGTCAACAAAAGTACCGCACACAGAAAAGAGTGGTCACTTCACCATCTCTTGTGTTCTAATCAACGTGAAACTTTGAGGGTGCCCGGGAAGGAATTGCACCTCCGACCTCCACCCGAGAGGGCCAGGCTAATCACCGTGGGCACGGGGCTTGGCCTTCTGCTTGTGGTGCTCTATCTGCTGAGCTACCGGGCATCTTGTTCACTGCTTCAACTGACCTTCGGCAGTGAGTCTTGCGCGAGCGTAGGAGCTTTAGTCTGTTCCACGCCCATTACCCAAAAAACATTCGGACCGGTCTTCTTGAAGTGAAGACCCTTCCGCGCATAGTTCGCCAGCGAACTTGCCATAGAGAGCCTGTTTGTCTTGGTGTTCGCCTTCCCCACGGCGGAGATGATTTCCTTGATGTGAAGGGGTCTGCCCGCTTGGAGTATTGCCTGCCGAGCCTTCGTGGCATCGCTACCGGGGCGAAGTTCATTCTTTCCCCAGCCTGTCGCTGCTGAAGACGCCGCGCCCTCACCTGGCATCTTGCGAAGGAGCTCTTTGAAAGCCGCGATCACAGCCCTTGCTGCATGAAGTTCGCGCTCCATCGCGTCTACGTCTGCCTGCTTTTTATTGAGTTCTTTCTCGATCTGCGCGCGCATGAGACCTCCTGCTGAAACAAGTAAATCATAAAGACGCAAACAGATCAACTCTTTCTTGCGTTCCTCCCTCTTGAAAACGTGGCAGTGTCACATATCCTGTGCGCTTTTCTATTGATTGCGCTATATAGGGTAGCCAAAGAGGTTCCCCCAGCATTCGCCCTTGGCTCGGGTTAGTCAGGTATATTTCTGCCCAATCTCATGGCTAATCTCCGTGCAAGTTATTGATTCTGTTGGCGTCACGGACGGAACTTGAACCCGCGTTATCACAGAGAAAGGGGCGTGGGTGCCTGTCCTCTGTCTGCGTTGCATTGCCTCAGTCGCCAGCGGTTTTTCCTCAATCGACCCCGATTTCAACCGTTCGTTCCGCGAGATTCGTGGGCCACCAGCGGCTAGAATCGTAGTCCCATGGCTGAACTTACGCATTTGCACTTGCATACGGAGTACTCGCTGCTGGATGGGGCTTGCGACCTGACCAAGCTGGCGGACCGGGTTGCCGATCTGGGGCAGCGGTCCGTGGCCATGACGGACTGCGGCAGCGTCCATTTCTGCTCCTAGCTGTTTCCGGCGTTTTCGTTCGCGCAAATTGCCAGCATCGTTATTTTCGATTATGATGAATATCGAAAATAAGGCGTCCCCTTGTTTTCGCGAGGAAAAGGGGAGCATGACGGAAGAAGCAAGGATTCCCGGACGAAGGGTCTCGCTGGGCTCGTATTCGGCTTTTGTGCCTGCTCCGCTGCCCCCGGCGCTGGAGTGGACGCCGCGGCTCATCCGGGTGCTGTCCGATGCGGACCGGCTGATCGGCAGGCTGGCCGGGGAGGGCGGCCGGATGCCCAACCCGCATCTTTTGCTGCGGCCCTTCGTGCGGCGCGAGGCGGTTCTTTCCAGCCGCATCGAAGGCACACAGGCCACACTTGGCGAATTGCTTGCCGCCGAGGCTGGGGCGGTGGTGGAGCGGAGCCCGGAAGACCTTCGCGAGGTGGGCAACTATGTGGCCGCCCTGGAGCATGGCATCTCACGGCTCCGAGAGCTTCCGCTTTGCGTGCGCCTCGTTCGCGAGTTGCACGAAAAGCTAATGGAAGGAGTGCGCGGGCAGAACGCCGCTCCGGGGCAGTTCCGCGCCACCCAGAATTGGATCGGCAAACCCGGCAGCACGCTGGAGACGGCATCCTACGTTCCTCCTCCCCCCGGCGAGATCGAGGCTTGCCTGGCATCCTGGGAGAAGTTTCTCAATGGTTCGGAGTTGCCGCCGCTGGCGACTATTGCATTGGCTCATTATCAGTTCGAAGCGATCCATCCATTTCTCGATGGCAATGGGCGCGTGGGGCGCTTGCTTATCCCATTGTTTCTGATCGAGCGGAAGATTCTCCCCGCTCCCTTGCTCTACCTGTCGGCGTTCTTTGAGGCCTCGCGGAGGGAATACTACGAAGGCCTGCGCGCAGTGAGCGAGCGCGGCGCGTGGCAGGAGTGGCTGGAGTATTTTCTGCAAGGAATCTCGCGCATGTCGGAGGATGCGGTAAGCCGGACGACGCGCATCAACGACCTTCTGACGGAATGGCGCGGGAAACTGGCCGGCGAGTCGGCGAACACGCCCTTGAAGGTGATTGAGATGCTAGCAGCGAACCCGTTTCTTAGCATCACGGGCGCGGCGCATCGACTGGGAGCTGCGTTTACCACGGCGCAGCGCGCGCTTGAGAGGTTGGAACGGCACGGCATTGTCGAGCTCGCTGCCGGCGCAAGACGCAGCCGTGTCTACTGTGCGCGGGCTCTGCTTCAGATTCTGGAAGAGCCAGCTCGCCTGACGCTGGCGGCGCACAACTGAAGGCGCGGCTTCTTCGACTGAGCGGCGATTCTCTCCGATGCCCGTTTTTCCTCAGACAGGCGGGATTTCAACCGGAGCTTGGGCGGGTCGCAGAGGCGCCCAGCCGCTAAAATCGTAGTCCTATGGCTGAATTTACGCATTTGCATTTGCATACGGAGTACTCGCTGCTGGATGGGGCTTGCGACCTGACCAAGCTGGTTGACCGGGTGGCGGCGCTGGGGCAGCGGTCCGTGGCCATGACGGACCACGGGAATATCTATGGGGCCGTGCACTTTTTCGACGCGGCCAAGCAGCGGGGGATCAAGCCGATTCTGGGCTGCGAACTTTACATCTGCAAGAACGAGGACCACCGCGCGCCGGGCGAGGGGGACGAGAACAATCACCTGCTGGTGCTGGCGGAGAACGAGGAGGGGTACAGGAACCTGGTGCGGATTACCTCGGAGGCTTCGCTGCACGGGTTCTATCGGCGGCCCAGGGTGAGCAAGCGCTACCTGGCGGAACACGCGGCGGGACTGATCGGCTTTTCCGGCTGCCTGAGCGGGGAGCTGTGCGAGGAGCTGCTGGCGGGCAACTACGAGGCGGCGCGGCGAGTGGCGGGCCGGTACGAGGAGATCTTCGGCAAGGGCAACTTCTTCCTGGAGATTCAGGATCAGGGGCTGGAGCAGGAGCGGCGGATTCATGAGCCGCTGCATCGGCTGGAGCGCGAGCTGGCGATTCCGCTGGTGGCCACCAACGACTCGCATTACCTGTGCGGAGAGGACTCGCGCGCGCACGACGTGATGCTGTGCGTGCAGACGGGGGCGAAGATCCACGACAAGGAGCGGTTCCGGTTCGACAGCGACCAATTCTTTGTGAAAAGCGCAGCCGAGATGGACGCCCTGTTCAAGGACTCGCCCGAGGCGATCCAGCGGACGATGGAGATTGCCGAGCGCTGCAACCTGAAGCTGAACAAGGTGGAGAATCCCTTCCCGGAGTTTGCCGTGCCCGAGGGACACACCATCGACAGCTACTTCGAGCAGGTGTGCCGGGAGGGGTTTAAGAAGCGCCTCGAAACGGCGGTGCGGCAACTGGAGGCGCGCGGGGCGCTGCGGACGCCGGTCCATGAATATCAGACGAGACTCGAGTACGAGATCGGCATTATCAAGCAGATGAAGTATTCGGGATACTTTTTGATCGTGTGGGACTTCATCAAGTACGCGCGCGACAACGGGATTCCGGTGGGTCCGGGGCGCGGATCGGCCACGGGGTCGCTGGTGTCATATGCCATGGAGATCACGAACATCGACCCCCTGCAAAACTCGCTGCTGTTCGAGCGGTTTCTGAATCCGGAGCGGGTGTCGATGCCGGATATCGACGTGGACTTCTGCATGAACCGGCGGGAAGAGGTGATCGACTACGTAACGCGCAAGTATGGGCGCGAGCAGGTGGCGCAGATCATCACCTTCAACACCATGGCCGCCAAGGCGTCCATCAAGGACTGCGGCCGGGCGCTGGACATGCCCTATGGCGACGTGGACCGCATCGCCAAGCTGGTTCCGCCGACGATCGGGATGACGCTGGACAGGGCGCTGGAGGATGTGCCGGACCTGCGCAAGGCATACGAGAGCGACCCGGCGATCCGCGAGCTGATCGATACGGCCAAGAAGCTGGAGGGCCTGGTGAGAGGCTCGGGGGTTCACGCGTCGGCGGTGGTGATTGCGCCGCGTCCGCTCACCGAGCTGGTTCCCGTGGCGAAGACCAAGAACGAAGAGATTGTGACCGCCTACGACATGAAGGCGGTGGAGAAGCTGGGCCTGCTGAAGATGGACTTCCTGGGGCTGACGACGCTGACGGTGATCGACGACTGCCTGAAGCTGATCGAGCGCAGCCGCGGAGAGAAGGTGGACATCGAGACCATTCCGCCGGACGATGAGGAGACGTTCCGGAGGGTCTTTCACCCGGCGCTGACCTCGGGAATCTTCCAGTTCGAGTCCAGCGGGATGCGCGACGTGCTGCGCCGGTACAAGCCGGATACGGTCGAGGAGCTGACGGCGTTGAATGCGCTCTTCAGGCCGGGACCGATGGCCATGATCGACGACTTCATCGAGCGCAAGTGGGGGCGGCGGAAGGTGGAGTACATGCTGCCCGAGCTGGAGGGGATTCTCAGGGATTCGCTGGGAGTGATCGTCTACCAGGAGCAGGTGATGCAGATTGCGAACCTGCTGGCGAGCTACTCGCTGGGCGAGGCGGACCTGCTGCGGCGGGCGATGGGGAAGAAGAATGCCGAGGCGATGGCGGAGCAGCGGGACCGGTTCATGAGCGGCGCTGCGGCGCACGGGCATCCGCGGAACGCTGTGGCCGAGATCTTCGATCAGATGGAGAAGTTCTCCGGGTACGGGTTCAACAAGTCGCACTCGGCGGCCTATGCGCAGGTGGCTTACCAGACGGCTTATTTGAAGACGCATTACCCGGTGGAGTTCATGGCGGCGCTGCTGACGTCGGAGACATCGAAGCCGGAGAATGTAGTGAAGTATATCGGCGAGTGCAAGGAGATGGGCATTCGCGTGGAGCCGCCGGACGTGCAGATTTCGGGAGCGCAGTTCACGCCCCACGGCGAGGCGATCCGGTTCGGGCTGGCGGCGGTAAAAAACGTGGGTGGGAATGCGATCGAGTCGATTCTGAAGGCACGGACGGAGGTTGGCGGGCGATTCAGCAGCTTTTGGGAGTTTTGCGAGAAGGTGGACCTGCGGGTGATGAACTCGCGGGTGATCCAATCGCTGATCAAGGCCGGGGCGCTGGATTCGCTGGGCAAGCGCGCGCCGCTGATGGCCGCGGTGGACAAGGCGATGGAGCGGGCGCAGAAGGCGCAGAAGGACGCGGCGCAGGGACAGACGGGTTTGTTTGGGCTCTTCGACGAGGGGCCGAAGCCCGTGCGCGGCGGCGACGACCTGCCGCGCGTGGCCGATTGGGAGGAAGGCGAGCGGCTGGCCAACGAGAAGGAGGTGCTGGGATTCTTTGTCTCCGGGCATCCGCTGGATAAGTACGCGGAAAAGCTGCGCAATCTGACGGGGGTGATTCCGGTGGCCGAGGCGCTGGAGCGGAAGCCGCCGGAGAAACGCTGGGGCGCGCAGGCGGATCCGGCGGACGAGATTCAGGTGGCGGGAACGATTCTGGGGCTGAAGGTGCAGAAGACCAAGCGGGACCAGAAACTCTATGCGCAGGCGGCGCTGGAGGATGCGACCGGAAAGATCGAGCTGGTCTGTTTTCCACGGGATTACGAGCGGCTGGCGGGACAGTTGAAGATGCAAGCGCCGGTGCTGGTGCGCGGAGCGCTGACGGGCGAAGACGAAACTGCCCCGAAGATTGCGGTCAGCTCGATTGTGGCGCTCGAAGAGGTGCAGGTGAAGCTGCCGGTGGGGGTGCGGATTCGCATCAATCTGGAACGGGCGACGGAGGAGATGTTCGCCGAGCTGAAGCGCGCCGCCGATGCCGCGCCGGGACCGGGAAAGGTGATGCTGCATCTGGAGAAGAAGGGTGAGTATGCCGTGATTCTGGAGCCGGAGGGGATGAGCGTGGCGGCGGATCGCGGCTGGGTGGAGCGGGTGGAAGAACTGCTGGGCAAGGGAACGGTGCAGGCGCTGGCGTAGCGGCTGCCGCAACAGCTGCGATGGTTGTGTTTTTTGTTCAGGGAACTTCCAAGAAACATCGAGTTATGAGTGCCCGCCTGCGGAGTTTCACTTCATCGGCGCAAAATCCGCATTGATTGCCGAAGCCGGCGATCCGTACCGTGTGAGCGGGGATGAATTGGGCCGGCCCGGCACCGTGAGTCTGAATGATGTTCCAGGCGCGGTTGCGGAGCCGCCGGCGGGAAGCAATCGAGCTGCGTGCGCGCCTCGATCGAACTGCGTGCGCGCCTCAATTTCGCGCTCCTCGCCGGGGATGATTCGATTCGAATCAGAACCTTGGAAACCCGGGAGTTGACTGGTTCGCGGGGTACAGTTCTCGCGCTGGTAAGCGGCGCGGATGAATCCGGCGCGCCCGCTGCTGTAAACTCGCCTGCATGAGTTCGTTGCGAATTGCAGGCGTGATTCCGGCGCGGCTCGCCTCCACGCGGCTCAGCCGCAAGGTGCTGCGCACGATTGCAGGACGGCCGATGGTGGAGTGGGTGTGGCGCGCCGCTGTGGGCAGCGGGCTGATGGACCCGGTGGTGGTGGCCACCGACGCGGAGGAAGTCGCCTCGGTCTGCAGGGAGCGCGGAATTCCGGTGGTGATGACCTCGGCGGAGTGCCCGAGCGGGTCGGACCGGGTGCGGGAAGTGGCGCGGCAAATCGACGCCGATATTTACGTGAACATTCAGGGCGACGAGCCGACGCTTACCAAGGAGTGTTTCCGACCTCTGCTGCGGCTGTTTGAACGGTCGGAGGTGGAGGTGGCCACGCTGGCGATTCCATGCGCGGCAGAGGAGATTGCAGACCCCAATGCCGTGAAGGTCGTTGCGGCTCCGGATGGACGGGCGCTCTACTTTTCGCGGGCGGCGATACCGTTTGACCGGGACCAGGCGGGCTTTAGCGGCTACCGCAAGCACCTGGGAATCTATGCGTACCGGAAGGCGGCGCTGGAGCGCTTTGCGGCGCTCGCGCCGTCGCCGCTGGAACGAACGGAGCGGCTGGAGCAACTGCGGCTGCTGGAGAATGGGATTGCGATTTATGTGGCCGAGGCTCCGGGGGACACGATCGGCGTGGACACGGAGGCGGATCTGGAGCGCGCGGAGGCCATGCTGAGGCGGAGCGGTTCCTGACCGGCCGCGGTTCAGGCCTGGACCATGCAGTCGCCGGAGCGCGCCCACGGCCAGAGTCTTCTCCACCATTGGCGCCAGGTGCGGCGAATCGGTCTGGAGGGGCTTTGAGTCGCCGCGCCCCGATCCCCTTTGGCGCGATTCGTCCTGGGTGGTTCCGAACGCAGCTGGGCCAGCGTGTCCTTGACCAGCGCCCGCAGGGATTCAGCCTCAAAGGTGCAGGAGCGCAGATAGGCGGAGACGGTGAGCCCGGCTTCGGCGGCGCGCTTGCGCAGTTGTGCGCTTTCCGGCTGGCTCAACCGGATGGTGATGCTGGCGGACTTCAGATTCGAGTCGCGCGCCGCCGGCGCAACGTAGGGGGTCTGCGGCTGATCCACCGCATGCGAGCCGGGGGCCTGCCGCGGGGTTGCCGCTGAATCCACCGGGAGCGCGGCGGCGGAAAACGCCTCGCGGATGCGGACCGGCCCCGGATCGGCGGACCCGGTCAGCGAAGAATCGCTTGCGGCAGCGGGTGGATCCGCAGAGCGGTAGCGCGCGTGGGCGCGCAGAGCGCGCTCGTAGCTGAGGGTTGCATAGTCGTCGGCCAGGCCGTCGTCGCTCCAGGCTGGCTCGCGTTGCTTCGGAGGGGGCGCGGCAAGAGCAGCCAGCAGCTCCGCGAAGCTCCGGGAGGGAGGGGCGGGCTCGCGCTGCCACCCCTGCGACGAAGACCTGTCGCCGGGGACCCCGGCCTGCCGGGCGGGCGCTTCAAGTGCAGCCAGGAGCTCCGCGAAACTGTGGGACGGGGGAGTGGGCGATGCTGCGGCCGGCTGCTGCATGGCTTGAAGCATATCGTGAAGCCGGAAGGCAACCGTGAGAGGTTTTCCAGGCAAAAGGCGGGTCAGATTCCGGATAAGGAAGGGCGCTTCGCCGGTTCCACAATGGAACCGCCGGCTATTGATTCGCTCCGGCCGGCGTGCGCCGCGCGGTTAGCAGGGAGCGGGCTGGCAAGGCTCCGGCTGGGGCAGCACGCGTCCGGGGAGCCGCAGCAACTCGGTGGTTTTCTCGGCGCTTAACGGGCGCGCAAAGAGGAAGCCCTGGCCGAAGCGGCAGCCCAGTTGCCGCAGCAGGCGATACTGTTCATAGGTCTCGATGCCCTCGGCGACCACGTCCATCCCCAGCACGCGTGCCAGTTCGATGATGGTGCGCACGATCTGCAGCGGTTGATCCCCCTGGGTCATGCGGCTGACAAACGTGCGGTCGATCTTGAGCACGTCGAAGGGAAAGGAATGGAGGTAGTTGAGCGAGCTGTAGCCGGTGCCGAAGTCATCCATGAGCAGGGAGACTCCCAGTCTGCGCAGTGCGCCCAGCACCTCCATGGCCGTGCCGATGTTGGGAATCAGGCTGGACTCGGTCATTTCCAGGCCGAGTTGGCGGCTGGAGACGCCGGATTCAAGCAGCAAAGCCTCGACGTGGTCGGCCAGCCCCTGACGGGAGAACTGGCGAGCGGAGAGGTTGACGCAGATACGCAGCGAACCGTGGAGGGGGTCCTCGCGGCACCACTTCTGAATCTGCTTGCAGGCTTCGGCCAGTCCCCAGTCTCCGATGGGCAGGATTAATCCGCTCTCCTCGGCCAGGGGGATGAAGTCCATGGGAGGGATAAGCCCGCGCTCGGGGTGAGCCCAGCGGATCAGCGCCTCAAGACCTACGATCTTGCGGGTGGAGAGCTCGACCTCAGGCTGGTAGTAGAGCACAAATTGGCGCTCATTCAAAGCGTGGCTCAGGTCTGTTTTGCACGGCCAGGCGGCGCGAACCTTTGCGGCGCGCGACCTCCGCTGCCTGTTCCCGGTGAACGACTTGCGCAGCCTGCGCAGTTCCAAATGGCTGGAGACCATATCGGCAAGGCTCTCCAGCATGCGCAACTCGTCCGGCGCCAGGCTCTGGCGAGGCTCACGGCTGAAGATAACCAGCGCCCCCAGGATCTTGCCGTGGATGGAGCGCACCGGAACGGCGGCGAAGAAGGTTGCCTCGAGCAGCTTGAGGATCAGCAGGGGCCCATCGAGTTGAGGACTTTGGGAGAAGCCGGAGACCACCACCGGGCCGTCTTCCGCCAGCATCAGGTCGAAGATGGAGTTCTTGCGCGGCAACTCGCGAACGTGCAGGCCCCAGGAGGACTTGATCCATATGCGGCTCTCGTCGGCAAAACCCAGCGCGGCCGAATCAACCTGGAAGTACTCGGCGGCCAGCCGGGTAATCGAGTCGTAGCTGGACTCAGGCGCGGTGTCGAGAATCCCCGTCGCAATGAGCGCAGCCAGCCTTGCAGCTTCCTGCTCACGGTCCAGCCTGCCGGACTCCAACTCTGCTTGCTGCATCTTCACTCCGGCGCAGTGCCCCAGCGTACTCCCGGCAGCGCAAGGCGCCGAGAGCGCTTCTCCGGCCTCTCCAGGCCCGATCCAAACAGTGGCCGCCAGTGAGATCGCCTGTGAGAAGACGCCTGTCGGGTCTCGCATCTCTCTTATCGGAAGGGATTACCAACGGCATCAGGTTACGGTGGAGCTGTGTTCTTGAGTACCTGTCCAGCAGGAGCCGGCGTGCTACTTGCCTGTGCCCGGCTGCGCGGTCTCAGTCCACAGGAAGGCAAGCATGTCGGCATCGTCCTGGATCTGCCGGTCTACGCCCATACCATGGCTGTGCCCTTCCGCCAGGCCATAGTGCAGCAGGATGGGCCGCCCGCTGGAGGAGGCCGACTGCAACAGCGCCGTCATCTTGCGCGCATGGAGGGGGTCCACGCGCGTATCGCTGTCGCCGGTGAAGAACATGACCGCCGGATACTTCGTGGCGAGCTTCACGTTCTGGTAGGGCGAGTATTTAAGAAGGTAGGGGAATTGCTTTTCGTTCTCCGCCGAGCCGTACTCTGTGGTCCAGTAGGAGCCTACCAGGAACCTCTGGAAGCGCAGCATGTCCAACAGCGGAAATCCGCACCAGACGGCCGAGAAGAGCTCCGGCCGCTGCGTGATGGCCGCGCCCATCAACAGCCCTCCGTTCGACGCTCCCTCGATGGCGAAGCGTTGCGGCGACGTGTACTTATTGGCGATCAGATACTCAGCCGCCGCAAAAAAGTCGCCGAAGACGGTCTGCTTCTTTTCAAACATCCCCTGCTCGTGCCAGCTCTGGCCATACTCGCCTCCCCCGCGAAGGTTGGGCAGCGCGAACCAGCCGCCCTGCTCCAGCCACCACGCAATGGCCGGTTTCCACTCCGGGGTCATGCTCACGTTGAAGCCGCCGTAGCCGGTCATCAGCAGCCTCTCGGTTCCATCCTGTTTGAGGCCCTTCTTCCCGGCGATGAACATGGGGATATTCGTCCCATCCTTCGACTTGAAAAACACCTGCTTCAGCTCATACTGGCTGGCGTCGAAGGGAACCTTGGGCTGGAAGAAGACCTCGCGCTTGCCGGTCGCCGTATCCAGCCGGTAGATGGCGGGCGGCACGAGGAACGACTCGAAGCTGAAAAAGCCATAGCGATCCGTCGTCCGGCCCGCAACGGCTGAGGCTGACCCCATTCCTTCCAGTTCGATCTTCCCAGCGGGCTTGCCATCCAGCGTGTAGACAGAGGTCTCCGTCTTGGCGTCCTTCAGCCGGTTCACGTAGATCTTTCCGCCCACAATCGACCAGTCGTCGATCGCATCCTGTCCCTCGGGCACTATGGTCTTCCATACGTCAGGCAGAATGCCGGGATCGGCCCTGAGGATGCGTCCCCTGGGCGCCTGATAGTCGGTCTTCACATACCATGCCCCCTGGGCGCGGATGGCTTCAAAGCGCGAATCCAGTCCCCAGACCAGCACCTCGAAGAACGAACCCGGCTGGGTCAGGTCGCGGAAGACGATGTCCACGCGCCGGGCCGGCACTCCGCGCCAGATGGTGACCACCAGATAACGGCCGTCATCGGTCACCACGCCGGAAAACAAGTCGTCGCCGGCCAGCCGCTCCGAGCGAAACTCGTGGCCGAAGATCAGCGTGTCGCTGGAGTTGCGCGTTCCCAGCGCGTGCCGGTAAAGCAGTGTTCCCTGCCGGTTATTGCGCGAGTAGTAAATGCCGGACCCATCCGGCGAGAAGCTGATGTCAAAATAGCGCGCGGTCGGCAGCTCATCCTCCAGCGTCTTGCCGGTTTTCACGTCGAAGAAGTGGATGGCGGTCTCGTCCGCTCCGCCCCGCTGCAACCCATAGGCCACCAGCGTCCCGTCGCGGGAGACGTCTTCCAGAGTGACCGATGTCTCCGGGTCGCGGCTCAGTTGCGCCGGGTCGATCAGCCGCTGGTCTTTGCCCATCCCGGCCGGCCCCGTCCCACCGCGGCGCATGTAAATCGACGACTGCTGCTCGCCGGGCAGCCGCTTGAGGAAGAAGTAGTTGTTTGCGCGCTGCAACGGCGTTTTCGCGGCCGAAACATTCTCCAGCTCTTCCAGATCGTCCGCAGCCTGGGGCCGTATGCGCGCCTGCTTCAGATAGCGGGCCGTGTAGGCATTCTGGGCATCGATGAAGTCCCGCGTCTCAGCGCTCTTGCCGTCTTCGAGCCATCGATAGCTGTCGGGAATCTTTGTTCCGAAGTAGTCGTCGGCAACCGGGATGGCTTCGGCGGAGGGCGGAGAAGGAAGCGTAATCCCTTCGCGGCCGTGAATAGCTTGGGCCGCCGCGCCCGCGCCGGCCGCTAACCAGATTGTCAATCCCCATGCAATGGTCAGCTCGATGCAATGGCTCATGCCGACAGGATACTGCGCGCTGCGGCACTTCGTCCGCGCGCCAGCCCGATAGAATCGAGTCCAGTGGCAGAACCGGCCCAGATTCAATCCTCTCCGGCCTCGCAATCCCGGTGGGCGCGCGGCCTGGGGATGCTGCGGCCTTCGCACGCGCACACCGCCTTCACGGCGACCATCCTGCTGATGGCGTCCACCTTCCTGTCGAGGATTATCGGGCTGGTGCGCGTTCAGTACATCGTCTGGCTTTTTGGCCGCGGCATGGACGCCGACGCGCTGAACGCCGCTTTTGTGCTCCCGGACATGATCTCGTATTTTCTGGTGGGCGGCGCAGCCTCCATCACCTTCGTGACCATCCTCACCCGCTATCGCGAAACGGGCCGCGAGGCGGAGGGCGAACGGTCGCTTTCCGTGATTCTGACCACCATGTACCTGGTTCTGGGCGGGGCCATCGTGCTGGCCGAAATCTTTGCTCCGCTGTACATCCACTGGTGGTTCAACGGCTTCGACGCGCCCAAAGCAGCGCTTTGCGTTCTCCTGACGCGCATCCTGCTGCCCGCGCAGTTGTGCTTCTTTGCCGGCGGAGTATTCGGCGCGGTGCTGCTGGTGCGCAAGCAGTTCAGCGTGCAGGCGGTGGCTCCGCTCATCTATGGCCTGGGCACCATCGTGGGGGGCGTGCTGCTGGTGCGGACCATGGGCGTCTCTTCGCTGGCCATCGGCACGGTGGCGGGAGCCTTCTTCGGGCCGTTTCTGCTGAACTGGTACTTCGCGCGGCGGGCGGGCGCGTGCTACCGGCCGATTCTCGACTGGCGCGACCAGGGACTGCGCGAGTGGGTGCGGCTGTCGCTCCCTCTGATGGCCGGCGTTTCGCTGGTGACCGCCGATGGCTGGATCGTCGCTCACTTTGCCTCGGCCACCGGCGGCGCTGTTTCGATGATGAGCTACGCCAAACAGCTCTTTAGCGCGCCCATTGCCGTGCTGGCGCAGGCCGCGGGCGCGGCTACCATGCCGTTCTTCGCCAGCCTCTGGTCGCAGCAGCGCCGCGACGAATTCGCCACCGGAGTGGCGGATGCGGTGTCGCGCGTAGCCGCGCTGGGGCTGCTGGCGGCCTCCGGCATGGTGGCTCTGGCCGTGCCCCTCGTGCAGTTACTCTTTCTCAGCAGACGCTTCTCCTCAGCCGACGCGCGCGAGTGCGCCGCCTACTTCGCCGTCTTCTCCGTCTCTTTGTTTCTCTGGTCGGCGCAAGCCATCTATGCGCGCGCCTTCTATGCGGCGGGGAACACCTTCGCGCCCATGCTTGCGAGCACGGTCGTAACCGTGGTCTCCTGGCCTGTCTATGCCGGGCTTTTCCACCTGTACGGAGTGATGGGGCTGGCCATCGCTTCCGACCTGGGGATCGCGCTGCAAACCGCGACCATCGCCGTGCTGCTGCACCAGCGGCGCATGGTCTCGCTGGCCAGCCTGGACTACGCCGAACTGGGCCGCTGCCTGCTGGCCGCGCTCACGAGCGGCGCCGCGGTCTGGGCGGTCGCCTGGGGACTGGGAAGCCTGCTGGGCTATCTGAACCTGTCGCGCCTGCCCGCGCAAGTCCGCTGGACCGACGCGGGCGAACTGCTGGCCGGAACTTTGGTTTGGGTGCTGGTGGCTGGATGGGTTCTGGAGAAGACCGGATCGGCGCTGCCCAGGGTGGCAATGAAGCGGCTGGGGCTGGGATAAGGCGAATTCAGGCTCGTCTTCAGTTCATTTCTTGCCATATGCCTTATTTTGTTCCACTTGAAAAGGTAACCGTCCAGTTCATTTCCAGCTCATTTCGCGCATTCCGTCCGGAGGCGCACCACCGTGATCCCATGCGGTTGAGCAAGGTTCGCTTACCCTGGACACACAAGCGCCCCCGGCGATGCGGGGGCGCTTGCGCGTAAGCCGGCCTGAGGCTTCGCTACGGCTGAAACGGCCGCGGAGCCTCAGGGATCACCTGGACTGGGGCGGCGGCCGCGGCGCCCGGCTTGCCTTCGGGCTTGCGGATGTCGATGCCGCCTTTGAAGAAGGCACCATCCTCGATGCTGATGCGGGCCGCCGAGACGTCGCCGCTCAGCGAGCCTTCGGCGCGGATGTCCACGCGGTCCGTGGCCACAACGTTGCCGCGCACCTTGCCCAAAACGACGATCTCGCGGGCGGTGATGTTGGCCGCGACCTGGCCGTTGCGGCCCACGGTGACGCGGTTGCCGGAGAGGTTGATGGTGCCCTCGACCTTGCCATCGACAAACAGCGACTCGGAGCCGGTGATCTCGCCCTTGATGAACAGGCTCTTGCCGATAGTGGCCTGCTCCGCACTCGCAACCGGGGCGCGGTTGACTACGGGTTCGACGACCGGAGGAGCCGGGGCCACCGGCCGGATGGGTGGTTCAGGGGTGGGGGGAAGATTCGTAGGACCGGGCTGGTTGGGTTTCCACATTGCGCTCACGACGATTCCTTTTCTGTCCTGCTGGGACGGGGCTGCCAAGGCAGGGGCCACTGCCGCGGGCCCAAAAAAACCGAAGGTGTGGACCGCCGGCCAACGTGTCATCGGCGGCCCAGTCGGCGGCCACTTGTAGGATACTCTCTCCCTTCGTGGTCCGCCAGAAAAGGTGCATTCCCGTTATTCTAAGGCGCAGCACCGCATTTTAGCGAGAGGACGGCAAACAAGGGCGATCAGTAGCCAATTGTGACAACATTGAGTGTAATTCTGCCATGGTACCGCACTTGTCACTTCGGGGGTTGAAATGAAGAGAGTGAACCAACCTGCAGTTGCAGTAATACCGTTTTTGGGCGTGAGCAAATTGGACCACAGCAGTTTTCTCAATGTGGATCTCGAGGTATTCTCGAAATCGGATTTGCAACCACTCGTGGCCGCGATGGGTTCGAAGGTTCACGTGCATTACCTGGGAATGGAATTCCGATTATTCAAGGCCTACGTTGATCTGGCCCAGCAACCTAAAACACCGGAAATCGGAATCATTCGGTTCTGCAGGCTGATTCAAAAACTCCCTCCCTCCGCGCGGGAACTTTGGGACCACGCCAAATCGCGAAGCTTCGATATCGGCATCGAAGCGCCGAAATGGGGGAGTTACTACTGGTCCGCAGTTGGCCCCGAGGCGATTCGAGCCGCTGGCGATGTCAAAGCGCAAATCGCGATTACCGTGTACGCGCCTGTGAAAACAGTCAAGAAACGCAAGAGCATCCGACGGGCAGAACCTTCCGAATGACTGACTATCGGGAGCGCAAGGGAAGCGATTGCCCTACTCTTATCGTATGACTGATGGCGAACTGGTGGCGCGGATTGCCCGCTCCGCCGGCCAAAAGGCCGGATACAAGCAACTGGTGCGCGAGCTGAGCATGGGCGGCGGGCGCGAGCGGCGTCTGCTGTTGGAGCAATTGGCCCGCCTTACCGCGCGCGGCGAACTGGTCAAGCTGGATCGCGAGCACTGGAGCATTCCGCGGCCCACGTTGGGCACGCGCGAGAACCTGGCCGCCGGGCGGCTCGATCTGCATCGCGACGGTTACGGCTTTGTGCGCCCCAACCGAAGGTCCGGCGCGGCGGACGCACGGCAGGCATCACCCGACGAAGACATCTTCATCCCTCCCAACGAGATCAACGGCGCCATGCAGGGCGACCAGGTGCTGGTTGAAGTGGACCCGCCCAGGGCCGATGGACGCCGCCTGGGCCGGATCGTGCGCGTGCTGGAGCGGCGCAACCCCACCGTGGTTGGGACCTTTCATTACGCCCGCTCGGACCGCGCGCAGGGGCACAGCGTCACTCCTTTCGACGAGCGCATGACGCAGCCCATTCTCATTCCCGACGGACAGGAACTGCCCGCGGCCGGCGAGTCCGCCACGCCGCACCGGGTGCTGGGCGCGGAAGCCGCGGCCGCCGCGCAGTGGGACGATCTGGAAGGCCTGGTCGTCGATGCGGAGATCACCAGCTGGCCCACGCCAACCCGGCCACCCATCGGCCGCGTGATTGAGGTGCTGGGCTCGCCGGACGACTTCGGCGTGGACGTGGAGATGATGATCCGCAAGCACCAGCTGCCGCGCATCTTTCCGGAAAACGTTCTGGCCGAGGCGCGGCAGGTGGCCCATCTTGATGCCGAAGAAGCCGACAGCCGCCGCGACTTCCGTTCGCTGCCGATCGTCACCATCGACGGAGAGACGGCGCGCGATTTTGACGACGCTGTCCTGGTGAAGGAACGCGCCGACGGCGGATATGAGCTGCAAGTTCATATTGCCGACGTGGCCGAGTACGTGCGCGCGGGGACGGACCTGGACCTGGAGGCGCGGCTGCGCGGCACCAGCGTCTACTTTCCGGATCGCGCCATTCCCATGCTGCCGCAGGAGCTATCGACCGGCATCTGTAGCCTACGCCCCGGCGAGGACCGTCTCGTCCTGAGCTGCGTCATGCAGCTCGATGCCGATGGCCGCATCGAGAGCTACGAGATCGTCGAGGGCGTCATTCGCTCGGCGGCTCGGATGACCTATACCGAGGTCCACGCCATTCTCGAAGGCGACTCAGAGACTCGCGCGCGCTACAAGGCGCTGGTTCCGGAGTTCGAGCGCATGCGCCGCCTAGCCGGGCTGATGAACAAGCGTCGCGAGGAACGGGGAAGCGTTGATTTCGATCTGCCCGAGCCGGTGATCGAGTTCGACGAGCAGGGCCAGATGCGCGGGGTAACAAAATCCGAGCGCACCTGGGCCAACCGCCTGATCGAGGAATTCATGCTGGCGGCCAACGAGTGCGTGGCCACATGGCTGGAAGACCTGGGCGTGCCTTCGCTTTACCGGATTCACGAAAAGCCCGACCCGCGCCGCGTCGTGCAGTTTGAGGAACTGGCCGCCTCCTTCGGCTACTCGCTGGGCCTGGGCGCTCTGCCCGTCAAGCGCTTCCAGATCCGCGCCGAGCGGCGGGAGGCGCACGGGCGCGGGCGCAATCCCCGGATGCACGAGGCGCCCGAGGACATTCCCGTCACGCCGCGCATGTATCAGAAGCTGGCCGCGCGCATCGAGGGCAAGCCGGAAGAGCGCATCCTGAGCTACCTGATGCTGCGCTCGCTCAAGCAGGCGCGCTACTCCGAGATCAACGAGGGCCACTTTGCCCTGGCCGCGCCCACCTACACGCACTTCACCTCGCCCATACGCCGGTATCCCGACCTGATCGTCCATCGCATCACGAAGTCGCTGCTCCGGGCCGGCGGGAGCGGCCAGGGCGAGGTTGCGCATAGCCGCCACAGTTCGCCGTGGACGCATCAGAACGAAGGGCTGGCATTGGGCGGTTTGGCTTCCCACCCTTGGCGCAAGAACAAGGACGCGCCAAGGATGCGGCACCCAGGCTTGATACCAAAAGAAGAAAACGCAGGTCCTTCGACTCCGCTGCGCTCCGCTCAGGATGACAGAGCAATGACTGAAACGCCGGTTCCGGAGGCCGAGCTGGCCCAGATCGCCGAGGAGGCCAGCCTGACCGAGCGCCGCGCCGCCGAGGCCGAGCGCGAGCTGGTGGAGTGGAAGAAGGTTCGCTTCATGCAGGACCGGGTGGGCGAGGAGTTCGCCGCCCTGGTGCTGAACCCGGCCAAATTCGGCCTCTTTGTGGAGCTGACCGACCTGTTCGTCGAGGGTCTGGTGCCCATCGACAGCCTGCGCGACGATCGCTACGCGTGGCGCGAGAATACGCACGAGGTCGTTGGCGAGCGCTCAGGCCGCCGCTTCCGTGCTGGCGACCGGGTGCGCGTGATTCTGGACCGCATCCTGGCCCAGGAACGCAGGCTCCAGTTCTCGATTGTGGAAGAGGGTTTGCCGCTAACCCGGCAAAAAGCCGCAAAGCCGCCGAAGGCAAAGAAGAAAAGGGGGAAGGACGCAGCGCTCCAGCCGGCCAGGGCGAAAAAACACTACAACAAGAGCAAGCGCCATTAGAGCGTTGCCGCTCGAACGGCGCTTGCGGTGCGCTCTCAATCATCCTGAAGCCAGCCGGATGCCCTAGGCGCCGGCCTGCTTCTCAGCCAGGTTGCCGATCCACGGCAGCTTAAAGCGCTTCCCTTGCATGGCATTGATCAGGCAGATGAGCCACGCAATCAGCAGCACCGGGATGCCGATGAGCGCGATCAGCCAGCCAAGGATCGGAATGATGGCGATGAAGCTGACCGCAAAAAAAGCAATGGCCAGAAACACGCACTGCCATGCGTGGAACTTGATGTAGGCGTTCTTGTTGTAAGGCTCGACGAGCAGAAAGATGATCGCCGGGATGACTGTGACGTAGGCCAGTGCGCCGGCGGCGTTGTCGGACAGGCCGGACTGGGCGGGCTGGGGAGGAGTCGGAACGAATTGGCTGGGATCGGACACGGTAGCTCCTTTGGGATTTAGTTCAACCTGTTGTGGTAGTTCACCCCCGTTTGTGACGGAGCGGAATGCGGAGGAATTGCGAACCGCGGGCAACCCGCCGGACAGGAACACGGCCGCCTCCGGACCCCGTCCTCATGCTTGCCGTGGCCCTCGGTGTGTTAGGCGCTGGCCTGCTTCTGGGCAAAATCGCTGATGACCGGAATCTTGAATACCTGGCCGTTGAACGCCTTGATCATCACGATGAGCCAGAGGATGAAGAACGCGAGACCCACCAGCGGTGTCACGAACAACATCACCAAGCCGATCAACGGTATCCTGCCGACAAAATGGAATCCAATGTCAATCACGATCCAGGCAATGCACAGGAAGATGGACTGCCAGGAGTGGAAGCGAACGATGGGTTTCTGGTTATAGGGCGGGACCACCAGGAAGATGATCGCCGGGATGACAGTGACGTAGGCAAGACCGGAGGCGGCGTTGTCGCTAAGGCCGGTTTGCGGAGTTTCTTCGGGCATGGCAGCTCCTTTGAAGTTGAGATCGAACTAGCGTGGTGACTTACCCAGGTTTGTGACGGGGGAAAGAACACGGGAAACAAGACGAACCGCGAGAGTCAACCTCCAGCGGCGGGAACGGCACCCGTGTGGAAGTCGTCCCAGGGGCCGCCGGGTCGCGGGGCCGTTCATTTGTTGGCCATGCGCTCGGCGAGGGCGCCAATAATCGGGAGCTTGAAGAGGCGTCCATTGAAAGCCTTCACCGCGCAAAAAACCCAAATGGCCAACCAGCAAATATCGATCGCCGGCCAGATCAGATTCAATCCGAAAAGGCCTGCGGGCAGGTGGGGAACAATGATCGCCAGAAGAATTCCAATTACGACGTCCGTGACGAATGCCGCAAGGCTGAGGAAGATGGACTGCCAGGCGTGGTAGCGGACATAGGGACGCGCGTAGTAAGGCGGGAGAAACAGAAATACAATCGCCGGCAGGAAGGTAATGTAGGCGATTGCGCCGGCGGCATTGTCAGAGAAGCCAGGCTGTTTCGGAGCGGACATAATGGTTCCTTTCGTGGTCGGGACTGAAGTGCGAATTCGTGTCATCCACGTTCAAGCCGGACCACGCAGCCGAGGAAGATTCAGGACTCGGGAGCGCGGAAAACAGCGTTGACCGGGAATACAACAAGGAAACTGCTGATGAAGACGATTGTCAAGAGCAATCTTCGCGAAGGCACGCGGATTGTTGGCGAACCCCCGCCATTGCCCGCTGTTGCTGTCCTGTTCCCGCTTGGCGCTGGTTTGAAGCCAGGGTTCGAGGCCCGCGCCGGAGCCGCGCAGATACCCGCAAACCTCGAGAGCCGGCGAGTCAGCAGGCCTGGGTGCTACGATCCGCGGCAAGCTCAATTCGATCCAGCAACCGGGGATCGTCGTTGCGCACGTTTCCCACGCGGGCGCTTACCGGCCAGGCAAGCATCTTCTCCGCCGGGAAAGGGCGTAGCAGGTCCACGGGCGGCCTGGCCGGGTCGCCGGAATCGAGCCAGCGCGGGTAATCCCGCGGTTCCAGAATCACCGGCATCCGGTTGTGGATGGGTATCAGCAGTTCATTTGGGTCCGTGGTCAGGATGGTGAAGGTCTCCAGCGGCGCACCCTCCCTGGGCTGCCAGCGCTCCCATAGGCCGGCCATGGCGTAAGGCTCCCCGGTTCTGAGGCCGATCGCGTAGGGCTGCCTGGTCCTGGCCCCCAGCCGCTGCCACTCGTAGAAGGCATCGGCGGGCACCAGGCAGCGGCGCCTCCTCACAGCCTCCCGGAAGGCGGGCTTGGCGGCTGCCTCCTCCGCGCGGGCGTTGATGGTGCTATAGCCGATCGCGGCGTCCTTGGCCCAGAAGGGCACCAGTCCCCAGCGAAGCAGGGCAATCTCCCTTTCTCCCGAGTCCCGGCTAAGCCTGACCACCGGTTGCACGCTCTGCGGCGCCACGTTGTAACTGGGCGCAAACCAGGGCATCTCACCGGGCTCCACGCCAAACCAGTCGGCGAGAACCTGCTGCGTCGATCGACGGGCAAATCGTCCGCACATACTCCACAGGATATTGAATCCGCCCCACTGGAAGGCAACAGCGAGACCCACCCTAGCCGCAAAGACAGGAACGAGGCGAGGGTGGGGCACCCGGCAGGGAGGCAACCGCCAGAACTCCGGCCGCGCGTCATCCAATACAATGGGGCCTGGGAGCATTGAGAATGGCGCATACCGTGTTTTGCGTTCGCTACAAGAAGGAGATGGAGGGCCTGGACGAGCTGCCCTTCGACTCGGAGTTCGGTGAAAAGATCTTTAAGAATGTCTCAAAAGCTGCCTGGGGCGAGTGGGTGGAGCGGCAGAAGATGCTCCTGAACGAGTACCGGCTCCAGCCCTGGACTCCGCAGGCGCAGGAGTTCCTGGTGGCGCGGATGGAGGAGTTCTTCTTCAGCGAGGGCTCAGCCCTGCCCGCGGAGTTTGTCCCGCCGGAGCACTGACGGGAGCCGGAGCGGGTCCGGCCTGAAGAGATTGGACCCATCGCGGTCAAGAGCCTGGCCTGGCCATCGAGCGGCGGGTCAGTCCCGGAGCGGAGGTGAAGATGAGCTTCCGGAATCTGTTGTGGCTTTTCCCCGTCGCGATCACTCTGCACAATGCGGAAGAGGCCATCTGGTTTCCCGCCTGGTCGCAACAACCGGGCCGCTGGTTTGCCCCTGTTGCACCAGGCGTCTTCCGTTTTGCCGTGGCGGTCCTGACGATCCTGGCCTACCTGATTGCATGGCTGAGCGCCGTATCGGGCAAACAGACTGTATGGACCTACCTCGTCTTCGGATGCATGGTCGCCACGCTGGCCAACGCCCTTATTCCGCACATCGCGGTATCGCTGGCCACGCGCCGTTACATGCCGGGCACCGTAACTGCCGCGGCTCTGAACCTGCCTGCGCTATCCCTGCTGGTGACTTTGGCCGTCAAGGAGGGATACGTTTCCGGCTGGAAAGCCGCGGCGTATTCCCTGGGCGTGTCTGGCCTCCTCCTCCTTTTCATTCCAGCGCTGTTCAGTTTGGGGAAGAGCTTGCGCCTCTGAGCATGGCTCGCTCTTCCAGCAGAATTATGCCGCCGGCCACGAACCTCGACCGCCCGTCTCCCGTTCCCGGCCTGGCGAGAAACCCACGTCCAGCCGCAGAAGCGCTACGGCAGCTCGTTTTCTTGACCCCTTCAAGATCACCGGCAGGCTCAAACATGGGCGGGGCAGGGAATCACGAGCGAGAGCAGCCCGGCCAGCACATCGCCCAGGCCGGGAACCAGTCCGAAGATCCCGTCCAGGCCGAAGCGAATGCCGGCGCCGGGGACGACGAAAGCCTCGTCCAGCAGAATCTCCAGGACCGGCAGGGGGTCCGGTTGCGGAAGATCCAGGCGCGGCGGTTCGAGCGATCCGCCGGCTGGAACGGCTCAATCAGTTCTTTTTCCAGCCTTGAGAAACGAAATGGGCGCTGGTGGGCTGAGCGATGAACAGGTACAGGTCGCTTGTAGTCGGCTCCATGTTCTGGAAGAACACATCGATGTAGACCGTGCCGCTCTTCGTGGTAGCCAGCCCGGTGACGGATTTGCCCCAGCCCTGGCTGTACAAGGCCATGGCGCGATCCTCGTCCTGCCGGGTGGAATAGCCCGACAATCCATAGCAGCGCGCGACGTCGGAGTTATCGCCATACCGGTAATGCAGGGCGATATCCTGGCATGTCAAAGTGACTTCCTCTCCGGGCGCCTTCGTAATCTGGAGGGTGACGACAAGGCCGTGGTATTGGTCGGGTTTGGTCTCCGCGAATTGGGCCTTCGGGCTGTCCAGCTTGGTTACGAATGTGGCATCGACAATCTGGAACTTCACCTTGCTCAAGTCAAAAACGTCAGACGGGTTCGGGTTCTGCGCAAACGCCTGCATGGACAGGCCGATCGCCGAAATCAGAAGGGCGGATTTGAGGCTGTTCGTGACTGTGACTTTCATTTGCTGCTCCTTGAAGAGACGAGGCATTGAAAACGCGCCAAGTATACAAGGTTTGCGGCAGTGGCGCTATCCATTTCACCTTGTCCTCCGAGCGGCATCTCCATGGGAGCGCGTCCGGCCGGTTTCGCGGGACGATTCCGCAGGGTGGGCCAGGGCGGAAGACCTGATTCGATGCTACAATCAGGAGGATAGATGGCGGCAGTAGTTCAGTGGCAGAACGCCTGACTGTGGCTCAGGATGTCGTGGGTTCGATCCCCACCCGCCGCCCCAATCCACACTCGGCTCAAGAGAGCCAACCTTCCTCAAATTGCAGAGTTTCCGAATCTCCGTGACCCCTGAAATCCGCGAGAATGAAGAGTTTGCCGGCGGGCCGGCCGGACTGCCCGAGTGGCTGACCCCGTTTGAGCCGAGGCGCGCCCTGGCGAACGGCCACCTGCAAACCATTGTGGGGAACTTTCTTCCCCGTCCGCCCTTCCGACTGGCTAGCGTCGCGGAGACCGTCGAGGTGGACCCCGCCGACGCCAGCCGCGTGCTGTGTCATTGCCACTGGCAGCAAGAGCGCGGTGAGGCCGATCCGGGACGGAACGGGCGGCTGACGCTGGTGCTGGTCCACGGGCTTGAGGGCTCGGCTGACTCCCGGTACATTCAGGGCGTCGCCGCGCGGGCCTGGGCTGCCGGCTGCAACGTCATCCGCATGAACATGCGCAACTGCGGCGGGTCGGAAGCGCTGACGCCCACGCTCTATCACTCCGGGCTCTCCGGCGATGTGGGCGCGGTGGTGCGCCACTTTGTCCAGCGGCGCGGACTGGAGCGCGTGGCCCTTGCCGGCTACTCGATGGGTGGCAACATGGTGCTCAAGCTGGCCGGGGAGTGGGGCAGCCGGCCGCCGCTGGTGGCCGTGGCCGCGGTCTGTCCGGCCATCGATCTGGCCGTTGGCGCCGACGCCCTGCACGAGCCGCTCAACCGCGGCTATGAATGGCATTTCCTGCGCGGCCTGATGGCCCGCTACCGCCGCAAGGCGGCGCTGTTTCCCGGCATCTATGCGACCCCCCGCGAGATCGGGCCGGTACGCTCCATCCGGGAATTCGATGGCAAGATTGTGGCCCGCTACTGGCGCTTCCGCGATGCCGACGACTACTACCACCGCGCCGCCAGCGCCCGCGTGGTGGACCGGGTCGCCGTGCCTACGCTGGTTTTGTGCGCCCAGGACGATCCCTTCATCCGCCTCACTGAGGAGACTCGGGCCAAGCTGCGCGCCAACCCGCATATCACATTAGTGGAGACCCGCCACGGAGGCCACTGCGCCTATCTGTCCAGGGACCGAGGCAACGAGATTCATTGGGCCGAGGCGGCCGTGATTCGTTTTCTGCCGGCTGTGGCCGGACGGCCGGATGGAAGCTGAACGGGCGGCGGACGTTGGCGCCTGTGCGCCGCCGGTCGAGGTATGGTGGCCGGGCTTTGCCGGCCTGCCCCGCGGCCCGCAGCGCCTGGCAGTTGCCTGAGGCTGCGCCGCTGCCCGCACGGGCGGCATTTGTTCGTGTACGCCGCGGCCGATCGACGGTAGAATGATCTCTACAGGGGCGAGTAGCTCAATTGGATAGAGCACCGGCCTTCTAAGCCGGGGGTTGTGGGTTCGATCCCCGCCTCGCCTACCACCCTTAAGCATCAACAGCTTACGCGGGCTGCCTCCGCAGCGGAAACAGTACAAGCCGGGGGCAGAGCAAGGGCTTTCGGGTCGTCTCTTGCCAGAGCAGCGGAGTGTAAACACAGCGCTGATTGTGTGCGGATTCCCCAGGGCTACCGCTCTGGCCTCCACAACCTTCGTCACTCGCTTTCCAAGGGGGTGGTGAACCAGGCGAAGATGGACCCCGAGACGGCAAAGGGAACCCTGCCGCATAACCGGATTCATACGGCGCTCGCCCTGGCCATGCAGGGCGATGCGGAGGAAGCACGGGCGGCTCAGGGCACATTTCTCAAAACGTTGCGAACGCGCTCGGGCGCTGCGCGATAGTGTGGTCTGGATTGGGAGTCGGGGACCCTGCGGTGAAAATGCCGTAAGTCCCTCAGGAACATGGCAGGCACGACTGGATTCGAACCGGCGGCCGCTTCCGTGTCAACCAGGTTTTTGACCGCAACTCGTTGATTCCAGGGGCATCGGCGGCGCCGATAGGCACCGGAAGTCATCCAAGATCCATTTTCAGCGCCGTCGTCGGCACCATCGGAATCCAAGAAGAAAAGGTCTGGCGGACGCATTCCAGCCCTCTGAAACGGCACTAATGTCAGCGCCGCTGCAGGAAGCGACACAATACCGGTTTCCCTTATCTCGCTCCATGCACACATTTTCCTGCCTCGAAGAAAAAGGAACTTCGGTTTAACCCGGGCGAAGACGCTTCGGCAGCTGGTTTAAGCAAAGGAGATGACTTATTCAATGAAAACTGACGTGACCGGGCTTTTTCTCGACTTCTCTCGCCGCAAGCTGCTGGAGCAGTATTGGCCGCGGCTGCGGGCGTGCGTCGAACCGCTGACGGAGGAGCAGGTCTGGTGGCGGCCGAACGCCGCCTCGAACAGCATCGGGAATCTGATTCTGCACTTGAATGGCAACGTGCGGCAGTGGCTGGTGGACTCGTTCAACCGGTCGGAAGACAGGCGCGACCGGCCCGCCGAGTTTGCCGAAACCGGGTCGATCTCCGCCTCGGCGCTGCTGGAGCGGATGGGCGCGACCATGCGGGAGGCGGCGCAGGTGCTGGCCCGGCTGACGCAGGCCGACCTGGTCGCTCCCTACGAGATTCAGGGGTACAAGGTGTGGGGCCTGGATGCCGTTTACCAGGTTGTGGAGCATTTCGCGATGCACTACGGGCAGATCCTCTATATCGCGAAGAGCCTGACCGGAGCGGATCTGGGGTTCTATAGAGAGCTGAGCAAGACAGGGCGCGCCGACTGAAGACTGCGGCCGCCCCTGCTTTGTGCCTTTCCCTCACTCGTCAATCTGGGTTGCTTCCTTTCCTCGTGGCAGGAGGGCCTGGAGACCAATCGAGGTTCGGGCGAAGACCACTCGCTTGGCCAGGGAAGCGCTTCACAGACAATACTTAAGTGTCCACTTGACAAATGAGTGCGCGCCGGTCAATACTTAAGCGTGTACTTAACCATTTCCCCTTGGAGGAGAAGAATCATGGACCATCAACCCGTAATCCACAACACGTTTGTCGTCGAGCGCAGCTATCCCGTAAAGCCGGAGCGCGTGTTCGCCGCCTTTGCCGACCCCGCCCGGAAGCGCCGTTGGTTTGCGGAAGACGAGCAGAATCAGGTCGAAAGTTATGCGCTGGACTTTCGCGTTGGAGGCAGGGAGCACTACGCCCTCGGCTTCAAAGAAGGCCATCCGCTGGCGGGTCTCACGCTCAAGAGCGAAAACGTGTACCGGGACATCGTGCCCAACCGCCGCATCATTTTCACCTCGACGATGTCCGTAGCAGACAGGTGCATCTCGGTGTCTCTGGGCACGGTTGAGCTGCTGCCCTCGGAGCAGGGCACCGACCTGATTCTCACATTTCAGAGCGCGTTCCTGGAAGGCTCCGATGGCCCCGGGATGCGGGAAGCCGGATGGCGCAAGCTGCTTGACAAGCTGGCAACGGTGCTCGAGGGCTAATCGCTGAACGGCGCGGGAAGGCGCGGGCCATGAATAAGAAACCCGATATCGACCGTATCTTCCACGCTCTCGGTGATTCCACGCGCCGGGCGATGATGGAGCGGCTGAGCCAGGGTCCCACATCGGTGTCGCGGATGGCAGAGCCGCTGGACATGACTTTGGCTGCGGTGGTTCAACATATTCAGGTGCTGGAGGAGTGCGGTCTGGTGCAGACCGAGAAGGTGGGCAGGGTGCGCACCTGCCGCATCGAACCTGCCGGGCTGGATGCGATGGAGCAATGGATCCGCGATCGCCGCTCAGTTTGGGAACGCCGGTTGGACCGGCTGGGGAATTTGCTCGGTGAGTGAGAGAGAACGGCTAGGATCCGACCGCGCGACTTCGCGCGTTGCGACTGAGTGTTGTCGCATCCGACCCTAGCCGCAAAAGCAGAGAGGCCGCGCCCAAAAGGCGCCCAGGTGGGGCACCCATAATGGCCGGATCAGCGGCGAAGTTACTTCAGCGAACTCATATCGATCACGAAGCGGTATTTCACGTCCTGGCGCAACATCCGCTCGTAGGCTTCGTTAATCTTCTGGATGGGGATGACTTCGATTTCGGAGACTATGTTGTGCTCTCCGCAGTAGTCGAGCATCTGCTGCGTCTCGGGCATGCCGCCGATCATGGAGCCGGAGAGCGCGGCGCGCTTGAAGATGAGGTTGCCTACGTTCAACACCGGGAACTTCTCGGGCAGGCCGACCAGGCACATGGTGGCGTCCTGCTTAAGCAGGGCGGTGTAGGGGTCGAGCGAGTGCGGGGCCGCGGCGGCGTCGAGGATGAAGTCGAAGGACTTGAAGTGGGCCTTCATGGCGTCGGCGTCGGATGAGAGCACGACTTCGTTTGCGCCAAGCCGCAGGGCGTCTTCGCGCTTGCGCAGATTGGTTGTGAATTGAACCACATGGGCGCCGAAGGAGTGGGCGAACTTGAGCGCCATATGGCCCAGGCCGCCCAGGCCCACGATGCCCACCTTCATGCCGGGGCCGGCCTTCCAGTGGCGCAGCGGCGAGTAGGTGGTGATGCCGGCGCAGAGAAGCGGGGCGACGGCGGCGAGGTCGAGATTGGCTGGAACCGCGTGAGCGAAGCGCTCGTCGACGACGTAGTTCGAGGAGTAGCCGCCCATGGTGATGGAGCCGTCGACACGGTCGATGTTGGCGTAGGTGAGCGTTGCGCCCTGGTCGCAGAAGTGTTCCTCGCCGCGATGGCAGGGGGCGCACTGGCGGCAGGAATCGACGATGACGCCGATGGCCGCTATGCCGCCCGCCTTGAACTTGGTGACGGCGCTGCCGGTGGCCGTGACGCGGCCCACGATCTCGTGGCCGGGAACGAGAGGATAGACCGAGTTGCCCCACTCGTTGCGCGCCATGTGCAAGTCGGAGTGGCAGACGCCGCAGTAAAGGATGTCAACGGCGATTTCTGTAGCGCCGGGCTCACGCCGGGTGAAGTTGAACGGAGCCAGGGGAGACTGAGCGTTGGGCGTAGCGTAGCCTTTGGATGGGGGCATGAGAAGAATCCTTTCAGGAGAGAAGTCTACAACATGGGGGGCGGGCACGGCTGGCGTCGGAGAGCGCTCAAAGACTGTTTGCGTCTGCTTCGAAAGCTTGCCGGGACGGTGATTCCGGTGCTGTCCCAGAGCCTGATTCCGGGACCTGGGAAACTACATCCCTCTCCCGTCGGATGCAATGCGAAACTCCCCTACGGAATCAGAAACGACCCCGGAATCCCCTCATCCAGCGAGGCCAGAACCGCTCCATTCGCGCTCGCCAGTTGCACCAGATGACCGTCCGTAGTCTGCGCCGGAGATCTTACCCAGGCGGGAAGCGCGGAGATGTCGCTCGCGTCCGGCAGGAATTCAAGCGGAAATGCGCTGCGTTTGCCTTCATTCCAAGAAGGAGGCTTTTGGTCCGCAAGACGTTCAGGTCGTACAGGGCGACGCTCGCAATCGCGCGAACAAAGTCGATGTCCGTCACCGAAGACGTCAGGAACGGAGAACCGCGCTCAGACCGCATTTGGATTTCATGAGACCGAGCCAGTCTGCCCCTAAGTCCCTTATCCCTTAGTCCCCGCATTTTCACTTCCCGATGACATCGATAGCCACCGGAATCGTCTTCGGCGGCATGCAGGCGCTCTTGTCGCAGGCCTGGAAGCGCAACCTGGCCTCGACCAGGTGATCGCCGGTCTCGGCCACGATGCGCGCCTGAATCACAAACTCGCCGGTGTAGACGCTGAGCGTGGTCTTAGGATCGAGAGGCAGCGTGAAGTCTGTGCCCGCCGGATAGCTTGCATCCAGCAGCCGCACGCCCGCCCCCTCGGGAATCGACAGAGTAGCAGGAATGAGAAACTCGTCCTCGGGCGTGTGCGAGTTGATATGCAGCCCTTTCGCGATGCGGAAGTGCAGCGCCACTTCGGCCGGCTTGCCGGCTGCCACCGTCACCTGTTCGGGGAAAAGATACTCGACCGCCGCACCCTTCAAGATCGACCGGCCCGCAAGATCGGACTGGCCATGAGCCAGCGACGCGGCCAGCCCCAAAGCCAATGCCACCCCGATTTGCCTCTTCATCCCCGCCATCGATTCCGGCCCCAGAGCCCAACCAATCCGCAGCCCGTTCATTCGCTAACTTCCCGATTCATGCAAGGTAATTAAAGGCCAAGAGCCAAAACCTAGAAGCTGAGTGTTGCTTTTCAATTACCCAGCGCCTTCCTGATATTGGCCTCGATATCCTCCTTCGAAGTCAGCCCCATCTGCGCGGCCACCACGATCCCGTTTCGGTCCAAAAAGAACGAGGCCGGCATGGCATCCAGCCCACCGTAGGGCTTGCTGAGCGAATCGCCGTCGATCAGCACCGGGTAGGGGATGTGCATCTCGTCGACGAAGCGCGCAATCTCCTTCTTTTCGTCGCTCAGCTTTTGCTGATCGCCGCGGTCGATGTCGTCGGTGGAGACGCCCAGCACCTCGAACCCCCGCGCAGCGTACTGGTTCCGCAGCTCGATCAGCCAGGGCGTCTCGATCTTGCACGGGCCGCACCAGGTAGCCCAGAAGTTGATCAGCACCGCCTTGCCCTTGTAGCCGGCCAGCGACACCTTCCTGCCGCTCAGGTCCTCGAGGACAAATTCCGGCGCCGGCTTGCCCTTTAGCGGCGAAAGAAACTGCTCCTCGCCGCCCGCCGCATCCGGCGCCGGCTCGCCTTGCGCCATGGAGGCCAGCCGCCGCTCCGCCGCCTGCCTGCGGAGTTCCCAGTTGGCCCACCCGGCCCACGCAAAGACGGCCAGAATGAACAGAACGGCGGTGATAACCAAGGTGTTGCGCTTCACGGGGAGTCGCCTCTCAGCCCTATTGTACGGGCAGTTGGGCGCCTGCCGATGCTTGCGGCATTGCCGGGCGCCCCATCCTCCTGGCGGGTCCGCGAAAGGGTTGGGCGGCGGAAGGCCTCTATCGCTGCCCCACCGCAGGCGGCCAAAGCTGTTACCATCAAAAACCGATGAACCAGCCCAACCCCAACGATCCTGAACCGGGCCGGCCCGATCCCGCAGCCTTTAAGCCGGCAGAACTGGTGCGCACCGAAGCGGCCGCCCTGGAAGCCCTCGCCCGCCGCCTTGAAGGCCCCTTGGCCGGACCCTTCGCCCGCGCCGTCGAGCTGATCCTGCGCTGCGGCGAGGAGCGGGGCCGCGTCGTGGTTACCGGAATGGGCAAGAGCGGCATCATCGCCCAGAAGATTGCCGCCACGCTCAGCTCCACCGGCTCGCCGGCCCTGTTTCTGCACCCCGCCGAAGCAGTCCACGGAGACCTGGGCGTGCTTATGCATGGAGACGTCGTGATCGCGCTCTCTTCGAGCGGCGAGACCGAAGAGATTCTGCGCCTGCTGGCCACGCTCAAGCGCAAGGGCGACGCGCTGGTCACCTTCTGCTGCAATCTGAATTCAACTCTGGCCGCCGCCAGCGACGTGGCTCTGGACTGCGGCGTGGAGCGCGAGGCCTGCGGGCTGAACCTGGCGCCCACCGCCTCTACGACTACGATGCTGGCGCTGGGCGACGCGCTGGCCGTCGCCGTCAGCCTGCGCAAGGGCTTCCGCGCAGAGGATTTTGCCGAGCTTCACCCCGGCGGCAAGCTGGGCAAGCGCCTGGCCAAGGTTCGCGACCTGATGCACTCCGGCGACGAGGTGCCCGTCGTCGCTCCCTCGACGCCCATGACCGACGTGATCTACGAGATGTCGAGCAAAAAACTGGGCATTACCACCGTGCAGGAGCGGGGTCGTCTTTGCGGCGTCATCAGCGACGGCGACCTGCGCAGGCTGCTGGAACGCGAGGGCGGCGCGGCTCTCAGCCGCTCAGCCGGCGAAGCCATGAATCCGCATCCGCGGACGATTGCCGCTTCGGAACTGGCCGCCACGGCGCTGGCGATCCTGGAAGAACGCAAGATCACTTCGCTGGTGGTCGTGGACGCCGGCCAGACCGTCGAAGGCGTGTTGCACTTGCACGATCTGTGGGGAGTGGAGCTGATCTGAGGCAGGGATCAGGCCGAAGGCTCGCCCTGGCGAGGATCAGAGATCAGACAAATCGGCCAACTTGCCTGGAGCCAGGGTCGATCTCCAGCTTCCCACCTATCTGCTGGGTGGGAAGCTGGCGGTGAAGGAGCGGCAGATCTGTTACCGGCTCCGGGCCACTTCTTCCACGGTGACGGGGTCGAGGAAGGGCATGGCGGCACGCAGTTCCTTGCCGATGATCTCGACCGGGTGCCTGGCTTCGGCTTCGCGGAAGGCCGAAAACTCCTTCTTGCCCGTGTTCAGATCGGTGAGGAAGCGCTTGGCGAAGCTGCCGTCCTGGATTTCGGCCAGAATCTGCTTCATGGCCTTGCGGCTCTGCTCGTTGATGACGCGGGGACCGCTGACGTAGTCGCCGAACTCGGCGGTGTCGGAGATGGAGTAGCGCATGTAGGCCAGGCCGCCGCGGTAGATCAGGTCCACGATCAGCTTGAGCTCGTGCATGCACTCGAAGAAGGCGCTCTCGGGCTGATAGCCGGCCTCGACCAGGGTCTCGAAGCCGG
>Ga0326728_10006290_pt1 | contig 32128 bp, 25 predicted proteins | sample MB3enrmetagenome_FD_207602 | JGI IMG/M metagenome (GOLD analysis project Ga0326728, IMG submission 207602) | Lab enriched peat soil microbial communities from McLean, Ithaca, NY, United States - MB31MN | ecosystem: Environmental > Terrestrial > Soil > Wetlands > Peat | place: USA: New York... | reverse complement strand
CTGCAATGATGTTACACTGGGGCGCGAATTGCGGAACCTGCCACGTGGGGTTTTCGGCCAGCAGATTATTTTTCGAGGATCCAGCCCCTCTTAGTGTCACCTTCCCGCTTTACCGGGGTGTGCAAGAGCCAGGGGCAAAAAGCAAGGACAGGGCTTTGGTTCGAGATTAGAGTCCTGAGGTCAGGATGCGTTGTGGCACCGTTTGCGGCGCCCAAGGGGAACGAACTTTCATCGCTCTCACCTGTGAGGAATGTTTATGAAGGTCCTGCTGGTCTACCCGGAATTTCCCGACACGTTCTGGAGTTTCAAACACGCTCTGCCCTTCCAGGGCAAGCGCTCGGCATTTCCTCCCCTCGGACTGCTCACGATTTCCGCGATGCTGCCCAGCCATTGGCAGAAGCGGTTGGTGGATTTAAACGTCCAACGCCTTAAAGATTCGGACCTGACATGGGCCGACGTGGTGTTCTTCAGCGGCATGATTGTGCAAGGGCCCTCCATGAAGGAGCAGATTGCGCGCGCCAAACGCCACGGCAAGCGAACGGTAGTAGGCGGGCCGATCACCAGCGCCCATGATCCCTCGATTTCCCAAGCCGACCACGTTGTGCAAGGCGAGGCCGAGGAGATGATAAGCCAGGTTGCCGAGGACCTCGAGCGCGGGACCGCCAAGCCTCACTACATCGATCCCCAGGTGGTCGATGTCACACGCGTCCCGCTCCCCGACATGCACTTGGCCTCGCTAAACCGCTATAGTTCCATGTCCATTCAGTTCTCGCGCGGATGTCCCTTTACCTGCGAGTTCTGCGACATCATCGAAATTTACGGCCGCCGCCCGCGTACCAAAACCCCTGACCAGGTGTGCGCGGAACTCGACCAGCTTTACCAGCTCGGCTGGCGCGGATCGGTCTTTATGGTGGACGACAACTTCATCGGCAACAAGAAGAGCGTAAAGGCTCTTCTCCCGCGCCTGGTCCAATGGATGCGCGACCACAAGTTTCCCTTCACGCTCTACACCGAGGCTTCCCTGAACCTGGCGGAAGATGAAGAAATGCTGGCGATGATGCGGGAGGCCCATTTCACCCGGGTTTTCCTGGGCATCGAAACACCCGTGGCGGAAAGCTTGAAGGAAACTACCAAGTTCCAGAACCTCCGTAAAGATCTGTTGGAAAGCGTGCGGCTGATCCAGGCCTACGGGATGGAAGTTATGGCGGGCTTCATCGTGGGATTTGATAACGACCCGCCCGACGTCTTTGACCGGCAGATTGAGTTTATCCGTCAAGCGGCGATCCCGCTCTCCATGGTCGGTCTGCTCAATGCCCTGCCCAACACCCAGTTGTGGCGGCGGCTGAAAGCAGAGGGCAGGCTTTTAAAATCCAGCCTGGGGAATAACACGCTCGTGGAATTGAACTTTATCCCGCGCATGGATACGCAGGAACTTCTGGACGGTTACCGCCGCATTCTGCAGACCATTTACAGCCCGCGCGAGTACTTCCAGCGCGCTTCGGCATTTCTCTCCCAATTGGGCAGCGGGTCGCGCTCGCCTCTGGTGTTCTCTGACCTTGTGGCGCTCGGCCGCTCGCTTTGTTGGCAGGGATTATTCAGCAACTACCGCGGGGAGTACTGGAAATTCCTCGTCCAGTCACTGCGGCGCCACCGCCGCCACTTCAGCAAGGCCGTAACGCTGGCGATCATGGGGCACCATTTCTTCGCCCTCACCAACGCCACGGAAACCAATTGAATTTTTATTTTGGATTTTAGATTTTGGATTGCAGAGTCAGTTGCGGTTTGCCTTATCCTGCGGTTCTTAACACTAAAACGTCAGCGTGTCCCTGAGCGGCTGGCCTGATCCAAAATCCCAAATCGAAAATCCAAAAAAATCGTTACCCCTTCTTCAATTCCGCCAAGACCAGGCGGCCGCACTCCTTCAGGGTTTCAAACACTCCCGTTCCCTTATAGGCCACAGCCTCATAAGTGGACTCATTTTTCTTCGACAGGATCTTCTTCAATTCCTCCACCGGAAGCGCCGTGGGTAAGTCACGCTTGTTGAGTTGGAGTACGTAGGGAATTTTCATGAAGTCGTAATTGTGCTCCTGCAGGTTTTCGTGCAGATTCTCCAACGCTTCAATATTGGCGTCCATTCTTTCTTCCTGGGAATCCGCCACAAATATTACGCCGTCCACCCCCCGCAGAATCAGCTTGCGGCTGGCGTCGTAGAAAACCTGTCCGGGCACCGTGTAGAGGTGGAAGCGCGTCTTGAACCCGCGAATGGTGCCGAGATCGAGGGGAAGGAAATCGAAGAAAAGAGTACGGTCGGTTTCTGTGGCGAGGGAGATCATTTTCCCGCCGGTTTTCCCCAGGGTCTGGTCAAAGATCCACTGGAGGTTCGTGGTCTTACCGCCCAGACCGGCGCCATAGTAAACGATTTTGCAGTTGATTTCCCGGGCAGCGAAGTTAATGAAACTCACGCGGTAAGATCCCCTTCCCCAAGGCTCGAAGCTTTGCCGTTATACGGAATTCAAAAGGTCTGGCCAAAGTGGGCCGCCTATCCAGTATATTCCTGCTTCCCGGCAATCTCCAACGTCCAACGTATATAACACAGCGACACTCCACTGACAATACCGCTCTTCCCTCCGCTGCCCGTTTGTTCGCTCGATAAAAAACTCGGGAGGAGCCGAGGTGTATTTTAGGTAGGCCATTGCCCCGGCTCTCCCGGTCTTGTATGAAACGACCCCCTTAAGGGGGCGGGTAGTGGCTAAGTCATTAGTGGTCCAAGCTGTGTACATGATGCCACAAATCAAACAGGAGATGCAAAATAATTGCCGTGAGTCATTTTCGCCCGGCAACCCCGCCCAACAGCGGACGTTCCCTATCTATCTGCTGAAAATAAACTTTTTGTACCTGACAGGATGATTATGCTTACCCAAAGCGGACAGTACACCATAATTTGGTAAAAAGTTCGAATTTGTAAATATAATTTAACATCTTTCGCATTTCCTGCCTGGTTATGCGGAAATCTGAAATCACCAATTCGCCCTCACGCCAAGCTCCCCCCTTAAGCTCGGCGCAATAGGCAACTTGCTCCAACTCCATAAATCTGCGAATATGACACGTTCAATCGAGAGGGCATTCATCATGCAAGGGAGGCAATCATGCCAAGCAATTTAAAGCATCTCAGTCACATTATCACGGACGGTCCCGACCGTGCCGGGGCGCGCGCCATGCTCAAGGCCATCGGGTTTACGGACGAAGACCTGGCCAAGCCGATTGTGGGCATCGCCAACACCTGGATTGAGACCATGCCATGCAATTACCACCTGCGGCAATTGGCGGAAAAGGTGAAGGCCGGTGTGCGCGCGGCAGGCGGCACTCCCATGGAGCTCAACACCATCGCCATCTCCGACGGCGTGACCATGGGCACCGAGGGCATGAAGGCTTCCCTGGTCAGCCGCGAAGTGGTGGCGGATTCCATCGAACTGGTGGGGCGCGGGCACATGTTTGACGCCATGGTGGCGCTGGTGGGCTGCGACAAGACCATTCCCGGCGGAGCCATGGCGTTGATCCGCCTGAATGTCCCCAGCGTCCTTCTTTATGGAGGTTCCATCGCCCCAGGCCGCTTCCAGAACCGTGACGTGACGGTGGGCGATGTTTACGAAGCCGTCGGCGCCAACGCCGCCGGATTGATGACCGACGCGGAATTGAAGGATATTGAAGACCACGCGTGTCCGGGCGCGGGGGCGTGCGGCGGGCAGTTTACCGCCAACACCATGTCTACGGTGATGGAATTCATCGGCCTGTCTCCCATGGGAATGAACAGCATCCCCGCTCTGGACCCGCAAAAGGACGAAGCCGCCTTTCAATGCGGCCAGATCGTGATGGACCTGCTGAAGCGCGGAGTGAAACCGCTCGACATTCTCACGCGCCAGGCCTTTGAAAACGCCATTGCCAGCGTGGCGGCCACCGGCGGCTCCACCAACGCCGTGCTGCACCTGCTCGCCATGGCGCGCGAAGCCAATGTTCCCCTGGCGATTGAAGACTTTGACGTGGTCAGTTCGCGCACGCCCATCATCGCCGATCTGAAACCCGGCGGGCGTTACGTGGCCGTGGACGTGCATCGCGCCGGCGGAATTCCGCTGATCGCCAGGAAGTTGCTGGAGGCTGGTTTGCTGGATGGCACGCAGATGACCCCAACGGGCAAGACGATTGCCGAGGAGGCGGCGCGCGTCACCGAAACTCCCGGACAGGACGTGGTGCGGCCCGTCTCCAATCCCATCAAGAAAACCGGCGGTTTGGTGATCCTGAAAGGGAACCTCGCGCCGGAGGGTTGCGTCATCAAGGTGGCGGGCTACGAGCGCACACAACATCGCGGGCCGGCGCGCGTTTTTGATTGCGAAGAAGCCGCCATGCGCGCCGTGATGAGCAAGAGCATCAAGGCCGGAGATGTGGTGGTGATTCGCTACGAAGGTCCGCGCGGTGGTCCGGGCATGCGCGAAATGCTGGGCGTAACCGGGGCGCTGGTGGGCGAAGGCTTGGGCGATTCGGTGGCTCTGCTCACCGACGGCCGCTTCAGCGGCGCGACCCACGGCCTGATGGCGGGTCACGTGGCGCCGGAGGCGGCGCGCGGCGGGCCCATCGCCGCCGTGGCCGATGGCGACACCGTTGTGTTCGACATCGAAAAGCGCCGCATCGATATGGAAGTCTCCGACGCCGAAATTGTGGCGCGCCTGGCGAAGTGGAAGGCCCCCGAGCCGCATTACAAGCGCGGCGTGTTCGCCAAATACGCGGCGTTGGTTTCCTCCGCGTCGGAAGGCGCGGTGACGTTCGTGAAATCGTGACCGCAGGGACCGTTCCGATTCCTCCTGGCTCAATTTTGCCCGCCAGGTCTTGCCGGACTGGCGAACCTCTGGATGCCAGGACGGAACTCTGGTGCCTTATGATTTGCCTCGCACGCCAATTCGTTCTTCAGGACAGTTCTGATGCTTAAAATTACTCGTCGTGAATTTCTCGGTTCTGCCGTAGCTGCCGGCTTATGCTCCTCCATGGACTTCGCCAAAGAGAGGAAGCTGCGCATAGGTGTGACGGACTGGAACCTGCGCCTGGGCGCCAATCCGGACGCGGTGCCGTTGGCGGCCAAGCTTGGATTCGATGGTGTACAGGTATCTTTCGGAGGAAAGCTTGTAGAGGGCAAGATGCCCGGGGATAATCCGGAACTGATTGCCCGCTACCTCAGTCTTTCCAGGCAATATAAGATCCCGATCGACGGAACCTGCGTCAACAAGCTGCACGAAAATGGGCTGAAGAGCGGACCGCTGGGCCCCAAGTGGGTACTGGATTCCATTCGGCTGACCAAGGCCTTGCATACCAAGGTGCTTCTGCTGCCCTTCTTCGGTCGCAACATGCCAAAGACCCATGAGGAGATGGATCATTTCGGCGATGTGCTGCGCGACCTGGGGGTGGAAGCAACCAAAGCGGGGGTCATCCTGGGACTTGAGAACACTCTCTCCGCCGAGGACAATGTCCGCCTCATGGAGCGCTCGCGGTCCGCGAGCGTAAAGGTTTACTACGACGTGGGAAACTCCTCGGAGGCCGGGTTCGATCCGGTGAAAGAAATCCACTGGCTCGGGAAAGACCGGATTTGCCAATTTCATCTTAAGGATAATCCGCACTACCTCGGCGAAGGAAAAATTCAGTTTGCGCCCATCATGCGGGCGATTCGGGATATCCGATTCTCCGGCTATGCCAACTTGGAGACCGATGCGCCTACGAAGGATCTAGAAGCAGACATGCGCAAGAATTTGACTTACATCCGCAACGTCATGGCGCAATCCTGACGGGCATCCAAGGCTTCGAATCTCTTGCCGCCGCTCGCAGGATTCGCCCCAGATTGGGCGGATCAGTCCTGCCTTGCCGCCTGGTGTTTACGAACGCCTGGCTGGGGATTCAGACTGGCCCACCACGCGCGTGCCGCATTTCCTTGCCGCACTGCCTGGGAATATGCCAAAATGTTGAATGACGGAATGCGCAACGCGAGCGGGATGGAGCGTGCGCCTTCGCATCGGGGGGACACCACGCATCCAAGGAGAGTAAGTGCATCCTGACCTTAAAGCCGTCGTCGAGGTCCAGCAACTTGACCTGCAGGTTGCGGAGCTGACGGTGCTAATCGATTCCCTGCCCACCCAGATTCAAACCCTGCAATCGCAACTGGATAACTTCATCCACGCCCACGAAGATCGCAAGAAACGCCTGGCCGCCAATTTAAAAGAGCGCAAGGAGTTGGAAGGCGAAGTCAAAGTGATCCAGGAGAAAATCACCAAACACAAAGACCAACTCTACCAGGTGAAAACCAACGAGCAGTACAAGGCGATGCTGAAGGAGATTGACGGGGAAGAGGGCAACATCCGCAAGATCGAGGACCAGATTCTGGAAAAAATGATCGAGGCGGAAGATATTCAGGAGCACATCCAGGAGGCGGCGGCGCGGCTGGAAGGCGAAAAGGCGCGCGTGGCGGCAGAAATAAAGCATTTACAGGACGAGCGGCAGAAAGACCTGGATGAGCGCGCGCTCCTGCAAGCCCGGCGCAAGGACCTGGCCGCCGCCGTCAGCGATACCGTCCTGGCAACTTACGAACGCCTCCGCACTTATCGAACCGGCGCGGCGGTGGCGGAGGTACGCGACGGTCTTTGCACCGCGTGCAATGTGCGCTTGCGGCCCCAGGTGTACAACGAAGTCCGGCGCAGCGATGCCGTGCTGACTTGCGAAAACTGCAGCCGCATCCTCTATTATCTCGAGCCTCCCGCCGCGGAGCAGGCCGCGGGCGGCGGTGAGGGCACGCAAGTGACAATGTCGTGAGGCCATTATGGATTTTAGATTTTGGATTTTGGATTAGCGACCGAGGGTGGCAGCTTTCCCCTCCCATCTAAAATCCAAAATCTAAAATTCTTCATGCCGACCTCATCTGAAATCGTTGCGCACGTCGACGGCGGATCGCGCGGCAATCCCGGCCCGGCGGCCTACGGCGTGGCCATCGAAACGCCGCAAGGGAAGTCCGTCACCGCCTTTGCGAAATTCCTGGGAGAAACCACCAACAACTTTGCCGAATACCAGGGGCTGCTGGCCGCGCTGGAGTACGCCCTGAGCCATGGCTATCCGCGCCTGCGCGTGTTGACGGATTCGGAATTGATGGCCCGGCAGATTTCCGGAAGCTACAAAGTCCGCAGCCCTGACCTCAAGCCGTTGTACGACAAGGCCCAGGCCATGATCGCCCGCCTGGAGTCCTTTTCCATCCGGCACGTCTATCGCGAGCAAAACCGCGAGGCCGACCGGCTGGCGAATCAGGCCATGGACCATGCCGAGCGAGGCGAGGGTTCGATATCTCCATCCCCCCACCCCTTATTCCCCTCCTTAAATGGGGAGGGGAGCGCGAAGCGCCGGGGGGCGGAGAGATCCGCCCCGGCAAAACCTCTGCGCATTTCCGCGACGTTCCGGAATGGCGTCCTTCACCCGGACACACAACTTCCGCTGCTGGACGGCGAGGAAGTGGAATTGGAAATTCGCCGCAAGAAATAACCAGCCGAATTTCCTGTATAATAAATTCGCAAGCGGGCGCGGTCTGCCGGCCGGCAATTCCGGCGGCAATCTGAAAACATGCAAGTCCGCATCGGAGCGTGAGTTCCGGGGAGAAGCGTCTCTATGGCACAGCGAATGGTGAACTGCGTGAAGCTGCACAAGGAACTTCCCGGTCTGGAGGAGGCCCCCTGGACGGGAGAACTCGGCCAACGCATCTACGATAACGTCTCTCAAGAAGCGTGGAACCAGTGGCTCAACTTCTTAAGGATGTTGATCAACGAATATCGCCTTGTGCCCTCGACGAAGGAAGCCCAGGAATTCATTGCCAACCAGATGGAGCAGTTTTTCTTCGGCGAAGGGTCGGCGCATCCGCCCGGTTATGTTCCGATGAAGTGAGGCAGCGGCCAGTGGTCAGTGGCTAGCCACCCAGCACCCGCCACTCACCATGGCATTTCCAATTTCGAGGAGCCCCATGCGATTCCAGGTATCGACATTCTTCAAGGTAATGGGAGTGGGAGCTTTCCTGCTCATCTTCACTTTTGTGCTTCAGGCCAGGCCGGCGGACGACGGCAGCGACCTCTTCAAGCAAAAGTGCTCAATGTGCCATGGCGTCGACGGCAAGGGATATTCCGCCCTGAAGACTCCTGATTTTACGGATCCCAAGGTGCAAGCTTCCCTGACGGACAAAGAAATTGTGGAGACCATCAAGAACGGCAAAAAGGGCACGCCGATGCCGGCCTTCGGGGACAAGCTGACTGAAGACCAGATCCAATTGCTGCTCAAATACCTTCGCTCCCTCGACAGCAGCAAGAAAAAATAACCGCCAAGGCGGGCAGCGGAGTTCAACGAATTGGACGCGTCGCCGCAATGCATCGTAGAGCTTCGTAGCGTCGGTAAGCGTTACGGGGAACACGCTGCCCTGGAAGACTTTTCGCTCACGGTGGGACGAGGCGAATTCCTGACGCTTCTCGGTCCGAGCGGCAGCGGCAAGACCACACTGCTGCGCCTGGTGGCGGGATTCGAATTACCCCAGGAGGGACAGATCCTGATTGACGGGCGCGATGCTTCCGCCCTGCCTCCTTACCGCCGCAACGTCAACACCGTCTTTCAACACTACGCGCTTTTCCCCCACCTCACCGTTTTCCGCAATGTGGCCTTCGGGCTGGAGCAGAAGCACCTTGCGCCGGAGGCGATTCGCAAGCGTGTTCGCGCCATCCTGGAAATGGTGGAGTTGCCCGGCAAGGAGGATCGCTACCCGCATCAATTGAGTGGCGGCGAAAAACAACGCGTGGCGCTGGCGCGGGCGCTGGTGCTGGAGCCCGCCGTGCTCCTGCTCGATGAACCGTTGGGCGCGCTCGACCAGAAACTGCGGCAGCAGATGCAGGTGGAATTAAAGCGCCTGCGCGCGCGTCTGGGCATTACCTTTATCTTTGTCACCCATGATCAGGAAGAAGCTCTGGTGATGTCCGACCGCGTGGCGGTGATCAATCGCGGGCATCTCGAGCAAGTGGGCGCGAGCGAAGAAATCTATGAACGCCCGCGCACGCGCTTCGTGGCCGACTTCATGGGAGTGGAAAATTTCTTTGAGGTCCGGTGCGCCGCGCACACACCGGAGGGCACGCGCTTTGAATTGGATGGCGGGCAGGCCCTGTGGGCGTCGAACTCCGCGGACCTTCCGGAGAATTCGCCCGCCACGCTGGCCGTGCGGCCGGAATGCGTGCGCTTGACGCACGATCCTCCCGCCGGGAAGGACGGCCCGCGGAACTTGCTGGAAGGCGAATTGGTGGAGTCGATCTACGAGGGAGGAAGACGCCGCTGGGCGGTACGGGTTTCCAGCGGCCAGCGCGTGGTGGTGCGGGACTCGAGCGCCGCGCGCGCATCGGCGCTCACCCGTGAAACCAAAGTTTATGTCTCGTGGGATGCTGCGCGGAGCCTGGTCTATCCGCGCGATGGCTCAGGGCGGCGCTGACGCGCCACAAAGTGTGTCATTGACATTTCCTTACGTAGGCCCGAACGGCGTTCGGCCCCTACGCTGCAAGGCCGTAGGGGCATGCCATGGCGTGCCCTTACAAGACGTGTTTCGTTGCGGTTCCGCCGCGATGTGCAACAGGGAGGAACGGATGAGCATAGAAAAAGTGGTGAAGTCGGACGCGGAATGGAAGCAAATCCTCACCCCGGAGCAGTACCAGGTGACGCGCCACGGAGGCACCGAGTGTGCCTTCACCGGCCAATTCTGGGATTTTCACGACGCGGGAGTTTTCCGCTGCGTTTGTTGCGGAGCCGATCTCTTTCATTCTCAAAAGAAATTCGAATCCGGCACGGGCTGGCCGAGCTTCTGGGACCCGGTGGCGAATGAGAACATCCAGGTGAAAACCGACATGAGTTACGGCATGCGGCGCACGGAAGTGCAATGCGCCCGGTGCGACGCCCACCTGGGGCACGTGTTTGAAGACGGCCCCCCGCCGACGCACCTCCGCTATTGCATCAATTCCGCGGCGCTTAAATTTGTGAAGAGTGAATGAGCAAGATGCAATCAGGGGCTGCCTGCGGCGCGATCGATTGCGCCCAAATCCGCGAGTTGCTTTTCTAAATCCACCAGCGCTCGTTGGAGCATTTCGCGATGGCGCGGGTGCTGACTCGCTTGCATTTGTTGTTGCAGATGGGTGCGCGCCAACAGCAGCGTTTCCTTCTTGCGCATCGCCGCGGCAACTTCCGGGTCCAGGCGCTTCTTGCCCGTCTCCTTCCGCTGCGCCTGCGAGGATTCCATCTGCGACTCAACCGATTTGCTTTCCCACCCTCTGGCCATTTCCCTCCCAGTCGATAGACTACTCGCTTCCGGGCGCTTCGGCAATCATCACGCGCATCACGACGCGGGGGTAGCGTCCCAGTTTATGAAGGGTGTGCCGGCTAAAAATATTTTTCCGGCCATGACCCTTTTCGCCGGCCTTTTCCGCCATACAGGGTGAGGCAGACAAGGGTTGCCCAATCTTAAAACTGCGAAAAGGAGAAGGTCATGAAAACGCATCAAAAGTTTGCGGTACTCAGGCTGTTGGTTCTGGGATTGCTGGTGGCGGGTTTCAACGCCAAGCCCGCGAGCGCACAGGCCTTCCAGGGAAAATTCACACTGGCGTCTGCAACTCGCTGGGGCGTGGCGACATTGCCGGCTGGGGACTATTCCTTCACACTGGACAAAGATTACGCCGGGAGCGTGGTCACGGTCCTGCGTGGGACCCATACCGTAGCGCGGATTCAAACGCCAGGTATCAGCTACATCAAGTCGGGCCGTTCCGAGATGGTTATGGAAAGCGGGACCGTCCGCGAGGTGAACCTCCCCACAATCGGGGTGAGCCTACACTACCCAATGCCTAACCTCGGCCACCGGTCGGCCCCGCGCGAACCTCAGCTCGCACAGATCACCCCGGTCGCCAAGGCGGGCGCCGGACGTTGAGCCCGGCCCAGGAACACAGAGAGCCAGTCCCTCCCTCCCGCGCTGGCTCTCTGTGACCCACCCGCAGACTGCAAGACTGATTGGCAAGTTGGCCCATCGGTCATCGCAGGTTTGCACCGCCTCCTTAAGCTCGGAAGTCAAACTGACCCGCCACTCTCGCCCTTCTGCGCTCTCGCACTTCTCGAACTTCTGCGGTTGCAATCGTTCCCCGGTTCATCTATCGTCATGCGCGCGCCATCGGCGGTTCACTTTTCTGATGGGGGGTGATCACGATGAAGCGCCAATTGATTGCGACAGCCGTTCAACCCAAACCACGCGGAGTGATAATGAAAATTCTGATTCAAATTGCGCTAACCGGATTCATCACACTCATCCTGGCGGGGGTGAATCCCGCGCAGGCTGAAACCTACAATCTGATGCCGCAGCCGGCGAAGCTCGAGCCCGGCGCGGGCCGGTTGGTGATTGACGGAAGCTTCCGCGTGGCGCTCGAAGGGTACCAGGAGCCGCGACTGGAGGCCGCCGCTGCGCGCCTGATTCGGCGTCTCTCGCTGGAAACCGGAATTCCTTTCCGTGACGGGCTGGAAAACGACACTGGCAAAGCCACCCTGGTGCTTCATTGCGATCACGCCGGGGAGGCGGTCCAATCGGTGCGGGAAGACGAATCCTATCAGCTTGATGTCAGTTCGGACCGAGCTCGCCTGACTGCTCCCACGCCGGTGGGGGTGCTGCGGGGGATGGAAACATTTCTCCAGCTTGTCGAGCTCGATACGCAGGGGTTCAGCGCGCCCGCCGTACGCATCACGGACCGTCCGCGATTTCCCTGGCGCGGCTTGATGATTGATGTCTGCCGCCACTGGATGCCCGAGGAAGTCGTGAAGCGCAATATCGACGCCATGGCCGCGGTAAAACTCAATGTGCTGCACCTTCACCTCACGGACGACCAGGGATTTCGTATCGAGAGCAAAGAACACCCCCGGCTTCAGGAATTCGGATCGGACGGCCACTACTACACGCAGGCGCAGATAACCGGGTTGATTGCCTACGCGCGCGAACGCGGCATTCGCGTCGTCCCGGAGTTTGACATGCCCGGCCACACCACGAGTTGGTGCGTGGGGTATCCGGAAATTGCCAGCGGCCCCGGCCCCTACCAGATTGAGCGCCATTGGGGCATCTTCGATCCCACCCTGGATCCCACGCGCGCGGAAACCTACAATTTTCTCGATACCCTGATCGGCGAGATGGCCGCCCTCTTTCCTGACGAGTACTTCCACGTCGGCGGTGACGAGGTCAATGGCAAGCAGTGGAACACGAACCCCGCGATCGTGGCTTTCAAGCAGGCGCACGGTATGAAGGACAACGCCGACCTGCAGCTTTACTTCAATCGTCAACTGCTACCCCTTGTCCAGAAGCACGGCAAGAAAATGATTGGATGGGACGAGATTTTTCATCCCGACCTCCCCCACGATATTGTCGTACATTCCTGGCGCGGGACGGAGTCTCTGGCGCAGACAGCGCGGCTGGGGTTCATGAGCATTCTCTCCAGTGGTTATTACCTCGGCACCGTGTTGCCAGCCGCCAACTTCTACCAGCTCGATCCCCTGGCCGGCCCCGCGGCGAGCCTTACGCCCGAGCAAGCCTCGCACATTCTGGGCGGCGAGGCTTGCATGTGGAGCGAGTACGTAAGTCCGGAAAATGTTGACTCGCGCATCTGGCCCTCCACCGCCGCCATGGCCGAAAGATTCTGGTCACCGCAAGATGTGAAGGATGTGGATTCCATGTATCGCCGGCTCGCAGTGGTCAGCCGCGAACTCGACTGGGTGGGCGTAACGCATCACTCCAGCTACCCGCTGATGCTCGCGCGCCTGGCGGGGAGAGGCTCGCCGGTGACGCTTGAAACGCTGGCTGACGTGGTGGAACCCGCCAAGCACATCAATCGCCGGAAGGTTCGTGAATACACCAGTTTCACGCCGCTCAATCGCCTGGTGGACACGGCGCGGCCGGAGAGTGAGAAGGCGCGGATTTTTTCCGGCTGGGTCGATCACCTGAGTGCCAATAAGGACGCGGTTCGCAAGCAACTCATCATATGGCGCGAGAGCCGCGCGGAGTTGATCCCTCTCATGCAGCAGTCGGCGCTTCTCCAGGAAGATATTCCCCTGGCGGAAGACTTGTCGGCGGTGGCGCGAGCAGGGCTGGAGGCGTTAGACTACCTTGACACTGGCCGTCCTGCCCCGCAAGCTTGGGTGCAGGAGCAGTTCGTGCTGTTGGACCTGGCCGCCAAACCCCGCCCGGAGGAACTCCTGATGATCGTGGAGCCGGTGCGCAAGCTCGTTGAGGCAGCCCAGAGAGGTTCACAACAGTAAGCCGGGGAAATCATGTTGCCCCGCGCCTGCGGACGGGAAGTGATATGAGCGGGATCTGGCTCCCACGATGGATCAAGTCGATTTGCTTTGCGGCAGCGGCAGGTTTGGTTCTGGCTGCTCCCGCGCCGTGCCAACTGAATAACCAGATTCCCCTTTGGCCCTTGGCGGCTCCTCTGGCCAAAGGTGCGAGCGTGGACGATATTCCGGCGATACTTCTATATCTGCCTTCCTCGCATCAGCCCACGCCAGGGATCGTCGTCTGCCCATCGGGCAGCTATACGTCCCTCTCCCTGGACCGCGATGGCCGCCAAGTGGCGGAGTGGTTGAACGATCTGGGGATTGCCGCGTTTGTTTTGAAATACCGCGTTGCCCCAACGTACCACTATCCCGTGCCGCTTCTTGACGCGCAACGCGCGCTGCGCTACGTTCGTTCCAACGCCTCACTCTATAACGTCGTTGAGAATCACATTGGCATCATGGGCTTTTCCGCCGGAGGGCATCTGGCGGCGATGGCGGCGACGCACTTCGATGCGCGCAATGCCTTTCCGCGCGACGGCATCGACCGGTTGAGCGCGCGCCCGGACTTTCTGGTTCTCATCTATCCGCTGATCAGCTGTTCCGAGCCTTTTATGCAGGCGTTCGCGTGTGCAAACTTGCTGGGCGACCATCCCGATGCCAGCCTGGCTGCCCTGGTTTCAAATGAGAAACACGTGACGCCGCAAACCCCGCCCACATTTCTCTTCCACACTTACGACGACGCGACGGTGCCCGTGGATAATACCCTGGCCTTCGCCGCCGCCTTGCGCAAGGCGGGGGTTCCCACCGAACTGCATATCTACGAGCACGGTCAGCACAACGTGGGCCTGGCGCTGGATGATCCCGTGTTATCCACCTGGCCGAAGCTGTTGGAGAATTGGTTTCGCGTGCGCGGTTTGCTCCCCATGAAAGCCTTGCCGTAGAAATAAGCCTTCAGCTCTCAGCTTTCAGTCGTCAGTAACGCGACACCAGGGAAATGACCTTGCCCAGCGCATCCTGGAAGACTTCGCGCGCGGGCAGCAGGCTCAGGACGAGATATCCTTCGGAGGGAAAATCGTAGAAGTGTCCGGGGTGCAGCGAGACGCCCTCGCGGGTGAGCAGTTCCGCCGCCCAGTCCTCATCGCTGCGGGTCGAGGGCACGCGCAGAACGGCGTACCAGCCGCCTTCCACGCTTAACCTGCTGACGGGCACGCCGGGGGTGAGCAGTTCATCGAGCTTGCGCAAATTGGCCCGCACGCGCTCCAGGATTTGCGCTTGTATGCCGCGCCGACGCGCGAGCCACGCGGGCGTGGCCAGCGCCACGGGCGCGCTGACGGAAAGGTATGTGTCGGCGATCACCTCGATGCGCGCTTGTGCTTCACTGCACAATTCCGGCGGGCCACTCACCACAATCCAACCCAGCTTCATCTGCGGCAAGGCGCAAATTTTCGAAAGCCCGCTGAGGGTGAAGGTGAGTGCCTCGGAGTTTTGCGCGTGGGTCACCACGCGTTCCGCGCCGGCAGCGAAACCATAATCGGCAAAGACTTCATCAGCGATGATGGCCGCCTCGTTGCGTTGACAAATCTCGATCATTCGACCCCGCTCGCGCTTTTGAACATACGACCCCGTGGGATTGTTGGGGTGGACCACCAGAACGGCTCGCGTGCTTGATTGCCATCGCGAGGCGAGCGCTTCCAAATCCACCTGCCAACCGTCGTCGTAGACGAGGGGGTAGGGGAGCACCTCGACATCGTTCAAGGCGCCGAGAAAATCGAAGAGGGGATAGCTCGGCTGGGGGGCCAGGATTTTGTCGCCCGGATTGGCGAGAAGCCGGAACACGAACGAGTAGGCTTCGCTGGTGCTGGAGGTGAGGAAAATCTGGTCAGGATCAAGCTGCACGCCGCGCTCGGAATAGTATTGCGCCACGGCTTCGCGCGCGGTGCGCAGGCCGAGCGGGTCCGGCTCATAGGTAAGGGCGCGGGGATTGTGGAGCGCGGCAAGAATCTCGTCCCCGTCGAGCGCGAAGCCGCAGCGCGTGGGATTGGATTCCGTCAGGTCCAGGATGGGCAAGCCGCGCGCCCGTCGCTCCCGCAGGAGTTCCGAAAGGCGATTGGGAGTCAGCGACCAGTTGGTGCGACACGAGAACATGCTTCAGTTTTCCATGGGTCATAAAAAGCTAGGTGACTGACTTCAAGACCTTCAGCAGCCCTTCCAGCGACTCGCGCGTGCTTTCCACTTTATTGCCGTCGGGGCGGCGGTAATGGGTTTCGAGTGACATGGTCCCGTGGTAGCCGTCTTGGATGAGGGCGCGGAACTGGCCATGCCAATCCACGAGGCCGCCGCCCACGGGCATCCAGTGGGTCTTGCCGGTCTGGGGATTGCGGGCCACGTCCTTGATATGCATGTGGCGGAAGAGGCCGCGCACGTGTTCGTAACCGTCGGGGAAGGGGACCTCATTCAATTCCACGGCGTTGGCGGGATCCCAGTTGCCGAGCAGCCAGGGTGAGTTGATATCGCGGAGCATGCGCCCCAATTCCTTCCCCGTGCCGACGTTGCAGGAGGGCTCGTTCTCGAGCACCAGCAAAATCTTGTTCTGTTCCGCCAGGGCCGCGGCTTTCTTCAAACGCTTGACGACGTGCGGGTACGCCTTGTCAGGATCCTCCACGCGCCAGTAGCTGAAGATGCGGACCTTCTCGGTGCCCAAAAACCGCGCCATCGCGAAGGACTTCTTCAGCAAATCTTCAGCGTCGTCCTCCGTGAAGCGGGCGTGGAAGGTGTCGCGTTTTTCAGAAGGCAGGGCGGGCATTTCCGGCAGATTCCATTTGTAAATGGGCGAGCCGATGTCCGACACGCGGCAGTGATATTTATCGATGAGCTGTTTGGCGCGCTCCAGCTCCGGCTGGGTCAAACTCATGATGTTCTTGCCGCCGATGCTGCGCAATTCGACGTAGGAGAGCGAGTAGCTGGTAATAAATTTCAGGTCTTCCTCGAGGTCCGGGGAAATTTCATCGTTGATGATGCCCAGCTTGGACGCCACCGATTCATCCGCGGGCGCCGCCACGCCGAGCGTAGCGCCCGCACCCAAGGCGCCCATTGCCCAACAGAATTTTCTGCGTGTCCATTGTTCCGTCATGCCCTGCCTCCTTCGGCCAAAACTCTTCGCAACGGTCATGGTGAGGAACCGCGGGGCTCGCCCCCGGTTCGTCCCGCGCCGCAGCCATTATGCACTCGAATCGCCATCGGGGAAAGGTGGGAGTTTTGCCGGGACGGGCGTATTTTGAAAGTGCCGGGCTGAAGCCCGGCGCTACTCCCCATTCCGGGAAAGGCGGGAGTTTTGTGGGCAGGGGAGGCGGTCAGCGTTTCACCGCGGCAGCCGTGCGGAGCTGATGGGAGTAATTATGGCAGACCAGGGCGCAGGAATTCGTGGCGCGGTTGTAGGAGATTGGAGTCGCACCGTTGGGGGAGACGACCCGGGCATCAAAATTCACCAGGCGTTCACCCGAGATGGTGCCCGATTGGGCGCCCATGCCGTGGCCCGTATGGCACACCGAGCACGAGAATCCGTCCTGCTGAACGTGGCGGGCGTGTTCGCTGAAGCTGGTGTTACTCAAGATTTGATTCAGATCGTGGCACTTCGCACACAAGGCATAGGGGCCGCCGCTGGGGCCGCCCTGGGCGCTTAAGCTGGGGTTGGGGAAAAGATTCGTAACCAGCTTGCCCGGAAGCGGTGCCTGGCTGGACTCATACCGGCGCTCCAGGATATGCGGAAAGATTGATCCATGCGGTCCGCTGGGTCCCGAGCCGCCGAATTCCCGATTGTCGTCGCTATTGTGGCAGTCGGTGCACAGGATGCGGACGCTCATGCTGCGCCCCAGCGTCCGGCCATCCAGATTGAGCATGTTGGCGCGGAGGCTGGGTTGCGGGTACGGGCTGTTGTTATCGTGAAAGACGGGATGACTGGAAGTGGCAAGCGTGCTGAATTCCGGAATCACGTTCAGCGGGTCGCTGGCAGCCACCACTCGCACGGGCGAGTAGCCGTAAATAGATTTCACTTGTTTACCCGTACTGGTGCCATGGCAGCGCAGACAGTTCTCATACTGATTGCTCGCGGGGGTGAGGACGGTCTTGCCATCGCCAGCGCTGATTCCCATGATCTGGTTCTGCGAAGGCCGGAGGGTGGGCGCAGCGGGAAAGCTCGTGACCCGATTGGCCGTGTGCGCATTATGACAGTCCACGCAGGTCACGTGGCGGTTTTGATTCAGCAGCGCCGCCTCCTGGGGGAGGTGCCCACTGTTTCCCGGCGCAAAAGCATGGCCGTATTTAGGCGCAATGGTTTCGGCAAGGACATTAGCGGTGGGGGGAGACGTATTCGAACTGCCGTTGTGGCAGACGAGGCAGGCCTGGTCGTCAGCGGCGCGCAGCAGCGAGTGGGTCCCCTGGGCGTTATGGGTGGCGTGACACGACGAGCAAGCATTCCTCGCCACCGTCCCGTAGCTGCCCAAGGTTGCCTGCGCCTTGCTGGTGACACTCCCCTGGGAAGTCATCGTCGTGGTTTGAATCGTGATCTGGCTGGGCACCCGGTTGGAGGCGGTGGCGTGTATGCTTGTGGACCATCCCGCAAGTGGATTAGGTTTACTCGCGGCGGCTTTGGAGGCAAGGGGTGTTCCCGGCGCCTGCAACCCAATTTGGCGCGCGTCCACGGGGTTCGTGCCCATCCCCGTCCCGCTGGGGACGGTAGTGTGGCAGGCCTTGCAGAGCGCACCGCTGGTATTATCCAGCACCAGGAAATACGGATCGTTCAGATCACTCTGATTGACGAACTGCACGTGGGGAGTGTGGCAGCTCCCACACTCGACATTTCCTTTGATCAGCTTCACGGCCCCCGTGGTATCGGCGGTATAAGGGGGCTTGTCCGATAAGTACGACCACAAACCCGCAGCGGGCTGAATGGGAAGGGTGAAGTTGATCGGATGCATGGCGGCGAGGGCTGGCGCGGTAAGCACATCGTTGGGATTCATCTGCCCCGTCATCGTAACGTTACCGTAAGGGACCAGCGTCCCCGGCGACACGGCCACCGTGCCATCATGGCAACTGAGGCATAGGGTGCTGTTTGAGCCCAGGGTGAGTGCGCCGTTGGTGGTATTGGTCATGGTCACACTCGTGTAGAACTGGTAGGACGTGGCGGTGGAGAGCTTCTGGTCCCACAGCGGAGTTTGCGCGACCCCGGGCGTGCCATTTATGCCGCCATGCGGAGCATGACAATAGAGGCACGAGCCCCCCAGGGTGCCTTTGATGGGCGATGTGCCACCCGGCGACAGGTCATGCGCACCGATAACGTCCGTCTGCGCGTACGCCGCGCCAGCGAAGGCGAGGAAGATGGCCAGCCCAACACCCAGGCGCAAGGGCAGGAGCCCGGAGAAAGGCCGTCCTCTTCTGACTCCTGACTTCATACTTCTGACTCCCCGCTTTTGTGTCTTAGTGTTGCTCATTCTTACCCAACGCAAAATACTGGAAAACCTGCACCCGGCGGTTGTAGGAATCCACCACGTACACGCGGTCATTGCGGTCGATAAACAAACCGGCGGGCAACTGAAACTCCCCAAACCCTGAACCCCTCTGCCCGAAGTAATAGAGAAGCTGTCCCTGCTGATTGAAGACCTGCACCATTCCGCTCAGGCCTTCCACAACGTAAAGGTGCCCCTCGGAATCCACCCCAACGCCCTTGGGCCGGAACATCGAGCCCAGACCATCGCCCGCATCTCCGATGGCGTATTGGAACTTTCCCGAGCGATCCAGAACCTGAATGCGGAAGTTCATGGCGTCAACGACGTACAGGTCCTGGCCCACCAGGCGCAATTCCGTGGGATAGTTGAACTGGCCATGGTCCGCGCCGCGGGTGCCAAACTTGTCCACGACGTTGCCTTGCAGGTCGAGCGCCCAAACCTGGTGGCGCAAGGTGTCCGTCACATAGATTCGCTGGGCGGTGGTATCCACAGCGATGCCGGTGGCGCGTTTGAAATACCCTTCCCCCTTGACACTCCCAATGACGCGCCGAAATTTTCCATTGGCATCGAAAACAAAGATTTTGCCCGAATACGAATCGGTGACGTAGATGTTGTCGTCGGCGTCCACGGCCACGCATTGCGGGGAATCGAGGCCATCGGTGTCTTTTTGGCGCGAGATGAACTTATATTTGTGCTGGGCGAAATCGAAGATATGAATGCCGGAGGTGCCCGGGTCGGTCACGATGATGCGGCCCTGGGAGTCGGTGACCACGCTGTAGGGATTGATAAGGGCGTGAAAATCGGGCTCGCCCGCCACCGCGTCCAGCAAGCGGCCCCAAAAGCGATGCGGATTTCGAGTTTCTTTCTCCGAGCTGATGCTGCCTTCGTACCGGAGCTTGCGGCCGCCCGTAAGCTCCAATTCCGGCACGGTCACCGGCCCTCCCGGCTTTGCTTTCGACCCGGCCACCGCCGCCGCGGGCATCAGCACGCTCAGGAGCAAGCAGGCTAGTAGGCAGATAGCAGAAGGCAGAAGGCGGAAGGCAGGAGGCGGAAAGCAGTAAGCGGAAGGTGGAAGATGGATCGACGAAAGCGGGAGTGAGCAGAAACCGGCGAGGCGGCCAGCCATTGGCGATTTGCGATTTGTGATTATGGTTGTCCGCGCCCTGTACATTTGATTTCGCGCTCAATCCCACTGCCTTACTGCTCGCTGTCTTCTGCTTTCCGCCTTCTGCCTTCTGCTTTCCGCCTTCTGCCTTCTGCTTTCCGCCTTCTGCCTTCTGCTTTCCGCCTTCTGCCTTCTGCTTTCCGCCTTCTGCCTTCTGCTTTCTGCCTGCTGCCTTCTCTTGTATTCTCGCCGCAGTTGTCCTCAGAAGAAATTGAACCAGCGCGCAATTCCCACATAGAACGAGTTTTCCCGGGCGGGCGGTGTTCCGGTGGCGCTGAATCCCTGAACCAGGTTGCTATACCCCGCCTGGAAGTCCAGTTTACGGAAATGATAAATCATAAGAGCATAAACGTACTGATTATTATTATTCGAAAGGGCGGAATTACTGTTCGTGGTGCTCAGGGATTTGGCGAAGGAAGCGGACAGGGTGAGGCCGCGAATCGGGTTCGATCCAATTCCCAAGGAGTACGACGTGCCGTCATAGAACACCAGAGCCGACGAAGGCACGGCCGTCACGGGAATCGGCGTGTTCACCAGGCCCGTTGAGGTCAAAAGCGCGTTCCCGCTCGATTTCGAGTAGGAACCATTCAGGCTGAATCGCGCCAGGGAGAACGACGTCCCATAGCTCTGGCTGGTATCGGCCGTGCCGGAATCGCCGTTCAAGAGGCTCCGTGAGCCGCTCGCATAGACATTCCAATACGATCTTCGGCGCACCCTGCGGCCCCCGCTGCCCGAGTAGGTATAGCCGGATGTCGTCTCGTTGATCAGCAAGGTCTGGGTGTCCTGCGAGTAGGAGAACGCGCCACCTACGGTCCATTGGTGGATGGCGTGCGTGTAGTTAATGGAAGTGTTCAGGCCCAGCAAATTATCGTGCGTCGTACTGACAGAGGTCCCCGTCACCCCGAGGACGCCGTTAAACTGACCGCCCAACAACCCCTTGGAATAAGTCGCCTGTCCGTTGTAAGTGTTGGAAGCGAGCGACGCTCCCAGGAAGGTTTCTTGTTGCCGTTCAATAAAAGCATGGAAATTCAGGTGTTGCGGGGGCATCTCGTAATTGGCCATCCCGATCAGGTTTAGATCGCGTGAGGTATTCTGCGTCGGGCTCTGCGGCGTCGCCACCCCTGCCGTCAGCAGCGTGTTAAACAGCGTCCCCTCCAGGTTATCCGTGTAGTAGGCGGTCCCCCCCACCGTCAGGTGGGTCAGGGGAGCGAAATTCAGCGAGCTCGTCAGCGTGTCGACCGTCGTATTGTAGTTTTCGGAGGAGGAGTTGCTGCCGTAATTGGAACCGATGCTAAGCCGGTTGGCGCCTGCGGCAAAGCTTCCGTTCCACGGCAAGTTATGTTCAATCCCCGCGAAGAACGAATGCGAGGTGCTGGCGGATTGTTCCGACGGTTCGTCCGTCAGAAACGCCGGCGTGTCGGTCCTGGTTCCATTGTATTGATACCCGCCATTCAGGCTGAAACCGGCAATCTTATACGATGACGCTGCTGAGAACGTGTCCGAGTGCGTCGTCCCCCGGGTACTCGCGCCGTAAACGGAATAGTCGTTGTCGGCATCCGCAAAACTGATATTCAGTTTCGGTAGACTCTTAAAAAGGACGGCCCAGTTCACAGCCAGTACATCGGTGTCCCCATGCGAGGTGTAGTTGGCAAGGCCAGGAACGCTGAAGTTTCCGCTGCTGTTCAAGGTATCGGTATAGCTGATCGAGCCAGGGAACTGGCTGCCACTGAAAATCTTGGCGCTGGCGTTGACGCCGCTGGCGGCGGTCATCGACTGATACGAGGAGTTCAGCCGCGACTGGTTGTAAAAAGGCTGAACGTCGAAGGAGAGAAAATTAGGACTGTGGTACGAACCGGAGAAGTCAGCGATGCCGGCGCCGAAAATGCTGTGATCGGACCCGGTGGTGTTCGAGCTGTCGTTCGTGTACCCGGCAGAGACTGTGCCGTTCAAGTTGAAACTGGCCTCACCGGAATTTACCTGCGCCAGCGCGCGCGCGGCCAGAGCCAAAACGAGCAGAGCGAGAGTGAGGAATTTCTTCACAACGAGTGACATTTTGCACGTCGTCTGCCAAAGCCCGACTTGAAAACCGGGACCCCAAAGCAGGAGACAGCAGTCAGGAGCCAGGAATCAGAAGGGGACGGCTTTTCTTCCGGCCCCTGATTGGGGTCTTTTCGCTTGGCTTCGTCAAAGAGCCCTTCTCTGCCGGGAGGTTTTATCAGGGCGCTGCCCAAACCCACCCGCAGGCAAGCCTGCGGCTGCTCGCAATGTGTACTGACATGAATAAGTGAACCGGCAGGAACTCTCAACCCTTCACTTGAACCGCAAATCCCCGGCGCCAAGGTTGTCGTGCACGTTGCGTTCTGGTTAAGCAGGTCGTCCGGTGAAGGTGCTCATGAAATGTAAGCATCCTTCTTCGGGCTGCCGACTTCTGACTCCTGGCTCCTATGTTTCTTCACGCCTTTACGATCCTGGCATTCTTGCTCAGCCGCATGGCCAGCGCTTTGCGCAGTTGTTCCAACTTGTCTTTCTGCATCTTCCCGCGCAGCGCTTCCTGAACGGCTTCGAATTTCTGCAGGCCCGCGGCGGTATGCGCGTTGAGACGCAGAATGGTGTAGTCATGGGTTTCAAATTCGATAAGGCCGCTGACTTGGCCCAACGGCATTGCTGCCAGGGCGGTCACCACGGTGGGCGGCAGCTTGGACCGGTCGACCGCCTTGTGGTCGCCCATCATCACATGGAAATCATCGTCGGAGAGTTTTTCCGCCAGCAGCCCGAATTGCTCGTAGCTGGTCGTGGCCTTGGCTTGGCGCAGCGCGTCGGCGGCGCGCTTATTGGCTTCCTGCAGTTGGGCGGGCGTGGCGTTCGGTGGAGGCAGAATGGAAATGCTCTGAAATGAAAATGACTCCATCATGCGAAAGTTGTCGGGGTGCTGGTCATAGAAAGCCCTCGCTTCGGCCACGGAAACCGTTGACTTGTCCACCACCTCTTGCTTCATAAACCTTTCGATCATCAGCGAGCGCTCCACTTTGGCTTGCAGCACCGCGGGCGAACCCTGGCACTCTTCCTGGAGGAACTGTTGAAATTGCTGCGGGGAGTGAAATTGCTGGCGGAACTGCGCCATGGCCTCCGACACTTGCGCGGGCGGCACCGTCGCCTTCACGCGCTTCGATTCCTGATACACCAATTCCTCAAAAATCATCATCTTCATGGCGCCATCGCGAATATCCGCTTCCAGGGCTTTGGGAAAGCCGTTGTGTGCGCGGGCGTAAGGAAAGATGGTCAGCATTTCGCGGAGCAGGTCTCGATCCGTCAGCGCCGTGCCATTGACGCGCACCAAAGGCCGTCCCACCGGCTGGAATACCGAGTTGGCGCTAAACGCATCCGGGGTATACGTCGGAGTATGGGAAGGTACCTGGGCGCGGGCCGAGCCCACCATCAACAGAGCGAAAAGCAGGCAGATGGGTAGATGGGCAGATGGGCAGAGGGCGAAAATCTGGATGCCCCTTCGTCCATCGGTCCACCCTACCCCCTGCCTGCCTGCCCAGTTGCCCAGCTGCCGGTTTTTTCGTGTCCTGGTGTCTTGGTGGTTCATATGTTTTCCCTTTCCGAAGAAACGGTGGTAGGGACGGCGTTGAAGCGCCGTCCCTGCTTTACCGGGCTTGCCTAAGACCAGTCTATGTGGTGGGTACGTTGTACAGACCTTCGCTTTCGTTGGAGGCGCCACCGTGGCAGTTACGGCAGAATTGCGCCACGCTGTTGCCGCCGTTGTAGGGGTTGTAGTAGCCCTTGATAAAGAACATGGTGGTGTAGTTTTGGTGGCCGACAGAATAGACGTTCATGCTGTGCTGGTTGTGGCAGGTGGTGCAGGTAACACCGTTTGCTGTCACCCCAGGGTAGGTCGCGAGCGGGTAGCCCCCGTTCCAAAACGAGGCCTTGTAATTGATCAGGAATGCGGAGGAATTTGTACCCGTCATCGAGATCGCATTGCCCGTTCCGCCCCCGGTGCAGTCCCAGTTATAGGGCGCGCCGCATTTAACTTGGGCGTTGGGACCCACGGGGTGTTCGTTGGCAAAATAAGCGGCGCTGTTTCCAGGCGTGCTGGCAAACAGGGTGGGAGCATGCCCGGTTACGATGGGCAGAGCTTCATAGGTGGTGCCCTGCATCATGCTCACCGGCGCTGTCGTGCCGTCGTGGCAGCTCAGGCAGAGGAGTATGACGGTGGTGGGATCCTCGATGCCCGCCGAGGGATTCGAGGGGAGCGTGACCGGGTACGAGGCCATATTGGCGTCACCGCTGAAGGAAATTTGTTTTCCATAGAGGGGACCAAGGTCCTGGCCCCACAGAGCGATAACACCGTTCCAGGTTGTATCGACCGGACTTTTGACGCCGTTGCCGGTGGCGCCGCCGTGGGGAGCGTGACACATGACGCAACCGCGGCCGTAACCGTTGTGCGCCCCCAATACGTCACCGTTATAGTACGTGGGTGGCGTATTGGTGCCGGCAATGTTCCCGGAGGCGCCGGGGGTAGTGGCTGTCCCCGGAGTCGGACTCGCAGTTGCGCTCGCAGGGAGATTGCTCAACTGCGCCATCGCCACGCTGCTTGCAAAAAGCATCGTGATAATGAGCAGGCTGATTTTTCTCATAAATTCTAAGACCTCCTTAAGGAGTAATTGAATACTACGCCCCCGATGTCTTGCCTCGGGGTGCGTTTTGGCCTTCCGTCGAATGCCAAAACTTGTGGCGGCGTGCTAAAGCCGATCGAACCACCCATACTGCAACGCTCCCCAGTTAGATCGGAATTCAGAAAGAGCCGGCCTTCCTCCTGGCTCCTGCCTTCCCGTCTTGGTGTCTTGGTGGTCGTCATTTTAGTTCGCTGCGGAATCCTTCTTGTTCGACACGCCGGGAGTGGCTGGCGCGGCGGGGGTTGCTGGGACACTGGGGTTCGCCGCGCCGGGGGCCGGCGCTCCGGCCTTTCCCTCGCGCTGCGCCTTGATGGCGGCGGCCTCCGCGTCGGTCACGTAACGGAAAACCTGCACGCGGCCAGGAAACGTCTCGGAAACGATGACCTGGTTTTGCTTGCCGATGGCAATTCCCCACGGCCCCATAAATTGCCCGGGATAATATCCCTGCCCGCCAAAGTAGATGAGCAGGCGGCCTTGTTGATCGAACACCTTCACCTTGCTCTGGACCGCATCAGCCACCCAAATGTGACCGTCACAATCCACCGCGATACCTTTGGGACGTTCAAAATCCGCAGGGCCATCGCCGTTTTGGCCGAACGTGCTGATAAAACCGCCATTGGCATCGAAAATTTCGACTCGGTCATTGAAGGTGTCGGCAACGTAGACGTTGCCATCCCTGTCCACCGCCACACCTTCGGGCAAAGAGAAGGTTCCCGGTTCGGTCTGGTCGTGCTTCTTGCTGGGTTTTCCCATCTGGCGCAGAAATTTGTAATTGTCAGCATCGAAAACATCCACCACGTCATTGCCCGTGTCAGCCACATAAACGAACCGGTTTTGGCGGTCGATGGCCACTCCCGAGGGCCGCACCAGCATCCCGCCTCCCAGAGTGCCTTCCTGCTCGTGCTGGGGGTTGAACACCAGGACATGACGCTCGTTGGTGTCCACTACAAAAAGGCGGTCATCGTCGTCCAGCGCCAAGCCGGCGATTAAGCCGAAATTCGCCTGCTTGCCATTGCCGATCAATTCCACATGGCTCTTGTCTTCAGGATCGAAGATGAACACCGCATCCACGCCCTGGTCGGCCGCATAGATCTTGCCCTTGGAATCCACGCCCACTCCGAAGGTGCGAATCAGTTGAAACGGAAGCTTGTCATATTGGATCTGATCAGTGGGAAGCTGACCTGCCAAACGGTCCATCCAGGTGGCCTTGCGCCCCTTTTGGGTGTAGAGGTTCGGATCAACTTTTTGCCCCGTGTAGAGCTCCTTGAACGCGATGCGGGGGATCGCCGGCGGGTTCGGCCAAACGATCTTGGTGATATCGAAATAGGCCGTCTGGCGCTGGTTCGCAGGATTCGCCGCAGCGGGCGCGGTTTGGTCTTTCTTCTTCCCCGCACGGAGCGGCGCCGGCAAAACCAAGGCGAGCGCCAGGACGCTCAGCGCGGCTATCCCGATGGCGCGAGCGCGACGCGGACGCGGGCTCGAAGCCCTGTTGGGTTGCGGGTCTACTGCGCCATGAAGCAAGCCTGGACTATTCCTTAACACGTTATCTCCCTCCTCCTCGCCCTTACATTGCTCACTAACCCTTCGCCACGGCCTTAGCTATTTCCCTCCCGTCCGTACGTCCGTAAGGTCTAGTTGATTGGCGTGGCAGGTGTTGCAGAAATTCATATCGTTCTTCTGGTCTTTCACCAGCATGGCGCGCACATTCCCGGCGTGCTGCTGATGACAGGTAAGACAGTTCATCGCGAATACGGCCTTGGTTTTCGGGTTCACCGTGTCGGCCACCGGGTGCTTCTCCATCGGGTGTCCCAAGCCGTTTTTCAAGGGCAAAATGGGAACCTGGGCGAAGTAGGTTTCCGGCAGCCTCACCTGGCCGTCGAACATCGCCACCAGGTGGTCGCTTCCCGATTTCTTCGGAGTGGCGTCTGGCCCGTGACACTCCAGGCAAAGCGCATTGACGGGGGCTCGAACCTGCTTGGCGTAATTTCCCGTGTGGGGGTCATGGCAAACCACACAAAGCCCCGCCTTGAAGGGTCCGTGCTGAACCGGAGCCTTCGAGGCTTCGTGGCACATGGCGCAAAGGTCACCACCCGTCGCTACGTCGGTGATGGTGGTCTTGTTCTTGTCGGAGGCCGCGGTGTGGCAACTGTCGCAACCCATTCCTACAGCGGTGTGTACAAACTTGCCCTGGCTTTTGTTGGGATGACACTTGATGCAGGTCTCAGACTTAATGTCCTTGGGGTCAATGTAGGGGTGTTCCTTCGTGATCTGAGCGAAAATGGGAATAACCGGTTCGTTGAGCGACTCACGCAGCAGTTTTGGCGATTTGGACTGGTGCGGGTCATGACACTTCACGCAGTCAGCTTCGGGGGTGGACTGGTTCTGGTGGGCCTTGACCATCACCGGGCCCTTTGTATCGTGGCAGTCAAGGCACAACGGCGGCGAATCCTTGGTCAGATGATTGGCGAATTCGCGTTTGGCGGGGTCGCCAGCCTTGTGAGTGACGTGGCAGGTCCCACAACCGGTGTCGAGCGCCGCGTGACGGCTGCCTCCCTGGGGGACGTCAACCCCTGTGTTATGACAGGTTAAGCAGAGATTCTCCAGCGGCGTTGCTCCCCCACCCGGCTTCACTAACAGGCTTTTGAATTCCGTGCTGTGTGGGTCGTGGCATTTCAGGCAGTCGCGGACCGCCGGACTGTGGACTAACCCTTTGATATCAGAGGCTTTCTTGTCGGCGTGGCAGGTAAGGCAAAGGGCCAGAGAACTGGTGGTGACTAACCTCACGCGAGTGATTTCCCCGGTCACGCGCACTTCGTGGCAACTCAAGCAGCCCTTCGCCATCGCGGCGTGGACAATTTTACCCTTCGTTTTGTCTGCGTGGCACTCAAGACACTTCGCCGCGTCGGCCTTCGGGTCAAGAGTGGGGTGCGTGGCCGCCCCTCCCCAAGAAGCCGCGAGACCGATCGACAAGGCGAACATCAGGACCCTCTTCATGACCGCACCCCAGGATATGGGCACCGAAGGGCGGGGCGTACTGCGTTCTCAAGAGACTGGATACATAGAGACATTGTTTCGAAACCGGACGAGCAAAGGATAGATAGCAAGGGCTTCGCCAAAGATGTGAAGAGTTTGTCTGTTGGGCTCCTTAGAAAGCGTTAATTTTCTATACGTTCCAGTTGGGCATAAATTTTGCTCAGATGCCGTGTGGTGTTTTACAGCACACTGCGCTAATTTGCACAATGGTCGGTATTCTAATGGGGTTACTCACCTAGATAGGTCAGTCTTAATGATACCTGTCATATTGTCAGATTAAGAAAACTATTTTTGCCCCGCGTCAAGAATCAGCCGTACCGAGGGGTCCGCACCTGATCCGCCGGAGATTTCGCACCGCACGATTTTTCCCTCAAGCGAAACATTAGATTGGGTCAAAATGTCATAAAAAATAGGGCGACAGACGGCCCTGGGACCGCCCGGTGGGCTCTGCACAATTGCTTTGTTGTGGGCATTAGCCCCCATTTGCGGTCTATCCACAATGCCCCGGGGAGGGTTGGCCTATCACCCACTCAAACCTTTCCCGGTTCGTCGGGGAGCGCTTTTGCGGATGGCGTCCCACCTGCGAATTCCGGTTGACCTCTTGCCGCCATTTCGGCGACTATAGGCGGCCCAAAGCCGCGGCGTCGGCAGTACGATCAGCCTGTGCCCTGGGTTAAGCTCTTCCGCCCCAGGTGCGGTTTAACTTCCGCCACGAACTGCTGGCTTTGGACACTCAGATTCAAGCGGCATGGCGGCCGACGGCGCATTCTGAATGGGGTGTAGAACATGGTTCACGGTGAGATGGATCGCGAAGCCAACGAGGCAGGCAAAAGCGCGGGAGACGAATCCCCTCGTGTGCCCGCCATTCCGAATGAGATGCGTGCCGTCGTGCTGGACGGAACCGGCTTCTCCCACTTGGGAGTGCGCAAGGTCCCGACGCCTCGCCCGGGCCCGCAGCAGATGTTGGCGCGCGTGGATGCCGCCGGAATTTGCACCTCGCTCATCAAGCTGATCGAGCAAGGTCCAAATCACTCGTTCGTTTACGGCTGGGACATCACGCGCTTTCCGCTCATTCTCGGTGACGAAGGTTCCGTCACCCTGGTCGAGGTCGGTGCCGACCTGCGCGCGCGCTACCGCCCCGGGGAGCGGTACGTCATCCAACCCGCCGTGGATAGCGCTCCCGTTAACCATCGCGAGCGCTACCGCGACCACGCGCGGGGAATCAACAAGGTGGCGGTGGGCTACACTCTGGGCGGGCATCTGGCGGAATACGTCCTGATCACCGAGGAGATTCTGGCCGCCGGTTGCTTGCTTCCGCTTCCCGATGCCACCCTGCCTTATGCCCATGCGGCATTGAGCGAGCCCTTCTCCTGCGTCATCTCCGCGCAGGATCACCACGTCCATTTGACGCAGGGCAACTCGCTCAGCCCGCGTGGAGTGGTGAAAGGCTTGAAGGCCGGCGGCGTAACCGTAATCCTGGGGGCCGGCGCTATGGGACGTATGCACGTGGCCTTGGCCATGAGCTATCGGCCCCGCGCGATTGTGGCCGCGGACCTAGTGGAATCGCGCCTGGAGGTGGTGAGGACGCTTTTTGGCTCCCGCGCCGCGGCGCTGGGCGTCGAGCTTCGCACTCTCAATCCCGCCAGCGAAGATCTGAAGCAGGTCGTCAGCGATTTGACGGATTATGCGGGCGCTGACGACGTGATTGTCGCCGTCGGCTCGCGCCAAGCCATTGCCGATGCCCAGAGCCTGCTCGGACGCGGCGCCGTACTGAACCTGTTCGGCGGATTGAAAAAAGGCGAGGACACGGTGGGATTTGACACCAGCGTGGTGCATTACAAGGAAATCAACATCACCGGCTCCAGCGGCGGCTCGCCCTGGGATGTTGCGCGCACGTTGGAGTTGATGGCCGTGCGGGAAATCGACGCGGGCGATCACATTGCGCGCATCGGCGATCTTGCTCACGCCGCGGATTTCCTGCAAATGATCAAGGCGCAAGCCATCGACGGCAAGGCGGTGGTTTATCCGCACCGGCCCAGCGGTGAAATCCGCGCGGTAAAATCCTGGACGGCGCAGGACGAGCGAGAGTACTTACAGGAACCGGAAGTCAGAAGTCAGAATTCAGTATAGCGCCCTCGCGCATGCTGACTCCAGGCTCCAGACTCCTGACTTCTGCTTGATCGAGAATTGAACCATGGCGCTAACCGGTCATCGCACCTTCGTGGGTTTCGGATTCGGAGCCATTCAGGCGGGCCTCTTTCTCTATGAAGCTTTTCGCTCCGGAGGCTTCGCGCGCCTGGTGGTGGGCGAGGTGGCGGAGGACGCTGTTGAGGCCCTTCGTCGCCACGCCGGATGCTACGCGGTCAACGTCGCCCACGCCGATCGCGTGGAAGCGGCGCGCGTCGGTCCGGTGCAGATTGAGAATCCCGCTTCTTCCCAGGACATCGCGCGTCTGGTGAATGCCGTTGCCGAGGCGGAAGAAATCTCCACCGCCGTGCCCAGCGTCCAATTCTATACCGGAGCGGGGCCGGGCAGTATTCATCGCATCCTGGCACGAGGACTGCTCAAGAAAGCGGCCCTTGGCGGACCGCGCTCGGTGGTTTACGCCGCCGAAAATCACAATCACGCGGCGGAGATTCTGGAGGCAGCGGTCTTCGATGAAATCCCCGCCGCCCAAAGAGCCCCGGTGCGTGCGCGGGTGTGCTTTCTCAACACCGTCATCGGCAAAATGAGCGGAGTCATCTCCGGCGCGGCTGAAATTCAAGCCCGGCAATTGGCCACGGTCACGCCCGAGAGCTCGCGCGCCTTTCTGGTGGAAGCTTTCAATCGCATCCTGATTTCGCAAGTGTGCTTTCCCAAAGTGTTGGGCGAGCCGCGTTTCCAAAGGGGCATTAATGCCTTCGTGGAAAAGGAAGATCTGTTGCCCTTTGAGGAGGCAAAACTCTACGGCCACAACGCCACCCACGCGCTGGCCGCTTACCTCGGTTCTATGCGTGGACTCGCGCGCATCGCCGATTTGCGCCAGACACCCGACCTTCTGGGATTCATTCGCGCCGCGTTCCTGGAAGAGTCGGGTGCGGCGTTGATTCGCAAGCATGCCGGCAAGGACCGCCTGTTCACGCCCGGAGGATACCGCGAGTACGCCGACGACCTGCTGGCGCGAATGACCAATCCGCATCTCCAGGACAGTGTGGAACGCGTAGGCCGCGACCCGCATCGCAAGTTGGGTTGGGACGATCGCCTGGTGGGAACTCTGCGCCTGGCTGTGCAGCAGAACGTCGTCCCTCGTCGATACGCCCTCGGGACCGCCGCCGCCCTGGCCACGCTTGACCCCTCGTTTCTGAAAACCAACACGCCCGCGCGTGACCTGCTGGCACCGATCTGGGGCAACGAAGCGACGGAAACCAAGGACGCGCAGGAAGTCCTCCGCCTCATCGAGGACGCAAAGCTTCGACTGAAGCGGTGGTGCGACTCGGGCTGTCAGGAGATTAGTTGACAGGAGGCAGGAGACAGCAGGACAACACCTGACTCCTTAACCCTACCATCAACTCATTTCCTTTCATAAACTTAATGGCATGACGTACAAATTGTGCGGATACCTTGTTGATAAGTTATTTGTTTTCTTTAAGTTATTCGGGTAGGGGGAATTTGAGTGGTTTTTCTCGGTTGCTGGGTCCTGAAATTGTCATATCTCTTTTATTTTCATAAACTCATCGGGATTTCATATAAGTCATTTGTTTTCATATACTCATTCGGACCAATCCACTTTTCGTCTTAATGCCCCATTTATTTTCAATAACATTCCGGCTTTGAACGTATAAAAAGAATTCTTTTGTCTTCGGCCTTCCGCAATGGCGTTCATCGACAATTTGGCGCTCTGCCGAACCTGCGGCACGCTCGAATCGTCTCCACAAGTCATCACCGCGACATCCGGCGTTGCGCTCGCAGCCCTTCCGTTTTCGGACTTTTTGTATCTCTCGCCACTCATCACTGCCCTTTTGGCTGCGCGATTCCACCCTAATGCCCCCTCTCCGCTAATCCTCTAGCAATTCACCAGCCATAGTCAATATCGTTACTGAAGATTCATTCACCATTGAAAGGAATTCCACGCCCATCACGGGCAGGCTGCATTAACCACCCCTACCCCGCTCGTTTCAACACATAAATCACCCAGGGAGCGATTTTCGTTTCGTTCACCCAGGCGTAGGGCTCGTCACCCTTGGCGAGGGGTTTGAAGACTTCAATGGCTTGCAGGCTTGCCTCGCGATAGACCGCCCGATACGATTCGTCGGTCCAGAGGATGTCTTCCACCGGCCTCCGATCCTGATGGTCGGTAACGATGATGCGCACCACATCACCGC
>Ga0326728_10006284_pt1 | contig 32149 bp, 27 predicted proteins | sample MB3enrmetagenome_FD_207602 | JGI IMG/M metagenome (GOLD analysis project Ga0326728, IMG submission 207602) | Lab enriched peat soil microbial communities from McLean, Ithaca, NY, United States - MB31MN | ecosystem: Environmental > Terrestrial > Soil > Wetlands > Peat | place: USA: New York... | reverse complement strand
TCTTCGCAACGATGCTCAAACTGCCGAAATCCAGGTCGCTGCGTAGTATCATCAACCCAACCGCCGGTCAGCAACTTTCAACTACGCGCGGGACAGCCTCCTGAAGTGCTTTCTCGATGATCCGAGCATGGCTTTCGATGAGGTCACGCCTCGCTCTCTCAAGGCGAAACCCCATACCAGATGTTTCAGCGATCAAGATCCTGGATTCATTATTGTTTTCCGCAAGAAACACAAAGGCCTCTACAGTCGCTGCCTGCAGTCGCTGAGTGGTTTCATTGTCGGCCTCAGTGATTGCTTTGATCAATGCTGCATCCATGAGTTGCCCAAAACGCTCTATTGCAGCAGCAAAAACATCCTCCTTGTTCCGGAAATAGAAATAGAAGCTGCCTGTTGAACGCTTAGAGGCCTTCACGATCATCGGAACAGTTGTGTCGTGATAGCCGTGCTCGCCGAAGAGTCGTACAGCAGTTTCAAGCAAATGGTTGCGCTGTACCTCCTTTCGTTCTGCCATTCTCGGCGTCGTGCGATATGCCATACTCCGTGTACTCCGTTTCCGGGCGATCATACGCAATGTGCGTGTCCGTATCCGTCCACATGGTTGCTTGATATCATCATGCAATTGATGCTCGTGACCGAAATCGCAAATGCATAGCTATTCAAGAAGCGTTCCGCACAGACCTTCGCGGTCTACCGTCACTTCGCGGAATGATTTGCTGATAACCTCCGGCAACCCATCCCCTGCTATGTTGGGTTGTTGCATATTGCAGTTCGCAATCTGATCTCTAGCGCGTGCAAGAGCTTCTCGCACGTCTCTTGGTGATTTGCAAAGCAGCATTGCGCAATCCTGAATGCAGTAGTGCTCGACGCTGCAAATGACAAATACGATGCGCTCGAAAGGCGGAAGGCTCAAAACCATAAGAGTATTTGACAATACTTCCATGGGAAACTTGTCAATGCTTAATCCGAACTGAGAATCTCTCCGTTCTACCTTTGCGGCAGGCAACTCGCTATCGTGATTAGCCACCAGCTGGATGGCGTTACGGATTACCGCTCTGCGAGCCCAGATGCGCATCCACTCTTGAAAGACTGCGCTGCTGCTAAAGCAGTCATTCATGGCGAGGATTATGCATTGTTCCGCCTGTTCGCAATCCGCTGTGAGAAGCAGAGCAAGATGATAAAAGTCTCGCATCTCGATTGCAAACAACCTTTGAAACTCGCCCGCTGTGGCGTAGCAGTCAGCATAATTTCTACTGATCCGGTATTTGGGGCATGAAGAGCGCATTCCAGTTCTCCTTCTCCACGTTTGCATCCCAGTCAACACAGCTATCGACAATTGCGAAGCTCGCCGCGATGCAGGGATATTGTCATTTTCCGGCTCACATTACGAGCCGCACTCTTTTACGGCAATTGTTATCGCTCCTGCAAACGACGCAATCACTAACAACAAAATGAAGTGAACTGCGAAGTGTGTTTGTGCTGCAAGTGCGGCAAGCAAAGGCGCAATATTCAACAGTTGCATGGCTGATGAGACAAAGCCCAAACACAGAGTGGCCGTGATCGACACAATGAATATTGGTCGCCATACTTCGGGAAGTTGGTGCTTCAGCATGGGAACCGCAGCAATTCCAGAACAATACACAGAGAGGATGCAGATGATCTGGATAGCTGTGAGGTGTTGGCTTGGAGGCAGCAGGCCGGCAATACTGGCAACAAGACTACACATCAGAAATCTGACAACCCACCTGCGTCTGAGGGACCGCCTGATGAATCCACGCAGAATGACGGCTGCAAACCCGATGGCAAGCACACCAAATATGACGTTGGTCCATTCAAGTATCATCATCATCCCTCCCAGATTGCAGATGGTCATTCGATTTGCGCGCCAATCGCACTACAGGTCGAAGCACGGCGCTCAAAGATACGATTCCCCAGTTAGAATCCGTTGCATCCCTCATTGAACATTCCCATCCCGTCAAGCGTATGAAGATGCGCCTCGTGAATTCGTTTGAGCGAAACACCCAGCATCATCGCGCATTCCCGGTCGGAGTACCCTTCAAGTGCTGAAAGGACATGAACGCAGCGCTCAAAATCGCTCAGAGAAAGAATTCTTCCAATAACTCCTTCGTGATCAGAACAGAGTGGAACATCATCCCAGTCACGAGTCTTTGCTTCATTCATGTTTCGTCTGCCCAGGCGTTGACCAGATTTCAAAAGCCGAATGGCCTTTTCGGCCACAACGCGCCGTGCACAGGCGTGGGCCCATTCCACCAAGTCTGGCCCATCGCCAACAGCTGCACAGCCCGATCCAAATACAAGACACCGGCATGCCATCGAAGGGTCCGCTGTGAGGAGAAGAGAAAGCACAAATAGGGACCCTTCGTCTCTTCTGAACAACCTGCTAAGACCGAGGTCATTCTCCGTTTCCTCTTTGTGCCTCCAATTTGACCAAATGCCTGTTGTGCTCAAGTGTCTCTCCTTGTTGACAGGTCCAGTTTGCTGCTGTCATCTCCATAATGAAAATGCCTGAAGCCATCGTCTCTGCAACGAGACCACTCACTGTCTTGTCACCTGAATAAATGCAAGTGAGTTGCCAAACATATCCAATACGTAATCGCTTAAGAATCAACGGCACAATCAACAAGATCGACGTTCGAGTCGAAAGTGTCGATGACAACCACAACAGCGCGTTATGTACGGGTTAAACCATCAAGAAGACTCGCTTATTGCCAGACAATATGTTGGCGATGTTCAGCACTGTGAGAAATCCGTTTCCATGCAGAGCCTACGTCAATTCCGATCAGCACCTGTTTCATGATCTATCTTTCTCCTCCTCCGTTACACATTTGGATTAGCGACTCGATAAAACCGAATGATTTCGACACCATGGCTAGTGCCGATGTACTGCCGTATAACGGAACCTTAAGTGCACCGGCCAGAATAGTTCAACATATGCCAGAACAATCAACGTCACGATCATGATGAGGATACAGCCGTCCACAATGAACGGAAACACCTTGCGAAGAAGTCCACGAACGGGGCCGATTGCAAGAATGGGGTTAATCCTGGAAGAGATGTCTTTGCATTTCGCCTCATGAACAAGCATCTTCTTCTTTCCTCCGATTCATAGTGTCAACACTGACTGCAGGAACACAGATATACTTCAATTCGCCAATCCTGCTTGCTTGCGTCAAAGCCCACATTCCGTCAGATCCAAGAGTTTGTCCTGACTACGGCTTTCTTTTCCAGGCCAAACGTTGAGTGACAATGTCTGGTCTGATAGCAATCCCTCAAGAATGCAGACATCAATGTGCATTATGGACCCTACAGCGGCAATGGGATAGAAGCCAGGATGCACATGGCGACGAAATACAGAAGAACAAAACAGAGGGAAAGCAAAGCAGTTGGCCACCACTCCATGAACATTCGAAGCACAACGTGCGATGAACTCATCACACTATCGTAGTTAGCACTTCGATGCGTCTCGTTTGGCATGTTCATGTCAACTCCTTTCTTGGTTGTACCGCTTTGCAACATGCGCCTATTCCATATCTTCGGTTACGCCCTGAAATCCATGTGCGGTCTGTTTGAAGAGCCATCGCAGCACACGAGCATCGTTGTAGCAAAACGCCAGGATGTGATTGAGCGTCGAGAAGCAATTGGGATCGCACTCGCGTTTCTTGCGCAAGAATGTTTTGGCTCCATGCGCGGCGCTTCGATTGTGCCCCAATCGTGATTGGACGAATACATCGGGAAGCACGGCGCCAGCGAACCGTTGGTTCTGATGATCATGCTGTTCTGTCCGGCACGATATCCCCATGCTTCGAGTTCCTTGTTGATAACCTTCTCAATTTCGGCAGGGCGCTGCATGGAGATGGCCATATGCCACCGGCTCTGCTGCTTATCGATGAGCCAATCAATGAGTGCTCCGATCACTGCATGGTCCTCGGGGCGGATGTAGACAGTGTTGTCGTCGGAGTGTTTGAACTCGGCGTACTCCATCATCGGCGTTTCGCGAATATGGTATCCGGTACCGGTAAGAAGGCCTTCGATCAACCGCTCATACTTCCATGTCAGACCGCCGAAGAGAATTGTCACGAAACTACGCTCCTCCGCAGTAAAGGGAAGTTCCCGAGGCCGCAAAGTAACCGATGCATGACGATTACAAACATGAGCGGCATTATGCAATCCGGATTGTGTGATTGTGCTCATCGGCGCTCACAAGACTGGGCGGTTTCTGTACGAAATGCGCCGGACTCGCGGCGCTCCAGCTATCGATAGTCGTCAGGAATCGCGTTCCTCCATCTCCGCAAAGTCTGAATCACGTGACTTGGTGTTGCAAAGTGAGAAGATACTATCGACCGCATAGGGCGCAGGTTCCTGCAGCGTGTGGTAATGGCGTACTTGTAACTCGCCAAGCAGGCCGATGGCTAAGAACTCGATTCCTGCGATGATCATGACAGCGCTCGTCGCAAAGAGCGGACCGCGCTGGAGCATCATACTCACATCTGGATGAACAATCCCGCTAACCGCAATACTGAGTAGGCCCGCGCCACCAGCGAGCGAGAGGATAATTCCAATCTTGCCAAACAGATGAAGAGGCCTGTTCAAATACTTGAGGAGAAAGCGGATTGTGATTAAATCAAAGGCAACGTGGAGAGTACGCCCAATACCATAATGGCTGGTCCCATGCTGGCGGTTGATATTGTGAATCGGGATTTCGCAGATCGAAGCACCATGCCAACTGGCCAGTGCGGGAATGAACCGGTGCATTTCACCGTAGAGGGGAATGTCATGAATGACTCTGCGACGGTAAGCCTTGAATGTCGTGCCAAAGTCGTGAATATCCACTCCAGACAGTTTGGCCATCATCCAGTTCGCGCATCTCGATGGAATTCGGCGCCAAAGAAAGTTGTCAACCCGCTTATGACGCCAACCGGAAACAACGTCGTAGCCTTCGTCCAACTTCTTCACAAACTTAAGAATGTCGTTTGGATCGTGCTGCAGGTCGCCATCCATGGAAATGATGTACTCGCCGGATGCGTTGTCAAAACCCGCAGCCAAAGCTGATGTTTGGCCAAAGTTTCTGCGGAGTTTAACTACCATCACCCTACTGTCAACTTCGGCGACTTCGCGCAGTAGTTCGCAGGTTCTGTCGCACGAACCGTCGTCAACAAACACAAATTCATAGGAGTCGGTGATGTGATTCATTGCGCGCTTCAAACGCGCATAGAACTCCCAAATATTGTCTTGCTCATTGTGAAACGGCACAACGATGGAAATATCGGGGTTCATCACCGCCGCGAGGCGCTTTGCGCCTAACGCGAGATCCTCATTGCGTCCGAATGGCAAACCGACATTATTCTGCATTCTTTACCTCGCCATCTTCCTTCCATTCAACTTATGGCCATCAACGATTGGTCAGCCTTGATCCATGGTGTCTGAACGAGCTGGTCGGCACCACGATAATCACATATGCGGGATTACGGTGTGCGCCTAGCAGTATTAGCGTGCGCGCAAGCTGCACCAGATCGCCTCATTGCCGCTGAAAGGTTATGCCGGGCGCGGTACAGCCGCGACTTAACAGCGCTTGCTGTGATGCCGAGCGATTGCGCTACTTGTTCGATCGAAGATTCATCGCAAACACATGCCTGCAATACAAGTCGATCTTTAGGGTGCAGTTTCAGCATCTCCCTGCGCAGAACACTGCGACGTTCCTGCCGAAGATATGCCTGTTCTGGATTCTGGCGCACATCTGCAGGAATCAAAATGCGCATTTGATTGCATTCCGGTAGTTGTTCGTCAAGAATCACCCATTGCCGACACTTATCCTTGCGCTTGATGGAAAGCGCGCCTTTGATTACGATTGCGACGAGCCAGGTCGAAAAGCGCGCATCCCCGCGAAATCGCCGGATATTCTGAAGAGCGCGCAGCATTGTCTCCTGAACGAGATCATGCGCGTCCTCCGCATTCGCCGTATAGCGGCGCGCACAGCAGTACAGCATCTTCTGGTGGCGGCCAAGCAGTTCATCCAGTGCGCGGGAATCTCCATTCTGGCTTGCGATGACAAGTTCTTCATCGCTGAACTGCCGGCCGCCATCCTGCGAGCCCTGCGCCACTGTTGCAGGGCTCAATTCGGTCACGTGCTCAGACTCCGGTATTTGTTCCAACTGCATTGCACCCCTCCACTTTGCCGGAATCGGCGCACTGTGACCGCCATGCGGAACAGACCGCGGCTGCACCGCATTCATCTGCCACGCGCGACAATAATGTTGCCCGATCCTGACTTTCCTTCAAGCAATCCTCAACGTTCTAAAAACCTTCATATGCTCTCCCGGCAGCGCATGGCACGCAGTGCCGATCCCTTTCTCTGAACTAGGAGAATGCACACTCAAGAAGCGTTTCGTTCCATCTGTTCTCGATGTTCCTCGTCTTCTGCTTGAGTCATGATGCAAGGAAGCTGCCAAACTCGATGAAGAGATATCTCGTTTGTAATCAGCGACAGATTTTGCAAGTGCGGTACGGTGTCGAAACTGTCGAAGTCAGTTTCGCGCTTTCTCCGACATTTTCATTGCGGGGAGAGGTGAACGAAGACCCTGCCTTTCGCACATACCTCTATCTGTCAAATTGCTGCTGAACTCTGATCAATGGATGAAAACCGTCTGCATTTAACGAGATACATCATAGGGTCCGAGATCGAGAAGGGAGACGTGAGTTGAAATGTTTGGGTTGGCGTCAGGGTGGATTTCGATGTACGCCATGGGGAGAATGCCTTTATCGGTTTGGCACGCTTGTTGCATGAACGAAATCAACGAGGCGTTAAGCTTGGACAACGGAAGAATCATGCCGGCGAGAACGCCGCACTGCTGCTTTGTTAAGGGGGCAGGATCTTCAATTGAGTCGAGGAGGTCTGTATGGAGCAGATGGAGAATTGTCGATGAATGAGGGGATGATTGTCGCGGGTACACAATGCGTCGGAATGGTGCTTTCCTTCACGCTCCTTCTCAGAGTCCGGCGTCTTTCGGTGGGGATATGGTCGAAAGATCCTTCTTCGGAGCGCGTATTTACTGGAAGCAGAGCGGAGATAGTAGTGGGCTTTGAACGGACATTCAGAGCGCAAGAAAGGCAGATCTGAGCAATGGCGAGTTCTATGGCGCATGGGGTATTCAATAACGGTTGGAGTGTGCGCACTCCACATCCGCATCTTGTTTCAAACAAACCTGACATCCGCTCCTGGGCGGCCGACACTTCTTTGGGGACGCTGTCAGAAGAGGCATTGCAAGCGCTCGAATCACTCATGTCCATTGTGGATTACGAATCCGGCAGTATCTTGTTCCTCGAACAAGAGCCACTCAACCGGGTCTTCGTCGTGCTTGCGGGAGACGTGAGGTTGTCGCTGCAAGATGTCGGTGGCAAGAGGCTAACCCTTCGCATTGTAAAACGCGGAGCTGTTCTGGGGGCGCACTCCGCATTGTTTGCAAGCCCCTCTGAATGGTCCGCTGATACTTTTTATGCGTGCAAGATTGCCTTGATTACGCGTGGCGATTTTCTCCGATTATCGCAGCGGTTTCCAGAGGTATATCGCCTTGCGACAGTCGAGCTCATGACGACTCTCGGGCACGCATGTTCAACCCTCCGAATCGTTGGACTGTCGTCTTGCACGCGCAGAAGACTAGCATCGCAACTATTGGAGTGGGGAGAGCGGGGCAACAAAACCGGCGATCAGACCCGATTCTGCATGACGCTTTCTCACGCTCAGATTGCAGAGTATATCGGTGCCGTGCGTGAAACCGTGACACGCGCTTTGACGACATTCAAGGAACGCGGATTGGTGACAATCCGAGGTTCCATGCTGACGATCCTCAGCACTACCGCACTCAGAGAATACGCTGAACACGGTTTTCGAGACGAATAATAACCATTCATCGCACCAATGCAGTTCCGAAGAAAGATTGTACAAGCACCGTCATGGCATCGCTGATTGATGCTGTTTACGAAATGAAAAGATGAGGAGTCAATCATTGTGATCGATGAAATCGTTCAAAACACGCCAATTCAATCTCTGCATTATGGAGGCAACCCACAGCCGGTTCTGAAACTGTATCGCCGCATTGAAGCCCAGACCGCCCGCATTGGCGTGATAGGAATGGGCTATGTTGGCCTGCCACTGGCGCTTCTGTTTGCAGAGGAGGGATTTCCTGTAACCGGCTTCGACATCGACCGCGCGAAGGTGGCGACACTCAACACGGGAAGCAGCTATATCAACCGGATACCGGCGACGGAGATCGCGCTAGCGCAAGGACGTGGTTTCAAGGCAACCTGCAACTTTGAAGTCCTGCGCGAGATGGATGTCATCATTATCTGTGTTCCCACTCCATTGGACGAACTTCAAAACCCTGATTTGACCTGCATTGTGAACTCTGCGGAGGCGATCGCACCAAATCTGCGCGAAGGACAGCTCATCGTACTTGAAAGTACAACTTATCCTGGGACAACCGAAGAGGTGCTCATACCATTGCTCGAACGCGGCAATCGCTCGGGCTTGCGTGTGGAAGGGAAAAACGGAGAGGCGGAAATCTATGTTGCCTTTGCACCCGAGCGGGAAGACCCAGGAAACAACTCTATTGCTCGACGCGATATTCCCAAGGTGATCGGCGGGATCGGACCGCACTCGCGCGATTTGGCTGCTGCGCTGTATGGCAAGATCTTCAATCGCACAATCCTTGTGTCGACGCCTGCAACTGCGGAGATGACCAAACTGCTCGAAAACATCTATCGCTGCGTCAACATTGCTCTGGTGAATGAGTTGAAGCAACTCTGTGCGCGCATGGGTATCGATATCTTCGAGGTCATCGAGGCGGCGCAAACAAAGCCCTTCGGATTTCAGGCCTTCTATCCTGGTCCGGGCCTTGGCGGCCACTGCATTCCGATCGATCCATTTTACCTCTCATGGAAGGCAAAGCAGTTCGGTTTCAGAACCCGCTTCATCGACTTGGCCGGAGAGGTAAATTCTCAGATGCCCAAATATGTAGTCGAGAAGACAGCCGAGGCGTTGAATTCACGAAAGAAGCCCCTGAATGGCTCAAAGATCCTGGTTCTTGGGATTGCGTACAAAAAGGATGTGGACGATCTTCGAGAATCTCCCGCTTTGACAATTATTGACCTGCTGCGCAGGGCGGGAGCTGAAGTGGCCTATCACGATCCGTACTTTCCAACAGTCAAAGCCGGCCGGCACTACGATATGAACCTGACCTGCTCGTCACTCAATGATCTGGGGGCATATGACTGCGTGCTCCTGGTTACGGATCATTCCGAATACGATTATGAGCAGATCGCAAATGAGGCACAACTGTTGGTCGATACGCGCAACGCGACACACCGGATCGTGTCGCCGATTATCGTTCGTTGTTGAAGTCCAGTTTGATGTCCCTCAGCATGATTAGCTCGTTTCACGAACTCATGGTGATCAGCCGCTAAAATCGCCCTTCAAATCAGTGGAATCAAGTGCGGCGCTTCCTTCTCCTTATTGGAATCGGAAGCGCCGTCATGGATACGTGACGAGAACAATGTGAACGTGTTGGGAACCTCACATGAAAACTTGATGTTACAAGAGGGTGCGGTAACCTGCGAGGTCCGGATTGAGCCGATGTTCATGGTCTTGATGAGTAAATGACGACGACAGTTTCGACAGTGTCAACGATTTGCAGAATACGCGTGAAGAAAACAAACCAGTTAAGAAATCGAAGATTTGGCATCAGTCTTGCACTCTTCCCTGGTATGAGAAATGCCAAGATAGCATTGATTTGCCTGTTCCTGACTTGCCTGACTGTGACATTGCCGGCGATGGCAGAGGATATATCAGCTCCCGATCCACAAGTCGGAAGCATGAGCGGCACTGTACTTGACGTATACGGAGATCTCGTCCCCGGAGCCAGCGTCGCCCTCCAGTGTCCTTCTCCTTGCGAGACTCGAACCGCAACGGCGAATGACAACGCTGCCTTTGAATTCCGCAGTCTCCAGTTCAGCATTCCCTACCAGGTTCGCATTTCAGTGAATGGCTTTGAGGACTGGACCTCATCATACATCGTTCTCACGCCGGATCGCCCTGTTGTTCTAGTGACGGGAGTCAATCTGAAGATTGCAGATTTGTCGACGACGATTACGGTCCATGCCGATACAAGCCAAATTGCCACCGAGCAGGTTCATATCGAAGAGCAACAGCGTGTGCTTGGCTTCATTCCCAATTTCTACGTCGTATATGACACTCAGAACGCCGTGCCACTCACGCCAAAGCTGAAGTTCCAGCTTGCGATGCGGGTTTCCATCGATCCAGTTACTGTAGCGGGAGTGGCATTCATGTCTGGCGTCAGACAGGCCGCACATTCTCCCGACTATGTACTGGGAGCCAAGGGATACGGTCAGCGTTTCGGCGCAGAGGCTGCCGACGGAATTAGCGACATCCTGATTGGTGGCGCTATTCTTCCCTCTCTTTTGCACCAAGACCCACGCTATTTCTATCAGGGGACAGGAACGACAAGATCGCGTCTTGGCCATGCCTTGTCCAGCCCATTCGTTTGTAAGGGCGATAACGGACGATGGCAGCCAAATTACTCGAGCGTTGGAGGCGATCTGGCGGCAAGCGCTCTGATGAACACCTACTATCCGCAATCGAACCGCGGAGCGGGAATGATCTTCGGGCAATTTGCCATTAGTACCGCTGAACGCGAAGTGAGCAGCATCATGCAGGAATTTGTTTTGCGCAAACTGACTTCCCATGCACAAAAGGCGAAGTAGCCGCGTCCGTTGGGAAGTAGTGTTGGAGAAAGGAAATCATGATGAGCGGGAAGTCACTTAGGGGATCACAACTTGAAATGAGGTGGTGTCCCTTCGTTGCGGTGGGTCAGCAGAATGGTCCGTGCTGGCAACTGGTGATGAAGTGGATATCCATCCCTCGCGACTGAGCAAATGAGGACTCGAAGATGAAATACCAAAGTGTTGCTCCCGCGACGAATGAAGCCAGACAGGGAAGCAAAGCACAGGATGCGGCTCGACGAGCGCCCGCTGAAGATCAGACAAGGCTTTTTCTTCTCTCCTATCTTCTGACCGCGGAACTAGCGAAAGCCGAACGATGTTTTGTGCCTGCTCTCGAACCGGCCGCCGAAGATAACGCAGCAATTCGTGATTGGGTGCATTCCTGGGCTCGGCGCACCGTCATTCGCGATGCCCTTCAAATCATCGCGCCGCACCCCGAGAGAGGATCTTCCGACGTTGACTCCGGAACGCTAGGATGATGCGATTGCAGATAACGTCAACTTCCTGATGGGCAATGATCGTTGCCCGCTCCAGTTCAACAGCGCTTACAGGAAAAGACCTGCGGGCAAATCATTTGTCTACTATCGGGCGGTGTAACTGAATGGGGATGTTCGTTGATAAGCACATTTTCAATGAAAGCTGGCTTCGTGCAGCGAAGGAAGGCCGTTTGCCGAGCATTGCGTCGGAGGACCAACGATTCTCTGCGATCCTGGCGCTTCCAGATTTTGAGCGCTTTGTATATGTCTTAACGGTTCTTGAAGGATGCACGGATCAGCAGTGTGCAACTTTGTTGGGTGTTTCGACGCAGCTGGTTGAAGAGACGCGGCTTTGTGCTCTTCAACATTTCTGGAAACGATGACTGAGCACGGCCGCTGACCGAGGGTTCACGGCAGGCGAATTGCATTCACCCTCATGGAGGATACGATGAATCCCAAATTGAAATCTTCTTCCGGCTACTCCGTGGAAGACTCCATTACGGAACTGGCGCTGAATCTGGACTGGTCATGGAGCCATGCTGCGGACGACCTCTGGAGACAACTTGACTCAGAGTTGTGGGGACTGACGCATAACCCATGGGTGATTTTGCAGACAGTTTCCCGCGAGAGGCTGCAATCTGTCAGTTCGACACCGCAGTTCAGGCGAACCCTTGATCTGGTTCTGGAAACACGGGCAAAGCGCGAGGAAGCGGCGAACTGGTTTCAGCGTTCCTTACCAGAAGCTCCTCTCAGCCACATTGCATATTTCAGCATGGAGTTCATGTTGAGCGATGCATTGCCGATCTATTCTGGCGGGCTCGGCAACGTGGCGGGCGACCAGTTGAAGGCGGCCAGTGATCTTGGCCTGCCCGTGACCGGTATTGGACTGCTCTATCAGAGAGGCTACTTCCGGCAACACATCAATGCGGAAGGCAAGCAAGAAGCAATCTATCCATTCAACGAGCCTGGTCAACTGCCGATTAAGCCAGTGCGACAGGCTGACGGAGAGTTATTGCGCGTCGCTGTCGACTTACCTGGCATCCGTCTGTGGCTGCGCACATGGGAGGTAAGGGTTGGACGTGTGCATCTCTATTTGCTCGACACCAATGACCCGGCAAATCCGCCAACGTATCGAGGCATCACAAGTGAACTCTACGGCGGCGGGTCCGAGATGCGAATGGCCCAGGAGATTGTGCTGGGAATTGGAGGATGGCGCTTGCTGCGAGCGCTTGGAAAGCAACCAGAAATCTGCCATCTCAATGAAGGGCACGCTGCATTTGTAGTATTTGAAAGAGCAAGAGATTTCATGGAGAGTCAAGGCGTACCGTTTGAAGTGGCGCTTACGGCGACGCGCGCGGGCAATCTCTTTACTACGCACACCCCTGTGGAGGCGGGGTTTGACCGTTTCGCGCCACAGGTCATGGACATATTCTTCCGGAGTTATGCCGCCGACATCTTGCAAATCCCGATGGACGAACTGATAGCCCTCGGTCGTCAGAACCCGCGGGACAGCACGGAACCTTTTAACATGGCCTTATTGGCCATGCGGGGCAGCGGAGCCGTCAACGGTGTAAGCCAGCTGCACGGACAAGTGAGCCGGAAGATATTCCATAGCCTCTTTCCCCGCTGGCCTGAAGCGGAAGTCCCGGTTGGATATGTGACCAATGGCGTTCACGCCCCTGTGTGGAATTCTACGCCGGCCGACAAGTTGTGGACGGAAGTGTGCGGTAAGCGGATGTGGACGACACATTTGAAGGGAGATGACCTGATCAGAGAAGTGGGTGAAAACTTCCGGCAGGTTTCAGATGTCCGCCTTTGGCAGATGCGTTCGTCTTCGCGTAAGTCCCTGGTCGAGTACATCCGCAGACAACTGGCCCGACAAATTGCAGGTCAGGGCGGGCATCCCGCGGATATTGCCGATACCCAGAGAATCTTTGCCCCGGATACATTGACGATCGGTTTCGCGCGCCGCTTTGCGACCTATAAGCGGCCGAATCTATTGCTGCATGACACTGATCGTCTGATGGCCATTCTCACGAACAAAGAAATGCCGGTACAATTGGTGATCGCCGGCAAGGCTCACCCGCAGGATGGCCCAGGGCAAGAGATGATTCAACGTTGGATCGAATTCATCCGGCGTGGACCGGCGCGCTCACAGGTGGTGTTCCTCGCCGACTATGATATGCGAATGGCAGAGCACCTGGTGCAGGGGGTCGATCTCTGGCTGAATACTCCGCGCCGGCCGTGGGAAGCCTGCGGCACCAGTGGGATGAAGGTGCTGGTCAACGGCGGTCTCAATTTATCCGAACTTGATGGTTGGTGGGCCGAGGCGTATTCCAATGATGTGGGATGGGCCCTTGGGGATGGACTTGAACATGGGGACAACCCGGCCTGGGATGCCCAAGAGGCAGAGCAACTCTATACTTTGCTTGAACAGGAGATTATCCCTGAGTTCTACAAGCGGGACAGTTCGGGTATTCCCGGAGGCTGGATCGCCAAGGTGCGCGAGAGCATGGCCCGACTAGCGCCTACATTTTCTTCTACCCGTTGCGTGTTGGAATATACGGCGAATTACTATCTCCCGTTGGCCAATGCGTACCTTCGCAGAGCCAACGACCATGGCAAATGCGCAGAAAGCCTGCTCCGTTGGAAGCGTCATCTCGCCGATCATTGGCCCAGGTTGCGTTTCGGCTCCATACACATCGAGAGTACGGGCGAACACCATCGCTTCGATATTCAGGTCCATCTAAACGAGATGGATCCAAGCGCGATTCAGGTCGAACTCTATGCTGACGCGGCCAATGGCGACAAGCCTATTCGGCAGGTCATGGTTCGCGGCGAATCCTTGCTTGGCCAGAATGTTTGGCGCTACACCGCATCGGTTCCCGCAACTCGTCCGGCTGAGGAATTTACGCCCAGAATTGTTCCTCATCACCCCGAGGCATTTGTCCCCTTGGAAGCGCCTGAGATTCTCTGGCACAGGTGATACTTCTAGCTTCGAATTGTTCGACGCGGCAGTATATTGCCGCGTCGAATGCCCGCCACACGTGAAGATGAAAGATGTTCATATCTACTCGATCTCCTTCTCCCATGCGGCAAATACCGTGGCGAGCAGCGCGAGGACGAAGAGCACGCGGAAACCGTCGAGCATGAAGAGAGCTCGCTTGGTTTTCCAGCATGGCCCACGACGTGTTGCACGCCATGGCATTGGCATCCATGAAGGTATGTCCTTCGACGGCGAAACTGCGGGTCAACAGATTGAGAGCGTGCAGGAAGACGGGATTAGTGGTGTCGAAGGCCTCGGTCAGGCGCGCCTCATGCATGGCCAGGCACGACACATCGGGCAGGCCATTCGCGCCGTGGTCTCAATTGACCTTGCCCGCTGTATTCAAAAACTGCCAAGCATCAATCGGAATCGAGCTTTTCCATTCTCATCAAAGCTCATCTGTAACCCTGTTGCTCCAACCTTCGTTGGAAACAGAGCGGCGATGGATGCGCTTTGGTGTGTGCTCCAGCCCGCGGATCCGGCATCGAATCTGCCTGCCTCGTACCAAAGCGCTAACCCAGGGTGGGATGAGACATGACGAATGGGCCGGGTATGCAGAATCACTCCTGATCCCGCGGTCACGAGCGTATTTGCATGAAACTCCTGATAGCGGAATGCCGCCATGTTGCTTTGATCGCCGGCAACGAACTGATCGAAATAGTCGAGTTTACGGCCAAAGCTGGTGCCCACATGATTGAGCGTAAAGAGCGTCACATTGCGGTTGATAGGTTGGAATCTGCTGAAGTCCGAGCGCGCGAACTGGAAATCCCCCGTACCTCTAAAGAAATATCCGGCCTCTCCTTCGGAGCGAGTGCCACGCGTGGGCAATCCACCCGAATCCTGATGATTGATGATCCAGCGGGCCTCTGGAACAGCAAAACCACCACTGTGCGATGAAACGCCGTCAACAGTCACTGTGCGACTGTACCAATCGTATCCAGCCTGGCCGCCGAAGCGAAGCTGGGCGAAGCGCCATGTCCCGATGCCTGCGTAAAAAGCCCCGCCAATGCGGTCTCGCGTATCGCTTTGTCGGCCCGGTCCTGTGTAGCTATTGAAATGAGTTCTTCCGCCAAAAAGCTGGGAAGCAATAAAATATTCACTTCCGCCAAACGGCTTGTAAGCCTCCATTTGCATTGTTGGGTCGTAGCCAAGATTTGCCGTCGTCATGATTTGAGCTTTATATGCATTCCTGGGAATCAAAGCCGTTGACAGCTTCAACCCAAACCGCGAAGGCTCACCTGATGATGCTGCGTATTGCGCGGAGACGCGCACAAGGACTCGGTCTGTTGGGCGATCGGCAAACTTGACTCTGAAGCCTTCCAATCCCGATTCATCTTGTTGCCATTCGTAGGCCGCTCCAGGAACCGCCGTGGCGGCAACCATGCCGGATAGGGTCTTTTCCAATTCCTTCTCCGAGACAACCCTGTCTCCAACTACTGTATGAATTTCTGTTTGCGCGTTCTTCTGGAACGATGGATCAGGACTTGAAACAGTAATTACCTTTCCTCTGCTACTCGCAAACCGCATTCTTGTTTTGCGCTGGGCCACATGAGCATCCCATTCCCGCGGAGAGAGTTCGAAGCGTGCAAGTTCGGAAGCGTGCGCCTGGGTAGCTTTGTAACCGGCGTCGATGATTTCCTTCCAACGCTGGTAATCAGTTGTAGAGAAGCGCTTCGTATCTACCAAGATGACCATATCTGCCTTGGAAAGCGAATGCTGCTCATTTTTGGCAATGACAAGTGAGATGGTCTGTCGCATCACATCGGAGAGAGACTTGAACTGGTCGGGTTTCACTTCGGGCGACTCAAAAGCAACGGCAATTACAGTCTGCGCGCCCATGTCTCGAACAGCATCCACGGGAATATTTTCGAGAACGCCTCCGTCCACAAGGACCATCCGGTTCAACTTCACCGGCGTAAAGACTCCGGGCAATGACATGGTCGCGCGCATGGCAACAGGCAACGATCCCTTGCCAAAAACAACCGAATTGCCGCTTACCAGATCGGTTGCCACACAGCGGAACGGAGTTGGCAATTGATCAAAATCGGTGATGCCGGCATACGCCATTGTCGACCGGCTGAGTAACAACGATAAGGCCTCGCCAGGATTAAGACCGGAGGGAAGCGAGAAGCCCTTTCCGAACCGAAGAGTCATATCGCCAAAGGTTCTATTCCACTTTTGTTTATTCGCAATCGGCTGATCCACGAATGGTGGACTCGGATTCAAGAGCGCATCCCAGTTGGCACGTTCAACAGTTGCCCGGATTTGCGCCAAATCCATGCCTGTCGCATAGAGGCCTCCGATGAGGCCTCCCATGCTGGTCCCACCAATCTTATCGACGGGAATATGATGTTCTTCGAAGTAACGAAGCACACCGATATGTGCCAGTCCAAGAGCGCTGCCTCCGCTGAGCGCAAGGCCCACGGTTGGCCGCTCTGCGTCAGGTCCCTGTTGCGCTCCGATTCCAGAAGGGAGCAGAAGCTCCAGGGCCAAGCAGCACATCAGAATTGCAGAGCGCGTTTCCATGATTCACCTCACTTGAGTTTGTTCGCGCTGTTCAGTTTGCGCGCGACCTCATCCCTCGCAACCTGCCTACCGGCACGCAGACTATTTGAAAGTGCGCCGGAGCATGACGATACAGACTCCATCCCAGCTCGTCTTGTTGGCTCTGGGCGGCGGAGTCACGCGTAGAGACACGGTTCCGAGATTCTGCGGATCGAGATAAAACCTTGTCTGAAGGTATTGCCGAACCACAATTGCGCGAGCCCGCGACTCCGCCAGCTGGACTCCTGGCTCGCTGGAGGCGGCGTATCCCTCAACAATCAAGGTCTCACTTACAGCGGCATCGCCGAGCCGAGCCACAGAGGCATCAATCTTCGCCTTCCCCGCTGTAGAAAGCGCAAGAGTCCCGTCCTGCCTCTGTTCGAAAATCTCCTCCTTGTCCAGCCAGACGCGGGGATTCGCAGAATTCGAAAATAGCTTGTCTTTTCTATAATCATCGGGACTGAGATTCGCCAGCGAGTAGTATCCGCGATGTTTGAAATAGCCGCGAAAGAAGAACTGACGCTTTATAGCCTCGGTATCGGCCGCCATGTTCCCAGTAGCCTGGTCGAGATTGGACAAAGACTGACGGATATTGCTGGCTGCATCAACGCCCTGCCTGTCAGGTCCCAAGGCGCTTGCAAGCGAAGCTTCGACCTTCTGTGACATTACGTCGACGTGTCCGGCGGCGCTTTGCACACTGCTCATTGCTCGGTCCGCCTTTTCGGCGAGTTGACGAGACTGCAAGTCGGAAACGAGGGCATCAGCGCGCTTCGAAGCATCGGCGACCGACGTCGTTGTATCTCGGATATTCGCAATGCTCTCGCGGATATCTGCCGCGATCTTATCGTCATGCAGAAGCAATCCAACAGTGCCCTTTTCGTACTTCATGCTGGTCAACAGGTCGTTGGCGTTCTTCATGGCGGCCGCCGTAACATCCATGGTTCGGATAACGCTCTCTGAAAAAGGTTTTATCGTTCCGCTGGTGTACTCAAGAAGGCTGGCGCCATTGTCCGTCAGATTCATTAGATCGACCGCTTCTTTGCTTTGAAGAGTCTCGCCTGGCTTGGCTTCCGAGGCTCTAGCGGTGCCGGGGTAGATCAGTAGAAGCTTCTCGCCCACCAAACCTTCCGGGACAATTCTGACCACCGAGTCCGACCTGACGAGACCATGAACCTGTTCCCCAACCCTGAGTTTGAGGCGGAAACGCCTCCCTGGCGAATCGGGAAGTCCAATCTCCAATACCTGTCCAGCGTCCAATCCTCCAACCCGTACCTTTGAGCCCTTCATCAGCCCACTGATGTCAGCAAACTCGACATAGTAATCGGTGTGCTTGGCGAATGCCCCGTGTTCGCCACCGATCAAAAAGATGACGAGCGTGAACAGTGTCATTCCGCCTAAGACAAATAGGCCTGTAGTGAGACTTCGATTCGACATCTATTTCTCCGCGACAAGTTTGCGAACGGTTTCACTCTCGTGGTCTTCAAGTTGCTGCGGCGTACCGAGAGCTATCAACTGTCCTTCATCGAGAACAGCGAAGCGATCAGCAACCCTCCGTGCGCCATGGACGTCGTGTGTCACGATCACCATTGTGGTTTGGTGCAATGCTTTCTGTGCAAGAAGGAGATCGTCAATCTCTGTGGCCGTAATCCTGTCGAGCCCACTGCTTGGCTCGTCGACCAGCAGGACTTCCGGTTCGAGTACCATTGCTCGTGCGAGACCGGCGCGCTTCCTCATCCCACCAGAGAGCGCGCCCGGCAATTTGAGTTTGTCGCCTGCCAAACCAACCTGGCCGAGAGCTTGATCGACGATTTCCTCAATCTCCGCATTCGCCTTGCGGGTCAATCGACGAAGCGGCAATGCGAGGTTGTCATGCAGGGTGTATGAGTCAAAGAGCGCCGCGCTCTGAAACAAGAAACCCATCTTGCTGCGAATTTGCGAGAGTTCCGCTCCTTCGGCTCGCGAGATGTTGACGCCGGAGATGAAGATATCACCAGCATCCGGCTTTATCAGGCCGACCATCAGTCGCAGAGTCACACTCTTTCCAGTGCCGCTGCGCCCAAGCACACAGAGCGCCTCTCCTCGCGGCACCGAGAAGGAAACCCTGTCAAGTACCTGTCTGCTTCCGAACGATTTTGAAACCCTATCGAGCACAATTGCGGCCGGTTTGGATTCGGTCATATGGCACTCCCGGGAAACAGTAGAAAGATGATCTTGACCAGGATCACGTCCGCGAGAATGATGAGCAAGGAACAAATCACAACGCTGTTTGTCGCCGCCTTTCCCACGCCTTGTGTTCCTTCATTCATCGTGTAGCCGTAAAACGATGAAACCGTTCCGATGATGAAACCGAAGACGGATGTCTTAAGCGTGGGTGGAACGAAGTTCGACCACTCAACGCCCTGAAATGCACGCTCGATGAAGAGTTGAAGCGGCAAGTGGGACACGGCACATTCCGAAAGGAATCCGCCAAGCAACCCACAAGCATCCATAAAGACTGTCAACAATGGCAAAACCAACACACAGGCAACTACGCGAGGCACAACCAGGAACTTGAACGAATCCACCGATAGGACTTCGATGGCGTCAATCTGTTCCGTCACTCGCAAGTTGGCAATCACCGCTCCGATCCCAGCTCCTACGCGGCCGGCCACCAGGAGCGCCGCCACCAGAGGCCCAATCTCAACAAAGAAGGAGAGGGATTGCACCCTTGGAATCAGTGCCGACGCTCCGAATGCCACTAAGGTACTGCGGGTATGCAGAGTCATGACTACGCCAAGCGCCAGCCCCGATGAGGCGACGAGAGGCAGAGAGCGAAGCCCCGCCTCATGCACTTGCGTCCAGATCTCGGCGAGTTCGAGAGGGCGCCTCCACATATTGGCCATCACGCGGACTCCAAACAGCGTGACAGCCCCGATGAAATGGAGAAATCTTTTCAATGCGCCCCCTGCCAGACGTCGATCATGTAGGACAGCTACTGCCTACCCTAGTGGTGCAAACTCGGGATCGATGACGACTTGATGCATTACTCCCGGCCAAGCGTGCGCTCTAGTTCAGCCTGAGCGACCGCCCGGTCCTTCTTGGCATCGAAAAGTTGTGCCTCCGCCTCGGCCAATCTAGCCTCAGCATCGCGCAGTGCGGAGAGGTTTGCAGTGCTTGTGTGCACTTGTTCTCCGGTAATACGCACCATTTCGGTATCAGCCTTGACGGCCCGTCGCGCCGCGTCCAACTCGTCCTGCGTGCGATTCAACTTTCGTACGCCCTTTTCGATGTCGATGCGCACCTGGCTTTCAACGTGATGAACGTTTTCCTTTGCCTCCGAGAGCTGCGCGTGACGTTCCTTTACAAGGCCAATGCGTTTGCCAAACTCGGAAACCGTAAACTCCGCGCGGAAGCCGGCAATTTCCGTGTTGTTGGGCAGAAGCGGAGTTCCATTCTGATGAATGTTCTGCGCGAACCCGGTGATGTCTGGAATGTACTCGGCGCGTGCTGCGTTGAGCGCGGCATGGGACTTTTCAAGCGTGTGGCGAGCTGAGGAGAGGTTTGGGTTGTGCGCCAATGCCTCGGATTCGAGATCCTTGACAGAACTGGGCGTTCCCGCGGCTGGATCGGGATCGGAAGACTCCTTTTCCGGCTCCGGTTCGATCAATGCGAGCTGGGTATCCAGCGGCAAACCGAGCAGGTCGTTGAACTGTACGCTCATGTCGTCAATGGCATCTTTCACTGAACCCAGCGCGTGTTTTGCTGTCGCCAATTGAGCTTCGCCTTCGAGAACCTTTGCATCGAGAACAACCCCGGACTCGACCCCTCGCCTGGCTTCATCCAGGGCTTGCTCTCCTGCCTGTATGCGGAGTTCCAGAGCAAGTTTGCGTCGTTCAGCCGCGAGCAGGTTATAGAAAAGAGTCTTCACATTCAACGAGATTTCGTCGTGCGCTTGCTGCAGGTCGTTGTGTGCCGAAGCAGCATCCGCGCGGGCGACGGAGACGCCCTCGTGGATTTTCCATAACTGCGTTATCGGCTGCCCCGCGGTTGTTGTGGTGAGGAAATCGTCCTGCTTGCCGACCTGGATGTTGACGTAGTTGTTGGGGAGCGGGCCCGTGGCGCCGTAAGTGCCGAGAGCCCCTTTGGGAATGGTAAGGAATTCAGTCTGGTTAAGATGCGTTGCCATGGTTTGGTTGTTGATCACCGGGAAGTAATTCGCGCGCGCTTGAATCACACGCGCATCCGCTTCTTTGGTTTTATCGCTCGCCATCTTCACGAGAGAGTTCTGCTTGCCGGCAAGCAGAATCGCCTCGTCCAGCGTGATGGGCCGGGATTGTGCTCGCGATGACGCAGCGACAAGGGATAGAAGCAGCAGTGGCGTGATGAGTGTTGCGTTTCGAATACGTCTGCTGTGCACCACGACGAATAGAACTGGAATCGCCACCAGAGTAAACACCATCGACCCAACCAGGCCAAAGGCGATAACGCTGGCCATGGGTGACCACATGCTCGATCCTGAAAGAATCATCGGGACAACTCCTACCGCAGCCGCCATGGAAGTGAGGAAGATCGGGCGCAAGCGGCGTTCGCCGGCCTCGAGCGCGGCCTGATCGAGAGGGATTCCATCCTTCATGCGCTGGTGAATGTAATCGACGAGGATAATCGCGTTTCTGACGACGAGTCCGCCGACGCTGATGAGGCCAATGAAGGCCGTGAATCCGAAGGTATTGCGCGTCAGGAAGAGGCCGAGGGCCGCTCCGGGGACCGCGAGAGGCAGTGCCGTCATGATGATGAGCGGGTCCACAAGCGTTCGGAACTGAATGAGAAGAATCAGGAAGATCAGCATGATGGCAGCCGCCAGCACATATTTCATCTCGCCGAATGTCTCCTCCTGTAGCTCGTATTCTCCGCCATAAGCAATCTTGTAGCCGGACGGCAGGGGCATGGCGTCGACCTGCTTGCGTGCCTGTTGCAGTATGTTACTGGCCAATTGTCCTTGGGCGGGAAAAGCGCGCACGGTAAGAGTGCGCACACCGTTCCTGCGCACGATTCTCCCCGGCTGCCATTCCGGACTCAATGTTGCGACAGCATCGACGGGCACTCTGGTTCCGGTGACCGGCGATGTCACGTACATCTCTTTCACTGACCGGAAGTTGTCTCTCTGGGCTGGATCGAGACGCAGAAGCACGTCCAGATTACGATCCCCTTCCCAAACTGTGGTCGCGGGCAGTCCCTCGAATCCGGCGGCAAGTTCCTGGGAGATCATCTGATTGCTCAGACCCAGACGATTCGCTACCTCTTCGCGAACGTGCACGCCGGCTTCGAGAACTTCTTCGTGCCAGTCGGTGTTGATGTAAGTTGCGCCCGGCGTATGCCGCAGCACATCCTGCACATTGTTGCCAATCGACTCCAGCGTGGCGGCATCTGGCCCCGTGATGCGGAACTCGATCGGCGATTCCATGCTGTCACCCTGCTGGCACTCTTTAACAAGAACCATTGCTTCCGGAGCGGTTTCCCGAAGGCTGTGCCGCAGTCGTTCGACCAAATCCGGTGTCTTCTTCACATCGTTTGTGTTCACCAGAATCTGAGCGTAGTTGGTAGCGGGAATTTGCGGGTTGACGTTGTAGTAGAAGCGAGGGAAGCTGGACCCGAGATAGCTGGCGTATTCCTTTACCAGGGGCTCATGGGCAAGAACCGTCTCGATGCGGCGTACGGTCTCGTCCGTGCTCTCGATCTTCGTGCCTTCCGGTCTCCAGACATCGATGACGAACTGCTCTCGCTCAGCCATGGGAAAAAGGTGTTGCGGCACGATGGACAAAAGGGCGAGTCCGGCCGCAAAAGCGAGCACGGTGCCGGCGAGAGTACGCTTCTTGTGCTGCATCGCCAGGCCGATGAGCACGTTATAGCCCTTCTGCATGTAATCGAGAAGGGACAGTTTTTCAGGCTTGTCCGAACTTCCGTGGCTCTCCTTCTGCAAACCGGTTCGGATGAACCACTTCGACATCATCGGAGTCAGGAACATCGCAACCAGATAGGAGATAGACAGCGACAGCGCCACGGTTACCGGAAGGGCCTTGATAAACTCGCCCGTTGCACCAGAGAGATAGAGCATCGGGGCAAAGGCCGCAATGATTGCCAGTGTGGCAGCTAGTACCGGTACGGCCATCTCGCTTGCCGCCCGCTCCGCTGCTTCGTCGATCGGAACACCGTGATCGAGCAACTCGATATAGTTATCGACGATGACGATGGCGTTATCGACCACCATGCCGAGCACGATGATCAAGGCGGCAATGGAGACCTGTTGAATCTCTACATGGCAGATCTGGAGTGTGCCGAAGGTCATGGCAATGGAGGTGGGGATGGCAATCGCTGCCACCAGCGCCACCCGGAGGGGCAGAAGAATGATCGTTACCAGGATGACGGCAATGATCGCAATGCCAAACTCCCTCATGAAGTCCTGAACGCGGTCGTGTACCATCTTGGGCTGGTTGGCCACCAAATCGAGCTTGACGTCCGGCGGAAAACCGGCCTGAATGCTCGCCAACTTGGCCTTCAGATCCCTGCCGAGGTCGTCGATGTTATTGCCTTCGTGCATCTCAACCGAAAGCAGGATTGCCTGCTCGCCATTCATGCGCACATAGTTGTCTGGATCCTTGTACGTCCGGTGAATGGTTGCAAGATCCCGAATGTAGACCGGCTGCCCCGTCGTACGCGATACATCGACCATGAGCTGCCCGATGTCCCCCTCGGTATGTAGCCGATCATCCCCCTGAATGGGAACCTTGTTGCTGTCGTCAGAAACGCGGCCGGCATACTCGACGGTGTTGCGTCCCTGGAGAGCTTGCATCACCTGGAACGGAGTGACTCCGTACTGGGACAATTGAGCATTGGAGGAATCGACCTCGATTGCTTCCGGCTGGTCACCGATGCGGTGGATCTTTGACACCATGGGAAGGGTGCGAACACCGTCCTCCACTGTCCGCGCATAGTCTTTCAACTCGCGATACCCATACGAGCCGCCATGTACAGCAATCAGGACCGCAACCGTGTCGCCGAAGTCCGAATCCACCACTGGACCCTGAACACCGGCGGGCAATTCCTGAGCCTTGAGTAGAGCCAGGTCGAGACGCAGCTTGGACCAAAACTGATCCGCATTGGTTACCGATTTGTTCAGCTCAACGTTGATAACCACCATTCCATTGCGTGTGGTCGAATAGGTCTTCTCACGGCGAACTTCTTCGAAGTGAAACAGGTGCTCTTCAATCTTGCGCGTAACCTGGTCTTCAACTTCCTGGCTGGTAGCGCCGGGATACATGGCGGCAACGATACCGGTTCGGATGGTGATCTTCGGATCCTCGCGGCGCGGCATCCTCACCATGGAATAGACCCCCAGGAGGAAGACCACGGCTGACAGAAACAGCGTTACCTGAGGGTAGCGCAATGCGGCGCGAACCGGGTTCATCGGCTGCCTCCTTCGATCTTCACCAGCGATCCCTCACGTAGGTAATTCTGACCGTCCACGACCAACTGCTCATTGCCCATGAGTCCGCTGCGGATCTCTACTTCATTTCCGATCATGGATCCGACTTCAACGCGGCGACCATAGACCCGATTTTGGCCCTGCGCCAGCACAAAGACCTGGCTGACTCCACGCGCATCGCGGACGATGGCCGAGCCGGGGACGGTGATTGCATTCACCTGGGTATCGCCGAAGATGTGAGCTTCGCTGACCATGCCTGCCAGCAAAACGCGCGACGGATTTGAGACGACAATTTTCGATACATAGGTGCGGGAGGCGGGATCGGATGCCGCGGCGATCGCCTCGACACGTCCTTCGAACTGCTGTCCGTTGAGCGAGGGAATAGAAACCACCGCGCGGGCGCCTTCATGCACCTTGCCGACTTCCACTTCTGGAATTCCCGCTCTCACCTTCACGGGATTCAGATCGACAACGGAGATGACCGGAATACCGGGAGCAACGGTCACGCCAACATCGAGTTGGCGCATACCGATGAAGCCGGCAATCGGCGCGCGCAACTGGCAATCTGCAAGTCGCTTTTTGGCTTCCGCCAATTGCGCGTTTGCAGCGGCGTGCTGCGCCAGGGCGGCTTGTTTATCCTCAACCCGCGTTCCGCTCTGCGCCATGTCGTAGCGCTCTTTGGCTGCATTGTATCCGGCTTCGATCTTGTTGAAGTCATTTGCGGGCAGGCTCTTGTGCTCATACAAGTACTTCATGCGGTTGTACTCGTCCTGCCAACGGTCGAAATCGATACGGGCCTGCTCCAGTTCCTGCTGCCGCAATCCCGCTTTCGCTTTTGCATTCACCGCGCCGGCCGCTTCTGCCTGACCGACAGCCGCATCGAATCCGTTTCGGTAATCTGTTGGGTCGAGGTCCGCCAGAAGCTGACCTTGAGCGACCCGCTGACCTTCTTCCACATAGACATGCAAAACGCGGCCACCTACCTGGAAGGCGGTCATAGCCGTGATGTTTGCCTCGACCGTTCCACTGACCGCAACCGACATTGGCTGCTGGACATGACGTGGGGCCTGAAGGCGCACGGGCACGGGCTGATCGGCAGCAACCTCCAGCTTGTGTTGGCAACCGGCCAACAGGAGGACTGGTGTGCAGATCAGCGTAAATGCCCACATAACGTGCGGAGACACAGTCTCACGAAAGCAGCAGAAAACATTCATCTCAGTACCTTTCAGAATCAAGAGTTTCCCGATATTGGAACGGCCGTGGACCTGAAGCACACTCATCTCACGCGCATTTTTTGCGCGTTTCCATCTGGACTGGATCGGTGCTCCAGTCTGGCTTCGTGCCCAGACGCTTTGAACAGTTCGCGGTCGACACTCTCTTAATGGCAGGTTGGTTGCCAAATCGGACTTAAATAATAAGCTCCATAGAATGAGCGTTATGACGGAAATGCCCACACACGCGATGGTTGTCGAGCGTCGCGATTGTCGATGCAAGATCGACACCTAAGACGGATGCGATTTCCCCTCGCGCCCCTTGACGCCTACCGGATTTCCACCTACGCTTGAATCCAGATAATCCGGCCAGAAGCAACCGGCACGTACCACTTCCAGTAGCGAGAGAATCCTGGGATCGTGTTGCTTTTCTGCAATTTGCGCCACGGAATGGTAGTGCTTTTCGGCTGGGCTTGCTGATGTGCTGCCGGGTGCGAAATGGAGTCTGACCCAATACGGTTATCGAGGAATGGGATGAGCGTGGAAACGGAGTTTCAACGTCAGAACGAGCGGCTTCGGTTTCTACTGGATTTGACCAGCAAGATCACGTCCAACCTGGACCTGCGGGAGGTTCTACGCGCCGTCTCCGCCAATGCTCGGGAAAGGATGTTTGGCGATCTGGCGGGTATAGGATTACCCGACGAAGCTTCGGGAAAACTCAAAATATACACGCTTGATCTTCCTGAGAGCCCAGGACTCTTAAAGGAGGGTATGCTGATCGGTTTTGTGGGGTCAGCGAGAGTCGCGTTCGATAGCCTTAAGCCTACGGTCACAAGCACCTCAAATCCTGAGGACTTTTCTCCCGAGGAACAGGCGCACAATGCGCTTCTCACAAAACAGAAGGCGGTTTGCAATATCCCGCTGGTGAGCCGCGGCCGCGCTCTGGGTATCCTGAGAGTCGGGCGAACAGCAAAACGTCCATATGTTACTGAAGAGATTGAATTTCTGAGCCTGATTGGCGGCCAGATCGCTATCGCCATCGAAAATGCGTTGGCCTTTGAAGAGATTACCCGGCTGAAAAACAGGCTTGCCGAGGAGAAACTCTATCTCGAGGAGGAGTTCCGCAGCGAGATGGGTTTTGAGCGGATCATCGGCAACAGTGCGGCCATCAAGCACGTTTTGCAAATGGTTGAAACGGTCGCTCCGAGTGATTCCACCGTTCTATTGTTGGGCGAAACAGGAACCGGAAAAGAACTGATCGCCCGCGCCATCCATGAGCGCAGCCGGCGTAAAGACCGCACCTTCGTCAAGCTCAATTGTGCCGCCATTCCCACCGGCTTGCTGGAGAGCGAACTGTTCGGGCATGAGAAGGGAGCGTTTACCGGCGCAATCATGCAGAAGGTTGGGCGCATGGAACTCGCGGATCAAGGTACGCTGTTCCTGGATGAGGTTGGCGATATTCCCGCCGAGATCCAGCCGAAACTGCTGAGGGTCTTGCAGGAGCGGGAATTTGAGCGCCTTGGCAGCACGCATACGCGCAAAGCGAATATTCGCCTGGTGGCGGCAACCAACCGCGACCTTGAAAAGATGGTCGCAGACCGGGAGTTCCGTAACGATCTCTATTACCGCCTCAATGTCTTTCCCATCCGCATTCCTCCTCTGAGAGAACGCCGGGAGGATATCCCGTTGCTGGTCGGATATTTTGTGCAAAAGTGCGCCAAGCAAATGCAGAAACGCATCGACTCGGTACCGGTATCCGTGATGAAAGGGCTGACCGCCTGGGATTGGCCCGGCAACATCCGCGAACTCGAGAATTTTGTCGAGCGAGCTGTCATTCTTACGCGCGGCAAATCGTTGGAGGCTCCGCTGGCCGAGCTTCGTAAATACAAAGCAGAGGAACCGGCGCGGGGCCCGGCTTCCGGATCAGAAGACGACATTACGCGCATCGTCAGGGCGACGATTGCGTCGTTAAACAATAAAGGCGCTGAGAGCGAACACGCCCAAAAGCAGCGTGAAGAAATTGGTCGAGCGCTGGCCGAATCCAAAGGCCGCGTAGGAGGCGCTGAGGGAGCGGCAGCACGTCTAGGTCTCAGCCGTACGACTCTCATTTCCCGGATGAAGCGCCTTGGCATCAATCCATTCGACTTCGCTTGATCTGCCATTTTCAATCCGGCCCGAGCGAATTGGCGATCCTACACTCGATCAACCCGCGACAAGACTCAACCAAACGCTTCTTTCCCGTCCTGTCGTCAACACTTTCGACTTTCGACACGTCCCGCACTCCGTAAAATACTGAAAAATATACACATACTGCAGGAAGCATTTGGCATGACGATTGCAATTGGATCGGTGGACAAATGCAATGCTAAAGATCTCCATCTCCGAAAACGATGCGAAGCGCCAGTTGGTTCTGGAGGGCAAGCTTGTTGAGCCTTGGACCAACGAACTGAAGATCGTCGGCCAAACGGCTTTTGCCGAAGGCGATCTTCGTGAACTCACGATTGATCTGCGGAGTGTGACCGCCATCAGCGCCGATGGAGAAAAGGTCTTGCTCGCGCTGATGAATCAAGGGGCGAAATTCCGTGTTTGCGGCGTTTTTATGAGACAGGTCATGAAAAACCTGTCCCGACGACTGCGGGAGACAAAAGGAATGCGCGGCGAGGATATGACATGATGGCCTGGGTTCGTCAGGTTCCCCTTGTATCCTTCGTACGTTTGAAGGCTGTAGCCTAATCATATTTTTGCCCGTTGCGGCTTAAATGGGAAAGGATTTGCCAATCTGAAACACGGAGTGCCATTTCATGCAGAGTAAGGTCAAGTTGTCGCTGTATCTGGGATTTGCCCTTATGGGCATTCTGGCCATCGTCTCAGCTGGCGTTGCTCGTTTAGGACACGTTCAGGATGAGACGCTCCAAAGGGATATTAAACAAACCCACAAACTGGTCAAGGACCTGGATAATCTGGAAATCATTTCCCTTCAAGTCACAATGCTCATGCGAGCTTTTGTGATCTCTGGAGACAGCAGCTTGATCGTTCAACTTCCCAAAATGCGCGATGACGAGAATTCTCTCCAATCCAATTTAGATACGGAAGTAAAAAGCGATTCGGGGATAACAGACCATTTCCAGCAATATCTGGGCTATGTTGATCAGCGGAGAGCATTTGTCGACAAGGTGATTGACGTTCGAATTAGAATGGGATTCTCCGCAGCCAAAACGATGGAGTCAACTAGTGAAGACGACCGTCTATTTGACTGCATGCAAACCGAAATACGAGCGATGCAGGAATTGGCTGAGTCAAGATTGGCGGTGGAGGAAAACCTCAATCAGAAGCTGCAGAAAAGGATTGCCAGGTATGAAACGTCTGCCTTATTGCTGACTCTCGCATTTCTTGTTGCGTTGGGAATAAAGCTGACCGCAGTTACGATTGAGAAATCGCATCTATACGCGGACATCGTTCGTCGATCGCAATACGACTTACTTACTGATATACCGAACCGTCACCAAATGGATCGGCAACTGAGCGAGCAACTAAAAAGGGCGTCGGTTGACGGATCCGACTTCGCATTGATTTATATAGACCTGGACAAATTCAAACAGATCAATGATCGATTCGGCCATGGCGTTGGCGATCTCTATCTTCAGATCGCCGCGCAACGCATGAAGAATCAGCTTCGACCGGGTGACTTGTTAGCCAGATTGGGTGGGGATGAATTCGCCGTACTGCTTGCGTCGGTGCCTGACCGAATGCAAGCTGCAGAAATTGCGCATCGTCTCGAACGCAGCTTTGACCCGCCTTTCAATATTGGCAATCAGCAGATTCACGGCTCAGCCAGCATCGGGATGGCACTCTACCCAGACGACGGTAAAGACACCGCAGCGCTGCTCCACGCTGCTGATATAGCGATGTACGCTGTTAAGCAGCGCCGTCATGAGTGCGCGGCTTGGCCAAAATCCAATCCGAGCGTTTGCGACGCCGATTTTCTCCGTTCGGAAATGCCGCTGATGATGAAGTCGGCGTAGAAATGGCTTTTGGCCAGCTTCGAGCGACCCCTCCATATGGTACTGCTTGGTCGTGAGGCGGCAGGTAGATGCGCCTGTCCTGCAAAATGGCAAGGAAGTAATGGGGCTAACCAAAGATCAAGGTCTACCCGACAAAGAAGACCATGGACACGATGTCTTCGCCGTATTCGACGAGGATGGCCGCTCTGAATGTTGCCGCTTCAGGACTGGTGTCGCTTTCCGAATCTTCGCTGAACGCTGCATCCGGGGATCTTGTAGACCAGCATTTTCGCTTCCTCGCCACCGAGAATTGGTTCCGTCAGTTGTTTCTTGACGAACAGGTGCACCAGCAAGTGATTCAGATTTCATTCTGTTTCCCATTGTTGAGTCACTTCAGTCTCCACTTTACGCAACCGACCGGGTATCATTGTGTCTGACGCTGTTTCGGTTGCATGGTGGCATTCACATGACTTCCCGCCGGCATCTTCCAATTCAACTTAAATGGCCACACGCCGCAGCCTGGGCAAGGTTGGGGTTTTCCTTTGTCTGCGCGCTGTTATGGGCGGGCCAAGTTCATGCCCTCGACCCGGACAAGCGTCTGACTCAGTACATGCACACGTCCTGGCGGATTCAAGATGGGTCCGTGCCCTCTGGCATGTACACGATTGCGCAATCGTCCGACGGTTTCCTCTGGTTTCTGTCTTCCCGCGGTGATATTTACAGGTTCGACGGTGTCCAGTTTCGTCCGTGGCGTCTGCCTGCCGACGCTGGCTCAACGGGAAAGATCAAAAACATAATTGGCGATCAAGCTGGTGGACTGTGGGTGCTGGGAGCCAACGGTGTTGTGTACCTCAAAAATGGACTTACCACGTCTCATTTTGAACTGGAAGGCTTTATGCCGAATGCGAGCAATCTAAGCGAAGACGCCGATGGCTCGTTATGGGTGGTGCGGGGCGAAAATGGCATTTCAGAGCCTGTGTGCCATATAACCAAGCAAGCGCTCAAATGCTTTGGAAAGGCAGATGGAATTCCGATCTTCCCGATCGATGCGATAGCCGCGGATGGGAGAGGCGGTTTTTGGCTGGGCGGACAGACAGCTCTTGCCCACTGGCATTCCGGCGTCTCGGAGATGTATCCGGTTGAAAGCCTGAAGTCCAATACCGGAGCACCGGGGATCATGAGCCTGGTATGTGAACCGGATGGTACGGTTTGGGTCGGCATCGTTTCGAAAGGGCTGGGGCAGGGACTTGCAAGATTCGAAAAGGGCGCTGTCAGATCGTTCGTGACGCAGAATTTCAATGGCAGCAAGTACGGCATATTTTCCCTGCATCTCGACCGCGAGGGCAATCTATGGGTTGGCACCGTTAGCGACGGGGTCTTTCGTGTCCATGGTGAGGCCGTCGACCATTACGCTCGGGCGGATGGCTTGTCCAGTGATTATGTCCGCAGTTTCTTTGAAGACCGGGAAGGCATTCTTTGGGCTGCCACCAGCAATGGAGCCGACATATTTTACGATCCGTTTATCACGACCTTTTCAGCCGTGGAAGGCCTGGCAAGAGACTGGGCTGTAGGAGTTTCCAGCAGTAGAGACGGCACAATCTGGGTTGCGAATGCTGAGTCGCTCGATCATATTGAGAAAAACGGGGCTATCGCATCGATTCGTACCGGAAGCGGCTTGCTGGGAAGACAAGTCTCTTCTGTGTTGGAAGACCGCGCGGGAAACCTGTGGGTCGGAATCGATGATGGGCTTTTTATATTCAAGAACGGCCATTTTCGCCGCCTGCCCGAAGCGAATCATCATCCCCTTGGACTTGTCTTTGACTTGATCGAAGACATCGACGGTAACATCTGGGCAGAGTGCGCCGATACGGGAAAACTGGTACGTATTCGCGATTTCCGAGTGCAAGAAGAATTTTCGCGGGCGCAAATTCCAAGCGGACGTCTTGCCCCGAATCCGCAGGGCGGTATTTGGGTTGGAACTCGTAGCGGGGACTTTGTTCTGTTGCGCGATGGCGTTCAGAATAAGTTTCCGGTGGGTACCAAAGCAAATCCATGGACCAATCAAATAGTTGCCGAGGCAGACGGATCGGTGCTGGCCGCCTTCGACGACGGCCTCGTTGGATTTCGGCAAGGCAAAGTTCAACGAATGACGGCGAAAAATGGTCTGCCCTGCGAGGGCATCATTTCTTTCGTTGAGGATAAGGAGAAGCACTGGTGGCTCAATACCCAGTGCGGTGTCGTCGAATTTTCAGACTCTGAACTCCAGCGATGGTGGGCAAGCCCGGAAGTCATAGTCCAGGTACATTACTACGACGCACTGGACGGAGCCCGACCGTCCGCGCGACCGCCCTTCAAATCCGCGGCGATCTCGTCCGATGGGCGCGTGTGGTTTGTGAACTCTGGAGTCGTGCAGATGCTGGACCCGCCCAGACTCTCGCAAAAAGTTCTTCCCGCCACCACATACATTGAATCGGTCATCGCCGACCGTAGGGAATTCGCAGCGAGCGGTCATCTTACGCTCCCTCCACAACGTGAGCGCTATCTGAACCCCATCCTCTATTCGGCTTGCAGGGCGGGGTTCCGTATGGCGGCCATGCGGGCGG